>JAABUK010008795.1_pt1 | contig 14033 bp, 20 predicted proteins | sample 5559141 | NCBI WGS metagenome assembly JAABUK01 (sample SAMN10711869, study PRJNA513367) | rock metagenome | isolation source: Antarctica rocks | place: Antarctica: Victoria Land, Pudding Butte nord | collected 2016-01-03
AGCCTGCTGAAAGCTGGAGTGTGAAGTGACTTGGCTGTGTCTGTGCACTGCAGAGAGGGTGGATGGTGCTGGCAGGTTGTTGGCAGCAGCAGTGAAAGGCATTGGCAATGGCCTTCACAGTAGGGCAGCTGCACTACTGCAGTGCCTCCTGCGAGAGGACCTCCTCACTCCTTCACACTTCAAGACCCAGCAGGTAACCTCTTCTCAAAAGCCCTTTCCTAGTGAGCACTTCTGTATAAGCTTGTGTAGCGCATGTGCTGTAAGCCCCATGGCACTTTTGTGGAAATCCTGGGGTAGTGTTGCATCACATTGCAGTAGTCACTGGTATTTGTCTATTGCTGCAGGGCTCGGATCACGCATCAGCACAGACAAAACAGTCTCTGAGAGCAAATGCAGCAGCAGTGACCAGCGTCGTATTGGGGCACCTGCTGCAACACTTGCGGCGAGGCAAGAGCCAAGTGCTGTGGGACTGTGTCCTGTCAGAAGCTCATACCAGAGCTGAATCCTGCCTTGGAGATGGTACGCATGCGTTGCATCTCATGCATTTTCACACACATTCTTTTTGGTCCCCTTCAGCTCTGCCGCCACACAAATATTTTGTGGGAGTGCTGCTAGGGTTGCATTGAAAAGCAAGATGTACAGTCTTTCAGCAGGTGGTGAACTGTGATTTACAGTTTTACAGGAGTTGTTCAATTTTCATGTACAGACTGACAGACCTTGGCCCAATCAGGCCCAATCACTCTAATTTTGTCTGCTGCTGCTATTGTGGCTGGCATTGCATGTGCAGGGTGGGGCCTGTGAGCCTTGTCACATGGGCCAAAAAAAAATGTGTGAAAGTTTTTCTGCGAGATGATCAGGGAAACTTCTGCACCTTGACATTCATAGCAACACCTGAACTTACAACTGAGTTATGTATGCCACAGGCAGCAGCAGCGCAGCAGCTTTCAGCAGCGCAGCAAGGGCAATCTCCCATGTTGCTCAATGTGTTGAGTTCTTCCGAGGCGGCCGAGTTGAGTCCTACCAGCCTCTCTTTCAGTTGACCTCCAAGCTTGCATCACCAGCCCTACTCACGCATGCACACACAGAACCATCCGCATGCCCTGCAACAGTCAGCAGCAGGGAGGCGCACACAGCATCAGAAGCTGGCTCGGCAGGTGCTCTGGCAGCTGATGAGTCAGCTGAAGCTCCAGAGGCTGGCTCGGCAGGTGCTCTGGTAGCTGATGAGACAACCGAACCTCCAGAAGCAGTTCTGATTGATAAGGTTGACCCATTTTGGGCACCTGCTCTGAGCAATGAGGCCTTGCGCCTGCTGTTGGCTATCGTGTCTGGTCATGAGCAGGTACGTGGCTTGCTTTGTGACAGGGTTTCTGCTTGCTTTCTCTGCATCACAGAAAGGTTACATTGCTGGTGTTGTTGCCTGGATTGCCTGCCCGGCATTGAAAGCGTGGATGCTATGATGCATGCATGTCTGTTGTATGTACAGTAAGCAACATTATGTTGCTAGAGTGCTGCGCTAGTCAGATGCCTGCCATCATCTCTGCACCAGTAGCAGTACTGTCAATCACATACTGCGCTGTTGCAGGAAGTTGGAGCAAGTTTCGGTCTGGCTGCCTTGCAAAAAGAAGCGCAATCATGGTCACCACTGTTTTCCTTGCCTCCAATCAAAGAGGTGTTGCCCTGTATCTGTAGCCTGATTAGGCCCCCCATTGGAGGCCCAGAGGTAGCAAGCATCTTTGGGCCACAGCTCATGGCAGCAGTGGGCAGGGCAATCCTGTCAGGAGATGCCCTGCTGGAGCAGTTGGGGATGCCCTTGCTGGTGGAGCTGTGCATGGCTCTCAGACCAGAGGGCAGCGCCGCACAGCCCTCGGGACTGCCTGTCATCTTGACAGCTCAGCAGGACGGGGTCCGGCTGGCTGCTTACATAAATGGCTTAGTCAGCAGTTGGCCAAGCTCACCTCCTTCTTCCTCATCTGGGGAGTCCGCCATTGCCAGCTCATCCGCATCAGCAAGCGACGCACTCACATCTGGACAGACACACAGCAGCAGTGTAGCAGCGGCATGGGTTGCAGTGTTGTGCTTGCCACATGCAAACAGCAACCCCAGACATGTCATCAAGCTGCTGCAAGCCCTGATCAAAAGCACTGCTGCTGCCGTTGAGCATTCCTCCTCTTCTCCGACCCCATCTGACGCTAGGCAGCTAGAGGAAGCCTTGTTTCTGCAATGCTATGCAAAGGGGGTGCTAGCTACAGTCCTGGAACTGGTCATGCCTCAGGACCTGACTCAGCACCTTGCAGATACCCTGCAGCTGCTGAGTCAGCATCCCCTCAACTACCATGTGATCAGGTGTGCTGCTGAGGTGGCCAGTGTGGCCAGCAAAGGCGGGAACAAACTGCCATTGCAGCAGCTCAAGGTGAGGCATGTCTTGTTTTGTCACAGAAGGCTGCTTTTGGCGCCCACCATTGGAGTTGGACTGTGAATCCTTCCAAATCTTCTAAATCAAGTTTTGGACTGTTGTTAGGGGAGTCAGATAGTTTGCAAGGTTTAGGGCTTTACGGTTTTATTGCACTTTGCATCGTAAGGGTTCAAAGTTTAATGCAAGGCGCTGGTTTGTAGCTGGGCAGCAGAGCGTCTGAAGTAAGCTTAGATCTGTTTAAGACGTATTCAAAAATGTATCATTGTTGCTTGGACGACTCTGATTTCATCTACATGTGCTTGTCTTGACTTTTGGCAAGTGTGCTCTGCTGCAGGAGATCTTGCCTGCTGTGGAGCCAAACCTCTCCCATCCCTCTCAGGCCATCCGCTGTGCTACGCTGCGCCTGCTTTGCTGTTTTGAGCAGCCTGATATGCTTCAAACCAGCAGCACAGCACAGAGCAGCCAGATCTTTCCCATGTGTTTTAGTATCCAGTCCCAGACCTGTACTGTGGACTCTGGCCGGCAGGCAGCAGTTACCATTGGTAAGATGCGTACTTACCTGGAGTATGGACAGGTGCCTGCAGAACAAGTAGGGCCGCTGGTGCGGTGCTTGATTGGCATTCTTCACATCAGATTCTCTCTGTTGTGGCCTCCATGCATAGAAGCATTGGCAGCAGCCCTAGACCACAGCTCACACCAGTCTTGGCCCCTTGTTCTACAGCAGCTGACCACCGCCCAGAACAGCTTCCTGTCAGGTGCTGCCAGCGGTGGCGGCGGTGGTAGCCGCTTCCCTGAGGCTCAGGACTCAGCCGAGGTGCCTCAGCTGTCTGCTGAGCTGAGCAAAGCCATGCATGGTGGGGAGGTGGAGCAGAGTGGCGGCTGCACAGACGCCGCCATGCGGCTGGGCAACATGCTCAAGGTAAGGCAGCCATGAACGATACACATGTTTCAGCCCTTTACAGGGCTTTTTGAAATGGGTAATCAAATCCATAATGTCCTGTGACAACACTGCCAATATGCAGCTGCTGGCCATGCAATGACATGTTGGCTTTTTGGAGTCATACATTTCTGGTGTGGCTGTCAAGTTGAAGTTGTCACTCAGCTTAGCTTTGCTGATTGCAGCAAACAACAGTCTGCACATCTGGTATGGCTGGTTAAATTTCGTTTTGACTGCATCCCTGTGTATACAGGCAATGGCAAAAGCTCTAGCAAGCAGCTTAGAGCCCAAATCCAGAGACTGGGTGCCTCTCTTCATTGCATTTGCCACAGTCAGAGGCGGCAACAGCTTCACAGACGCACACTCACCCACTCACACCTCACCTGACTCAGAAGCAGACTCAGACCTGGACTCTGACTCAGAGTCTGATCCAGTCACACCAGCTCAGCCTCAGAGCTCAACGCCCCTTGAGACAACTCTGCAGCCTGAGTTGACTCAGGCAGTAAAATCAAAGGTCATTGGAAGTACCCATAAAAGGCAGCAGCAGCAGGGCAGAGATGGGATCCATGTGGGTGCCAAGGCTTGGAGGAATCAGTTGAAGGAGTGGCTGGGGTTTGTGGGGGGCATCAAGGGGGCCAAGGGGGTGTTCAGGAGTGAAGAGCTGAAGCAGTGTGTGGTGAAGCAGCTACAGGACACTGACAGTGGAGTGCAGCAAGCAGCACTGCGCTCTCTTCAGGTACACACACACTCACACACGCACAGCCTGCCTCTTCCCACACAACTCTGCATGTTTAGTCAAGTACTCCCAGCAGTGACAGAAGCACAAGCATGTTCCCTGCCTCTTCTCACAGAACTCTGCCTGTTGAGTCAAGTACTCTCCCAGTGGTGGTATGAGCACAAGCATGTTCCCAGTCTGTCTGAGGTGGATCTGCTGCAATTCCCCTATCATGGCAAAACCAGTTGTGCATCAAGTCTCTACTGTGTTTGCTGCGTTAGCGTGTGTGCTCCTTGCCTCGCTCTCAGATGCCAAGACTGCTTTCTGTCATGACCGCATGACTGAGATTAACTTCACACACTGTGGTTGTTGCTGACTTTGGTATGTGACCCCAAATTCAGGTGTTCAAGGTGAAGTTTGTGTCGCCGTATGGAGAGCAGTTGCAGCGGCTGGCAGCTGACCAGACTCTGAGAGAAGCCATGACTGGCTTTGCCCTAGGGCCAGGCCCAGACAGTGGCATAGCCCCTCAGCACAGGGCTGGTAAGCTTCAAGCCGCCCTTTGCCCTGCAGATCATGTTTTGGGAGCCTTTAGCCTATTTTCAAGTTACTGCATACAAGCATTGATTTGGAATTTACAAGCAATGGAGCTAAGGCCAGGAGTGTGTGAGTAGGGAGTAGAAAGCAAGATAAGTGAACTATGTGAGTCAAGTGTGGATCCCCACTGTAGCATGACCTATGACCAAATTGCACAGACTGCTTGCTTAACTACTGAAGCGCCGTGAGTAATGGCTTAGGCCTGAGCGTAGTCACTTCTAATAATAAACTTCTGCTCATGACAAACCCCTTTTCCCGGACTTGTAATGCAGGCTAGCAGCTGTTGTTCTTCGCATATGGCATGTCACCCGGCACAATCCACACATATTGTTTTTTGTGCACTTGTGTTTCAATCAACCAACCTTATTCCTTTGTCAACTTGGTATACAAATGCGGCTTTCTGCAGGGTTGATCCCTCTTCTGGTGCGGCTGCTGTATCCCAAGATGCGCAAGCGCAGTGGGCGACTGGGAGGGAAGGGGGCTCCTGGATCAGCGCGCTCCGCCATCCTGAACTACCTTGCCGCCCTGGATCCTGCTGAGTTAGCTCCCCTGGTGCACCTCTTCCTGCAGCCCATCAGCACTGCTTTCCGGCAAAAGAAGCAGGGTGAAGAAGATCATCCGGCTGATGCGCTACCAAGCTCTGACAGGTGAATGTCCATGCAGTATGGTAACAAACTCCTGAAGCCAGCCATCAAGCTTGCATGCAGCATATAGCCATGCACTGTCTATATGCTGCATGCAGCTTCACTGCCTGTCTGTGCAAATCACAGATGCCATGTAGAGATTGTGGCGGCATTGCAAGACCTTGCATGCTGCAAAGCAGCACACATGGGCAAAAACATGTCGTCTGCAGGCATGTTGTGAGTGTAATAACCCTGCCATACACACACATAACAAACTGTTGATATGTTGCAAATCATCAAGTGCCTGATCCAACACACACAGTTTCCTCATTGTCTTGTATATCAATACCATAATCAAGCTGTCTGGCAGCGGGCTGTGTTTACGTCTCATGAAGTGACTCAACTTTACATTACCTTGTGTGACCCTTATCATGTGTGCAGATTGTTTCCTGTGCCTTGGTGGGGGTACCATCTGGGGCAGCATGACGGGGCCTGGTGGCTAACCACCCTGGACCCTGCCGTGCTGCACAGCATGCCCAGCAGGCAGCGCCTGGGAGTGCTAAATGCTGCTCATGACCTGGTGAAGCATCTAGGGCACAAGCTGAAACCCTTCCTGCCAGAGATGTGTGCCTTGGTGCTGGTCCTCTTGCAGGGGTCATCACTGAACTCGAATCAGGTACAACTTATGATTTTCTGTGTTGCTTCGGTAACAGACCAGCTGCAGTGCAACAACCACACACAGTCCTTTGGGTGTGCCCAGCATCAGCCTTCTCAAAACTGTACAACATGCCTGGATTGCAGAAAGGCCCATCTGGACAAGACCATGCAGAAAATTGTAATGCTGTATGATGAACCAAGAGGCCTTGCTGACAATGCGTTGTGTATCCTGGACCCCTGCCAGCCATACCTCCTGCGACCATGCTCCATCTGCAGTGTTCCTCATGACACAAGCAACTCTGATGAGATGCAACTTCATGTGAGTCATGATTAGGTGGTGCAAGGTGGTGGTGTGTGGGTGCAGGTCAGAACAGCAGTGGAGGGTGAGGCAATGAGCAGGGAGGGCAGCCGCAACATACGCAGCAGTGGCCTCAGGTTCTGGGCAACTGTCTTGCAGCGCTTTCCCGAAGGCATGGACTACAACCAGTTCTGGGGACCCTTCCTGGCGGCTGTGGAACCCCAAATGGAGCGCATGGCTGTTGAGGTGGGTTGCCAGCCTTAGGTGTTTTGCTCAAGCAATGGTTACTGGCACCATGCAGTTGTCCTAGGTCTTGAGATCCTTGGCTTTGACGGCTGTGCTCAGCGCGTGACTGCAAGCATGCCAGCATGTTTTGAGATGGAATGTTTGATCTGCTGTATCAGCCATGTGTGTTTCAAAGCACTTTGTGCAAAGGTTTCACCTCAGTACACTATCATTGCTAACTTGTGGCAGAACAGCATCCAGATGTCTGCTTGTAAGTCTGACTGTGCATCGTGGCTGCACACTTGATGTTGCTGTCAATGTGCAAGCGGTTATGAAAGCATACTTGGCGTTGCTGTCGATCTGCAAGCAGTCATGATTGCACAATTGATGTTGCTGTGAGTCTGCTGCAAGCCCTCTGTGCATTTGAGCTTGTAAAACAACGTTTGAGCTTATAAGATGGGGTGCCTTGCAGGCAGCCTCTGCGAGGGCGCCTGCACTGCTGGAGTGTGTAGCTGCAATGGCAGCATCCCCAAGCCTGGCCCCTGTTCTAGCAGGGCAGCCCTCCCTCACACACGCTTCAGACACCAGCCCTGCTGTTGAAGGCAGCACAGCATCACCTTACAGCCTAGCACTTGGCCACAAGTGAGATGCCATCCTCTCACATGTATGCATTGTGTGCTGCGTCAACTTTGTGGTGTTTCAGCCTTGTGTGCATTTCAGGCACTAGGTTTACACATCATATGCCTCGTATACAAAGCCTATCTTGCTCCCATTGGTTGCCGAAACCCGTGAACTATATGGGTTGTACAGATTTGATCTGCATATTCAATCTGTGACGCACTGAAACTCGATCTGAGCACATTTCTGGGCAGTCTGGGTGGAAAGCATGTTGCCTGATTTGCCACAGACCTGTTTTGCTGCAGCATGAAAGGTGTGTAACCACCTTATTTGCAAGTTGCAACCGTTAAGACTAAATTGCAGCAATCATTGCTTTGGTTTGCAATATAGGCTGATGCGCAGCTCACTGGCAGTGCTGTCGATGCCCCGCTGCCTAGACGCTGCACGCAATGCCACACTGAATGTGGTGGAGAGCTTGCTGGACTTGGAGGGAGAGCTGGGCTACAACATCATCATGTCCCATGTGGATCAGCTGCTGGAGTCTCTCAGACTCATTGTCGTGACTGCTTGGACTGCACCGGTGAGCACCTCCTTTTATTTTTGCGCAGCTTTGCTGTCCTTGTCAGTGCTTGCTGTCATGCTGTGTGTGTGGATGCGATAAGTCACATCAGCAAATCAGACAACCAGAAATGTGGTCTTCACCTTCTGGTCGGGTCAATGGAACTGACACAAAGTGCATTTTGTTTCACACGTCTACCAATGGCAGATGTTCATCCCTGAACTGCTGCATCCTGTCCTCAGATGATACCTGTGTTGTTTTGCGGGCTTGTAAGCCTGTGATTGATAATACAGGCCAACAAGCCAGCAAAGGTGGCAGGACAGAAGAGGCAAGGGGGCAAGCAGCAGCAGCAGCAGGGTGGGGGAGCCCCCAGCAGGAAGGTGGGTACCCGCTGCCTCGCCATCATGGAGCGCCTGGCAGGGGGAATTGGGGATGCTGGGCGAGGGCTGTTGCTGGCAGATGCCCTCATGCCCCTGCTACAGCAAGCAGTCTCTGGCAGGTGTGTTCCTATGCATTGCACCACATGGGGATCTTGTCTGCAATACGTAGTGCTTGCAGTGCTGTCAGCCTTGCAAAGCAGCATGTATGTACTGAACCCTAAATCATGCTATTTCATCCATGCGTCAGTCTCTACACACTTGTCTGCTTAGAACACAGGTCAAGTTGCTGTGTTCTCCAGCTTTGGCTCATCTTTAGGTTGCTCCATATGCCATGACTGTTTAGGGCTATTGACATGATGGTTTGAATGCAGGAAACCGCGCAACGGCACAGCTAACGAGACCACGGCTGTGCGCACTTTAGCTGTCCTTTCAGCGGTCTGGCAGCAGCTCAGTGCTACTCCTGTCACACCTCCTGCCATGTCCCAGCTGGAGCGATATGTTCTTCTTCTCAGCCCCCTGATGGGGGCCCTGACCACCCCAGAGGCCCGCCAGGGCTTGGCTGCAGCCTTTGTTGCCCTGTCAGGCATGTTGCCTGATTTGGCAACCCCCACACGCCTGCTGACTGGCCTGAACAAGCGCTCTGAGAACATGATTGGGGAGATGGATTATGACAGCAGCTTGGCAGCGTACAGTGAGCTGCACACAGGGTTCTGGATGGAGCTGAAGAAGAATCAGGGGCTGCCACTGATGCACCAATGCTTCTGGGATCTCAGGAATCCAGATGACTTGGCCTTAAGACGTGCTGCTGCACAGGTATTTGGTTCATGACTTGTGTAGACATCTGCACATGCTGTGATTTGTTCAGTGTACTTTTACATGAACAGTGGCTTCAGCTGAAACCTGGGTTTGTTTTCGAAATGGCCTCGTACTCCTACATCGCGTCACCTGCCTTGGCAGCTGGGTCTTTGGTTTACATGGGTCTAGACACCCACTGGCCTGTCAAAACAAATGCCATGTCAGGTTGAGTGGTAACAGACAGTTTACCACCTGCTTGATGACAAGTCTCTGGCAGAGCTGCCTGTCATTGTCTGACAAGCAGTGTGCTGTTAGTTTTTGATGCAATGGCCTTGTGGGCTTTGGCAAATTTCAAGTTTTTCTTCATCAAGTTGCTCACTGTGATGTCTTGTCTCTCTGCCTCCCCATCTCTGTTTATCTTGCTTGCTGCAATGGGCACATCATCTGAGCGCACTGCTCATTGCATGCAGGCGCTGTCAAGATGCCTGGCAGCTGCATCTCAGCAGCAGCAGCAGCAGCAGCAGGGCGAAGCAGAAGAGGGAGGGGCGCTTGGTCTGGTGCAGCAGCTCATGTTCAATCTGGCTAAGAAGGGCATGACTGCTGCCAACCTAGCTGTGCGCCAGGTCAGTGTCACAAGAACTACGACTTCTGGCTCTATGCAAGCATCATGCGGCAATGTTGTTTACACCACATGCTTGGCGCGGCGTACACACCAGCATGTGACCAGTTGCAGCAAGCTTTTGCATGGCAGGTTGAGGTGGAGAATTGGCCAGTAGAATCAAGACATCAGGTTCACGCAAAAAGCAGGTCCTAGACATGCAATTTTGTCGCAATGCAAACATGTGCCTTTCCCTGGTGTCCAAAGTTACTTGAAGCTCAGAATGGCACATGGACAGTGTGGCTGCTCACAAGCCCCACCTTTGATGAGTTTCCTCACACTGTCAGTGCCAAAAGTTGTGATGTTTCCCTCCAAAGTTTGGACACAAACTTTACCATCTGTGGTTGCAGGAGCATGTGATTCTGCTGAGGGGCCTTGTTGTAGCCTTTCCTGGGCAGTATGCAGATCTGGGGCTGCTGCTGGACCGGGACACAGAGCTGGACTTCTTCAACAATGTGGCCCACTTGCAGCTGCATAGGCGCCAGAGGGCACTACAGCGCCTCACCAAGGTGCCCCTGCCCTCTGCCCTCTGCCCTCTGCCCTCTGCCCTCTGCCCTCTGCCCTCTGCCCACTGCCCTCTGCGCATTCAGATCAATGTTCCAGGTTCCTTGCGTGAATGCAGCTAGCTGATGCCAAATGTAGCCAGTCAGATCGTGTGTTCATTATCATATCCAATACTATGGTTCCATAGTGTCTGTTACTGTGTTCTTTTGTCTGAGTGTTGACTAGTGCTAATTTTTGTGGCTTTGAGCTTGTTGTGCTCTGTCTGCATCTTGATGGCTAGCGTCGCCTTTGCTGCTCTGACTTTTGGCTTGCATTCAAGGTGAGGAGATAGGCCTTGCCAGCAGTTCTGTCCACAACAAGCTGTTGCATAACAGCGTGATGCTGGGCTTTCAGGTGTTGAATGAAGCTGGTGCAGAGGGTGAAGTGCAGCTGAGCCTGAGCACATTGCTGGACATTGTTGCCCCTCTGCTGCAGCAGTTCATCCTGGAAGGCAAAGCTGCTGAAGCATCTGGGCACGACATCAAGCAGGTTAGTTGTATGGCTCATCGAGTCCATCTTTGACCATGTGTCGATGAGCAAGCTACATCAGCAGCAGTTTTCAGAATGCAGCTGCAGCACCAGATCAGTGCAAGGATCTTCACTGTTTGTTGTAGTGATTGAAATTCAGTGCTCTGGTACTTGTGTACTGTGCAGCTTAGGCAAATACTGCATGATCAGGGTTGATTCATTCCAACAGCAAGAGGCTGAGTCTTAGTTGTGGGAGGGTGGCTTGACTGCAGATTGACAAGGACAGGGAGGCAAATGTGACAGATGCCGCTGTGACTACTCTGGGTGCGCTGGCAGCTCAGCTGCCCTGGGTCCAGTATGAGCAACTGCTCAACCAGTGGCTCAAGGTCATGAAGAAGACTGGAACCAAGGTCAGCTGTTGCCAAATGCTGTGCATGGCCTTCCAGCACAGATACTATACCATGCTTAGTTGCGGCCAGAAGCATAATGACTGCATGGCCTGAAGTCAATGAGCTGCACTTTCAGGACAGACTCAGCAAACCAAAAGGACAAAGTCTGGCACATTTATGTGTGTGGCGTGTTTGGTATTGCTGTGGCTTCCTGGGCAGAAGTTAAAGCACACGTGTGCAGCCTGCGTACAATGCCATACAGGCATTTGTGGCAGTTTCAGTATCAATAGCCAAGCTATAATGTGTGCCAGATGTGATAACGCCTGCTGGGCCTAAACTCAACAACAGGCAGTGCTTGCTGCTGCGTGTCTCAATCGTTTGCTGTGGTTCAGGCTGTCATTCGTGGTGTGTGCTCCATCATTGATGCCTTCCACTTCAGCATTCCCGCTCAGCTTCCTGCTTCAGCTGACTCACCACTGCCTGCTGAGTCAGCTGCATCAGCTGATCATGCAGCAGGGGAAGAAGAGGAAGGTGACCATGAAGCCACAGCAAGCCAAGCTGCAGAGGCTGAGTCAGCACACCGTGACATCCAGTCAGCGCTGACGAGGCGTGTACTGCCGTCCTTGAGGTCGCAACTGGTGCAAGATGGCGAGGTATAGCTTCACATGGATTGCAAAACTGACAACAAAAGTCACGTAACCTGTGACACAAATGTAAAGTCCTAGTTCTTGTCAATCGGTGCTGGACGGTGAGGTACAGCTTCAGATACAGCGTCACAACAGTGTTACTGCAGTATGTGTGCTGCAATTCCCAAAAGCTACTGTGTTTGAAATGCAAATGCAGCTGTGATGTGTATAGGCATAAAAGCGCATAGGACCTAGATTGTCTTAATGTAGTGCACATGGTTTGAATGGACGTCAAGGTAAAGAGAAGGTGGTTCAAGCCTAATTATGTGTTCAATTCAGAGGAGTATGTGAGCTGAGTGTGGTGTGCGCAGGTGGTGCGGGCTCCAGTGGCATTAGCAATGGTGAGGCTGCTGAAGCTGTTGCCTGAGGAGGCCATGACCCACCAGCTCCCCCAGGCTCTGCAGGGGGTGGCCCACCTGCTGCGCAATCGCCTCCAGCGCATCAGGTGCCACACTGCTCTTGTCTGCTCAATCAGTCATCCACTATTCACAAAGGGTCTATGCTGTTACAATGCAAGCATTCATCAGTTCTGGCTCTTTAAAATTTGTCTTGTCCTATGCATACACATCTGTGACAGGAAAGGTGCAGCCTGTGTGCCTTAGAGAGGGCCCACTATTGCCAGCATGGACTGCTTTCACGGTACAGCAGCATCACTGTGACTAGTAAATGTCCTGGTAACAGTGCAATGAACACCATCTGGGGACTAGTCAGCAGCGTTTCACATCAGAGAAACTTGTCAGATCCATGATCAAACAGCAGTGGCCAGTTCAAGTTTGGGGTGCAGACAAGTAATGCGGGGTGTTTGCAGGGATGATGCTAGGAATGTGCTGGTGGCCATGATGGCTGAGCTAGGTGCACAGTACCTCTACTTTGCCATCCAGGTCTTGCACAATGCGTGCCCTGCCAAGGGCTACACGGCGCACGTGCTGGGCTACACCCTGCATGCCATCCTTGAAACCGTCTCAAAGGTATCATATGCTCATCACATTGTGCACAATTTCGTCAGTATATTTGCCCTTTCATTACAGTGCACTGATGCTCAAATTTCTGATGTTGTGTGTGATCCTGTGTTACATGCTACTGGGAAGATGGTCATAGCTGAAGCCTTGGTTCTGCCCTCTGCCTTCTGCAAAGACCTGGTGTTGCTATCAAGCTCGCCAGGAGCTGATTTGCAGGACTGTGCATGTCATGTGCTGTTTTGGCCTGGTGTTGTGAGAGCACGTATGCATGACGCATGATGCAACATGCAGCTTTTGATGTATGCCACATGCAGTGATGAAACCTATAGGGCCATTTGTTCATCACCAAGGGCTGCTTGAGACAGTCCTGTGTGTGCAGGGAGCAGCCCCAGGGGCTCTTGATGGCTACCTGGACAGGATTCTGCCTGTCATGGAGGCTGACCTGTTTGGAGACATTGCTGAGGCCAAGGAGGCTGATGCTTTTGCTGCCAAATACAGGTGCGTGGCATTTGCCAAGGTCTTCCATTGCATTTGTCTGTGAGTCATGTAGTGCAGGTTGCAATGGAGCAGGTGACTTGCCTGCCTTGATGTATGCCAAGTGCTATGCTGGTGAGCACCACCGTCAATTTGTATGGCATGTTTGCAAGCACAGCTAAAAGCTACTTACATACACTCACTTATAGTGTGTCCCGAGTTGCATCCTTGCAAAACCACACGCTCCTTGATCTATGAAGTGCTGGCTTTGGATCAGCACACATAAGATACTTGTCTCCACAGCAGCTCTGGTTGTGCAGGGAGGCGAAGAAGTGCAAAGCGTACGACATGTATCAGCTGCTGGCCCGTATGATCACCTTCAGACAAAACATTGGACAGCTTCTGGCAGCTGTGCGAAAGCATCTGCCAGATGCCAGCCAGCCAAAGGTGTACAACAAGCTGTCAGTCCTGCTGCAACATGCGAGCCGGGGCATTCATGCCAATGCAACAGCAAGCCCCCAGGACCTGATGGTCTTCATTCATGGGGTCCTGGATGGGGGCCTGGCAGGGGAGGAAGCTGCTAGGGAAGCTGCTCAGGCTGAAGCAACTGCTGCTGTCCATACAAGCAGTGAGTGCGGCGGAATTTCTACTGTACAGCATATATCGTAATGCTGCATATCATGGGTGTTTGTACTCGTGTCAGCAATGCTCTTCAGGTTCCTTGTTTACGATTGTATGTCAACATAACGTTGTCACATTGGCTTTGATCACGCTTGGTGATTGTGCAACATGCTGGAGACAGGACATCGTGAGCTGCAGGCCAGGATGCTCAAACAGAACCCGAACAGACAGGTCAGCATGACCACATGTTAGTGGACTTTGCCCTGGGGCTGCTGCACACCGGCCTGAAGAAGGGCAACTTGGGAGGGCAGTCCCCAGCAGCCCTTGCCCTGCTGGATCCCATGCTGCCCCTTCTGGTCAGGGCTCTGGGAAGCCGCCACGCCAACTCAGTCTCACTTGCCCTGAAGTGCCTGGCCTTCCT
>JAABUK010008798.1_pt1 | contig 14029 bp, 12 predicted proteins | sample 5559141 | NCBI WGS metagenome assembly JAABUK01 (sample SAMN10711869, study PRJNA513367) | rock metagenome | isolation source: Antarctica rocks | place: Antarctica: Victoria Land, Pudding Butte nord | collected 2016-01-03
CTCCCAATTACCGCTCAACCAAAGCCTTCGCATCCCCCACCACAGTCCGAACGATCCTCTTCAACTCCCCCCTCCAACCCCCCACCTCCCTCCACCTCTCCCACCTGCCCAAATCCCCACTCGCTTCAATACTCAATGTCTCATATCCCTGCTTGATGAGCTTCTGCACCGCCGCAGGGGACTGATGCACTTTCCTTCCGTGCTGGGCTTGTAGTAAGCCGTGGTAGTGGGTTGAGACTGAGATGAGCATGTTGATTGAGGAGTCCGCTGCCGCGGGTTGGGATGATGGGGCGGAGCGGGTTGGGGAGGTGGTGGAGGTGTGGGGGTAATAAGCATCTCGGAATTTGGTGAGGAGAGGTGAGCCGGTCTCGATGAGTTTGTAGAAGAGGTCGTCGTAGCTGGACGGGTCGGGGAGGAAGGTGTCGCCGGTGGAGAGGCAGAAGGCGATGAGGTCCGTTAGGGGAGTGCAGATTTCGTGGCGGATGCTGGGGAGGTGGGTCAATTCGGAGGCGTATTGAGTCAGGAAGCGAAGGAAGGTGAGGAGTGAGCCCCAGATGTGTGACCAGTGGTGAGTGAGGCGGACTTTGTCGCTGCTGAGGTGTGTGGTTATTCGGAGGATGATGCCGAGGGCTAGGGTGTAGAGAGAGGTGTCTAGGCGGCGGCGGAGATTGTGACTGATGGTATCTGTGCATATGTCGAGGATGACGGAAGCTGGAATCCGATTGCTTGTAATGAGGGGTGGATGTGGAGGCCTTTGGCGGCAGAGGCGAACAGCAGTCTTCAGTTCGTCAGAAGAGAGCCGTTTGACCAGAATGGTGTCTTCGACGAGGGTCTGGATGGTGAGCATGTTCAGCAAGGTATAGTGTAGACATCTCTGTGATCGGTAGGCATGGTGTGATAGGTATGAGGTTAATGACAAGAACGCTGGAAACGGCGCTTCTCTCGAATCCTGGCGAGATAATGAGGCTAAGGTTGAGGCAAAGAGCTTGTTTGCATAGACAAAAGAGTACGCTGGCAGGGATATCGAGGCCTCGACGGGTGGAAGGGCATCAAACAATTCTCTGGCCTCTTCTTCAGATGGTGGCGCTTTTTTCCTTTTGGCTTCTGGAGCGAGTGCTCGGAGACCAACATAGACAAGTGCGCTGTTCAGATTCCATCCTTCTGGCATGTCATCATGCACGGCGAGGTAGCTGTCTCTAGCCACGCCGCACGCATGACCAATACCGTGGACCAGAGACTGAATCGTTTTCTCGTTGACAAAATCTTCCATACGGTTTTGGTAGGGGTTCTGAAATTCGAATTTGTTATAGTTGGCCAGAAGCCCAAGTAGAACCAACGGCTGAAAGCAATCGGAGGGCTCATTGAAGTCTCTGGCATACTGTAGACTATTAGTCGACATTGAAACAAGCAAGTCAAAGTCCCATTACCTTCATCAGCGCTGGAAAGAGGTCTCGATGGGTCAGGTACGAGATCAATCCGGTATGATATGCTCCAGCTGTCAAGGCCAATGCAGTTTCAATTGCTTTGCTCCGAGCCTGAACTAGAGGAGATTAGGCCCGATTCTTCACAGCACCTGATCGACTCACTGCTACTGCCATGTCGAGCCAGATCGTCTATGCCATTGATCAGATCAGACACTCGCTTGTCCACCTCAGCCAGGCCGGCCAATACTGCGATGATATCGGAGCTAGGATTGGTATATTTCTTCGACAACACGCCACCTAGAAAAGCAGTCAAGTTCTGCCCAGCATGGTAAGTCAATGGGGCTAACGTTGAGAATAGCTGGTCCAACCTCAAGAGCATTCTGACTTCGCGGTTCTATTCCACTCCGTACTTCTCCGATCGCCCGCGCGAAGAATACTTGAGTCTGCTCCTGTACATGATGTGCGAGGTGAGCAGATGGGACAGAGCAAGATCACAATACCTACTTGTATGTGAAGGACATCACCTGCAGTCAAGGGTTCTAAGACCTGCCGGAAATGATCTTTGTCTGGCGGTAACAAGAAGAATTCCAGCCAGAAGCCTTCTGCGAGCTGAACGTGATCTCTGACCTGGTAAACATGACTTTATACTCAATCTCCAAGCCTCTAAGATCTCACGTTGAAAAGGGTCCGGTAGAGTTGCACGATCTTCGGCTGGAAAGAATCTGGTCTTGTATCCCTGGTTAGGGGAGAAGGTTCCATAGTTGATAGAGGGTGGTATCAAGCAGTGCTGGAAGAGAGGTCATCATCTTATATCTCAGCAGATGATTCGCACAAGCAGAGGCTCTACTGAAGAGTACGGATACGGGGAATTCAAAGGATAAGAACTTGTGCCAGTTGTTGAGAAAATGTCAGCCACACATACAGTGGGGTGACACAAGTCTGAAAGCAGAACGCGTTTGTGGCGCAGTTTTGCTGTAGGTCCTCCTTGGCGGCTTACTCAGCATCGGCCTGTTTTCTTCTTCCTTGCTACTTTGCGTAGAGAGCACGAATCGACGCCCCCAGCGAGGAGCGCTGCGGGAGACCGCCGGAAGGCGATTCACTTGATCACTACAGTAAGTATTCTCCCACATCACTGGAGGCTCTTTGAGAGAAGCAGCCTCCATCTCTGAACAATCCACACATCCATGACTATGCCAAACACCAAACTGAGGGAACTAGAGACACAACGATAAACGAGACATCTATGGACACAATTGACTGCAATCAATTGAACCATCTCCTCACCCGCAGCAAGCCGCAGGAGAGATGATAGACCGTCAAGGCCTGCCTGGGTACAACGAGAAGTCATCGCCCACGCGACAGGCACAGGGGAAGGGAAGAGCGCCAATGGGGGTGATTTTGGCGGTCTGAAGACAAGCCCCGGTTGGGATCTGGGGCAGCTATCGAAAGGAGGAATAACGGAGCTGGCTAGGCCTTGGGCACCAACGAGGTCCTCGCCGGCGATGCCCCAGGGCGCCGTGAGGATCTCATTCGCTGGCGAGGCCCCATGGCGCCGGCGAGGTCGAGGCGCCCAGGGACCAGACAGTGATGGATTTGGAACTAGTAGATAGTCCCCGCATAGGCCTCTACAGGCCTGCTTCGGAGCATGAATCAATCAACCAATCAATCAATCAAGCTACTTTGCGTAGATAGCTTCCTCCTGCATACACTTATTCATCCGGTTATGAGCCCTCAACGCTTCAAAAACGCGTGAAACAGAGCTGTATCATGAGCAGAAATCACCCAGCTAAAGTAAGCTACTCTAGTACTCGTCTACTTTCTATGCTGAAAGGAACACTCTGTTCTTCTGCTCTTAGCATCTAAATACTTTAGACTTTCGGCCTCATCGACAGAGCTGTCTATAACCTGAGCTTGCAAGGTGCTTTCGGGTCTTGGCAGCAGTCAGCAAAAGGGCTCGGCACGCAAATCCAGCCACGTGCGGTAAAGCGCACTGCCAAGCCTACGAGATTCTACATGTATGCCACCACCATGGTGGCTCCTCTTTTGTTCTGCAGTTTTACTATCCTTAAGTCCAGAATACTTGCATTGATTATTGCTAAAAGTTCGTTCCCTAGTAGCGCATCCAGCATCTCCACCTGTATGACAATGCATTGGCTTTCACAACGGGCGGGAATCTGCCACAGAGTCCGACATCGCCAAACACTTGGTCATTGATTGATTGCCTACGTCCAGCGTGTGCTAGTGCCCATCAGTCAAGACTTCTACCGCCATGACTGAAAGCTTTCTTGCCATCTTCAGCGCCTACTGTCGATCAGCAGATACCGAGTCTAAGGAGCATTTGGAGATACGCACAAAGCTTGAGGTAGCCTCCGCTTGGGGAAAGTCTCCTCGTAGACTGCCATGACCTCTGACAACCTTGCCTCCTCTCCAGCTTTTGCAACGAATGTCAACCCAAACGGTCGTCCGCTTGGCTCGAGATATCCAAGCGGAACATTTGCGCTCGGAAGCCCTAGAGTCAATCTTAGCCGTTCAATTCGCAAAGGAATTGAGAGCGTATTCATACCACCTATGGCGGCTATGGAGTGTATAGGACTATCGGTGAGAGACACCACAAAGTCAAGCTTGTTATCATTCATGGTTTTAAGCACACCATTTTTGGTTGCTACTTGATTGGCCTGTCGAGCTTTCTGCAGCCACTCGACGCTCCTCGAGTTCTCTTGTGCAGTGATGAGCCATTCTTGGCCTTCTCACAACGGTCAGAAAACCCGTCATCTATCTTTCGTGTTCAAGGGTCCTCACCAATACCTGCCTGCAGATCCGGGTTTTCCTCGTTGAACTCAATGATTTTAGCAAGAGACCGCACTTTCGAGGAAGCTGCAGCTTTCAAGTAATCCCCGATGCTATCGCCCATCTCATCCACTAGGAAGGCGTTGAGCGGAGGGCAATTTTCTCAACGCTCATCTAGGCTTACATTGGACACCATATAAACCTGATTCTCTGTCAAAAGTGATGGACGAAGGGTGCGGTACAGAGACAGGATATCTGACAGTCCCACCGATGCCTCTTATTTTGTCAATCGCCGCAAAATAGCGAGCGTCCTTGTTCAATTTAGTCTTGAGGCGTCACGATGGCAGATTCTACGCTTACAACTTGGCGGCAATATTCCTCCGTCATGGTCAAAAGATGCGGTGGTAGCCTCCAAAGTGCTGGACTAACGAATCCAAGCTTGAAGTTTGCCCAAATATGAGTAAGATCGATTGTGAAGTTCCGTGGGGTTTTTGCAGCACGCAACATGATTTCCGTAACTGCCACGAGATCCTTCACCGTCTTTGCCATCCCCCCGGGCTTTCAAATGTCGGTGCCATAGATAGCATACCATCAGTGGAGATTGTCTGTGGTGTTAATTTCAAAGCAAAGAGGGCCGATCGACTCGCCGGTGTTTGGACAGATCCGTCAGCTTCTCCGCCGATGGAAACTGGACTGTAGCCAGCAGCAACTCCGACGGCGAAGCCTGTGGATGATCGGGTTCTGCACCATTAGCACGGCCGTACACTGGAAAAAGGATAGCCGGCTCACAGTAGGGCCGAAAGGTTCATCCCTTGGATCTACACCGCCCTCGACATAGGCAGACTGGGTTTGGCCTCCAAGTCCAGAGAGGCCACCGATTCCTGAAGGGCCCCTAGGAGCCGTAAGCATTCATCCCCAAACCAGGGTCATCAAACGCCCAAAGCGCTCACTTGCTTGCGCCAAACTCCTACACGGTGCGTTCAATAATTTCGTGTACAACAGGACTCATTTCTCTACTTACCGAGGATTGGTTTTCCCAAGCACGATCACTTCTGCTGCTTGGAGCTAGATCCTTCATCTGAAGATAGTGCGCGGTTTACTAGCTTTTCTTCTGAAGCAATGGCTATCATAGCCCTCAAATTCGGACCCTGCCGATCATATTTTTCAATCTGTGACAGACATTGCTTGACAAGGACCTTACTTGTCAGTCTTCCTGCCGTTAGATCTTCTTAATCCGAAGCAGACGCTGGGAAAAGATCAAGCAGTCCGCCAGGAATCTGGAATGACATCGGAGATTGGACTCGTATACTTCCTGTCAAGGGCGAAGATCAGCTGTGGAAGAGAAGTTTCGCAGAGACCAAGCCCGTGGAAAAGAAAATTGGGTGCTAAATCTTGAGTCTCTTGTATAATAGCGTTTCTTCCCTGCACGCCCGATTACTACGCATTACTGTGTACCAGATACCACCATGGCTTGTTCACCGCACGCTTGCTGCGACTTACATGCTGACGCTAGTGATGCAGAGTTCCCGCATTGTCACACTCAGCTCGCCCTCTAATTTTATGGCGGCCTGGTGTACTGCGTTCGACGAACCACGCAGGGCCCAAAACAGGACATTCGCGGCATGCTGGTGATTATGCCAACGCAAAAGGCTATCCTCGGCCTCTTCTAAACAAGCAACGTGCCGTCGTAGCTGGCCTTGCAAAGTTCGGGCAGGCATGATCCATCAGTCACTTCATCTGGCTCGGAACTCTCTCGGGAAAGACATATATTGCATTTGCGCTTCTCACGCAGACGGTAACCCTTGGATCTTTTTATTTTGTATCGAGTTCTTCAAACCAAATGACTATGGACAACTTGCCAGCATCACAGCAGAGATTTGTAGCTGCGTTTCGTGGCGGTCTTACCTTGCAGGAGGAAGCTCGTCTCGATTATCGTCCAATAATCTGCGCATGGGAAGCAGGCTTCCGACACTCAGATGTACCCACCGATTTACTTTGGGCCTTTCCACACTTGGCCTTCATGGCAACGGTCAAAATTTGCATCCATGCTATGAATTTGGTGTTCATACGATTCAAGCCATCAAAGATTTTGACAACACCGCTGGAGACGTGCATTCGGTCGATAGCATCGTACGGAGTATCCTAAGGCGGACCAGAATTAACCTGGACCAACGTTCGCAGTGAAGTTTTACTGTCTTTACAACACCTCTGCGTGGCTACACTTGGAGCTCTTACTTTGCTATTTAGGTGGGACTCATCGTCAAGCGACAATCAGATCTATGTGTCTGTCGAGGACATGAGTCTCTCAAGCATCAAGATGCAAAATCGTAAAACAGCAATCAAAAGATCAACCGGCAGCGTCATTCGGCTGCCCTTCCCCCAAAGTGTTGTAGGTCCTCCTTGGCGGCTTACTCAGCAGAGACCTATTTCCTTCTTCCTTGCTAGTCTGCGTAGATAGCTTCTTCTTCATACACTCATTCATCAGGTTATGAGCCCTCAACGCTTCAAAATAGCGCAAAACAGAGCTGTATTGATATAGCGTAACTGTTATATCCTCTTTAATCAATGCCTGCAGATACTAGAGCCTCTTCTCGCTTAAAATCGCAGAATTCTGGGGGTGAGCGATCGAGAACGCCCGCAATCCCTACAAGGCCTGCAGTAGGCTCTGCAGAAGACCTCCGTACCCCTCCTCAAACAATCTAATTAGGCGAATCAATAACAATTAAATAAAATCGGAGTTAATTAAACAATATTGAGCGAATTCTGATGTAAAATATGATCACAGAAGATCAGTCAGCATTCTCACCTTTACTTATAAGATCTTAATACGCAGTATCAATCTTAGAGACTGAATTTAAGAAAAAGCTAGACTTCTTTAAATTTAAAATAATCATAATTCTAACGGGATCGAAGATATATTCTTAATGAGATAGTTAACTTAGATGAAAAACACGTGAGTTATAAATTTTAGACTTTCTAGAGAGCTGTTTAAAGAATATTAAATCTGACTTATTTAAGAGTATGAATATAGCTCTTTAAGAGTTAATTCTGACGTTATTATTATTAATAATAAGATCTGAATTTAAGAATAAATCTATAAATAAGGCGTACTTAATTCTATTAATTAGATATTTAAATTCAGATATAACAGTCTATATCATCTTATTAGTGAAGTTAAATCTATTAAAATAAGCTTTTAAGCAGATTATTTAAGATTATATTTCTAAATTTAATAGTCTGAGAACTTAATTTAAGTCTTTTAAAGATTAAATAAGCTTAGATATATTTATTAAGAACTTTATAATAGATTTACAATTTTAATTAAGTTGAGAAGCGTTTCTTAAATTAATTAGATAGAGCAGTATCTCTGATTTTAAGAGTCTTAAATAGATTCTAATTCGCGTGTTTATTTTCGAGAAGAATTAACGCGAATTTCATTATTCAAATGCGCCAAAATCTATTATCAGATTAAATAAGTGAAATAAACAAAATTTCGACTCTGAAAAAGATATCAGATTTATGTGTACTTACTGTAACTATATAAATCATTTAGTGAATGACTGTTAAATAAAATATTCTGAAAAACAATCTTCTCAAGATTCTTTAGAATAGAATAGATTCAGAAATAAGGAATCTATAGAAAAAGAAGTAATTGCGAGTTAATTAATAGCTAGAAAAAGCGGAGATCCGAACATCTTAAATTTTACGTGGGCAAAATGCAGCCCTCTCATCAAGCAAATCAGCTCAAGGAAATCGCTATTATTGTTTGTAACATTCTGAAGTCAGCCGCAAGAACAAATAAAGAAGGGAAGGAAGTTGTGAAGATAGAAAAGACGCAACTGATAAAATTAGCGAAACGTCTTAAAAGTATCAAGATTGAATCACAAACATCGATAATCTCTTATATTCTCTCGCAAATCCTCGCAAATATCGAAGAGATAAAGAAAGAGCTGAGGAAATCATAAAAGATTAAGATAAAGATATAAAGTTAAATCGCAGTAGAAAATCATAAAGAGGTTATTAGAATTCTAATTATAGATATTTAGCATCAATAAATAATAACAAATTAAAAGAATAAAGAACTGATCGTAATTATTATAGATTAAATATAGAGAGACGAAATAAATACAAAGTTAACAGTAATATTATTAAATATAATTAGAGCCGCGGAATTACGAAAAGCTATAAATAAGATAATCATATTTCGAAGACTTATGAGAGAAGATTATCTAATTATTACAGTTTTATAAGTAAGTAAAGAAGTCTTAGAAATAATAATAGACTGATTATAAATAATTATATCGAGTGTAAAGATTAAAAAATTCATTTACATAGTTAGAGCTTATATTATTCGCATTAAAGTAGTAAATAATTAAAATCAATTATAAGTAATTATTAAGATTCTTAAAGTTAATCAAAGACTTTATTTATAGATAGAGTTAATAAGAGTGATCTAAATTAAGTATATAATCAGATAAGAAAAGATATATAAATCGCTGATTATTATAACTGAGAGTATTAATATAATAAATTAATTAATCATTCGCGATTTAATTTATAAAGAAGAAATAAAGATCTGTAAATAATTTATCTTAAAAGTAAGAATTACTTAGTATATATATTATTAGTAGTATAAATATATTATAAAATTCTATAAATTTAAATTAGTCTGTGTAAATTATATAAAAAGTCATCTTATAAGTAATTATAAGAAAGATTAGAAAGACGTAATCTTTTATAAATATGAATTATATAAGAATAATCACTAAACTTAAAAGAAGAGATATTAATTTAAATAATATAAAATAGAATAAGTTAATAAAGCAGTTCAGATAACTTTAATATTATATAAAAAGAGTCGTGAAGATATGATTAGAATAGCGCAATTTACGTCTATAATATTATAATTTTAATTTCAAATAAAAGATAATAATAAATGATAATAAATTACGAGAGAGTATAAGAGAAGATTTAATAATCTGATTAAAGTAATTAAAATAATCGAACAGACGCAACTCTCTTAAAAGAGAGTTCATTTAAATTTAGATATTAAAGAGACGAAGATAATTATAATAACCGGCGAACTATCGCAATTTTTTGAAATTAAAGATATGAAAATGAAGATAATCATAATGATTAAGAAAGAATTATATTTAATAGAAATATCAGAAATAATCTTAGAATAAGAATTACGTCGTAAGAATTAAGAATATTGCAATATAATATTAATTATAATAAAGAAGTAATATTAATCTTATTTTTACGCGATTTTATAATTAAAGCATTTAATATTCTCGCTATTTAAGAATTTTAAAGAAATTTCTTTATTATAATAGATTACAATTCTTTATAAGCAGAATTTTACTTAATCTACTTATCTTAAGAGCTTATAAGAGTCTGCTTCTATATTAATAAAAGATTATATTTACGGAGCTAAAATATAATAAATCATAATAAAGACGCATAAGCATTTATAATTCATATTAAAGAAAGTAGCTTAAATATAACTTATTAAATTTAGATATATAATATCTATAATTCCAGCTCAGACTTATACTTTAGTAGAGATGCGGAAATACTTAATATACTGTATAAGATCTTAGAAGTAATAAATATAAAAGCGAAATATATTATAATTAACAATCTTAATCTTTATTACTTATATTAAAGCGACTTAAAAAGACTGATTCAATATATAACAGCAGATATTCTAATTAATATCGCTAATAATTATTCGCTTAAGCTCGCAATCTCCCTCAAAATAATAATGTGATAGATACGTAAGTTATAGAATATAATAAATCTAATATTTCTTTCATAAACACTCGTAAATAAGATAATAAAGTGCACAGCTAAATTAGATTTAATCTAATTATTTAATTATATTTTAATTGAGCTTACTTTTTAAATATAATTATAATTACTTATAATTAAACGCAGAAGATATTAGAAGAGAATGAATATTAAAAAGATAATAATAACGCTGAAAGATAAGATACTTAATATCTTATTATATATTAATAAATAGATAGATATAAGAATTCACAAGATATTATAAGCGCTTAATTAAGTAATTAATATAAGTATATTATAAGCTAAGTCTTCTGAGTTCGCAAAGAACTTCTAATTAAACGAGTGTAATATAACGATTTATAAGACGAGAGAGGCTAGATATAATATATTACGAAATTGCACAGAGAAATTTAAGAAAAAGTATTGTGAAATTAGAAATCAGAAGATAACAATCTTATAATAACACGTAAAAGATATACTCTGCTTATAATTAATCGAAATCACATAAATAATATAGAGCATCTGAAGACTTATAAAGTGAGCTAAGATTAAAGTAGATAAATTATATATACTCTCTTAACTTCCGCAATTAATTATAAGAGATCGCGATAAAATTCAAATTAAAGTAATTAATATAATATCACAAAAGATCGATTTATTAAAGAAGAAATTTTTTTCGAAATCTTAAGAGACAGATTTATAAAATATTTAAAATACTTAATACAAAGAGAGAATTAATTTTAAGTAGATAATTATAGAAGTAGAGATATATAATATTATATAAAAGATTGCGAAAAATAAAGCTGTCGGCTTAAATTAGATCTCGAATAAAATACTTAAGAATATAATAGATTAGCTAATCTTACATCTTCACACGATCTTTAACACAGCGTTATAAAATAATTATCATTCTAGCGCGTGAAAATAGATGATTATATTTACTCTTCGGAAACTTAATAAAGATAATTATATTATTTTTAAGATATATCGCTTAATAATTCTACTCAATATTATAAGAAAACTTCTTAAACGAATTATAGTGAGTAAGCTTTCGCAACTTATTAAATTTAATCATCTTCTTTTAAAAATGTAAATAAGAGTTCGAAAAGATAAATTAATAGAAATAGCTCTTCAACTTCTTATAGAATAAGTATATATTATTTAAAATCTTTTAAATTTAAAGAAAATCGTAATTCTTTTTAATCTTAATATCTCAGACGCATTTGATTATATATTATATAAGAGACTAATATATAATCTCAGAAAAAGAAGAATTTTAAAGATATTAATAAGATAGATGAAAAGCTTTCTTAAAGATCGTATTATAATAATAAGACTGATTAAGAGTAAGTTCGAATAATTATAAGTAAAAACGAATATCTTATAAGAATCTTTGATATTATTTATTCTGTTTCTCTTCTTTATTATAGATCTATTAGATATTATAGATAATAAAGCGTTACGAGTTTTCTCAGTTGAATTTATAAATAATATTAATATTTTAATGTATAAAGTATTAATAAAGCGCAATTGTAAATATTTAAAAGAGATTTATCAAAAATATATATAATAAGTCGTAACTTATAATGCACGCTTTATATTAAAGAAATATAAGATTCTCTACTTAATAAGATTATTAAAGAGATTCAATCTAATAATTATATTAATACTTAAAGAAATATAAATTAATATAAAATCTTATATTTAAGTACTAGAAGTTTAGATTAACGCTAAGTTAAGATAAAGATTATATCTTATAAAGATTTAAGAAAAACAGATCTCACTATTAAGCGCAATAAATTATATTACATCATCAATCTAAAAAGTTATATTTAAGAAGTTGAGATTAATTTATAGCTTTATTATTAAATTAGCATTATTATATAACGTAAATATATAATATAAATCGCAAGAAACATCTTTTACTTATAAAATAGTGGAACGACAACTTAAGATTACTTAGAATCACTTTTTATGAAAGATCTTTAAAGTGTATTAAATTGTAAATAAGTGTATTTTGAAAAAAGAAATAAGAATCTATTTAATCTTAATTATAATAAATAGACTGACGATCTTAAAAGTGCGTAAATAGATTTTAATTATAAAAGACTATATAATTTATTAAATATGTGTAAGAATTCGTAATAGAGCGCTATCGAAAAGAACTCTAAATTAATAAGCAATATTATTAAATATTAAGAAGAAATAATTGAAAAAGAGAATTTTAAAGAAATTCTAAATAAATAACTTATTATTAATAATAATATTTTCACGACAAAATATAGAAGAAAACGAGCGGAAATATTAGTTAATAATATGAAAATAAGTTCTTAAGAAAACGCTGATTAATATATAAAAGATATAATAAACAGCATATCTCTAATTTATATTCGCAGATAGAATTAAGAATTTGACACAATTTAATTTAAGTTGTAATTACTTGGAATTTCACGAAGAATTAATAAAGGCGGCTAGCGCGCTAATTATTTAGATCTGAATAGAAAAGATTAGACTGAACAGATTTCTTGTAGATAGAAACGTTCCGGATTACGCATCTATATATTTCTGCGGCTGGTAATGATAAACGGCGAAGTATATTATAATATTATGTCCGCTTTTCGCAGGTAAGAGAAGAATATTGTTTTTAATCGCAGAAACGAGCGATTATCGATAAATGCTCGTAATCACTCGTGAGATTAGAGCAGCAGCACATTTTCTTCAGAAGACGGGACTTCTGATATAATTCTAAGTAAGCAACATCTAAATCGAAGAATTGAGATTAGAATCTCGTAGTGAAGCTCGCAAGAGATTGTAATTATGTGATACAGAATGTAAATAAAAGGAAGCGAGATAAAAGCGATAGGTTTTTTCTCTAAAAAGATTTTCTACTTTATAAATATATAGATTCTCTTATTAGCTATAAACTAAATAGAAGTAAGAATTATCATCATCATTAATTAATAGCTAGACCTGCTGTAAACGCCTGCGTTTTACAACAGAATAGTTGATTACTTAATTCTGCGGTTTTATTTTATATAATTAATTCTTAAGAGATTCTTATGAATATAACATCTATTAAGTCTAAAAAGGTGAGAGTAAGTAATGGAAATGAGCTAATTATTATAGAAAAAGAGTTCATTTATCTAAAGAATAAAATTAAGCTGCTTAACGTCTATTTTATTTATAATTTAAATATGAATTTGCTGTTTATTAACGCTCTATTAAAAAATAACTGAACAATTAGCTTTAAATTAGAGTAATAGAGAAGAGTTATTCTGGTAAAAAATAGACTCTCAATCTTTATTCTTTTAAAAAATGAAGTATTTTAAGTGGAATAGACTGAATTAGCAAAATCCTCGAAAATCGAGAGTTAAAAAGATATTTTAAAGCTGTTAGAACAGCTAATTTATTGACGAATAAGTTATTTAAATTCTGAGTTCGTGCGTCTGTTATTAAAGATCTTAAAGCGTTAATTTGAGCTTAAATATAAAAAGAAGAAAATCTGTAAATTCTATATTCTTGGAAAATAGCGTAGAAGATCAAATCAAGAGTTTGTGACATTCTCAAGAGCTATTTATCTCGATTAGCATATTCACGTTAATCTGTGTAAAGGAGAATACACTTTTATTTTTAAAGAAGCTTAAATAGCTGAGAATTTTGATAAATTATCTATTAGTGAGAATGGAGCTAAATTCTTTATAGTTATGATTGATGAATTCAGTTGATTTCGAAGATTTGTTTCTCTTAAATATAAAAATGAGGCTGAAAAAGCTATTTGAGAATGAATTCTTAAGTTTAACGCAAAAGATTATAAAATGAAGACTATTCGCAAGAATGAAGGGTTTGAATTTAAGAGTCGAAAATTTATAAAATAACTTAAATTAAGAGGAATTTAAAAGGAGAATTCAGCTCTATATCTCTTGTGTCACTGAAATGATAATATTACCTGATTGAGCGTAGTGGCTTGACAAAATTTTGCTGCAGTCTTGGCAAAAGGAACACTAAAAAGTTCTGATTTTTGGTGT
>JAABUK010008799.1_pt1 | contig 14028 bp, 21 predicted proteins | sample 5559141 | NCBI WGS metagenome assembly JAABUK01 (sample SAMN10711869, study PRJNA513367) | rock metagenome | isolation source: Antarctica rocks | place: Antarctica: Victoria Land, Pudding Butte nord | collected 2016-01-03
GGGCCCTCACCTGTCCACCAACAAGTTTCTGCGATTTGGATCCAACTCCATCGGCAGCGATGACGATGTCGGCTTCATAACGTTTGCCATCGTCAGTAATGACGCCTCCCCTTCCAGCCTCCTCGTCTTCAAAGTAGTCGACCACACGTTGGTTAAATTCAATGTTGATGCCGAGTTTCTCCACTTGATGAACAAACATTTGGTAGACGAGCGGGCGCATTTGGAAGGTACCGGGCGGAGTGTTGGGATCTAGGCCTGCCGCGCGCAATCTCTCTGCTACCTTCAGAGGCTTGATCATGCGCTCTCCGTCGTGCTTGAATGTCTCAATCCACGCATTGTGTAGGGAAATTTCATCGTACTCCTTCGCCAGCTCTGGCCAATGTTTCATGAACTTGGTAGCGCTGAGCCCCATGAAATACATGTCGCCTGAGATAATTGTCAGATGTACAACACTGTAAATCAGACGTGAGTTTAAGACCCACCTGCTGTGTTGATGGTGGCATTTCTCTCAAGGACTTGCACATTATGGCCTTTCCGAGTGCACTCTATTGCTGCTGTCAAGCCCGCAAGGCCTGTACCGACAATGAGAACGTCAATACTACTCTTTTCGTACGATCCGAGGGGGTTTGAAGTGTCCAGAGGTAGGGACCCCATCTCTGCTGATGCTCGCTAGATAGCTTTCTGTCCGTTTGTGAAACTCTGTTGTGGCTTGAAAATTGCTACCGCGAATTTTGCAATAGCTGGAAGATTGGAAGATGAATCAGATCAGTCGTCCTGCAGGATCCGCGACTTTCTTTATGCGACCCTTCAAGATGTAGGACCGCCCAGTCGGTCTAATAAGGACTCACACCATGACTCTGACTCAAAGCGTCGATTGCACCAAACGAGCCGATGCAAATCGAAAGTCTCGACATCACCAATATCTGCATTAGGTACGCCACGACCGGAGCTCCGCTCCGCATCTTGTCTAATTCCTAGGGACGGCGGAAAACTGCCAGCTTATCCGGCATATCGCACAAGTGATTGACCAAACAGTCAACGAGTCTCTTGGTTGCTGTCGATCAACCCACCACATCAATCTCCGGGTGGCTGTCTCAGGATCTCTCAGCCTCCGATGGAATGTGGACATGTTCTGGCGTAGGGTGTGGAACGGAATGTTGTCGTGGGAGTCGAAAATACAAGTACCAGCCCATTACACTAGCTCCGATTATTGCTTGGCAGGGGTGGTTCCATAAGGGGCTAGCTCGCCAATCTTCCCACTCCAGCAATCCAGACTGACCTCCCCTTCTATCGATTCATTCCTCTTTGTGCTATTTTCTCGTCAACACCCCTGTCAATGTCACCCGGACTTTCCATACTCTAGGGATCGGTAAGCAAATCTCCCTTGACATGTCAGATGGCCATTAAAACAACAATAATCGATTATCCGATGATAATCATACCCCTACTGGTTAGCCCGATATGTCTCTCTCTTTGGATATTCACCTCCCTTGCCGTTGTATCTCCGTCCTATTTCATCTGTCTGTTGGCCCCTTGTTCTCATGCTTTCTCCCTACTCCAACACACTTTCGTCTTGCGGTCGGCTTGAAGTTTCTCTTTTCCCCTCTGTCTAATTATGCATTTCATCACCTACATCGCCGCGGCGGTATTCATCGCAGGGTGGGTGGTGTTCTCGGTCTGTAAAGCTTGTCGAACTGCGAAGATAAAGCGCACGGAAGGCGCCTCGCTCCCTGGACCCAGGCAGCTTCCATTCATTGGCCGCGTCCATGACTTACCCGTTCAGTACATGTGGCTTAAGTTCAAGGAATGGGCAGACGAATATGGACCAATTTATTATACGTCGATGTTCGGCGCAGAGTTTATCATCATATCTGATGAGGCAATTGCTGAAGAACTGTTGGTCAAGCGGGCCAAGTACAATTCGGACCGGCCTCGAATGCAGTCGGTAACAGATTCGAAAAGCTCGGAAGGAGGCATGGAATACCTTCCGCTGATGGGCAAGAATCGTGCGACTACAGGATCCTTGTGAAAATCTTTTCTAATCACGTTATCTAGAGTACTGGTCTCGCCAACGTCGCTTCGTTCACTCATATCTCACGGAAGCAAGTAATGCCCGCTACCACGGCATAGTCGATCACGAAGCAAAACGATGGCTCTTCCGCTTACTTGAGGAACCTGACAACTTTGCTTTCTCGCTGGAGGATATGGCATCTAAGGTCATGTGTCAGCTAACATGGGATGACCCAAGTCAGAGCGAGTACTGCACCAGAAGTGCGTGGGGATTACTTACACAAATGTCACCTGCTGGCCCGATCACCAATCTAATCACACCGTTATGGCACCTCCCTATTTCGATCAACCCCTGGAAGCAGGCTGAGAATACGCGCCATGATGAGCAGAGTAATTGGTGGATGGACAGATACCTTAACACCAGAGCCTTGCATCAAAACGGTCTAGCGCGTCCATGCTGGACTCGACAATACCTCGAAATCGAAAAGAACGCACCGCTTTCCGGTGATAAAGAGGCGTCAGCAGCTCTTGGTATGCTAGCACTGGTTGGGATCTTCACTGTCGCCGGACCGCTGAACTACTTCTTGGTGGCGATGATCCATCACCCCGAATGGCAGGCCAAATGTCAGAAGGAGATTGATGAGGCTTGCAACGGAGCAATGCCCATGCTGCCGGACTCCCCTAAATTGCCAATCCTTCGTGCTTGTATCAAGGAGACCATGCGCTGGAGACCAAATGTGCCAACTGGTAAGGTGTCCCGAACCACAAGTCGTCTATCACCACTGACTGGCTAATCAGGTGTTGCGCATGAAACCGAACAGGCCGACTATTTCCGAGGTCGATTCATCCCGAAAGGAGCACGCATTCTCCCTCTTGACTGGTTAGCCATTGACACTCCGTCCAGCCTGAAATGCACCTAACATGTATTCATCAGGGCCTTTCTTCGAAATCCAATCAAGTATCCTGACCCAGACAGTTTCCGTCCCGAACGCTGGCTCGAGCCAAGCTGGCCCACTTATCGATCACCCTTGGCAGTCTACCCCACTGTAAAGGGCATGTCCAGTTTTGGCTACGGCCAACGCGCTTGCCTGGGCCAAACTCTCACGCAGGATGAGCTTCTCGTGGCTTGTGGCGGTCTGATGTGGGCTTTCAATCTCAGAAGGAAGGTCGACTCGGTGACAGGCCTCGAGATTGACGTTTCTACAACGGCGTCCAACTCGCTGCTTCTTATCAAGCCCGATCCTTTTCAGATGGCATTCGTTCCACGGAGTGAGGCTAGAAGGGTGGAGATAATTGACAATTGGAAACGCGCGGACGAGAAGGACAGGACGCAGAGAGAGGCATTTGCAAAGGCTGCGGCCTTGGAGCGTTCGGTTATGATCTAGGTGATCTGGCTTTGTTTGTCATGTTAGTCATTTGCGAGACGTTTATTCTTGACTGTTCAATCCCGGTGGAGTTTGTTGAGATCTCGAAACACAGATTGGACTTGACTCTTTGGATAGCCTTCGATTCTATCACATATCTCTCAACCATTCTCTTATCCTAGTGGCAACAAATCATTCATGATCCTGCTTCAACGTACGCGGCCGTCGTCGTCAGCTCCCTCGAACACTCGCAGCGTACGGCGCAACATTGCCGCATTAGGAAACCAGTGCCAAGACAACCAAAGTAACCCACCCACGTTTGCACCACTTCGTCCCAACCAAATCATGATGCACTCTAGACAGATGACGGGGTAGATTTTGTCAAATCTTTAATCAAAGTCTGGATATGGTTATATAACTTCTGGGGCTTGTCCGGGGCTGGTGGTGCAAATGTAGGGTGCTTCACGTTAGTCGCTTGCCCAATTAGGCAACGCCGCAGGGAGTCGCCCAAAGCCACCTCTGCATGCTTACTCCGTACAGTACGATGAGATTCCCAGGGCACCTCCGACAATCCTTACATACAGCGGGCACGGCACTGCACTGCACGGGCATGTATCTGCGGTACCAGTACTTACCAAAACCCGGGCGCTATTCTCCATTCCATTGCAGATGCCTTGCGGCGAAGTGCAGGCCATGTCAGAATCGATAGATCCTGTCTATTAAAGTGACATCACCACCTGGACGGCACACCGGGGTGGTCGTGTACGATACAGAGGGCTCTGGTGCATTTTGGTAGGGAGGAAATATCGTGGTACATACAAGACGCAAAGCTGGAATCCGGGCTGCAGCGCCATCCCCGTACATTCTGCCGGACCACCACCACCACCACCACCACCACCACACTACAATACTCTACCAAGCCACAACCCTCCCGAGGCTAGAAGTACGGCACGAGAGTTTTCAATGATTTTTACACTCTCGGCATGTGGAGATTCCGACCGGTGTTGAACGTCCGGGGCTACGGAAATGCTAGTGTTGATGGTGGGAGCTAGCAGCGGTATTGCAGCGCAGGAGCAGCTTGTACACGCCTGTCGAGGTTATGTTGCTTTCTGCCGTTACGAACATGGTGGAGGGGTTCTGATCGTAATACGATCGGATCTCGCGTCCAAGCCGTCGGGATTGATGGATCGTGAATGGCAGGGAAAGGTTTGTTCGATGGTGGGACATAGGTACTCCGTGATCCTGTTGCTCTCGTTTCTAGGCCCTGCCTACTGACTTACCGCGCTGGCTGCTCTGGTCCCTTCCGTGGTTTCGGGTCAGGAACCATAACTATCAATCTTTGTGATATCGCTGTTGCTGTGATCTGGACAAAGTCGATATCCCATACCTTCTCCTGAAAATACTGCTACATTCCTCGCCAATGGAAAGCAAAGGCAAAGGCAACATGCTCTGCCTCACAATCTACAGCTACAAACAACCCGACCTAAGCGACGAAGAATACCGATCCTACATGCTGAAAACACACGCTCCCCTCGCCAGCACACTGATGGAAAAATACGGAATCGTAGGCTTCACCATGGTATTCTTCTTCCCCCCCACCAAAGCTCAGTAATCCCGATTTTTCTAACTACGTCTTCGGTGATGGAAAAGACACACATGAACCCCACGACCCGCGGCCTCCTCACCGAAATCACCGGCCCGCATTTCACAAACACTGCAGACTACGACGTGGTCTCGCAGATGATGTTCCCGGATGTGGAGTGCTTCACTAGTATGCTGGCGGATCCGTTCTATAGGGAGAACGTTATGCCGGATGATAAGAAGTTTGCGGATATGTCGAGGACGAAGTGAGTGTACTTGTTCCATTCGTTCGTTGTGTGTGCGTGCAGCTGTGGCGGCAGTGACTGATTGGGCTGATAGAATGTCACTTGGCTGGATCGAGGATGTTGTGAAGGATGGGAAGGTTGTGCTGCAGGGTATGACGGCTGCGGTGAATGGGTCTGCTGAATGAGTGTAGAAAAGCCTTCTTGGGCAACCTGGATTCCAAGGACTCTGGTGGCTTCGCATAGCAGTTAATTTATCCAGTTCGCAGTGGTCACCACGAAAAGCCTAATTGTTGTAAGTAGACATGGAACAAAAACGGTAACGAAAAATCCCTGATGAGTGACTGATCGGACCGCTCTGCTCTCAACGCTTCTTCTCCGCCATCGTTGATCTAGAGTCGTCGTCTCTGCTTGCTGGTGTCGATCAAGTACTGGAAGGTACCTGAAGATGGGCTGAGGGCCAGGACCATCCACCTTGGACCGGCCGTGCAGTCAAGTTCAGTGCCGGCTTGCTGGAGCGGAAAGGCTTCGGGCCAAGCCTGGAAAACTTGTCAGGTCAAACCCTAGAAACCCTCGCTGATCTCATTTCATTTCAGCCCCACCCATCTGGCACAGTTTTAGCCATCGAGCTCGGCGAGTGAGCCAAGTTGAGCGGAACATGGGCAGAGTGTGCATGTCCCCTATCCCTTCTTACTAGCATCCGAGCGGCGTGCTAGAAAAGGGGCCCAAACATAAATCCTCATTCGAAACTCAGCTTGTGGCGGCAGAACAAGACCCCAGTCACCTTTGGGGAATACCTACCCGCTTCTTTCGCGTCGCTGTTGTCTTCAAGCTTGGAAAGAACCGGGAACGATGGTGCCGTAATCGCTCCTTTCCAGAATGCCACGTGACCGAACTCGCAAAGGTGACCTGTCAATTGTGTTCCCTTATCATACCCAGACAATCTCCTGCTCTTTATAATCAACCCATTTTAAAGCCTCATCCATGGCAGGCGCCTTTGAGATAATATTCCGTACTCGCGAAATATGAAGTTCTCTGCAGCACAAACGGGAGGGAACTTCCGTTTATGATGCAGATCAAATCTCCTTTGGCTGGGCCAAGAGCCATTCCCATATACCCTCTTCGAGTGAGACAAAACCACTCTCCTGCACGGCGCTGAAGAACAATGGCTGGAACGGTGCGGCAGCTTCTTGGGCGGCGAAGGCACCCTCCCGCCACGGGTCTTGTTCCACGGGTTCAAAACTGGACTTTCCGGCTACGGTGGTTCGAGCCATGGGTTTGATGATACCCCAAAGAGTGTCTTTGCGGTAGTTGGAAAGATTTCGGAAGGACATGAATGAAGCGTAAGATTCCAGAAGTTGGTTAGTGGTCACTTCTGAGCGGTTGAGCGTCAAGATCTTACAGTATGCCTCTAGGATAGGTCCGCCAGTGAGATATTCGCGGAGGCTTTGCACGAGCTTCTTCGCGTCATTCTCAATATCGAACAAGGCCGTTTGTGTGCTCCAATCATCTGACGCCAAATCTTCCATGTCGGGCAAAAACATTCCGACAATCTCGTCAATGAGTGCGCCAATTACTGCGAGTTTTCCATCTGTGATGAACCGTAACTTCGGTTCGGACGACCCACCCGCGCGGTATGATACTTTCTCGCTGAGCACCTCGTAGGGTTGTCGAGCGTACCGACTCCAATCCGGGGCCCAAGTTGGAATGCCAGCGTCATGGGCTATTTCTAAACACTGGCCTGCCATAAGCTCAATGGCCTTGTCACGCTCGAGTAACAACCTCGCTGCGTTCGTGAAGATACGCGAAGGGGGCAGTCGTAGTTTATCGATAAGGCCGGATGATCAGCATCTGATGCTAAAGCAAGAAAGGGCGAAAATCTTGTCTCTCGAATCGCTTGCATTACACGGTCTGCTGTCCATCAGTAGTTGGAGTAACTTCTGCGGCTCGCGCGATTGAATGCTATCTCTAGCAACCTTCATACTAGCTATGGCCTTCAAACTTTTTCCTGCTACTTGTCGGCGTGCGGTAGGCAGCGATTCCAGGCACACATTTATAAATCCGTATTCCACAAAGCTAACGGCGAGTTCAAAGAAGGGCTCGCCCGGGAGGAGTTGCTTTCTCCACAGAATCTCAACCTCCTTGGACAGCATATTCCTGGACAACCCACACCCGTCGAAACCACGGTCACGTGTATAGTACCAGCAAAGAAGCCCACGCTGGATCTGTGGAAGGGGGAAGGTTGTACTTCTCTAAGTGTTTCGAAAAGTCCCTTTCATTCAGGCCTGATGAGACAAAGTCGCTGAAAGCGTCCATAATCTTCTCGCCAGGTGTCTCGGCATCCTCATCCAGCTCGTTGACCTCGCCCAGGTCAACTATGGTCGTTGCTGCTCTCTGGTAGATCCGGCCCATCATTGCGACCTGTCGTGCACGTTCTCCTGCGTCTCCTTGAGTAATGCAAAGTGCGTCAGCCCAGAGAGTTCCAGTCGTGCTCGGGAGTCGTAGTCGAGTGCAGGTTGGAGGTCACGGGGCTCGTGTGACCGTTGCAGGTCACAGAGTGTAGAGGGCTTGCATTGCCCCATACATGGGATAAAGCAGTATATGTTTGCGTGGGATTATTCATGGAGATGTGACGAAGAACGCAGCAGATGTTTCCGTCGTCCTGGCCCGGGTGTAAGTCAAGGACGCCAATATCTGAATCGCCGACCAAAGCGTCATATTGGTGTTTGCTAGACTTTGCGCCGAAGAGCGTGTTCAAAACATCTGCCCATGGAATGGTTGTTCTTTCTATTGCAGGAATGTCTGTCATGAATATCCTTTTTCGTTATGAATCTTGTTTTTCGTCATGAATATCGTTTCTCGTCGTGAATATCGTTTTTCGTCGTGAAATCGTTTTTCGTCATGGATATCGTTTTTCGTCATGGATATCGTTTTTCGTCGTGAAATCGTTTTTCGTCGTGAAATCGTTTTTCGTCATGGATATCGTTTTTGTCGAAGTGATACCAATGCTCGTCAGCGCAGGCGGCCTCTCATTGTATGCGTTATTGGGTACGACTCTCGTTTGATGAGCAGCGCTTTGAAAGATCGGACCACTACATTCGTAAAGGCTATGCGCCTAAGTCCACCCAGGTACGATCCATACTTGGAGCTACCTTCTTCTGTTCCTCCTTTGCTACAAGTACAGGTCATCAGCAGGAACAGTCACGACATCCAGAAAATGTTCATTCGGAAGAACGAGTGTGTTCTGTAGAAAAATCATCAAAGGCTTTTCAAGAGGATCTATTTGCTCGATAGCAGCAGCAAATGATTGGAAGGGGGCGTTGTAAAGTGATGCGGAACCTGTTGGCCTGGTGTGTGTGCGACATCATAGTCAGGGCCGTAAAAGTGGCTGGAAGTAGTAGCCACCATGCCTGTTGGTAGGTGTTCGTGCACAGCGATCCAGGCACGACGTGCTCACTGGTAGGCCCCAATCTCTGCCACACGTGTGGGGAGATGCCACCGCAAGATTTAATTGGAAGGCCATTGACCTGCTTGATTCGATACTTGATGACCAGGGCTGTCTACTAAGTCTTCTGCTGTCTCATCGCCCAGCCCATGTCGCCCTCTGTAAGCGCTTGCTTCTTCGGCTCTGGGAATATCTACCTATGTGGCGGAGGGATTAGGTGGGAATTGATGATAGCCACCGAAGGTGAAACGCTTCTCTCGGAACAAAGAGAGCAGAATGCCCAAGGATTTCAGGAACGTGTTTTAATGAGACCATGAGACCGTGAGATTCATCGACAAGGCAATATTCAATGATTCGAATCGAAATCGTTTTCGTGAGCTCAGGTTGTCGCAAATCCCTTTTCTGCATGGTCCTGGACTGCTTGTGGTGTGAATGGATGCCACGTTTCGAGCCATGCCGCCGATCCACTTCTGGCCTGCTAAGCTGACTCGTAGGGCCCGTCCTTCGCCGCTCTGTCTCCTATACAAGTAACTGCTGTGGAAGAGGTTCGGAGTGGTAGATCTGGGTCAGATGGAATATGCTGTCTTACCTCGTCGAGCACCCGTCGTGCATAGGACAAGAGGCTGAGGCGGGCCAAGTGTCTCCACAAACCGCACAATGGAACGTGGATTATTCCCGTTAACTCCTGTAAGCAGTTGAGCCTGAGCCTGCATGGCAGACACTTTGATGGGGGTGAGCTGGGGGAGGTCTACTGATCCGGAAAACATAGTGAGATCTCCTTCCATTCGCGAGGAACCCGCACCCGCAGGATGCACCGGAGGCCGCAATAGACATTGGAAGTCTTTGATTTTTTGTCCAAGTAGGAGTTTTCGTGCTGTTTCTAGGGCGGCGAGGTCATGGCAACTTGATTCCGGGACACATGCATGGTGAGGAAGGTATTGATTCCAACAAAATCGTGGAAGAATTGAGATTTATCCCTTATCATGTACAAAGAAAAGAATATGCTGCTTCTTCCACAAGCATTAGGTCTGCAGCTTTACCCTAGAGCCTTATGCTCTTCGACGAAATTGATATCACAAGTTTCTGGACGGGTCACCTTCCGAGAACTAGGCCAAAGTAATTCGGTAAGTAAGCGTACCTATATCGAACATGTTGCGGCGGCCTTCGTTCCCCGGCACTGTTTCGGTAGATGCCATCGCATCGTTTATAGTATATGCTGCAGCCTGAATTAGGACCTTCTGACAGAGGAAGTAGCGTCAAGGAGGCTCGGGACTTACATGTCCGTTGCAGTTGATTGAGTGCGAGCGTACTGTTTGTCGCTCGCATCTGGAACACAAGTCCCACCAATGAGTATGGTGCTTACATGTTCAACTTTGGTTTGGGCATTATCGTGAGTTTCTGTGTAGTCGTTATCCTCTCTAATCTGTAAAACAGTGATCAAGAGCTTACCTGTTATGTGATTTCTGAATTGGTTTCGGGCTGCAGTTCCTCCTCTCCGAGCGTTTGATTCGATTTGCGGCCATTCTCGGCATCTAATAAGCTTGCTCGTTGGAAGCTCTTTGTCAGGACTCTTGACGCAGAACCTGTAGTGTGTAAGTTCGCACATGACTCCGAAATGGAGAAATCAGAAGGAAGTTCTAAACACAAATTAAAAAGCAGGATTGGTATACCAGATGAAGAAATTGAGATAAGTCGATAGACGAAGCAATAAAAACACGAGCTTGAAGAACAGAGATTTAAGAAGATGCTACAAAATCAGAATCAGAATCAGAATCAGAATCAGAGGCCTAAACGCTAGTGAGAAACATCTGTAGCGTGGTTAGAGCAGCGATTCGCTCTCTTGAGCACTTGCGAACTCTCAGTTTAAAGGTGCTTGGAGGCTGGAGGACAGTATCAAGCTTTCGGAACCGTCTGACCTGAAACGTGTATCGTTGCTTCATCAGCTTCGGAGGTGAAAAGGCTTACGCATCGCCGTAACTAGACCTGTAACAATCAAAGTTTACGGCGGAGAACATCGCCAAGACATCCGGCTCCACCCCTGCTTTTTCATCATCTATTGGGATCCAACCTGATCCTATAGCACGTACCAGATCCTCTGTAGATTCTCCGATCAATCCTTCCGCCTGACCTGACATTCCCGCCTCAACGATCTCTTGTACTTCGACGGAAACCACCGCACATCTCTTGTCCCCATCTCTCGGAGCCGGCTCCGCAACTAGTGACCCTCTTCGCTTCCCTGCGTATGACCTCGGTGAGAGTTGCGGTGACGAATCGGCCCTCGCTCTGTTGGCTCATAAGAGAGGCGCCCCCAGTCGCTCCTCGAATTGGTCCGACAGTCAGTCTAGATCTAGTAATTGGGTGTGAAGAACTTTACCGTGGTTGTCACGGATGCGATGGACCATGAAGCCCTAGTGAGAATGATGTCGGGGATAAGTGCCTGGACCGTCTACGGTGATAGGGAGTTCAAAGCTCGTGATAACGGACTGTATATAAGGAGATAACAGTAAGGTGCAATGGATCGCACACATAGGGCACGATACACAACGAAGCTTTGAGAGCCAACAGAAGGTCAGTAATGAACAATAGCACATTTACGCTGGTGCAGAGCCTGGGATTAGCCGCTCGCGTCTCTGTTCCACGCCCGGAGGCCTGTCATCTCTCACAGATTCCTACTATTATATCAAGCACTCTCAGACAAATTTCCCTGATCTTAGTAGTTGATTTTCACTCCTGATCTGAGCTTTTGTCAGACAGCCTGCGCCTCAGCCTCTCCATCGGCCAATTTGAGCCAATCTCCGGCCTATTTCGGCCCCATTTCCTTCATATGTAGCTCTATTTTCAAGAGCGATTCTAGATAGATTCTAGGCAGTTGATTCTGTCCATTCAACCAAGTCAATTCGATTCTATACAGACATTTAGAGCTATTCTGGCCATTTGTCTGACAGCTTTCAATTACAGTAAAAAATATCTGTCTAGATCTCAACGACAAATCATCAAAGGAAAGAACAGCTTGCAAAGTACATAGATACTCAGTATGTAGCTGTTCTTTCCAAATGACTAAACTCTCAGCGTCAAGTTCAAAATATAGCATCAAGGCGGTACAATTCACAAGGTACTTCCTGACGATAAGGGATGCCCTCTATAGTAAGAAACAACCTCTTCAAAACCGCCCCATCCCTTCAGCAGGTCCACGTGTGCGCGGACAATATTTGCCGTGTTCCAGGACAAGGTCGCGAGTATCTCGTCAAACAAGCCGCCTTCAACATACATCCCTTGCGCTTCCGCTTCCTCGCGCACATAGTATTTATATTACGCTAGGTTAGACGCTGAGCGAATGTTTTTCAGCAGAAATGTACATGTTTGCTCCTAGTGGAAGCAATATCCCCACCATGTCAGCATCTCTTTTGGCAACTGCGATGTACAGTGCCGTTCGACCTTCACTGCTGTCTCTTTTGTTTATAAAGTCATAGACATTGCAATGTGGCAGTAAGAAGTTCTCGTGATTTCCAGATGCCATCGTAGCTTGGACATCTGTTTCGTGTTGTATAATCAGAAAAGCAGTTTTTCGCAGTCCACATACGACTGCTTGATAGAGCAATGTCGTTCCCGTGTTGGTGGGCTCGGACCATTGCGAGGATTCTTCTCGATGCTTGAGCTCCTGTAGCTCTGCTGCCGACCTGGCAACATCATCTCGCTTTAAAAAGTCATATAATGCTCCACGCAGGTCGCTTGAATGGGCGGTCTAAAACAATTTCTGATATGATGGGGAAGCTCCTGAGTCTCTAGTTTCGGAGTGCATTTTGAGGGAAACAGGTGCTTCGGACGGATCGAAAGCATTCGTATCCCGCTGAGGCCGGGAGCGAGTATATGATACTGGAGGAAAGGAGAGGGTGGAAAGACAATTTGCATTGGTTTCGTCTCGTGTTGATGACAGCTTTCTGGCTTTATCGAATTGCTGAACCTTGACGCGTTTATCGATTTGTGGTCTTGAATGCTTCCAATCTTGCGTGCGTCGATGTTCTTCTTCCAGGTACATTTCCTTCTTCGCCAATCCGAGCTCTGTTTCGTCGATGACTCGACATCTAGAACATTGTAGTTGGTGATCGCTTTCCCCTTTTGCTATGGCCTGGCTGCTTTGGCCGTATTCGCCAAGGCTGCCCTCGTTTCTGTTTGGGCTTTCCCGGTAATCCTTCGCACATCAAGGCCAATGGTTGTCCCAAGCACGTTAGAAATTGCACGTACGAGCAACAGGGTGGGTGCATGTTTTTGTCCCGAGTTGACTTTGCCAGCACGCTTTGTCGCATCCGTCAATTTGTGTGGACATTGCGGGCAATGCCCCAGCAACAGCCAGCATTTTCGCTCTTTTCCATCAGGGAACCGTTGTCTTACTCGCTTGAAGTAACACCATCTTCAAAGCCTCCCACGCTCAGTGATAAGTTCGCACAAGGCCAAGCACGGCTGATTTAAGAGAATCAGTTATTTAGAGAGAGATTGAACGATCCTCTACTGCGTGGATGAGACATGTGGTGTGCAAAGGTAGCCTTTTCTTGTCGCTTGGTGTTCTGATGTTTCCGTTAGCATACTGCTTGTGGAGCCCCGCTCGATACATCCAAGGCTCTGTCGCTTGTTTTGGGAAACACGTAAAGTGCCTGTCCTATCGAGGGCGCATTTTCCGTTGCATTGGTAACTATGTAAATCCTGTAGATAAGTGGCTGTAGAATTGGTGTAAGGAAGAAAATAAAGTGAGGATTAGTCAGATGCGGTTGCTTGGACCTTTCGACTTCTCGGACCTCCACTCCAGCTGCTCCCTTCCAGCCATTCAATGGGTGTTCAGCCTGGCAGGAGCTCCACGTGGGTGTGAATCAACATGAACGCGAAGCAGGCCTTCGGTAAGTCCAAGTCCACAATTCCACTGCCAGTCAACCAAATGCAAAATGCTCCGCAGACAGACACTGATCAAGTCGATGCTAGTGCCGAAGAACAGGAAGGTGGGTGCCGGAGCTGTCAATCTTCCCGAGCATCGCTGATTGAGTCTCAGCCAAAGTTCGAACTCACATTAAGAGTTCGCAGACTCCCCTCCCCTTTCTACATCCATCTCGCCTAACAACAAACGTCTTTACCCAGGTGATCGACCTAAACAACGTCCCCCTAATCTGCGGCACCTCCTACGTGAAATGGCACCTCCCATCCTCCTCCGCCGCCGAACACCGAGGCCACACCTCCAAAGCGCTGATCCGCGAACACAAAGCCATCTACGACTACGTCAAGGTGCAGCCTGTACGATTGACGATCGATAAGAATGGGATGCTGCAGGAATGCGAGGTCCATTTCGAGATTTTGCAAGAGTATAGTGAGGGAGGGAGAGGCGGGAGAGTGTTGTTGGGGA
>JAABUK010008803.1_pt1 | contig 14023 bp, 14 predicted proteins | sample 5559141 | NCBI WGS metagenome assembly JAABUK01 (sample SAMN10711869, study PRJNA513367) | rock metagenome | isolation source: Antarctica rocks | place: Antarctica: Victoria Land, Pudding Butte nord | collected 2016-01-03
CTCTTGACTCCCCATCTATCAACCCCCCCTGTCAACACCCTCTATCAGTCTCCATGCCCAAAGGCCCCCTCATGCCCTCTCTATCTCCATAGCCCTTACCTGCAACCCGTCGTCCCTCGACACTTGCGCTATCATTCTATCCGTGAACTTTTCGTCCTCGCCGCATACTGACTTTCGGTATGGCTTCTTGATTCCTGCCACAAGAGAATCGCACATGCGCTGTGATATTCGCTCCGTCTTTGGCTTCGGCTTGTGGATAGAATAGTGTGGTTTCTGAGGACACTATGGCGCTGGCTTTATTGGTATTATCTACTACTCGTTTATTGTAGTTGCTGGTTTATTCATGTATGAATCTTGGGTCGGAGACGACGGCGCTCAGTATCTGGGTGTAATCCCCGATGCCTAAGACGCACGTGGTGATTTCACGTTTCGAGGACATATTGAGTAGAGGCTTTTAGATGCTTGGCGGAGTGAAAGATAATTTGCGAGCTGAGAGCCCTACGAGGTGGGAGTGGACGCTGTGGTTATGGTTCGACTTACATTGCAGTTTGGACTGGTTGTGATATGATGCAGTGTCATGTATGAGTATTGGTGGATTAAGAGGTGGGATTCTTGCTGTGGGGTTGAGACGGGTATGATCCTTTACGTATACTTTGGTTGAAAACCTCGGGTAAGGTATAATGTCAGGAGTGTGCTGTGATGCTTGCTACGGTGATAGCGATTTGATTGGAAGCTTGCTGTGCGAAGGAAAAGAGGTGTTTGGTAAGATTGGAGAGGGGTTTTGTTGTGGAGGAAGCTTTGTTGTTGTGCGAGCCTTTTATCGCAGAGAAACTTAGGTATGCACAAATCCGTCTCGAAACTCGCATGTTGTCGGTCCTCCACTGTGCCCAATTCATATCCTATTGCCAATCTTTCATCAATCCAAATCATAAGGTACCCATACGAAGTCTCTACCTTCCGGACCGTTCTGTAGATCACCCGGGTCTGAACTTTGTTGGCTTCCACCCATGCTTGTTCAAATAGTGTCAACCGTGGTCCTCCTTCTTTACTCCCAGGCTCGGTGTCTCCTTATGACTGGGAGACGAACTCATCGCAAAGCCTTCCTTGCCAGCACTAGGGGCTCTGGCATGATCCACTTCGGTCGATACCACTGGTGTCGCCGTTCCTAGGCTGGGCGCGTGCTAGGCAGTACGCGCTTGGATAGGGAGTGAGAGACCAACACGGTGTCGAATACTGGGCCTTTGAAAAGCGCTAGTAGAGTTGATGAGGGGAACGCTTGTGTTTGCCCCAGCCGGCGAATGATGAGAGATATAGGAGGTGATGCTAGCGGCGGTGGTCGGGTAGGGTGGAGGTATAGGCTACGTTGTTGCCGATATATACTTCCTAGCAGCGCTAGTGCTTGTGCTGGATGCTTGAGTAGGCTGGATTTGAAATTATCTTCTATCAGGTCATCAATGTTATGCAACATGCTGCGGTACTATTCGGAGACACATTCAAGGTCAGCCAATCTTTGAGGTAGTGATTATGGGGAGTATAGAGGATTCACAAGAGCAACCCTATCAAATTACGCAATCCAGCTTTGGTGCGTAGATCGATGTGAATATTTCATGGGAGAAAATTGGGAAACAGTGCGAGTAGGGATTCGGGGATGCTCGAGATAGTGACCTGCTAGATGATAATCCTTAAGATTTACCAGTAGGTGAAACATGTTCCTGCGGCCTTCTTGCTCCAGCTTTTAGCAATAAGTGAGGGTTGGATTGAAATATTCACAACCGGGTGAAGATGACGAAAAGTTTGATGATGGCCATATGAAGCGTTTCTCCACTTGTACAACATACATCATGCGAAAAAGGACACAGCGGATAGGAATTATGTCAAACACCAAGCTTTGTTTTTTCCGAACTCGATATGCTTTACTAGGTGAGGTCGAATTCATATATTCTTGGGCCGTAGTAATCTTTGACGAGGACGAGGACAAGGCCGCAACCGAAAGCAGCAAGCATGATAGTGTGTAGTCGTTCCAGCCAACATTACGGACACTCCTGACCCGTCACCAGAGCGCTACCATCACAGATGCCACAACCCTATTTATGAATACTGTGATGTCGATTCTGTCCAATCAGCACAGAAACGCCGATGGTTTTCAACCACGAAAAGCGTAAGGCTCAGGCAAGGCAGGCAGTCGCATGACTAAACAGAGCGTAGGCACCGAGGAGAACAGTGATCAAAGATACGTAATAGCGAGCCGTGGGAAAGGATACCCTGAAAGACTAGAACACCAAGATATGTTGTAGCAGCCGAGTAGCCCTATGCTTGGCTAGTCTTGGCACACTAATTTTAATAGACTGATCATGTGTGGTCCAGGCGCTATCAATGGTCCAATTGAGGTTGGACTGTAATGGTCAATTACAAGCAAGCAAATGGCAGTGCTAGCCGGGAGAAGTACCAGAATGGATCTACGGTAACGGCTCATACCAAAGACGAGGCTACAGACATACAGAGATGGAGACTCCTCGACGAGCGAGGCCGACAGACGTGGCATTATTTGGAGACTGACGAGGAGGTAAAGACCTGGCCTCAGAGTACAGCAGACAGATACCACTTGGGATTGCCTCTGGTTAGCACTATTTCCAACTCCAGCACCTCCGAAGGCCCTCAATTGACTGACAAAGACTTAACAGGACCTACCAGACCTTCCACAACCCACGACAGCCCTCGACTGCGTTCAGAATGCCCTTGCCTTCTTCTCTCGTCTACAGCTCCCACCAGGCAATTGGGCGTGCGAGTATGGCGGTCCTATGTTCCTCCTCCCAGGCTTGGTCGTTGCATGGTATGTCACGAATACGCCTATACCGAAACCGATTGCCATCGAGATGAAGCGATACCTCTTTGCCAGACAAAACCACAACGATGGAGGCTGGGGTCTACATATTGAAGGCGAGAGCACAGCCTATGGGACGACCATGACGTACGTTGTGCTGAGGCTCCTGGGGGTGAGCGAGGAGGATGAAAGAATGATCAAGGCCAGGGGAATGCTACATAAGCTGGGCGGAGCGGTCAATGGACCACATTGGGCAAAGTTCCTGTTGGCCGTTTTGGGACTGATGGAGTGGGAGGCTGTCAATCCCGTGCCTCCAGAACTGTGGTATGTACGCAAGTGGAAGTGGAAGCATGGAGCAGTCATCGTTAATGCTGGAGTACAGGCTTCTCCCGGACTGGGTTCCGTTTGCTCCATGGCGATGGTGGATACACATACGGATGGTCTTTCTCCCAATGTCCTTTATCTACTCCTCGAAATTCGTGTTTCCTCAGAATTCCCTCATCCGCCATATCCGCCAAGAGATCTATACACAATCGTATTCCGCCATTAGATTCTCATCACACCGCAATAGCATAGCACCGCAGGATAATTACCATCCGAAATCCTGGGTTCTGAATATCATCAATTGGATCCTTGTCATCATCTGGAACCCTTTTCTCAGGACTATCTCATTAAAGAAGTCGGCGGAGGATTGGACTTACATTCTGATACAGCGGGAGGACGAGAACACGGATTTTGCCGACCTCGCTCCAGTCAGCGCACCCTTGAACCTGATCGCCTGCTACATTCGGGAGGGCGCAGATAGCTATTCGGTAAAACGGCACCGTGAGCGTTTGCCTGAGTACTTATGGATGAAGAATGAGGGTATGCTTGTGAACGGCACAAATGGAGTGCAGACGTGGGATACTTCTTGGCTTGTACAGGCTGTATTTGAAGCTGGATTGGCTGCCGACCCAAAGTGGACGCCGATGCTGACGAAGGCTCTGGAGTTCCTAGAAGACCAGCAAATGAGAGAGAATTGTCGAGAACAAGACGTTTGCTACCGACAACAGCGAAAAGGTGCCTGGGCTTTCAGCACGAAGCTACAGGGTTATACAGTCAGCGATACAACAAGCGAGGCGCTCAAAGCCGTGCTTATGCTACAACATGACTGTGGGTATCCGACCATGGTCTCAAACGAGAGAATTCGAGACGCCATTGATACACTACTAACCATGCAGAACGCTTCCGGAGGCTTCGCGTCATATGAACCGACGCGTGGTTCAGAATATCTGGAATATTTGAATGCTGCTGAGGTCTTCGGCAGGATTATGGTTGAGTATGATTATCCGGAATGCAGCACAGCCGTTGTGACAGCTTTACGTCGTTTCTCAAAACACGACCCCACCTACCGTGAAAGGGACATTTCGAAAGCTCTAGAGGGTGCTCTCAAGTACATCCGTAAGGCACAGCGTACAGATGGCTCCTGGTATGGAAGCTGGGGTATTTGTTTCACATATGCCACCATGTTCGCCCTCGAGTCGCTCGCTTCAGTGAATGAGATTCATGGGAACAGTACCCGAGTGAAAAAGGCATGTGGTTTTTTAATCGGCAAGCAGAGGGAAGACGGCGGCTGGGGTGAGAGCTACAGGAGCTGTGAGACTGGTGTCTATGTCCAGCGTGAGAGTCAGGTCGTCATGACTTCGTACGCGCTTATTGGATTATTGTCCGCTGAATACCCCGAGCGGGAACCCATCGAAAGGGCCGTAAGGCTCATAATGAAGAGGCAGCAGAGGAACGGGAAGTGGAAGCAGGAGGGTATTGAAGGGGTCTTCAACAAGAGCACGTGAGTTCTAGCCAGGGCACGTCAATTTCCTCAGGGACGGTCGCTGATGATTCGATTTAGTATGATTTCATACCCGAACTACAAATTCACATTTACCATAAAAGCACTGGGCATGTTCGGTAGGAGATTTGGAAATCCCGAACTTGTGTAAGATTATATCAATTGGAGAGCCTTGTATGTTTTCACCGTTGCAGAGCGAGCTTATTCTTGGGTTAGGGGTATCACGAGGTGATCATTTCTAGAATGAAGGACATTATAGACAGACATCCGGTGCATTCACGAGTGTGCTTTGAATCGATCTTGCTCGGGGTCATCCGTTTGGCTGGTATGTAGCCGATTATTTTGCATCAGCCGATTGGAACGAGCTCCTGAGGGCGCTATGCATTCGAGGGTATCAGCCAAGAAAGTGCCAGCTCAACTGATAGCTCGCCTGATGGCCGAGTGGATGATATCGACCAGTTGCCGGACGCATTCATGGTGCATATGCATTTTCCGGAGACTCCCACCGACCTGCACCAGTCGAAAGCACCGTCGTCCCAGCTCGCAGGGTTGCAGCATTACAGTCACTTCCTGTGTTTTCGGGAATTACCTGGTTCTAATACGATGGCTACCTATAAAACCGTGTCCTGCCGAGAAACTCCATGGCATGGGCTCAGCGCTATGGATGAAGAGCTGCGACCCGCCCGCTATCTAAGCTGGCAGCCTCGGAGCTGGACCTTTGTGACATAACTGGTGGATTCATCAACACTTCGCCCATCTCACGGCTGTGGGTCTAGAGAGACCCGATCCGGAAGGTCCTTCCTTCAATATGGGGCTAATCTTGCATGTGTTCAGGGATTTGGGACTGACGCCTCTGTCGCCGTCCATTCCATCGAGGCTGACCAGGGATGTCTGCCGGGAGATTTATCTTGAGCTTCCGTTCTCAGTGTTGAGCCATCAACGGCTGAGACACGTGAAGATGTCATCTTAGTTAAGAGCCGAGCGCGAGTCCAAAAAGTCAATGTGGATCGTGCCTGTATCGCTGTGTCCAATCGAAGACAGGAGCTCGATTGACACCAACAAGGTCTTGAAGTCATTGGCTCATTACGCTCTGCTTTCAACATTGACCAGGGCAAGGCCCACTTTTACCGGACTTTTGTGGGGATATCATCCCTGCTCATCTCTTTCAGAGAATAACATTTTCTTCTTGTTTTAACATTGACAAGTCATTCCTTTCTCTCCAAACACAAGAACATCATCTTCTCAACCAGAAAGCTATACTCTCCACTAGATCATCAACTCTCCCATCAGACTCATTGAAAACGTTACAAACCCACATCAGGACCATGAAGATCTCGGGTACCTTCGTAGCCACCGTGCTCGCCTGTCCGGCTCTGGCCCTCCCAACACCACTTCTGTGGGTTGCCGTCCCCTTGATTTGCAACGATGATGCATCATCCTGACCAACATGTGCCTCAACAGTAACGAGCTTGGCAATGCGGCGGTCATCCTAGAGCCGCGCAACGAGCTAGCCAACGAGACTGTCACCCTGAAGCCTCGTTATGAACTCGCTGACGATACCGTGACCCTTAAGACCCGTGAAGAGCTGGCTGACGATACTGTCACCTTGAAGGCTCGTTATGAATTGGCTGAGGATACCGTCACCTTGAAGGCTCGTGTTGAGTTGGCGGACGAAACTGTTACCCTAAAGGTGGGTGTTCCCCAGCCTTTCATTGTCTCTTTTGGTATCGTTTACAATTGTGAGATGTCATCTCCGGTGGACCTACACCCTTTCCTTAGTGTCACGGCTCCTAGCGTGGTCTTTGAATGGGCAATGCTGACGCTAAGACCATCATCAGCCTCGTCTCGAGCTCTCGGACGAGACCATCACTCTGAAGCGTGCTGAGCTAGCCAACGAGACCGTGACCCTGAAGCCCCGCCAGGAGCTCTCCGATGAGACCGTGACCCTGAAGCGTCATGAGTTGGCCAACGAGACTGTCACCCTGTGATCAGGTGTAGAAAGCCGATGTATTGCAGTAAGTTGCTGCGAATGATAAGGCCGAAAAACTCAACTGACTGGTGCTTCATATGCAGATGGGCGGCAAGGATGTCAGAATGGATCACTGATAGAGGACATGGCATGCAATGATTCTGGCTGGCTCGCATGCGGTTTACAAAGCTATATTCTTAGCTAGTGACATGTTTGGAAAGACCCATAGACACAACAGACCATGTTACTTCTTCTTCTTCTTGACGGTGACCTACGTGAGTGAACATGGCTTGCTAGTCCTATCCCCTACTTGGGCAGGGTGGAAGTGGGACTCTGTTGGGGGATGCAAGGAGCCGCGGGGCTACGCAGATGTCTCTGATTACTGACCCTCTAACTTTCAAGATGAATGAGATGCCTACGAAACGCAAGCAAACACAAAGCAACGCAGTACGGATACCCGCGAGATGACACAACCATCTGATTGCAAATTCGGATGCTGCACATCCTGTACCGGACAGACAAGCCACACAGCAATTATAGTCTGAAATGTTGGTGATTTTACTGCTGATGCTATCAAGCGTTCCAGTGATTTTTTCATCAGCCCGGACGGCACAACACACGATAAGTATCGGTGTACTTCCTATACAGCGTCTCGCCACTCAGAGATACCCCTTCCTACCCAATCTCCATTCTTTCACTATGAATTGCAGACCCCAAGTGTAAGTGGCGAAACACTTCAACCTCATCCAGCACCGTACTGCAGATACTAAACCCGTCCCTGCCCTATAATCAATCACTCTATAATATTTGCTCGTGGCCTCAAGGCTAGTGAATAACGTTCCGGTGCTGCGGAAAGTGTACGTGCGGAGGTGGGAGCTGTCCTAGTCCGCCTATCCGAAAGCACCATCTTGATAGAGAGGAGAGGATTGTGTTTGTGAGTTCTATCGACGCAATACGACGATGGTGATGAGCTGGTTTCACGGCCGGGCATCGTTGGCGCTTGTGCTTTGGCAAAAGTATTGTGGAATGGGTGCTCTGCTGTGGATCTCGAGTGGGGGTTGATAGTTCATACAGAGTTTGTCATTTGGTGATGATATTTTGGGTCTACGGGCTGAGAACTAAGCATTTTGTGGGCTGAGATCTTCCGGACTGGGGGTGAGTGCGAGATGGGGATTTGGTTGGTGGGGGTATTGTGCTGTAGTATATTTCAATACTGATTTCACAATGGAGAGTATGAACGCGTGAACCCGCAAAGACATGTGCTATGGGAATATCTTAATGGTTTCTATCTATAAGCCTATGTGCGCGCCACGCACTCGTGAATCTGGAATGTTTTTCGACCTAAACGGCTCATGGATCTTGGATGGGTCTAGTAGGAGGATCAGACCTCTGGAATATAGACTAGGGTGTGTAGGAGGGAATCATGAATGTGAGTAGATTTATTGATGCGGTTCGTCTTGCTGCTGCTGTCATATTGCATGGGTATTGCGGTTCAAGTGTGCTGTTGATATCCTAGAAGATAGCGCAGGAATGGACATACGGCCCCTGGCGTGGGGAAGCTAGTAATCACAGCCCCTCCCAATTTATGCTCCTTCGACCCTGCGCTACGTTCGGACCTCAGCTGTCCATACAAACCCAAAGCCCGCGCCTCCATACCGGAGATGCACTTCCAAGGATATCATTTGATCGCAGTCGGGAACATTCACTTCTCCAATTGCCAAAGATATGTGTAGTCAAGACAGATAAAGATCTATTAGCCCCACCGCCGGTCTCTTTCTATGGATCCAGCGAGGATTTCGAGAAAAGTCCCCATTTCGGAGCCGTGGTAGCTGACCCCGGCCACCATGACCTCCTTGCAGAAGTTCTTGTAGCTCAATCTGACGGCCAATCCAAGTGGCTGTAGCACGTGACATTCTGATCTTGGACTGGCCGTTTGTTCTGCACGGGGCACTTTGGGGGTTTGAGCGAGAGTGGGGAACCAGATATTGGTATATTGCTTCAATGCACGCTCTCGGAGGGTAAAGAAGAAGATGGAGTCCAGGACTGGGAAATGGCTTTTTAGTCCTCTCATGATGGTTTCCCACGTATCACCTGAATCTAGGGTGATATATTGTAGACAAAGCTCTCGAAGAGTGTTACGGGAGTTCGACAGTAGTTCTGGAATCTGTTCCACTGTGACAAATAAACTTGCAAGACTGAAGCACTGGAGTTCTTTCAGTCCATGCTCAGATATCAAACTCTTCATGAGCGGAAAGAAGAAGCCGTAATGGAATTTCAACGACAATTTCCGAAGTCTACAAGCCCGGAGGATGAGGTTTCTCACCCACTCCGAGTCATCCGGGTTTATCGAAATCTCAAGGACCAGCTCTTGAAGATGAGACCATCCAGATGTGAACTCCGGCTGCCGATGTAGGGGCAACTGAAGCTGCTTCCGATCTACCCCGCCTGTACGGTGGTAATCTATGGAGAAAGACTTGACCGGCAAGCTCGTCTCGGCAATAATGGCCAAAATGACTCCAACGATATCATCTGGGGTCAAGCGATCTGGTTCATAAGGTAGTTTTACGTCTTCGTAGCCATTGATGTGGAAAGACCTGCAATTCACCAAGCTTCCAACAAGAATATCTCGCAGTATGTGTGCTCCAGGAAGGGGAGCTTCAAGACTTCCGGAAGTGCCTCGACGCCATGGGAAGTCGTTCTGAAAGGCGTCGTACCAATTTCCTTTACTGTCTGGACGCTTGTTGATGAGGAGGGTTTGAACATAGTATCTAAGCGGCTGCTCATTTGAGATACCTTGCAACTTCTCCAGACTCTTGTGAGCGAGGTCGGTCCGTACGGTGGTGAAGAAGCTGAGCCTGAAGTAGTGAAGAGTTTTCCGATTGAGCTCTTTACAAGCCAGACGTAAAGAACGTAAGCTTGTAAGATCTAGATTACCAGCCACAAGCTCGGTGATTTCGATGGGTAGCGCAGCAAGACTGGAAGCCATGTTTCCGAGAGCTGAACGTACAAGACAGGTCTTGTATGTTCGCGGACTATGGTCTTACTCGGTGGGATTCAAGGGCCGGACATAATAGCTTCTGTAGGCTGAGACGATATCCAGTCTACTTAGCCTTCATGGAGTGAAAGCTACCACCTCGGCCTACTTAGGCGCGTATAGCCACGATGCAATATCAGATTACTTCGGAGTACTCGATAGTATCATGGGCACTCAGTCACGCAGCGTGCCGACGGACATGATAGCTCCCGAGAGGCCTGTGACTTGAAGCTAAGTACTTTACTTTATTATCACCAAAATCGTAAGCGCTGTCGGCGGTACCTTACCCCGAAGCCGCCCGCTACATCTTGCACTAAGATATTTTCGGATAGTGTTCATGGGACCTAGGTCTAGAAGCGGCTAGACCTATCGAGGCTGGACTGCAGATCCTCTAAGCCCATAAAAGCTAGTTGACCTAGCCCTTCAACCCTAATAAGGCTAGGTGTTGACTTCTCCTAAGTAGGCAGTAGGAGACTGAAGTCAATGTCTGCGATGCTCATCGGAATGGGCCACAGTGCTACATCTATTCTATATTGACAAACGTTGGTATGAAGGCTTCTTTCACTTCTATATGCTGCGGCTGAGAGCCCAAGGCCTTCAGTTCGAGGCATTGATCGAGTTCGAAACGCACTAATGCATCTTCCCCCTGACCGCGCCGCCGACATACGTTTCGCCAACCACGAGGGAGATGGAAGCGCCCCAAACATCCTGTCAGGCCTACTTTTACACAGCAGGAGGCTCAGCGTAGAGTAATCTGACCGTAGCCGCACTGCCCCCTTTTCTTCGTCCCAAAGGATCAAAGGATGCTGGCGCCCCCAGCAGGAGTCTCGACCCTGCTGCCAGCTTGTTTCAGGTACACTTACGGCGTCATCTCTATGAACGGATTAGGAGTATGGCACGGGTATCCTTCCATTTCTTTCTGGCATGTCCCCCATCGCCTTCCTTTTGTTTCATTCTCATCTCAACCATTCCAGCGTTTCTGCAGGCAGTCATTCCTTCTTGAATACCACATTCATTTATCGAAACTTTTCATAGCGCTCTTCTGGCAAGATGTCACTCTTTATCATCGCCATTGTCCAGTCTTTACTTTTCAGCGCCGTGCTTTCTCAAGGAACTTGCAAGGAAACCTCGGATGTAAAATTCACTTTCTATGGAATGGCTGAGGGTGGTGATACTACTGCCTTCTCATGCGGCAACAATGGAGGAAAAGCTGGAGGTGCGTTTCATACCGACTTCCTTCATCAGATCTGCGGCTAGGTCGAGAGGCTAACGACAACGAAGGCACCGGTTCCTACTCCAATCCCGAAACGTTTGCGACTTCCAGAAGCAACACTGGTTTCTCAAAGTGTGAGATAGTGTACATCCCGTACCTGCAGAAGTACTTCCAATTTACAGACTATTGTGTGCAGTGTGGTACGCATTTTGTTTGGTCTCAAAAATTCCTGAGGTCGGACTAATACCCAATCAGATACCGAATACAGTACTAACAAAGCACTTCATATCGATCTTTGGATCGGGTCTAACACCAACGGTGGCCCTGCTCAGGTTCTATGCGAGGACACTTTTGGCTCAGTCAAAGGCCAGACCATTATCCAGAGTCCGCCGTCCACGTTACCAGTCAACTCTGGCGCTTTGTGGGATGGCAGTTCCTGCCACGACGCCAGCTCTTCAAGTCCTTTTGTCTATCCAAATCCGTCGTCTTCCGGCCTCTGTTCCGGCGGTTCTTCATCTCCTAGCGGCGGAGCCCCCGTGGGAGGGCAGATTTCATCATTGGGATCCTCAAGTACTCCGTCGTCGACGCCAACGCCTTCAAGCACTCCGTCACCAGCGCCAGCGCCTTCCACTACCCCGACGAGTCAACCATCCATCACTCCTGTCCTCGAGCTACCTGTATCGTCCCCTTCCTCTTCCTCCGCTCCTTCAGTCACGCCTAGTATTACTCCTACAACCCTGATGACCTCGGTGTCCACGTCATCCTCATCCACGAGCAGTGCCGTCTCTTCAACCACCTCAGTCGTACCAAGCTTCCCGGTCAAGACAGCAAAGTGTGCGTCGGGACATGGCTGTCTAGGTTAACTCTCCGCAAATCTAGATTCGGGTTTGAGATTGTTGGGCTAACTGTCTTCAGGCGATCCGTGCCAATCCTTTGGTGATTGTGCTGGAGATTGGATTTGTATGGGTGTACCGAAGACTTGCCATGATAACAGATTGGACTAAGCTTGGAGTATATTTGACTGATCAATTTCATATTCCACCCGCATACTTAGTTCCACTCTGTCGATCCACGCATATATGGAGGATAAGGGGTAAAGAATTGGTGATAGATTGGGAATTTCTATTCGATGAATGTTTCGTCAACATGAGGGACGAAACGTCCCGAATCCAAGATTCACGGAAACGAGTGGAGCGAAGCATTCTCTTCTATGGGCGCACTTTTTATACTTTTTTCCAGATTACGACCATACGTAAGGCCAAAATGAGCATGGAACCTTCAACTACGCGATAGTTCCCACGCATGGAGACAGTGTCCCTTTCCACTACGTCGACTTTTCGATGCCTTCGCTACTCTGCGGCGTTACTCGTCCAGCCATGTTCCCCTGAGTCTGTGTTCCACAGACCCAATATTCCTCAACCCACATCCTAAAAGCCCTCATAACCCACAACCCAATTAGCGCGTCAAATCACACGCCTCATCTATAGGTAAAGACAAGGCAAGAAAACCCGCTTGCAAGTGTCTGTGAAAATCCAAAAGCATTGTACCGAATATGTGGTACACTGTAAGTATCGTAAACATACAGATAACAATCACGAAACGACGCAAGGTATCGCTTTCTCCCTTCATCGACCTCCCAATAACGTTGGAGTCCGTCATTAGTACTATCCAGGACCAATTACCTTCTATCTACCCACCACCATCCAACGACATCAAGCAGCAGCACAGCCCTCAGTAATAATCTCAACACCTCTAGATGTGCGAAGATATGCCGGACCAAAATCATCATCGCCTTTAATTCATATTGCCTACATCCTCCCAAGCTCAAGACCATTGTGAAAATCTCGACCAATGCCCCTATTGTCCATCTGACACACGCATACAGGCGGTCCAAGACCAGATCAGGATGTCGGAACGGGTTCGACTTCAGCGGTAAAGGGCCGGGTGCCACAAGGCAAAGTCAGAATGATCGCAAAGGATATTTTGGGATGAAGAAGGAGCTGATTAGTGGATTCGTGAACGGCCAATGGTCATCAGCTGGTGCAGATGGCCGACAGATTCAAAGCCATCGACAAAACCACTGACCCTAACGAGAGAGCACAGCTCCATACAACGTCCATGCAGTTCTACCTTCCTGCCAATCCGCATCACGAACGCAATTCAGAAACGAGTACAGCCCTCCAACTCAACAACAAAGCTAGAAAGGCCATTGTCTATATTTCCACAACTCCACCTGACCGTAAAGCCACGTCTCCCTTGTCCTTCTTTGGCTGATGCATTGTCTTCCACTTTATGCTTCACTAAAGCACTAATGGCGAAACAAAGAGTCGGACCATCCTCCACGGCAACAAATTTCCTCCCAGAACCCGCCTCGAAAGTCCTCTGCATGAAATCAACCCACCAACAGCAAATAGGTACATAAGAAAATACACCCGACTCACACATGGAACTTTACGATAGATTTACCTCCCTAATCTTCTACATACTTCACCTACCCAACCCACCCATCTCCGCCAATCTGTCATTCCCCAAGAGTCCGCACCGCCTTCACCCCCAAGTCTGCAAATCATGTCCACAAGGCCGCCACAAAGCCAGCATCGCAGCCATAATCGCCAGATACGCGACCACAGACACAGCTATTGTAGACAACATACCCAAGAACTCAGATCGGCTCGCGCATCTAATCCTGCGCTTGAGATTGAGAAGTACACTGATCAAGCAACTGACTTGCTGTATCAAGGATAGTGATACGAGCTGTCCAGAAACCAAGATACAATATCAATATCTGGAGGGAATAAGAGGGATCGTGAATCAACACGCGAATCGGCTCTGGCCTGGTTGGGAGGTTGTGTGGAGAATGGGTCAAGAGCAGGTCTCTTTGGAAGAAAGAACACTCAAGGAAAAGCGGCCATGTAGTGGAAACTCAACAAGGTGGCCAAAGGTTAAGGTGCAATCTCTTAGAAGGTTAGCGGAGTGATGACAGCCCTGTTCAAGCATGCGAAGTATTTGATGAATAGTATCAGCCCTCCTGTGAGCCAAACCCCCCTTAGCTCCTGCAGCTTCAAATACCATAGCTACAACAATCTCTCCAACCCCAACCTCCGACCTCCCCATCCTCACCCCTCTTATCACTCCACCCCTCACCCCTCCTTCCACCCCCT
>JAABUK010008806.1_pt1 | contig 14022 bp, 16 predicted proteins | sample 5559141 | NCBI WGS metagenome assembly JAABUK01 (sample SAMN10711869, study PRJNA513367) | rock metagenome | isolation source: Antarctica rocks | place: Antarctica: Victoria Land, Pudding Butte nord | collected 2016-01-03
GGATACAGCAGTTCATCATTGCAGGTTTGCTGGTTGCAGGTGATGGAGATGCTGGACAGGCTGTACAACGTGCTGGACAACCTGGCGCTCAGGCATCAGCTGTTCAAGGTGGAAACTATTGGTTGCATCCACATGGTAGTGGGCAACTTGCAGAACCCTCAACCAGACCATACAGCCAAGGCTGTCTGGTTTGCATTGGACGCTCACAGAGCAGCTCAAAGTGTATGCATCTCTGCCAAAGACCCTACACTAGGGTAGGCACCTGCTCAGATCCCCTTGCTGAGACTTGAGTGAGCTCTGCATGATTAGACTCACTCTCTATGTAGTGCGAAGGTTGGGACTGACACAGATCATGTCACCCTCTCTTAAATGTATGCTGCTGTGAGAACCCATGCAAACATTGCTCCAGCTCAAATGACAGGGATGAAACAACCCATGCAGTTTGTGTATTGGTCCACCTTGATGCTGTCTGGGAGCTTGGTCCAAAGCTTGACATGATGTATGTCAAGCTGTTCAGCCAATACAGACATATTGACTGTGCATGTGACAGCTGCAGGCCAACACTTTTGGCATCTCTGCATGTGTCCAGACTTCTGCAGTCTGGGACCTGCAGATCAGCTCACAAACTTTCAATGAGTACCATGCTGACCTGCAGGTTTATCAATCTGAAGATTGGGATGCACTCAGGCCCTGTCGTGGCTTCTGTTGTGGGCACAACAAACCCTCGCTACTGCTTGTTTGGGGACACCGTCAACACAGCTTCCCGCATGCAGAGCTCTTGTCTTGGTAACAAGACTCAGATGAGCAGAGACGCAGCTCAGTTGGCCATGAAGCAGGACTCAAGGCTCAGGCATCACATTGTGGCCAGACCTGGAGTGCAACAGCTCAAAGGCAAAGGTCCTATGAAGACCTACTGGGTGGAATCAGATGCAGTAATAGCTGCTTTCTTGGCCCTATTTGCAAAACACTGTTAAGCTTTGGTCGACTTTGGCATGCTCTTGCATGCGTTGTCTGTACAGATACATATGCAGCATCAACTCTGTCAAAGAAGCAATCAACGCCTTTTCGGCCATGCATTGTGTTACAGCTATGATGCCAGTTGGTGTTGCACACACGCGTCTAATCTTTCGTCCAGTACTGCGTAATTGGGCAGCTGGAGCAGATGGCACTGTTGACATTGCTATGTCTGCAGGCTGACAGCAAATGGGTCGACATGCCAGTGCGTGGCAGCGTGGACAGTGATGCATCATCTGCAGATAGCATCCCACGCGAAGCTGTATACCGCAGAAGCTCTCTATTCAGCACTTCAGCAAACACCAGGCCAGGAGGCTTGATCAGGTCGGACAGACAGCCTGGACGCGGTGCACATGATGCCAGCAAAAAGGTCAAACGCAAAAGCGCTGAGATTGCTAGGGATGGCAAAAGTGCTGAGATTGTTAGGGATGGCAATGACCCTGTCAGTAGTCACAAGAGTGCTGAGATTGCTCAGGACGGCAATACTCCCTTCAACAATCAACGTAAGAGTGCTGAAATAGCCAGGCCTGGCCAAGAAATCTCATCACTTGCACATCGCAGCGGTAGCATGGGGGACGCCATTGCTGCTTTTGTTGTTGGAAAAAGCAGGAGTTCAACATTGCGTGTGCTCAGGGAAGTGGCATTGGCAGCTCTCAGAGAAGAGCAGGCATAGATGTTGCAATGGATCTCCACATTTTTTTTGTCAGTGTGTAATGATGGTTTGTCTGCTGGTAGGCTATAGCACAGCTCTTTGAGCATGGGACATTGTTTTGTTGTCAAGGCTGAAGGCATTGCACTATCTGCTTCTAGGTTTTCAACCTCTGCTCTACCTGGCAGTGCTAGTCCAGCAAGGGACATAACATTGCGGGGAACCACTTAGTCAAGGAGGTAACTCAAAGCCTGACCGTAACCCTGCTTGCTGGCGTTGCATTGCGCAAGCACAGCCAATCTGACCGGGGTCTTATGCCCAATTGAGCATATCCAACTGGATCATAGCCTGGTGCAAGAGCTCCGCAGCAGCGTGGAAGCGCGCAGGGAGTGTGGCTGAACCGTGATCGTGCGCATGCAGCAACGACCACGGGAACTGTGGTGACAGTGTTTCTATGCTCACGGAGGACATCGTCATGGGTAGCGCCGGCAGTGCCAGACCCGAAGTCACTGTTGTGGAAGCAGGTTCTGAATCTAGCGAAGACCCAGATTTCGAGCCAGGTATTGTCTTACTATCTAGCTAGAGTTGCATGTGCGTTCACGGTCTTGCAAGCGAAGCCACAAACATCACGTATGCCGGGCTTTTGTCACTTTGCTGCCATCGAAAGGTCAACTTGCCTTTGTCAGGGGACCTGACGGAGCAAGAGCAAGAGGACGCAGAACTTATAGACGAGAACGATGAAGCAGAGCTTATGAGCCAGTTGTTTGAGCACTTGGAGAGTGGCGAGGAAGACTCCGATGATGAAGATTGCTCTGAAGAGTTCGATGACGACGAAGATGGTGAAGACCACGATGATGATGAGGAAGAGGACGATCTTGAAGAGGAGGACGAGGAAGACGATGACGTGCAAGAAAGAGGCTTTGCCTTTTTTGGGATGGGCGGGCGAGCTTTAGCCAAGCAGCTTGCGCGCCATCCTAAGCTGTCTACATGCAAGCACGAGCCAATGCTTCATCCAGCTGCTCAGCTGCTCAACCTGAGCTCTGCTGCAATTAATGCCAAGCACTGTTTGTCTTCGGTAGGCACACACGGCTACCTCATTTCTCAAGTTGATGTTGTGCTGCTGGTGCGCAATTGTCGTTGCCCAACATTTCATGTCCCCGCATGCTCCACTTTTGGCAGTGCTGCAACAATCTGCATGCTTCACCACCTGATATGCATTAACCTCAGCCATTGTGCCACCAATTACATCAGCTTGCAACAGCGACCCTCACACTCTCTGTCGTTGACAGGATGAGGCCAAGTACAGCAGCAGTACAGGACGACCGCATGTCATGAACGCTGCTGACATGCTCAAGAGACGTGAGAGTCACATGGGCTGCAAGGGAGGATTCTCACAAGCGCAATGCTGCCACATGGCTTCCTTCCACTACCTGCCATCCAGGGCAACTCGTGTCATAGATCGCATGCAGAGCAGAGTTTATATTGGCAACTTCAGTGCTGAAGGCAATGTATTTGTAGGTAACTTTCATGACTTTCCATTTGCCCATATTCTGGCAAGTTACCTGGGTGCTAAGCCTTGTAGACCTCCTTGCCGGTGGCCCATTGCAGAAGCCTCTGTAGCACTTACCTGCAATGCACTGTCTTGGAGTTTCTGCCTTGAAACTTTCAAGGCAGCTGGTCAATCAGTCCCTGGCAATTGAACACCTGACCACGTTGTGCGAAGCTTCGACCATAAGCATTGGAGACATATCCAGCAGCACTGGGTGCCACAAGACATGCCCCAATGCACACATTGATCAAGGCACACATAGTGGGCATTTAACAAACACAGCTAGCATCTGTGATTGCTACTACTACTATTGTTATTGTCACCATTAATTTCATCATCACCATCATCATTGTCGTTGTCATTACTACAATCATTAATATTTTTGCCATTGTTATGATTACTGACAATGATTTGGTTGGCTGATGGTGCAGCCGGATTCCAACATGAGCGCCGGGTACGATTGTATGATGTGAACAACAACTGGCGACTGAGGAAGGATGTAGAGGCGCGTAACTTGCGGTGGACCATCACCGACACCTGTATATCTCCAGATCAGAAGTTTTTGCTGTATTCTAGCATTTCACCCATTGTACACTTGGTGAGCTCCACAGACTGTCTTGCTTTTGTTCAAAACATGCTTTGACGGCGCTTGCAGATTGTTTGCTGCACAAACGATTGTTTCAATTGTGGTCACTGGTGAGCATACATCACCACCTGCATGGTCTATACCTCTTGCACTGCAGCACAACAGACATACCTGTTTCATCCGTGCATACATACAGCTATAATGACTTCTATATAGGGCAATTCATTCAATAAGCACTAAGAGTAAGTGGGCTTGACAGCACAGCAGTGCAAGCGACTGTGAGTGCAGAACCACCATTGTGAACAAACAAGAATATGCTTGTGATCATTGTGTGTGCCAGTATGTAGGCCCTCACATCTGTTTGTCGACTCTCATGCCCACTTGCCATAACCATGCATGTGCTGAGTTACATTCCTTTGCATAGCACTGTGGTTGCTGCATAGGAACTAGCACGCAGACAGGCTTGAGCAGTACAAGGGATGCTATCATGGGTATTGCCTCAGGAGGCTCTCACCATGGTCCCAAATCACAATGGGATCCGGAAGGCATAAACTTCCCTTTTTTTCGCTTTCCATGTGATTTGCTGCAAACTCCTGCAAGCAAGCCAGCCAAGCATGTGAATGCCTTGGCTCCACCATATATCAGCAGCTGGTCAATGCTGATGCAGGTAAATCTAGGCAGTACATCTGATGCTGTAGAGAGCGTCGCCAATGTCACAGACATTCACGAAGCCATGTTCTTTCATGCTGATGATGAAGAAGTCACACGCTCCAATTTTGGCATCTGGTCCCTGAGGTGGTCCCCAGATGGCAAGGAGATCATAGCAGGGACTGGGGATTCATCTTTGTACCTATATGATGTAGAACAGCAGAAGGTGGGTCTGCTATCATAAGACTACGTCTTCAACTCGTGCTGTTTTGTATGATTCTTTTTTTATTGATGGCAATTTGTATCTCATTGATCAATCATGTCGGTGGCAGTGCACCACACAATCATGTTTGTACCTATGTGATGTTGAACAGCAGAAGGTGGGTCTTACATCACATCAAATGTGCTGATAGCAGTGTACCACACAATCATGTTTGGACCTATGTGATGTCAAAACAGCAGAGGGTGGGTCTGCCATCAGATCAGCTATGCTGGTGGCAGTGCACCACACAATTACATTTTCCCCATGCTCGGCATCATGTAGTGAACATCCTGCTTAACAGGACTCATCACATTTGATGGTCAGAAGAACGCTGAGCTGCTGAGTCACAGCCTTTTATGCACACAGCCTTGCATGTGAACATGCAATGCTGTGTCTCTTCAGCCGCGATTTCAACAGCAGCAATCCTTTGCAAATGTAATCTTGTACAGGTGTACTTGACGTCTAACTCAGATTTGGTCATCTCTTGTACGACCATGTAGCATCTACGTATACTTGTGGTTTACTGTGAGGCCCTTATTTCTCAACCTGACCTTATACAGCCTATTTCTTCCATGTGATTGTACCCTGTGCAAGTTCAATTGCAAACCACACAAGGTTGTGTTTTTTGGCGGGTGTTGCAACATCTGTAGGTGGCTGCTATTTTCAGCAAGTCTCCGCTGAGATTGCAACACTCAAACAGATGTTGGTGCCTGCAGACCACTATGAGAGTGAGGGCGCATGCTGATGATGTGAATGCTGTATGCTATGCCGAAGACAGCCCTAATATCATTGTCACCGGAAGCGATGACTCTCTCATCAAGGTATAACTTCTCATGTTGTAGTTGCTGTGCTGTGCCATTGTCAGCCTTGCTGTACTTTGGATTAGTGCGCCTCAGTCTGCTGCCTTGTTGTTGTGTGACATTGCATGTCACAGCCATTGACAAGACGCTCAGCTTACACTGCACAGTTACGGTGACAGCCCAAATGCTTCTTCACACGCTGCATGGTGTGGTCGAGCTCTGATGAGTGGTTGATCCAAGGGAGAGACCCAGCTTTCCTCTGTGGTTTTCAAGTGCTGAACTGTTTCAACTCTCAGCATGCACAGCACCTGAGACTGTCACAGTATGCACACATGCCCAGCAGTGGCTGCACATCTCACTGTTTCTACACTGCCAGGTATGGGACAAGCGCACAGTTGGCAGCAACTCTCGGCCAGCTGGTATGTTTGTGGGCCACACAGATGGCATGACTCATCTGGATCCCAAGGGCGATGGCCGGTACCTGATCAGTAACTGCAAGGATCAGACCATCAAGCTGTGGGATTTGCGCAACATGATGGAGCCGAGGCAGTACGACCCCAAGCTGATCAGAGAACAGGAGCTGGCGTTCCGCTGGTATGTCCTGATGAGTCCTCAAGACAAGAAATGTAAATTTATTGATTGCTTTGTACACCCCTCTCCCGATTGAGCACTTTGGGCAATACGTCTCAACAAGCTGCCCCTTGCTATCATTCGCACGCCCCCCCCCCCTCCCCCCCCCCCCCTCTCGCTTCCTTCTTCCCTCCCCCTCTCCTTGTTTGTCTGCACTTCCTAGTCTGTAGGAGCCTGTGCATCAAAGCTTGCACTCATCCTGTTGTGAGGCAGTGTGTACTTCCCTTGTGGACAACATCTGCTTCCAAGTTATGCAATGAAGCCACCAGGTGCATGCCTTTTGGTCGGCAGAACCCCAAAACAGGAGCTTATACTGTGGCTGTCTAATCAGGACTGTACGTACCAGATTCTACAGGAAGACACATATGTGACAAACGCATGAATGTTGTACGCCACTGAGGGTTCATGTGAAATGAATGTGAGTGTGTCTGGTGCAGGGACTATCGGTGGGAGGAATATCCAGCAAGGGCGCATTATGTGCGGCACCCCCAGGACAACAGCCTGATGACCTACAGGGGCCATAGGGTTCTGGCCACCCTCATTAGGGCCTACTTCTCTCCCATACACACAACAGCACAGCGCTTCATCTATGCTGGCTCTGCTGATGGCTCTGTCTACATCTATGGTAAAACTGCGTTGGCCTGTTTTTCAGTCTCCCACAGTCTTGTTCCTCAGTAGTCCCACTCCTGTTCCTCAGTACCCCCAGTATCCCCAGTCCTGTTCCTTAGTCCCCCACTCCCCCCCGTCCTGCTCCTCTGGGCCCACACTCTTGTTCCTCAGCAACCCCAGTACCCCCAGTCCTGTTCCTTAGTCACGTCCCACACTCACCCCAGTCCTGTTCCTCACTCCCCCCCACTGCCCCAATTCCTGTTCCTCAAGTCCCCCCACTCCCCCCATCCTGTTCCTCACGTCCCCTCGCTCCCCCCACTCCTGTTCCTCAGTCTCTGCTGGCACTCTCAGCACAATTGCATCATCTCAAGTTACTGGCCTTGCTTCTGCTGTCACAGTCAGATGTGATATGGTAGTCAGCTGCAATCTGCGCTAGGCCGTTCAAAGAGGAAGTGTTCTGGTGTAGACATGCTATAGGCACTCTCAGCTGCGGGGTGTTGCGCTGCTACAAGCAGCATTCAGATTCTGTGAAGCCCTCTTGTGCTTCTGCTGCTCTGTTGCATCCAACTGCAGCACTCTGGTTCAGGCAACGGCTCCACCAACATTATCAAATAATCAAATAAATTGCTAGTGCTGGTGGAAATGTTGCCCGAAGCAGAATGCTGCAGTTGAATACAACAGAGCAGCAGAAGCACAAGAGGGCTCCACAGAAAGCACATGCTCCACAGAAAGCACATGCTCAACTCTGGCAGCCAACACATGTGTCCGGTGACTGAAAGGAATGCTAGCTCTTTTCAACCCTGAGATGTCTATTTCAATTTAAAAACGTCATCCCTTCACTGGAAATCTAAACTCAGAAATGTCTGGGGGGACTGTAAAAACGCGTTTCTACATTATGGAGATGTTTTAGAGCCTCATGGCTTTACTGCTGCTGCTGCTGCAGACATTGTGACTGGGGAAGCACATGCAATCTGGTGACTGAAACAAATGCTAGAGCCTCATGACTTTGCTGCTGCAGACATCGTGACTGGGGAGATTGTGCGCAAGCTGGAGTACCACAGGGAGGTTGTGAGGGACCTGCACTGGCACCCAGACCAGCCCATGCTGGTCACCACCTCCTTTGATGGCTCTGTTGTCAAGTGGGACACCAGGGACACTCTGTCAGAGGAAGATGAGCGCAAGGCTGCCAGGCGACATAGACTGCCTGATCCTGGCACAGACCAACTTGACTCCTACTACTGATTGTGTGCATGCTAGGTGTATCTGAGAACAGCCTGCTTGGTTTGGGTCAACAAGCAAACAGAGTCAGCTGTTTCGCCTGCCTCAGTCTCATATGATGCTAGGTCTTGCAGCATAGCTCATGCATGCTAGGGTTCAGACTCATGCCAGGGTTTGGACTCGTGCTAGGATTCAGACTCATGCTAGCTTTCTCATTCGTGCTGGGGTTCTGTTCAGGCAAGGCGCAGTGGGATAGTTGCACCAGCTGTGTCGTGCGCTACTATGTCTCTGTATGTGTCTCTTGCATATGTTTGATGCATTCTGGCAGGGTGTTGGTGTGCATGAGCTGAAGCTAGGATTCTTGCAGCAAGTGCCATGGGTCTATGTACTGACTGCGTCTGTAGCGCAGCATCAACAACAGGGCACAACAGGTGTGGTGCATGGCGAGCTGTGATAGAAGTTGCAAAGCCTGTCTTTTGTTTTGCATTTTTGGTTCATGCCCTGTCATATACAATGACAGCTTTATTAATTAGGCATACCTTTTGGATGCCTTGTGGCTGCTTGCTTTTTGTTTGCAGCGCTTTCTGCATGTATATCACATTGAGCTCACAGATTATTGTGCAGGCTTGTTTGTAGCCTGACCCGTTTTGCACACGTCCCTTTTGTAACGACCCTTTCAACCACGTTTCCAATGTCATACACATACTTCGATGCGCTTGTGAATGGCACAGCCTCCACAGCAATCAGTTTTGTGGCCGTTCTCCAAGAGTTTAAATAAAAGTGGTGGCAAGGTCGAAAATTTGGCTGCCTTGCCGAAGTGACACTTGACATATACTGCCTGATTCATTTAGTCACAGGAGCAGCAAGCAGCGACCAGCAAAGCACCACAGCTGCTCCTGCTTTGCACAGCATTGCAGGTGAATGCAGACAAAAGGGGTTTGTGCACAATCATTTCATGTGCGCCACTTCAAGTATGCTTTGGAGCTCCAAAGCACATCTGCACTGCCCAGGCAGAAGCTGTCCATGCCCTTTTCTTTGTTATGACACCATTGTGCATCCGTCGCAGCCCCTGGTCAGGTGGCTCGCATGGCAGCGTCATAATTTTGTCTGGACAGCAACTCTGTAGCGAACATGCTGATGCTGAGTCCATTTAGCTGCACATGGCAGTGTTGTCAAAATGGTTTCGGCCACCATCCAAAGGCTGACGGTGGTGAGCGCCTTTTGACCTGCAATTTGCAGACACTCTTCATATTGCTAAGCGGCTGCCACTGCTAGTAGCATCAACAGTACCCTGGCACACTAATACTATGGCATGACAGGAATGAAAATAAAAGAGAAGAACACATCACGCCTTTTCTGCATTCATAACAGCAGCCTCCTGAGGCAGCAGTCAGGAGCTACTGAGGCATGACCAGTTTGCATATGTTACCCGCAGCTCATGCAGCACATAAACCCACCTCAAGCTGCTGCTGATGCCTGTCTTTGAGCTCTGATGACTGTCTGATAGCAGCTATCTTGCCTGCAACAGCACCTCCACAGCTCAGAAAGCATCACATGGCAACACACTGCTCACCCTGCTGCGCATTCATGCATTTGAAGTCAAGAGGTGTGGGCGAGGAAAAGCTGATGTGCTGAAGCATGGCAGAGAGTTGAGAAGGATGGCATGAGAGAAGGGAAGGATGGCATGAGAGAAGGGAAGGATGGCATGCAGTGCAATGAGCATGATCTGAAAAGGGTGGCGTGCAGTAATGCTGCTGTGAGCTGAGCACCTGGCTCTGAGCTTTGAGACTGTCGATCCACTTCCTGCTTCAGGTCTTGCAGTAAGAGCTGTACTTGTTTGCTGGAGATTCCTGCAAGACAAGATCATTTATCATGCCTTGACAGGCTCAAGCTGTCTGAGATCGTGAATGCAGTTCAGGTCACAGCTAACACAGGTCGCTGGACTTACAACATGCTCTGTCATCATGTTGCAGCAACAGCAAATCCAGTTTGCTGAAGAGCATTTTTGGTGCCACATGTTGTGCACACCTTTCAAAACTCTGTCCAGCAGCTTTGGCGGCACAAAAGCAGGAAGAATGGACTGCTCAAGGGTCACAAAAGAACCCTGAGCTTTCTGGAAAGGCAGTATGTTCAGGAAGCTTTGTGGACCACCTGCAACACACAGAGAATCTGTCTTGTGCTTTGAAAGCTGAATAGGAGTTTGAACAAAGTCTGAGCTCCTTGTCTGATTTGCGGGTACATACACGGAAGCAGTGCGTGAAACATTTGTCAGATGTGTTACCATATGCAAGAGTGTACATCTGCATCAGTGTGCATCATGCATCTGCATACATGAGACGTACATCTGGAGGTGGCACAAATGCTTGAGCGCTCACAGGATGTGTTCACTGTGGTAATTGCTGCTAACAATGTCACAGACACTACCATGTAGCAAACAATGCATGACAGATGCATATAGGTTGCTGTCCATGACTCAGCAGCAGGTGTGACTTGCAAAGGAGTACATCACACCTGACAACCCTTTAAGCTGGTCTGACCTTTGACTGCCCATCAGGTCCTTCTGCATCAAAGGTTGTATTGTCCAATTACCAGCAAAGTCTTTCATCAGTCCTGGCTTTGCCAACTTGAACCCAATCTGCACCAAAATGGCTGAAAATGATGAAAGCTCTGTTGATGGAGAATTTCTTCATGTGTGCACGCAACAGTACTGCACAAGCAATGTGAGACAAGCCAATCAGAGCAAGAGTCTGATTACAAGCATAAAGCATACTTTGCCAGCTTTTTTGTCTTGGTAAACATGCAATGTTGTTGCAAACTCCCCAGAAAAGCCCAAGAACTTCCATTGCCCAACCTGCATGCATCTTTCAGTTGAAACATGTCCATAACAGAATCCCTAGCTGCCAACAAAGGTGCCGAATTGTGACTGATGATCAAGGCTTGTATGAGCGTGAAAGGCTTTTGTCATGCAGCATACTGATGGAGAAGCACAGGTGGCTCAGCACACCTGTTGGACTTCTATTTTCATTTTGCCAGCGCCATTGTCTTCAAGCACTTTCCTGTAGTCTATCCTCTGCAGAAGCCAGCACAGTGATGTAGCCTTAATAACAGGGCCTGCTGCTGCTGACTGTTGAATGAGAAGCTGATGTTGAATGCAGACCTTGATGCCACTGAAGTATCTGTAGTTGTCTGGAGCTATAAGGATGTCAAAGACTTTTTCAGGCTCCATGCGAAGCCTCCCCCTGGCCTTGACGTTGCACATGAAACCTTTCTGCTGTGTGACCTCAACCTCCGATGTGTCATCTGACCAGTTTGCAGTGTTTGACTTGTCATCTGAAATCGCTCGCCTGAGCTCAGCCCACCCCATACGTCAGGGCTTCGCGGAACAACTTCTCCTTGAACGTTGCATGCTTGTATATGTTGGTCGTGTCGAGCAGGCAGCACGATCAATCAGCAGGACTCGCTGGCGAAGTTTCCAGACTGTCGACAGGGTTCAAAACAGTGCGTTACGCTCCGGAACCCAGAGAACAGAACAATGCTTGTGGCCAGAAGACAGTGGTCAACGAGGCGTGAGTCATGGTGAGTCATGGGCCGGATCGCTCTCAATCCTTCCGTTGCTCTTCTTGATTTGATTTGACACAAAAGCCTTGGGCTCTTCTTCACCAGCGTGCCATCACGTGAGGCGGAAAAAAAGCCGCAGTTCATGGTGCAGCGTTGTTACACACCCTACTTTGCACCACACGCGCAAGACCTTCAATTACCTTTCATGGTTTCATTGGTGAATCAGATCGCCGGCAGAGCTGTGGCGTCACCCCACAACACCTGTCAGGCAAAAGCTGCTGCACGTATCTCTCGACTTTCTAGGGTTCTAGTGAAAAGTCAGTCAGTTCAGCAGCAAGAACGAACAGAAGCAGCTGAGTTCGTAAGCTCAGCGCCCAAGAGCAAGCCCGCAGCTTCACCGCGTTCGGTCGAGGATCGCCAGCAGTCCAGTGCTCGCATCAACGTCATAGCCAAGTCCCGGTGGGCAAGCGGTATTCCTCCGGTTATGGGAGCACACCTCATGTCATCAGGTACTGTTGTGATGAGGTGCAGCGACTTTCCTTGTATATTGCACGGACTTCTGACCTAGTCTGCCTTTGTAGGCGAAGCAGCTCCGATATCTACCAGCAAAGGTGCCGATCTGGGAGGCATCCCCCACTCTTTCCATTATGCTGACAAAGAGGTCGATGCCAATGTGGTTCAGTTCGCCAATGCTGATGCCGGCGCACAAGGCATTGCACGTTTAGTCCAGCAGGCAGCTGAGGACGCTATCAAGCAGAAGGACAGCTTCATCCTGGTATTGTCTGGCGGCAGCTTGCTGAAGGGCCTCACCCCCTTGGCCACCATCAAGGGCATGGAGTGGTCCAAGTGGCATATCTTCTATGTGGATGAGCGCAACGTGGCTCACTCCAACCCAGACAGCACACACAAGGGCGCACAGGAGGCATTCCTGAGCAAAGTGAAGATACCATCAGAGAATGTCCACGCCATCAAGGAGGGCTTGTCAGTCCAGGACGCAGCCACAGAGTATGCCGGCCAAATCCTGCACCTACCAGACAATGTCATTCCCAAGACCTCAAGTGCACCTCACCTGCCTGTTTTCGACCTAATCCTCCTGGGAATTGGCCCAGATGGTCACGTGGCATCCCTCTTCCCCAACAGGGAGCAGACAACAGGAGCCAGCGAGGGCATTGTTCTGCCAGTAGAGAATTCACCTAAGCCTCCTCCTGAGAGAATCACCTTCTCTTTGCCAGTCATCAACTCAGCCAAGCAGGTTGTGATTGTTGCCTTTGGAGGTGGAAAGGCAGAAATTGTACAGCGAGCTCTAGAAGTACAGGCTCTGCCAGGCGCCCTGCCTGCTCAGTTGGTGCAACCTCAGACTGGTTCTCTTACGTGGTACTTGGACTCTGACTCAGCCCAGAGCCTGCACATCCAGGACTGGGATGACAAGAAGGCTTTCCCAAGAAGCTCATAGGAAGCGCATGAAGGACAGGAGGCCTGCAAAGTCATGTATTTTCCAATTTGCCAGCCTTGATTTGATTAGTGATTAAGCAAGCAGGTTGTGTCAGGCTGGCAACGACAGTCAGTGCACTTTTTAATGCAGGTGCATGATAATTTGTTTTGGCAATGGTGACGAAGGTCACAGTTATGTGAAAGTCTTCTTGGTGCTGTTGCGTTTTACATGCGAAGATTAAACTTTTGCTAGCAGTTGTCTCATGAGCAATTTCAATGTACATTATCGAAGCACGGTCTCTGATAGGTGTTGGCTTAGTAAAGATATGCAAGCAGTGTTTATGCTGCTTCTACTGCGTGCATTGATGGATACGATGTGAGCCAGCACAGTGAGAAAGTGATTCTTGTTATGTTGGAGCTGTGAGACTGGCATTGCAGCAGGTAGGACACCAGTGTTTTGTCACACAGCATGTATATTATGCATGCGCATAATGAGTGCATCTGTTCTGTTGCGTGCCTAATGCTGCCAAAACAACAACGTCTGTCACCATTGCACATAATCATGGTGGTGAGTGACAACGGTGAATCATACTAGTACTGTATATCACATATCAATGCATCATAATGGTCATTGACACATCCATCACACTGATCCACTGCATGACATCCAGCATAAGTACCACTGAAGCTATTGACCATCTGTTCCGAATTGCAGATGATGCTCAAGGACAGTCGTTACTGACTCAGCCTGCTGTTAAGTGCACTTCAGTATGCAATTGCCCAGTTGCCAGCCTCCTCCATTGCCAGCTCCACTGCTATCATGTCCACATCACCATCACCGTGTACCTGCAAATCGCATGACTGCTGTTTTGGTCAGGCTTGCATGCATTACCGGTAGCCACGAATTATTACAGCTGGACATCAACACTACAAGTTGTGTGATGAGGCCTCATACTCACACACACACACACACACACATAGCATGAATGGCAGTCAAATGCTTACCTCTAAATTGAGACCACTCATGATTGGTGATTCCTTGAACATCTGCCTCAGGCGCTCAGACAC
>JAABUK010008807.1_pt1 | contig 14020 bp, 4 predicted proteins | sample 5559141 | NCBI WGS metagenome assembly JAABUK01 (sample SAMN10711869, study PRJNA513367) | rock metagenome | isolation source: Antarctica rocks | place: Antarctica: Victoria Land, Pudding Butte nord | collected 2016-01-03
AGGTAAATATACCTATTATATAATAATAAATAAATTATTAAAGGTAATAAGATAATAAGGAATAAAACTTAATATACTTTAAGGCTTAATAATATAATAGAGTTAAAGTTAAGGAATATAAAATATAATTAATTTAATATTCGTTATTAAGGATATATATAATATAATATTAAGATATAAGGTTAAATTTAATTACTTCTTAATTTTAAATTTAATTACTTCTTAATATATACCTCCGTAAAATAGTTATAAGAGGAGTTAAAACCTTATAAAAAAATAGGCCTAAAAAAGAACTAATTTTAAAGAGATAAAAAGGGATATTAATATATAAGTAATTATTTTAATTAAAGTCTTAAATTAATATTTATTAAAGTTATATAAAGATATTAATATATATATAAATATATTAATTATAATACTATAAGAAATTATAAACAATATTATTTTTAATATAAGATCCTTTAAAGGCTTTAAGTTATATTAAATAATAAATTATATAAAGATAATAAAGGCCTTAAGGAAAGTCTTAAGAGATTATAAATTTTATTAAATAATTATTATAAAAGGAGGGCTTTAAGAGGTAAATAAAAATAAGGTCTTAATATTTAAAAAGATTTATATATTAAATTATTAAAAAGTAATATATATAATATTATTAAAGAAGGTAGGCGTTTAAAAGTTAATATAAAAAAAAGAAAAAGAGGAGTATATTCCCTAGGAAGCTTCCTTAATTCCTAGCCCTTAAAGATAAAGAGGGCGGGAAGGCTATTAATTTTAAAGGGAAAATAAAGATATTTAAGAGAATCCTTTTCCCTCCTCCCCCTTAAATTAATTTAAAGGATATTAAGGATTTAATATATTTTACCTTAATTAATTTTTATATTATCTTAGAGCTTAAGGAAGTCTAGGAGGTAATTTATTATTTAATTATAAATAAGGCCTTAAGGACTTTAAGATTATTAAATAAATTCTTATATATCTTATATAAAGGCTTAATTAAGGTAGTAATAAGGCTCTTTTAAACTTATTTAAATAAAAGATACTATTTAAAGTAATTTAAAAAGGTAAATATAATTATCTTAAAAAAATTAAAAAAGTTAGATTATTTAAAATTAAAAATATATTACTTAATAGTATTACTTAATATATTAAGGAAAGCTTTAAAGATAGTAGTATTTAAACGCCTTGATAACCTTATAAACATCAGTAATTCGGGAAGTCCGCCCTGGCGGCTCCAGCAGCCCGTGGGGAGAGACTTGTGCTCAGACCAGCTCGTGCTAACCCTAATAGGAAATTTATAAACGTTACGTCATATATTACTAATAAAATAGCTAAATAGGCTAGTTTTGAAGTTTAAGCTAAAACGGACTAAAACTCGCTAAGTTATTAGCTCCTAAACTTAAAAGTTTTTCTTTCTCGATTTTAAAACTTTCAAGTTCGGGAGCTAATAACTTAGCGAGTTTTAGTTCGTTTTAGCTTAAACTTTGAAACTAGCCTATTTAGTTATTTTATTAGTAATATATGACGTAACGTTTATAAATTTCCTATTAGGGCTAGCACGAGCTGGTCTGAGTACAAGTCTCTCCCCACGGGCTGCTGGAGCCGCCAGGGCCGACTTCCCGAATTGCTGATGTACATAGGTACTAAGGGGGACTATAAGTATATAGGCAATGACTCTAATTAGTTAGGATTGATATACTATCGCTATCATATCGCTATCGTATATAGATAGCGAGGACGCTATTATTTTTCGATTTTAGTAGGTATATTATCACGGAACGACTCGGTCACGTGACTAAGTCTTAGCATGGATTACTTAGCACGTATATACATTACCTGTAACTATGTAGATAGATATTATTATCAATACTATTATTTATTTATATAACGTATCTACGTCCTTGTCTTTAACAAAATTAGTAGCTACTTACTTATAGTAACTAGGGATATTTTAGACTTTATTAATTTTAATAAATTTATCTATCCTTAATAGAGAGAAGGACTTATAAATATACTATACTAGTGTATTTTTAGCGTAGACTCTAAATCTGAAGTCTATTTTTAGATTCGTTAATTAATAAGTAAGTTAAAGAGATTTCTAGCTCCTCCCTTAAGAAACAGCTTAGCCTAAGCCTAAAATTAAAAAAACCTTAAATTAAAAACTACTAATTTAGCGTCCCTACATAATTTAATTTAATTCTTAATTTACTAATACCTACTTAGGGTAGCTAATATTACTTATATAACTTACAAGTTATCTTACTTACTTTATATAGGTTTGAAATATATAGATATTAATTTCCTATTCCTTCTTATCTTATCCTTTAATTACTATTAATATAGCTAGGTAGTAATATTAGTAGAGGTTATTAGCTAAATTTATAATAAGCTTTAAATAAGTAATAGAAATAATATTATATATTTATATATTATCTAATAGTATAAGTTTATAAGCTAGTTATCTAATTTACCTTATTATTTAAAATAGTTTAACTAATTACTAGCTAATCTTTCTAGACTAAATAGCTAGGATATTATAGCCTTAATAAAGTTATAGATATATTATATTACTTACCTTAAAGTATATTAAAGTATATTAGGAGTTATAGTAATCCTTTATTTTTATAGTAGTAAAGGTAATAGCGTCTTTAGTATCTATATATATAGGCTAATACTTATTTATAGTAGCGGGATAGCTAGTATAGCTAAGACTTTATTAATCTTAATAAGGTCCTAGTTATAAAAGCCTTTAATAGGTAGGCTACTTAGTAGGTTAGGCTAAAAGCCTTTAATAAGTAGATTAGAATCTTTAATTTATAATAGATCTAGTAACTCTTAGGTCTTTAAACTATATAAGATTAAGGTAGATATAAGGCGCGTAGAACTATATTTAGTAGAGTTATTAAGTAATAATAATATTCTATTAATAATAGTTAACTATTACTTAGTATTATCTAGAGTAGTAATATAATAATATAAGGTAATTTTAGTTATCTAATTTATATATTTAAATATACTATCTATTTATAAGTACTAAGCTATTAAATAGAGTAGATTAACTCTTAATAAGATAAATATTCCTTTCTAGACTTACCTAATAAATTTTCAGTCTCTATTTAAGATAATAATCCTTAGGATACTTTAATTTAATAGGATAAGATAGTTAGTAAGCTTTTCTACCTAATCTTTATTAGATTATATATTTTTTCTAGGGATTAGTATAATTACCTTTAAGAACTTATTAATAATTAATATAATATAATTAAGACTATTAGTTAAGAGTAGTAAGGTAAGAATAAAGGTAATAAGTAATAAATATATATTGAAAATAGCTAGGCTAGTATTAGGATAGGTTATAAAGACTTATAAGGATAATATTATAAGGTCTAATTTAATTAATAATAAGGATAATACTAAATAAACTTATAGAGTTTTATTAATATATTATAAATATAAAGTCCTTTAATTAATTATTTATAAGTTTAAGTATAACCTAGGTATCCTATCTTATTATAAGTAAGTTAGAAAACTTCCTTTTCTAAGGATATTATTAGGATATATAGATATAAACCTATTTTATTATTATTAAAGTATAAGAATTTATTAATTAAGTAATATAAGAGCTTAATAATATTATTACCTAAGGCTTTATTATCTTTTACTATTAATACTAGATATACCTAATATAATTCCTTATTAAGGCCCTTAATTAAATATTACTTAAAGTTAGGACTTAATTTTACTAAGCTAACTAGGAAAGCCTTTACTAATATTATCTTAAGTAAATTACTAGTATTAAATAGGTAATATTTATAAGTTACTAGCCTAGAAAGGATATCTAGAATAATATTAGACTTACTAGGTTTATAGTAGATATTTAATTAAAATCGCTAGAGATATTTAAAGGCCTAAATAAGATATAAGTTTAATTTCTTTTATTAAGGTAGTATTTAAGCTAGTCTAATAGGTAATTAATATAATAGTAGAATAGTTAATATAAATAATAATTATCTATATAGGATTTATTTAATAATAAATCTATATCTATTAATATATATAATTAATTAGGGGATAATTAATTATTCTTATTATTATTATAATATAATTATTCATTATCTTATCCTTACTTATCCTCTTAAAATTATATATTATAATATAAGTATTTATTAAATATCTTCTTAAAGGATTTATATATTATATAAAATTTAATATTATTTATTATATTAAGATATTTATATAATAGATATTTTATACCTAGTATTTAATTATTATTAATATTATTCTACTATTAATATAAGCCTTATTATTATATAAATTAATTTCTATTTATATTTTCTACTATCTACTCTTAATTAGTATACCTACGTAAAGTATACGCGTTATATATAAGAGGAAGTTAGGAAGTAATTTATCTATTATATCTTCTATTATAAGGGGACTTAATTACTAAGGATCTTAGGAGGGGGATAACTACTTAAATAATTAAATTAATAAGGGGATTAGATTACTAAATTATAATATAATTATAAAGGTAAGAATTATATTAAAAGCCTTAAAAAAGTAGGTCTATTTAAAATTAAATTGATATATTTTACTATATAATATTAACCTTGATATTAATAGTTCTATTATATATAATATTATTCTTTAAATACCTTCTAAGCTTATACTCTTTATTATATTATAACCGCCTTTATTTATTATTAGTAGTATTAGGATTAAGGTTAATAAGTAGTAGTTATTTATTAGTTTAGGATTAAGATATATTTTAGAGGTTAAAGTAAAGCTAGGAGGATATTATAAAGTAGAGATAGTATAATATTAAAGGTTTTAAAAGGTAGAAGCCTAAAATAAAGGCTATAAAGCCTAAGTAGAAGTCTAGATATCTATATAATATCTATTAATTAATAAATAATAATGAAGAAAATATTTAAAATATAAGTAGATATAAAGAAGAGATACTAAGATATAATAATATAGTATATAGAAATAATAAACTTATAGATATCTTTTATATTTATAAGCTAATTTATAGGATTTCTATATTATTAAATACTAAGAACTTATATATATCTTTTAGTATTAGCTAAATAAAATTATATATATAGGTATATATATAGATATAATATATAAACATTACTATTAAAAGTTTTAATATTTACCTAAATTATTCTAAAATCTAGGTCTAATCTAATAATAGAATTATTATATTTATAGCTAATTAATAAGCTTAGATAAGGGTAGGAGATCTTCAGGATTTAAATATCTAGATATTCTATTATAGTAAAGAGATTATTATATAATAGATATTTTATACCTAGTATTTAACTACTATTTATACTATTCTACTATTAGTATAAGTCTTATTATTATATAAGCTAATCCTTAATAATATCCTCTATTATATACTCTTAATAAGTATACTTATATAGAGTATATATATTATATATAGGAGGAGGCTAGGAATTAATTTTATTATATCTTTTATTATAAGAGGACTTAATTATAAAGGATCTTAGGGGGGAATAACTACTTAAATAGTTAGATTAGTAAGTAGAATATATTACTAGACTATAATATAATTATAAGGATAGGAATTATATTAAAGGTTATAAAATAGTAGGTTAAAAAGTAGTAGTATAATTTATATTATAATATTAGCTATATATTATTATTAAAGATTAGATACTTAATATCTATTATAATATTCTTCTTTAGTCTACTAGTATACCTTATTATATTATTATAATATAGTCTCTTATATTTAAGTTAAATAATATTAGGATTAATCTTAATTAGGATAGATTACTTAGTTAATAATAAGATTAAGATAGAGGAGTATAACTTAGTATAACTAGGATAATTAAGAAAGTGTTAAGGATAGAAAGTATATAAAGTAAGCTATAAATTAAGTCGTATCTAATAAGAAGATAAGTAGATATCTATAATATATCTATTAAGGAGGAGGTATAAAAGAAATTATTTAATAAATAAACTTAGTATAAAGAAAAGATACTAAGAAATAGGATTTTTAATATAATAGATTATAAATCTAAATTTATATTTTATCCTAATAAATAGTATAATATAATTTTTAGTATATTAAATACTAATAGATAATCTATATCTTTTTAATTAAATAGAATAAAATTATATATGTAGGTACTAGCCGGAAAGATATAGGATATCTCATAGGATATCCCACGTAAGATAGTATAGGACCGTGGTATAGTATAGGTAAATAAGGTCCTAATCCTATATCTTTATAACGGTATAAGACGGGTATAGGATAGGATAATTAAGTAGGATAGGATATCTATAGGACTACTTTATAGGATAGGATATTTATAGGATATCCTATAATTAGTAAGTATATAATATAGTTTTTTATAAAATAATATTCTAGAAATTTTTACTATATAAAAAGTTATACCTAAAAAGGTATTATTTATATTTCTAGTTATCTTTCTAATTACTATTCCTCTAGTCTTAAAATATTCCTAGGTATTAAATTTAAATAAAATATAGTAATATATATTATATTTAGTAATATATATTAATTCTAGTAATATATATTAATTTTAGCCTAGTACCTTTATAGACTAGTAGGATATTCTAAGAAATACCTTATTATTTACCTTTCTAGTCACCTTTCTAGTCACTATTCTCTAGTCTTAAATAAATCCCTAGGTATTTAATTCTTAAAAATTATAGTATTTTAGATCCTTATTAATAATATGTATTTATTTTAGCCTAGTACCTTTATAGACTAGTAGGATATTTTAAGAACTACCTTAATTTTTACCTTTCTATTTACCTTTTTAGTTATAACTTTTTATATAATATAGAATTCTTAATTTTTTTTTAAAAAAAATATATTATATACTTAGCAATTATAAGATATCCTAGAAATATCCTATCCTATGAAGTAGTCCTATGAATATCCTATCCCGTAGGATTATCCTACGAAAACCTATACTATCCTATAACGGGATAGGACTAAAACCTCTAAACCTATCCTATCCTATAGGATAACTAGGAAGGCCTATATCCTATACTATCCTATATCTTTCCGGCTAGTATATATAGGTATATATATAGGTATATAAAAAAAAAAAGTTAAGTTTTAATATTTATACTAATCTAGAAGTAGTTAATTAGAGATACTCCTCTAATAATATATTAGCTAAATCTATTTAGGATTCTAATATCTAGATAATCTATTATAGTAAAAAGATATTTATCTTATATAGTATACTTTCTTTACTATTATAAAGCTTATATTATAAAGGCTAGAGTAGTATTACTAATCATAGATATAAATTAAGATATACTAGTAATATTTTAAATAAGAAGTAGGATATTTATAATATTTAAGTAGACTAATTATAAGAAATCGAAAATCCTATCAAGCTACTAATTCTTAGCAATTCGATTCTAAAAGTTAGAATTAAGTATTATGAAATATACTATTAATAGTATACTAGTATACTATTAATAGTAACGCGCTAAAAGGCTAGGCGAAATAATACTATAAGTTAGAATTATCCTCTAACTTAATAGTTAGTTTATATTTAAGATATAAAGATTTAGCTATTAGATTAAGTACTAAGATCTATTAATTTTAGTAGAAGTACTTATAAAATTAGTTATATCTTTTATATTTATAAATAGATTTTAATTATTTTTAGAGTAATCGAATTCTTAAGTAAATATATATCTTTTATACTCCTTAGATATATATTATAAGCGTTTATAAGTAAGGTCTTAGTAAGTAGTTATAAGCTTAATATTTACTACTACTCTTAAATAGGAAATAGGAATACTTCTCTAATAATATATTAGCTAAAAATAGCTAAGTTAGTAGCTTAATATATAAGATTATAATAGGAAAACTTATAAGATTAATTATATCTTTTATAAAAGTAGATAGATTTAAGAGTTTTTTAAAGTTTTAAATTCCTTGAAGTAATATATATCTTTTATACTACTTAGATATATATTAAAAGGGTTATATATTAGATAAGTAATATATAAAGAAGATACTAGATTTTAATATTCCTCTACTAAGAATAACTACTATAATAGGCTAGTGTAGGCCTAAATAGATAGGAGTAAATATTCTATTTATTAAAGATTAAGACGTAGATACGTTATATAGATAAATAATAATAATGATAATATATCTATCTACGTAGTTACAGGTAATATATATACGTGCTAAGTATCTATACTAAGACTAGTCACGTGACTAGAGTCGTTCTATAATACTATAATAGTAAAGAGATTTATTAATAAGATTAAAGTATTCAAAAGGGCCTTAAGCTATTATTATAAATAAAGTAAAATATAATTATTAATTATATAAGAATAAATAAGAATAATTATATAATAAAGATTAATAAGAAGAAGTATATAATAATAAATATAAGTATATTAAAGAAGATAGTTAAAATAAAAAAATATTAAACCTTATTTATTATATTATTATCCCTTTTATTTATTATATTACTAATATTTTTTTATTAGATTTCTAATTCTTATCCTCTTAAGTCTTAACTTTACTTTATAAGTAATTAAATAATTAGATAAGATAATTTATATTTAAAAAATTTATTACTAAATTTATATTTACCTATTATTTATATTATATTAATCTTTAATTAATAATATTTATTATTAGTATTTATTATTAATATTTATTTAATAATAATATTTATAATTATAAGTTAAATTATAATATTTTTATTAAGTAATAAGCTTCTTATTATTATTAGTAAGAGATATATTATAATTATATATAAAAGTATATAATTCTTCTAAAGTATTAGTCTTAATAAGTTCAAGAATTCTTGTTAGAGTATTAGATATAGCTATGAAAGTAGAACGCTTAGTATTTAACAGCGTTATTTGACGAATACCATGTAAATACGGGTACTAAACAATAGAGGTGTCGTAAAGATTGATGTGATGCGGACAGTATAGATATCTATTACGGGTATGACATTGTGTATAGGGTCGTGACCGTGTCTCTCTGGCGTACAGATGTACTTCGTCCGCCTTCTCAATTGCTCCATGCCCATCGCCGATCCCCAACGCTCATGCAGGCTCTCTGGCTGTAGGCACCGCATGGTTACGATCCAGTGACTGGATTGTCTGGGATGGCTGGATGCGCTGAGAAACCTGCAGCCAGGCAATTGGACTTCGTGCAGTCGAGCAGCTATCACGGCTTGATACAGAAGCTGAGAGCTGCTTTGCGAATCGAGTGTCGCGGCAATGATTCAACTGAGGCACCCATGCATTGCGTCAATGAGGTCGCACAGCTGCATTACGAGTAAGAGGTCGCGTCCACTCTAGCTGTGGCTTGTTAGCGGTTCTCTCAACATTATCATGCTTGGAAGAATCCGTGCTTTGAGTTTAAGGTCACTCGTAGACCCCTTTCGCTACTGTCAATGAGGCTGAGTCATGGCTCCCGACTTTATCAGCCTGACGCATGTGTAAACAAAGAGACACTGTCGATCGCGAGGCTGTAAAAAACTCCGGGCAATGATCTCCGCGATGAACGCTGTACCTACACCGTACACACGCGTGATGACTGCAGATGGCAGCAGGTTCCGTCTCATGTTGTAAGTAACTAAGCGGGTTTTTTGGAATTCAATGTCGAAGGAATCAGCTGACAACGGGCATACCCTTCCGAAGTCTCAGCCTGAAACATATGTCGGCAGAGGGTCGACTATCAAATACGTGTCAGTCCGGATGCCTACCATGCCTCACATTGGTGTGAGTGTGTATAGGGCGGCAAGCATCTATCAGCTGCATGCAGTCATCAAGTCTTGCAGTCCCTTCAAATTGGACACACCTTTTGCAATTGTGGGGCAAGGATTGGATCGGTTCCTCAATCCAGCAGGCAGACTGTCGATATTTAAAGTAAAAGCTAGCTGTTGATTTTTATTACAGGGAATAGGACCTACACGAATACATACATTTAATGTTATGTTCCACCTCAACCCACCGTTACACTGGGAGGTACAAAACCTGCAAGCCACATCATTATCACTTATCGCAACTCGCTTTGACACATACTCAGCTTGTTGGCCTTGGGTCTGAGGTTACATCGGCTGTTCAGAATGCTTCTCCTTGCAGATTCGCGGGGCAGTGCAGAGGCTAATTCCAGCAGTGTAACATGACGCTCGCATGACCCATGAGTGTCTTTGACCACGCAGATGCTTCATCCAATTGTAATTTCTCGTGAGTCACGCCCTGATAGGTTCACACTTTCAAAGAAGGCGTTATCTGGACCTCCGGCGACCGCGACCCTGCAGATGCTGCATCCAATCAAGGTTTTCTTTTCCACATTTCAGATTTTGATCATTTTCCCAAACTTACGCATAGATACATTGGTTTTCGTTCGTTTTCCATACAGACTTAGATTAAGACAACGACCAATTACATCTAGTTATTCGGCTGCCTCGGTCAATAAAATCTGGCGAAGTTTCGCCTGTTGAAGACTAAATCTTGGCTTCTGCCTCATACAGCAAATGCGGCAGCTGGCGCTTTGGAAATGTGGCCTCATAGACATGCATGATATCCAAAAGCTTCCCCTCTTCGTGAGCCTTTGCAACAAGGCAAAAGCCGAACGGCCGCCCGCTTTGAGAGTGGTAGCCCAGAGGCATCGTCGCGGTCGGATACCCTAATAGTCACAGTCAGCTTGACCAATTTTATTAATCTCATCCCTGCAGTGGGTGGGTCCTAGGAGTTGGGCAAGAGCTGCCTACCTGCCAAGGCTACTACTGTGGAGATTAGGCTATCCATCGGTGCAATGACCGCGTCGAGGCCGAACTCAGACAGCATTCTGTCAATTCCTTCTTCACCTGCTCTCTTCTTCATTTCACGGCGGGCCTTCGTGAGTGTCTCCTGAGAGGTGCTATCTTCTTGCGCTTGGATGTGATACGTCTGGTCTACTAAACGTTAGCCGACGAACGACGAACCGCCCAGCAAGGATGAATTCACCCAATCCTGCCTGCAGGTCTGAATGATCGTTGTTAAATTTGATGATGTCCGTAAGCGATCGTACGGGGCTTGATGGTAGTGCTTCAAGGGTTCGATTTACGGTCTCACGAATCTCGCCCACTGTTAATTTTGATAAGCTTTTATGTGTCTACTACCCTCAACAGCAGCCAAAAAACGTACACAAGATTTTAAGATATCCCGAACTACCCTGAGATTGTAGTTCTGAAGGGTGGACAAGGGGAATTGGATAATGGACGTGGCCGCCGAGACTTTTTATCTTATCGATTGCTGCTTCGTAGCTTGAGATCTGGGGTTTGATTCGTCGTCAGCGTCCAATCATCATCATATCAAGGTACGAGCTGCAATGAGTTTACCATTTGCCTGGAGTACTCCTCATCTGGCGCCAATAGAAATGATGGAAGTTGCCATAGGTTTGGATCAACGAAACCTAGGGTGAAACTAGACTACGTCGTGGGCAATTCCTTCGGCAGCTGAAGCGGAGTATCCGTCGTTGAAACAATGATTTCGATGAGTCCCGCAAGATCCTCTGCCGTTTTTGCCATTCCTCCAGGACTTTCGAACGTAGGCGTAATTAGGAATATCCCGTCGGAAGGTATCGTCTGTGGCGTGCACTTAAGCGCAAAGAGTGACGCTCTGCTTGCAGGGTTGTTTATAGAACCGTCAGCTTCGCCTCTAATTGCAAGACGACTGTAACCAGCAGCAACGCCAACCGCCGAGCCAGTGGAAGAGCCTCCGGGGTTCTATGCCTTTCAGTAAGATCTTACAATATGCTTCCGATGTCGACTTACGGACTGTCCAAGTGCTGAGTCTCCTCTAATAACTCCTCCTCTAATGTAAGGTGACTGACACTGACCACCAATGGCAGATAGACCGCCTACAGCCTTCTCTCCCCTGCTCTTGTTATCAGTGATCGACCGAAGATCGAGTCACACTCACTTGGCAGCCCCAAACTCCTAGTCAAATTTAATTCTGGGTATTCTGTAGTCAAGCAAATGGCAACTCACAGACAATTTGCTTTTCCCAAAATAATAAGCCCTCGTTCGACGAGCTATCCCAATGTAAGCGGGTCTCAAGACTAGATCGATTGTAGAAAGCAACCCTTTTAACGAGAAGTGCTTATTTGCTGTGCTTCGCATCCTGAAGGGCATAAGACCCTAGAGTAGTCGCTATTCTAAGATCGGGATCAGTATTGAAGATATCCTGCTCAAGTAATTAGCCAAGGACTGGGGAGCGAGCGTGACTTTGAATAGACCTTCAAAATAATCGGTATTCCATGGAAAGGCCCTCTCAGATTATTTCTCTCGCGCTCAGTATCAAATTCTTTAGCCATTTCGAGTAATCTTGACTTTGAAGAAACGGCTATCATTGCACGCAGGTTCATTCCCTTCTGGTTATGTCTCTCTATCTAGGCCAGACATACTTCGACCAATTGAGTGCTTGTCAAACATCCAGCCGAAATTAAGCCTTGGAGCTCCGTTACCGATTAAGCCACCAGGTCGAGGTGCTTTAAAATGCTCGTACTAAGCGACATATTCGAGAAAAGGCGAGTTGAGCCAATTCGAAAGGTGATAATGTTCACTTTTTGAGAGTAGCGATAGAGGAAGCCGAGTACAACAAAAGTATAGAGGCGGCTAACGTACATTGGCAAACATAGATGCCCCCGATGTTAAGAATATTGCTCCTTTTGACTAAGAGTTGGTTGCTCAGGTCATGTCGCGGGGAATTAGACAGCCTACAGCAGTTTACGAAGGCATTGGCTAGACGCTAGTAGGCCGCACGTCGCAGAAGATCCCCTACTAAAAATAGGTAATAAGGCCTTAATAATATATAGTTATCTTTATAATTTATATACCTCTTAATAGACCTTATAAATTATTTTATATATCTTATACTTAATATTTTAAACCTAGCCTACTATCTTATTACTACTATTATGTTATTATATCCTTACTATTATTATTCCTACTTAATAGTAAGACCTTTATAAAATACCTTAATACATTATTTATATAATAGCCTTATAATAATATAAAGACCTAATTTATATAACTTATTATAAGATTAAACTTATTAATATATAATCTTTTACTATTCTTTATCTTATAATTATAAAGCTCCTCTTATTATTATCCTTATTACCCTTATAATAGCTAATAAATATAATAATAAATAATTATTAAAGTTTATATAAATACTTTATCTTAAGCTTAATTTATAATTTATAAGGGACATCAGCAATTCGGGGACCCCCGCCCTGGTAGCTCGGGAGGCCCGTACGGGCATACATGGGCCCGGGGGGTTATCGGGCTAGCCCTAATAGGAAATTGATATATTTTAGCGCGGTATTATAGACTTATACTAATTTTCTATACTATATTAAAATTACAGCTAAAACGAACTAAAACTGGACTAGCTGTAATATTCTAAAAACTACGCCTTGAGAGAAGTTAGTAGGTCTTTTTTTTTTGAGGCGTAGTTTTTAGAATATTACAGCTAGTCTAGTTTTAGTTCGTTTTAGCTGTAATTTTAATATAATATAGAAAATTAGTATAAGTTTATAATACCGCGCTAAAATATATCAATTTCCTATTAGGGCTAGCCCGATAACCCCCCGGGCCCATGTATGCCCGTACGGGCCTCCCGAGCTACCAGGGCGGGGGTCCCCGAATTGCTGATGGAGCTTTAAGCTTTATTTCTAAGAAGAGGTACTTATAAGTATACCTTTAATAATAAGCTTAAGGATATTATTATTAAGTTTAAGAATAATAACTTAAGGCTTAATAATATACTTAAAATATTATTAATTAAGAGAGTTATTTTTATTATAAAAACATTATTATTGAGATTATATATAAGGCCCTAACTTATTTTATAAATATTAAATTTATAATTTAACTCTTAATATATATTACTTCTTAATATATTATAATTAAGTATATCTCCTCTTCTTCTTCCTCCTCTTTTAAATTAAGGAAGCTTTTAATTAAAC
>JAABUK010008809.1_pt1 | contig 14019 bp, 15 predicted proteins | sample 5559141 | NCBI WGS metagenome assembly JAABUK01 (sample SAMN10711869, study PRJNA513367) | rock metagenome | isolation source: Antarctica rocks | place: Antarctica: Victoria Land, Pudding Butte nord | collected 2016-01-03
CTATGCGGCCAAGTTCCGATATACGCGCCCCTTTGTTACGTCGTTCATGCACAGTACCTTCCCGTCATTGCAAAGTGTTTTTCGTCTCGTCTGCGTATCTTTCTTCTCGCTTAAAAGGTTTGAGAAATGCTCTGCAGTCACTGCCTTGTTGCTGTGGCTGAGCCATGCCTAGGACTCGTACTCCTAAAAAAGCCATGCCAAGTGCATACGCAATGATCACTGGGTTTGAGCGTCAGCAAGCTGTTCACGATATCTAGTTCTCATGCGTTGTTATGCATCCTCTGCGTGGTTTTGGTGCGTCAACAATAAATTATGGATGGGAAGCAATACTCCTGGTCTGAGCGGTGGTCATAACGCTGCATGACCTCGATGAACAAAGGCAGGTAACCGTTGAAGCCGTTGCGTATGCGTCCGGGGAACCGGGACAAACAAGTTGTTCGGTCCTTGGGTGCTTGAGGCATTGGGTCTGCTTTACTGACCTGCAAAGTTCTCAGTAGCACCGATCGTTTCGGTGCGAGGCGACCGGACCGATACTTTCTAATATTACCAGATACAGGGAGCGCTACAGCAAAATTCGCAAGAGGCGGCAAGATTTGATGTTGTCCTGTCTGAGTCATCTATGGCATTGTCAACAATGACTTAATTTCGCTACGCTTTCTCATGAACGGGCTCTAGCCGTTCGTTTAAGCGGGTGCTAAAGCTTGATAATGCTGCTATTATTACCGGGCAAGCCTGTTTGAGGAAGCGTACAAGCATGAGTCGGAAAGAGGGTTGAAACAAGCTCAGCGTTCAGCTTGATTGTCAGCGTATGAAAAGCTTTGGGATCCAGACTGGCCCAATTGGGGGTGGCCAGCTGTTGCAATTGAGGCTGGGCTGCATGAGTCAATCTCATGCAGGTAAGAGTCGATTGCGCAGTAAAACATCGATTAAATCTTTCCTGTCCCTATCTGGATGGACGTTGATCGATCAAAGAGTAAATGCCGAGCTTGTGAAACGCACACATGCACACATGCAGGTACAGCTGCCTCACTACCGAATTGTGGGGTAGTGTGGGCCTATCAGGTTGAGATCTCATAGCCGGCGTTGGTTCGTCAGAAGCCACTTGAGCTCTGACCATCGTTTAGGAAGGAGAAGTGGGAAACGGTGGCTGTATGATGATAGGGACCGGTCACGTCTGGCATCAATACGTGTCCAAGACGGTGGTCTCTATTGGCACTGTTGAGGTAATTGGTCTATCCGCGGACTTGACACTAATGCACCACTAGTACTAATGTAGAAAGCGAGTGTTCCCTTTCTAGCCGTTCGAATCACAGAATATTCCGATAATAGGCCCGTTCTCGCCGATTCCGGTATGACCATCGCTCAACATGCCTCGCTTCCAACAGTCAAGGAAACCGATCGCCCACCCCAATAGTCGCACCGCTACTCGATACTATGATTCGATGATAGACGTTTACCGACAGTCGATAACCTACATCAAGCTTGCCTGGCCTTCCTCATTTGCACTGGAAACAACGCAGTGTTGCTACCTCGCCTGTATCATCCAACCGGGCATGGTGTATCGCCTGAGCACAGACGGCCAGTCCTGACCAATTTGGACAGCTCATTCCCCGGTTGCAGACTGTATCAACAGTGATCATCTGGGCCGGAAGATCAGCTTTGCCTATACGTGTAAAATTTTATCACGTAGTAAGTGCCAGAGGATACGCCAAGTCTGAGGGGGCTGCAAACCATCCCTCGAAATTGTGGACAATGTTGAACATTGAGACACTGAACCTTCGTGAGCATGGTCTATAGACGTGGTCTTTGGAAAGGCTTTCGAAATGACATGGTCATTCAAGAGGCTCACGAGCCCTTATTTAGGTGCAGAGGTATCAGCCAATGGCTCGACGCTTATAACAACCTTTCTAACCTCCAAACAGCATTTCGTTACGAGTACGGTAAAACCGCATGGAATGAATGCGCCAATCGCAAGACGTTCTGATACTGATGCGGGTGTGAGAGCTAGGTCACAACACTGAATGCAGCGATGAATGGGATGTACAGCACGCTAGCTTGGCGGTGGGCGAAGACTGTAACCAAATTTTGAGAGGAGACGTCGCTGGCATGGCCCCAGCGTTTCGCCTTGGACTGAGATGACGTTTAACCTTCTGGTTATCTAGGTACGATCTTATGAGTTAACAACTATTCGCCACGGCCAATCATTTGGTTGTTGATAAGTCCCGTCTGCCGCAACGATACTTTACGGAGTCCTTCGAGCTGTCTCCACTCGGATCAAATGTCATGCTTTGGCCAGTAACACGAATTCGCTTGACAGAGCTCTGTCCATCTCACGATACGAATCATGCCTCCGGTGACGTCTGTCAGGCTTGCTCAAGCGGCTCCACCGCAAACGCCCCGATTCGCAATGAATGTGCCCATCGCATGAGTTCGCAGAGTGTGCCGACCATCAGATCTTCCAGAAGGCTCTACTCAGGCGGGAGGCGTCCTCTCTGAGTCGGATGAGGTCTTGAGAGAGGAGGGGCAAGGTAGGTTAAAAAGACGATCAAGGATCAATTGCTGCTGTTTGCACCAGTCCTTGCACGCCCTTGGCTATGAGGGGTGCATACAATCAAATGGACCTCCTGACGTTACGAGGACACCATGTCATAAATGACGCATTGATCAGATGTTCAACGGTCGAAGAGATGATTGGAGGCAAACCACCGTAGAAGAATGCTCCGTAGTCTGGGGTAGAAGGCTTCATTGGCGGCTGCAATATTGCCGCGTGAACTCCTCGAACATTAGTACTTGGCAAAACTATGATAACAGTGGCCTCTCATGAGCAAATGTCGCATCCTGATTATCATGCCAGATCAATGACTATCTGTACTGCCTTTTGTCTCCAAGTAGAGCTCTGAAAGACGACCATTCGGAGTCACGGACGGTCTGGACAATCGAGACGCGTGTTACCTGCCGATACCCGTCGAAGTACTGGGTACGCTTCCCACACAATCGTACAGCTTCCGAACAGCCAGGTATGCTGCACCAGCAAGGCAGGGTGCTCCCAGACCAGAGCGAGTACCTCTATTGATATCTTGGATACGAGAAGCAACAGTCAAGGATACTCCCTCTTTGCAGGATACCAGGAAAGCGGAGAGCACAGAGTCAGTACCGATCGAGAACGGGTTGCATGTGCAGGATACCTTGGAATCCGGTTGCGACATTTCAGGATATCCTCATCGACCAGTCGTTTGGTGGCATCAGCCCAAGTCGCGTTCTGCTGGCCATTTTGCGGGGGGAAGATCCCGGTCAGCCGTGCAAATTTCCTCAGTGCTGTTGTGCCTTTGCAGCTGTCAGCGTCGAACGTCAAACGTACAGTTTGTGGCTCGGGAAGACACACGAATAGCATTGGCTGCATGATAGGTGTGTATCACCAAGCCCAGGAGGAGCTCTTTCCTTGGCCCTTCCTCCACACCCTGTCGCGTGCGCTTCTCCACCAGCATAATGTACAAGGTTCCACCCGCGAGTGGAGCACGCTAACCTCGCTGCGTACTAGCGCCTCCCCACAAGCGTTCCCAGCGTCGACCCAAGGCCCAAGTGCCAAAGCCAGTCGTGTGGCTCGACACTGCGCCCACACAGTCGCTCACTACGCACACATCCCCCAATCGATCTGGGGGTCAAGCCATTCCGTTACCCTTCTGGGTAGTGCGTCGTATCACCCTTGATGCTCTCTGCCGTCCCTACTTGAACTCTGTCCCTCCCAATCCATCAACCTCTGTTTCACCCTTCAGCCAACGATTGGCATATCTTCCATCGACCCTTCCCGTCTGGGGATTCTTCACACCCCGGTTTCTTCGCTTCCTACAGCCAGCCAACTGAACTTTTCCCCATCACCTCTTCACCTTCCCCTGCTCGGCCCCGCCAATCGACTCGGCCTGGCCCAGCCTTCCTCGACCTCTCTCTCTCCGTCGTCAACAATCCAACTATCCCAGGAACGCGGTTGACGGCATTCCTCCAGCCCTGCCGCCATGGCAGACAAGGCCCTCAAGCAGTCCACGGCGAAGGGTGGTGCGTCTGCCGCCGATTTGGCTGCCCGTCCATTCCAATGCGAATGGCACAAAGGATGCGCCAAGGTATGCCGAACTCCCCTTACAACCCACCACGCCCCAACGCCGTCCAGATTGAAATGCTACCAATACCACCCGTTGCTAATCAATTCGTATGACTGCAGAGCTTCAATCGCAAGTCCGACCTCCAACGCCACTATCGAATCCATACAAACGAGCGTCCCTATGCCTGTCATTACAAACCCTGCAACAAGACATTCATCCAGCGCAGCGCTCTGACTGTACACTGTCGGACCCACACCGGTGACAAGCCGCACAAATGCCCTTTCCTGGGTTGTGGGAAGTGCTTCTCGGACGTAGGATGCCCAATTGAGTCATGGATCCTTATTTGAAGCTTACAATATTGGCAGTCTTCGAGTCTGGCTAGGCATCGCCGCATACACACCAACGACAAGCCTTATATCTGCAGGAACCAACGCTGCAAGAAAGCGTAGGTTTTTCCTAACCATGACCTTCGATCGCGCATTCGCTGATCATGAGCATAGTTTCTGCAGGAAAACCACCATGACCAAGCACATCCGGAAAGAGCATCCTACCGAATCTACCCAAGAGGATCAAGATGCTGAGTACTCGGATGTAGAGTTCTTGGATGATGAAGGTTTTGAGGATGAATCAGACGAAATCAAAGAAGAGTCACAGGATCTATACTCAGAGCCAATGGAGGCAAAAAAATTGCACTTGAATCGGCAACCGAGCGAGTACAGCCGGAATCTGTGGCCATTGCCTGGACAAGCGGCACATCGGCCTAGTCCACTGCACATAGAGAGATCGACCATCCCACGCTCGGAAGGCCCTATACTAGAGATCAAGCTGGAAAGAACATCTTCGTCTACGCCACAGAGGTCCATGACTGACCCCTACCCTGACGGCGGTCTCGAGATTTCCGACTACTCCCTCTCTAGAGCCGATACAATGCCCAGCAATGTGGCAGTCCCCACCATATTGCCCCAATCTCACAATAGTGGGTCCATGACACAACCACTCCAGTTCCGGAACCCTGATAGCAACCTGGGCCTCTGGAGCTCACGCCAGGCAATGCAGGACAGTCCGACAAGTCTTACTCATTCATCACCTAGTTCTGCTAGTACACAGTCCAATTCGATGTTTACGTCGCAGCCATATCAGCTACAACCTGTCGATGTTCCGTCCCACGAGCAATTGCAGTACTCCCACCATCACGACGGATTGGTGTCGAACACAATACAGCAACCTCTGAGCGACATGACCGTTCACGAGATCCATCTAGACGAGCCTCAGCAACATCAGTACAGTGACATGGCTGCGGCGCCAGTACATCGAAATCAATATGGTGGTATACCGCAACATATCTCCCAACAAGAGCAGTACATCGCAATGTCCCGTAAGACTTCTCAACCCAACATCTATGACGGTCCGGCGCCACGGTCTGCAATCCAGCAGTACCGCAACAATATGTCGGTTACACCGACACCGACACAGCAGCTCTCACATTATACCAATTCGTTCCCAGACGCACCCTACCAGCAGCCGTTCTCCTTGGCGCTTGGTAGCCTCTCCACCAGCGACCAAGTCTTTCCATCCAACGACGTGATGTTCCAGTACAACAACGCTACAAATGAATGGTGGAAAGACACCGAACTCGAGGAGAAGGGATGGATACTACCTAATCAACGGGTGCCAGAATTCGACCAGTGGGGCTCATGAGTTCCTAGTCAAATTCCATCCACTTTGCCCCTTCAACCGTTTAGAGTACAAGGCATGGATATCAGTTGGACAACCACATGTACATTGAACGCCTGCAGGCGGTGTTCTTCGACAAGGATATGCGTCACCCTAATTGCTTCTTCCTACCAAATCTACGAATATCACGATCACGACACGACTCTATCTAACCACGTTTTTGGCTCTCTCAGAAGCTCGAGATATCCCGGCTGCGTTCTTCGCTCTCCGTTTTGCGGGTCCCATCATAATCCAGCGGCCTCTTAGGATCTGCAGCATCGCATGGCGCCATACCCCCATCGCTGCCTTTGATCGCTCTTACTCCGCAGCTATTTTGGTTTTGGTTTTTGGTTTTCAGACATGAAGCAGCGGAGTTGGCGAGCAAGCAAAAAGTCGATTTCTTGGGGGACCGGTGAGCATGTATAGTTTATGGATTGACGGGTATGAAATCTGTACATACACTGTACCTTGGCCGCGGGGCAGCGGAACCTGTCCAGGTACGTTGTTATGCTACTTGTTGGCGGCGGACATAGCAGTACAATCAGATTCATCAAACACGATTCACCTAACCATGCGTCCCCAGGATGAAGTGTGAGCATCATGCCTGTGGTGAAAATGATGTGACGCGATAGCTCATCAATAAAAGCGCGCCTCGAGTGGGCCATGGGATCAATCAGGATCAGGAGGGTCCTCATGGGCTTGGTATGGAGACTGCATTCCCACTGGCCGTGGCCATAGAAGGGCATCACGCTCATCGTTGAGCGGCAAGCCAGCGCCCTGCACCGACGACCATTACCAACGCGATGACGCAAGACGATGACGCAAGACGATCATGGAGACGATCATGATCTTCACATGGTGGATGAAGATGCAAGGGGGTTGCGCGGAACAACCATCTCATTACAGTACGGAGCCACGGCATTGGTATTCTTTCCGCGGGTCATGTCCGTAAGGAATGTCCTTTATTTAACAATATCACCTTGACGCTAGTAAAGTTGGTCCGTTGGCTCCTCCTGTATAGCTATCTTTACATATGCAAAGCTACGGAGTCGTTGCACAATGGGCCTTCGCAGTTACAGGTCTCTAGCACACACCGGCCGTGGATGTGAGCTCAGACTCTCCTACGGAGCTAACTCTTTGAGCCGCTGGCACGCCTCGCAAAGTCCATCCATGGCCCTTGCAAGCAACAGAACAAGATATGGCGCCTTCGACCCATCTATCGCGTTGGTCAGGTCTCGATCTTACTTTGCCACGTTATCACTTGTCCATCACGGTTTTGGATCGTCATCTCCCTCTGCTCGTGCCTGATCTTGACACACGATAATAACGTTATGAGAATCTCGTTCGCGCTCTCTATCGCTTTTATCTCCAACCGATCGCCGCTGATAAGTAGAAGCGAAGTCGTTAATTCTTTGTCTAAGTCTATATATTCACTATCCCCATCATCGAGTTTGACCAGCATGACTCGTCAAAATTTTACGAACTTGCACGGACAATAGAGTATCTGCGAAGATGGGTAAAGTCTCGACTGGGAAAGTCCAGACGTCCCCATTGACGACTCTCGTCGGTATGCTACTACAATCTTCATCGAGTCTTGAGCGCTTGAGATTGAGCTTGCGACTAACATTGGACAGCTGGAGGTGGCGCCGGGATGATGGAGGTGCTCGCATGCCACCCGCTTGGTACGCGGTAATCCTTGACATCCTTCTCAAATCTTGGTCATGAGTGAGCATTGACGCTCTTTACCAGATACGGTGAAAGTCAACATGCAGCTGTCCTCAGCTTCCCAAAATACGAAAGTAAGCGATTGTGCCATTGTTATCAATTTCACATACACATTAAGACCCCCATTGTAACTATATACGAGCACAACGTATTTGGATTTAAGTGTGTAAAGTTGACAGAAGGACAGAGTGCAAATCCGGGTTTGCTCAAAACCATCACCGCCATTGCTCGACAAAATCCTCTTGCTTTCTACAAAGGCTTCGGTCCCGTCTTCATAGGCATCATCCCAAAAATGGGTATTCGCTTCACGAGCTTCGAAGCTTATAAGACCATGCTCGCGGCCACAGCAGACCCATTGAGCGGCAATCCGACAAACCGGGGCACTTTCATTGGTAAAATCTGCCCAATACGCTCTCCCATTGTTCCATAACCAGCTTCCCGCAATCATCCTAGACCATTCGCTGACCGAAGACCTTTTGACGCAGCTGGTCTAGCGGCCGGAATCACAGAAGCCGTTACCGTCGTGACAACCATGGAGGTAATAAAAGTGCGGCTACAAGCTCAGGACAAGCACAAAGCACAGACCAGTCACGCGCCAAAGTACCGAAACGCTGCACACGTAGTATACTCGATTTTCAAAGAGGAAGGGCCTGCAGCTCTATTCAAAGGCATGTCTCTGACCGCACTGAGGCAAGCAACGAACGTATCCGGTTCGTCGATCCCGTCTCTTTGGGGGGGGGAAAGGCTGACAAAAAGGACAACAGTGAATTTCACCGCCTACACCAAATTGAAGCAATCCCTCCAAACCCTCCAGCCAAATTATAAAGATCAAGAACTCCCCGGCGTCCAAACAGCCCTATGCGGTCTCATAGCAGGAGCAGCAGGTCCCTTGTCCAACGCTCCAATCGACACTCTAAGTACATACATCCCCTCCTCCACCCATCCCCCATCCCTTCCGACAAGATATCATTTCAAACCCCATAACACACAGCTAATCAAACCCCCACCACCAACAACAGAAACCCTAACCCAACGGCACCCCACGCCGTCAGGCCACTCAAGCTTCTCCCACACAACAGCCCTCGCGCGGCATCTCTACCAACAAGAAGGTTTGAAAGCGCTATACAAAGGTATCACGCCACGCATCATGCGTCTGGCTCCGGGACAAGCGATCACATACACCATATATGAGTATCTGAAAGCTCAGCTATCCACATAATTCGTTGGGTGGTAGAGACTACTTAGCATAATCAACAGAGGGGAGGGGAGTGGGTATAAAAGACTCTAGCATCATCCCGGCTTTCAAGTTGAATAGTATTTCTCAACATCTAATGAGAATGTCATTCCTTCTCTAAAAGCCTCATGTTTCATATCTGATGCCTACGTGAAATCCATAACCCACGTACTCATCCAAATACTCCTTCGAACATTGAGAACGCAACAGGACCATTCAAGTTCAACTCCAAATCCAAATCCAAATCCAACACAAAACCCACACAACCAAATACAAACTCCAATATCCACATCTATTACCAAGATCCCTCTACCTCCACCATAACCAATCCCGCTTCAATCCCGCTTCAAACTCAGCAACATAATCGCTACCCACAAAACAGCCTATCAATATAACGTTAAATCCTAATCGCTAAATTCAAATAGCTAGCTGGGGAAGCTACAACCACGTATAAAATAGATATACTAAACCTCCTAGCAGTTATAACCCTTAGGCCGAAATAAGGAGTGAGGAGAGGGTCTAATGAGTATTCTAAAAGCGGTTTTATTAGTGAGTGTTGAATCTATAACGTAGTCTCGGTGACATTTCGTATTGAATAGGACAGGTCTCCCCTACCTGCTCTTGTTGGATAAGAAAATAAAGATCGAATCTTAGCGTACGGTGTTCGCTACCTACCTACCTACAAAAAAGACATCCGACGGCGTTGAGGTGGATATATTTTCGGGACAAGGAAAGGAGAAGTGTAGTAATGTAGTAATGCTGAGATACGAGATGGATTCAAGCTAGCAAAGAACAGAATTCGAATTAAATTCAGAATACATCCTAAATCGCAAGACTAAAAGGCTTAGATTCCTCCTACGGACGGTCACAACGACAATCTGGACACATCATTCTCTAACCCACAATCTAACTAGCGGACACCGAACATAAATATACCATAAGTAGGATAGATACCTAAATATATCCTGCTATTGTCGTGCTGTAGGCCTGCTATTGTCGTGCTATAAGCCTGCTATTATCTTACTGTAGGCCTTGTCTTACTGTAGGCCTGTTGCCGTCTTAGTATAGAGTGTTGAAGTAATATGTCCGGACTGTTAATATGACCATAAGGGTGGTCATATTGATATTCCGGACATATCAATATCAGTAAAAGACTGAAGTAATGACGGTTACCCCCTAACAACGGCGACAGCAGGCAAGTTATTGACCCTAGCGATGATGCGCATAACGAGCATAGAAGACGCATCAACAACGACTACGTAGTCATATGTCATCTGGTTGCACATGACGACTTCGCATTCAGCACATCAATTTACAAAAGTCGATTTTTTCGAATCGTACGCAATGGTTTCCATAGTTTCGGTAGATGTCTACCTTATAGCACACACCCGCCCAAAACAGCACCACAACCCCCAGCGCTCAGGCAGTCAACATGACCTCACCCGCAAACAGCCTCTGGGCGGTGCGATCCACAGTCACACCTTCGACCCTGGGCCCAAACGGGCTCACCCGCACTTCTGCCAACATCATGCCGCCCCGCTGTCCAATGCAGACTTCCCCTCCCACAAGTCCAGCCATCTTTGCACTAATCCCAGGCACGTCCTCTTTTCCCACCGCACCGTACCTCTGCGATGGCGGGCGCCCGTCGCGGGCAAGTTCCGACGCCACGGTGCGGGAGATGCCCGTCGCCGCACCAAGACAGACGGCGCCGGTGAGTTGCAGCGACGGGTGGACGCTGCCCATGCTGTAAGCCGTGACGTCGATATCGGCTTGGCGCTCGTCGTCGTCGGGCCTGGTATGGGCATTGATGCGTGGTGGGGCGAGGACGGCGATCTTGGGTGTGGCGCGGGTGCGAGCTGCGGCTTCCGTGGTTGGTGCGAGGCCGAAGATGACGGCGCCCTCGCGGCGGATGGACTCGATCAGGTCCATCGAGGTGGGGTGATCGGGACCGAGTTGATGGTACACGAGAGGAAGGGTGGAGCTGTCGACGAAGATGAATGGGTTCGCGGCGTCGATAAGGGTGGCACGGACGGTGATCTCTTTGGCAACACCGGGAGACGCCACGGTGATTTGGTTCTGACGAGAGCCTGTTGGGAAAAGCTTGCCTGTCATGCTGCCTCCAGGATCTTCGAACCTGATCTTGATGCGGGAGCCGGAACCGTTGTAACCGCTGATCCGATGGTCACCCCGTTCTTCGAACCCACCATCAGACCCAACTTGTAGAGTCAAGGTGAGAATACGACTGGTGTTGGTATTGTAGATCCTAATGTCCATCTACCAACATCGTATGCCCAAGTCAGATCGTGCTTCTTGGATAGATAAGACAGGAGAAATGGGAGTCGGAGGCCCTCATGAAGTGGCCGACTAGGCCGACCATACCTCTTTCTGCCCTGGACTCGCGGTCACGAGTCCTTCATCAAGCGCGAAGGGCCCAACTCCAGATGCCATATTACCACAATTTCCGCTCATATCGACTGTTTGATTGCCGACTGCAACCTGGGCAAAAGTATAGTCGATATCCGCATCATCACGCTCGGATTTTCCGATAACTGCGACCTTGGACGTTGTGGATGTAGCACCGCCAACGCCACTTAGCTGTCGCTTGCCGCCAGTAGCTGAGCCCATGGCAGATAGGAGAATAGGGCTCCATTCTTCCATTGAGTCGGGCAGGTGGTCACGGTGAAGGAAGAGCCCCTTGGACGTTCCTGATCTCATCATGACGGCAGTGATGGAGCGCCGATGGGAGATTTGCGGTTGGTCATGAACGTAAGGCATGGCGACTGAGGCAAATCGTTGATGACTTGGAATAGATTTGACAAAGTGGCTCAAGGTTGTGGTGAACCTGGTAATTGTCAGTCCGGTAAGAACAGACATCCGCCGATAGAGAGCTGAATGTCCATCTGGCGGAAGATCTTCTTTAAGTAGACAAAGGAGAACGAGTACCGAAGCAATACGATTGAGAAAATCGTTGATGGGGAAGATGCATGACGTCCATGGGCCAGGTTGAGGCTCACCTACATCCACGGTGGAGACGGACAACCAGAGCGATCTGCCTGAGACTGCTCTGACACTCTTAATAACGGCAAGTGTGCATCTGGTTAGTTGCAAGATTGTGACATCGTGTTGTGATTTACCACAATGGCCTAGCGCCCATCTTGCAGCGGAAGGCAGATATTGTTTGACCCACAGTGGACACTCAATGGGACAGCGGCAGGAGATGCGAGCGGGCAGCGGACATGGCAATGAAATTGCGGTCTGACTTGTGCTGCATTGAAATTTTGAATTGGTGAATGGTCAATATGGACGGCTTGGAGATTTCGGGTCGATGCTATAGACAGATGGATATAACAGTCAAGGACAAATAGCGGAACGGTGATGGACAAGGAACGAAAAGAACCGAAGGTTCCATACCATGGCATTGTTGAGGATGATCAAAGTTGTCCACTTCCAATATGGCTTTGTTGCGAGTCGTTTCAGCCGTGGCCCGTGGCCCGCGGAAGTGGACACTCAACACTGGAACCTCACGTGACCATTTCCTCACACGGCTGGCTAAAGAGCTCGACGAAAACGGGTCGTTGATCATCTACTTATTGCGCGGACTAGAATTGGGACATGCTCCACAAGGACAGACAGGCTCGCGTCCGGGGATGCCTCGTTTGGAGATACGAGGTAGGCGGCGACAGATAAATTATAGTGTCCCTGCTGCTGGTTCAGGAGGTGGGACCCGCAATATCTCCCTCTCTCCCTGTTCTATCTTGCGTCGTCTGATGCTCATCTGCCCTTTACCAGTCTTGAAAATGCGCCGTCACTACCTCTTATCCTGTCCTTCGTTTGGGAGATGAAAGGAGCAACTCTCGTCTCACGAATCAAATGGGCCCCCCGTCCGCCGGTTGTACTGCATCGACCTCTCGAAGCCTGCGATGTCCTGGTACATGTTCGGTAGTTCGCCGCCTCCAAAACTTGCTTGGCCATAGTCGACCCCGGCTGGATCGAGTAGAGGCGCCTCGAACGAGTCAGCTGCCGAAAAATCCAGGCTGGACGGCAACAAGGGTGGTTGATAGCGCGCGGGATGTATCTGCGTATTCATGGAGGAGTTACTGTGGCTTGCTTGCGATTGACTTTCCGCGTAAATCTGGAGAATGCTGTTTACGTCGAGATCGGGTGTCATGGAATGCTGCGAGTTGATCCTGCTATTGGCCAGCAGATTTCTCGCAGCCCCATAGCCTTCTTCGGCGGACGATTGCGATGTCACATAGTTGGAGATACTGTCATTATCAGAAAGTCGGCTTGAAGATGGAAGGGCGGTATGATTTCGACTTTCAGACGCACTCGGGCCGTCCAAGCCAACGCCTAGTCGGTTCATCAAATTTGTTAACGAAATCTTTGCATTATCAACCCCAGGATTAGTGTCCCGATTCTGATCTAAAAAATCGAGGCATGTTCGCAAGCAGGCGACGGTCTCCTGCGATGGGATCCGTCGAGCCGCGGCTCGCGCATGAATTGTCGCGCTCACATATGTTGCGTATGCGATCAGGTACGGTGCTTTACGGATTGAGAAGGTCCGATCGTAAGCCACAAGAATGCCCATGATTTCTTTCGCGGCCGTGTCGCAGATTGCGAACGGGTCCTCAAATGTGGATGGGACACTGTTGGCTCGGGCGATGAGGGGATGGTGGAGCTGGATAAGGAGGACGTAATACATGCATCTAGGATTACACACGTTCGTTATAATGCTGTCTAAGCATCTCATGTCATAGGTATTGGAGAGACTTACAAGAGCGACAGCACCGAAGGAGGGGGCAGAACGTGGGCAGGATCGGATGCGTTGAATTTCAAGTGGCTCCCCAACCCGTCAAACCACCACTGGAGTTTGGCGTGTAGAACCCTGATATCTTCGGCAAAATTATCCAGCCCTTGCTCCAATTTTCGCTTTGCATATACCGTATTCAGCACTTCTTCCATGATAATGCACAACTGGCATAGCTTTGTAAATGCGGAGACGCTATATGTCGGTGTTTGAGGGTAATGCCGCATCCGGAACTCGAACGGCTGCCACAATTCCTTCTCCTCATACTGGTCGAGGAAGACTAACGGAACACTGCAATCATCCCATGGAAGATTGACAGGTCTACCTTGGTACAAAGATTGGATCTTATCAACGACTAGTATATCTGATTAGCGGGTGTTTCCTCGGAACACAGTTCAGAGATACCGCACCGTAAGCCGCCCAAAAAACCCGCCGGCGGATCTCTG
>JAABUK010008810.1_pt1 | contig 14018 bp, 16 predicted proteins | sample 5559141 | NCBI WGS metagenome assembly JAABUK01 (sample SAMN10711869, study PRJNA513367) | rock metagenome | isolation source: Antarctica rocks | place: Antarctica: Victoria Land, Pudding Butte nord | collected 2016-01-03
CATGATGCAATTGGCTGTGGCGCAAGTACAGAGGCGGTTGCGGGTGCTGCAATTTCTGCAGCTGAGCATGGAGGTGTTCGTGGAAGATTTGCTAGCAGCAATTCATGTACTCTCTGCTGAAGGCCCTAACTGGGGAGGGAGTTAGTGCTGACATTGGCAATCCTGAACAGCACCTCAGCAGGGTCTAATGTGGCCAATTGGTTAGCTTGATCTGCACAATTGACAGATTACTGGGCAAGCAGGCCTTGGTGCCAGACTGACCAGAAACCGTCCCGTAGCAACACCACCTACCTTTTCACCACCGGGGTATGCCCAAATTTCCCTGCAAGCTCAAACTGATTCAGGGCCCTTTGGCAAACATGCCTTCAACTTTCTTGAAGAGTGGGACCTGCCAGATGTGCGAGATCACACGCGGCGTCGGTCGCTTGCCAGTATTTCATAGTGCGCACATCTGCTAGCAAGTGCATCTGAACAATGCGCGTGCTGGACTTGGCAGTCTCGAATATTTGACTGCCATAGGATGCACAACAGATGTGTCAGTGGCAAGCATGTCAATGGCGCAAGCAAGCATCTCACTCTATGTGTTTCGGATGTGAAAGACCTGCATTTGCAACTGACAGTCCTCATGAGTTAGTCAACACCAGGAGTACCCAAAGCGGATCCTGCTGTGAGCGTTGGCGCCAAGCATGCATATTCTCAGCTTACAACAACTGTCTGACTTGCATTCCATCTTTTGCATTGACTTTCAGCTGTAGCTAGTCAAATCTGCGGAGCACAACTTGCAGCATGGCTTCATCTGCGACTTGAGACATGCTGGCAACAGACCCAACAGCATTTTGACCTAATAGGAAACCCTTTTCAAAGTTCGTGTTGGCAAGAAACGTTTGTGACACACAGACGCTTCAATAGTAATCAGGGTAGTCATCAATCAGTTCTACGTAAAACCAATTCAATCTATGCACAACTTTCTTTGCATGTTTTGATATGTGCATGAACCTGAGAAGCGGCCATCAGCCTGGGCCAACAGCTACTGGTTGTTTGATACAATTCAGATCCTCTATGAACGGCTGATTATCATCACTGAGCATCAAACGTGCAGCTTGATTCAATGCGTCACCTGACACGTCAAGCTTATCTAGCAAAGGCTAGACAAACAGTGGCGAAGACCGGGCTGAACGAACCCGTTCACGCCGGGGAAAGCGCCCATCGCACGCTGATCTTGGCTCGAGTGAGGTTTGTGTTGTTGCCAAGCACGATAGCCAACGACTAGGCACCAAGCTGATGAGGCCACGAGTCGACAGGGGTGTCAATCAAGTCATACACGCCTGTTGAGGTCTGCATCGATGCAAAACCAATGTACTCAAGCCCTGCGCTTGGCAAAAGGCATTCTCCACTGCTCGATGCTGCTCTGCAAAACAGGCTGGCAGCAGCCTTGTCACTGAAATTACACCTATGAAGATTTGCTGTTCACACAGGTCTGCAGTGTTGCAAAACCAATGCACTAAAGCCCTGCGCTTGGCAAAATGCATTTCCACTGCTCAATGCTGCTCTACGAAACAGGCTGACAGCAGCGAACGTAGCACTGGAGCCAGGTCAGTCGCATGCAGCTGTCGTTGACTGAGACCATCAAGATTGGGTTTGCACTTAACAAGCTCAAGCTCATCTCTGGTACTGACTGGAATCATGAGTCTAATGAATGGTACCTGTGACAAGCTGTGCCTGTTAACATTGTTGAGGAGGTTGCTGCCGACCCTATGTAAGCGGCCCAACCCAGACCCACATTTATAAAATGGGTGACAAACCAAAGGGGATGGTCATTGATCATATTGATGGCAACATATGGAATAGCCCAAAAACCCAAACTATGAATACCAGTCACAAACTGGAGTGTGGTGGTGCCATGGCGACAGCAGCCCATGTAGGCATGGACAGCAATGCTTGTCTTGGGTCTGGCAATTGTACCTCTGCTAGCTATATTTAGGCATACAATGCAGCTGTGGAACCACTCTATGCAAGTTGACCAAAATGGTTGATGTCATGTCTTGTCAATCAGCGGTGAATCTGTCAATCAGGCACAATATTGTAAACTCCACGTGAGGTTGCTGCTTGCATTCACACTGCACATGGCATCACAGTGGATATATTTTGATGTCCTGAAACTTTGACTGCCAATACAGACTTGTAAATTGCTGAGCAATAGCATTGCTGTAAGGCGCCCCAATTCAGCTTCAAAGCTACAGCTTGAGTCATAAAATCCAGGGCTGGACTCTTACATTGCTAGAGATTGCACCGCACATTGTAACTCCCAAATGTGTCTGAAAAGAACAGAAAGAAAAGACTATGCTTTTCAGCATTCACTAAAGAAAAGCCCGAGGGCAATTGTGTCTGCATCCTGAGTCAGCATGCCCTTGGGGATCGCACAATCAAACTTGGATGCAACAGCTTTGAAATCCTGCTGTCAGCAGGGTATGGCAGCTTTGAAGCTGTCGACGCAGTCAGCAGTCTGCCATGTAAGTCAAAGTTAAAAGTCAGAAGGCACCAAACTCTGGCAAAAACCTCTGTACAGGCAAGTCCACTGAACTGCTGTGCATATGCAATAGGTCGCACAAAAACATTGCTGACTGAGCAGGCTCTCCCTCTGTCAGGAGAAAGCATGATCAGGCAGCAAGCTTCCGCATTTTCCTGTGGAAGCGCTCTTGTTGCTTTGCTGAAGGAAGTGGATACTACAGGTGCCAGCTGTCTTGTTTTGCCACGAACGTCGACCAAGAAAAGCCACTCTTTCCCATGCCTTTTGCGTGCCGCGCAGCTGCCAAGTTGGGGCTCTGCTTTCATTGTAACAGCACTGGTGCCTTCACCCACAAGTCACTCGCGCTTCAGCCGGTTTCGACAGCGGTGAACCCGAACAGAAAAAGGTGTGCTGGTCGAATTGCTGTACTGGATCGCGCTGCAGAGCTGATTGAGCGCAGTATCACTGCTTTGAAACTTCTGGCCTTGAGGCCTTCGAGCTGACAGACTGAGTAGTCAGACAAGGGGAATCTGGAGAAATCCCGACCTCGGAAATAAGGACGTTGACTGCGGTCACTGGCACTGCGGCTGACAGCTTCTCTCAGACAGGGGTTGTTCGTGGCATTGTTCACTGGAATGCACATGAAAGGTGTGCTGAGCAAGCCGGACCACCTCCCAGAATATGCCAACGCCTCAGTGGACGTAAAATTGGAGTATGCACACCTTGAAGGTAGAGGCAATCTAACGCAGGCGACGCTTGCATCGAGCTGCAGCCTTTGTGCTACCGCTTGACAAATTTTGCCGGCCCAGCTACGTAGTGATTTCTGTTTTGTTCTGAGTTTCCAATGCATGTCCTAGTTCTACTTTTGTGAGCTCCTTCGACCGCTATATCTTACAGGTGACGATATATTGCTGCTGCAGAATGACAAGTGACAGTCAGATGCAGGCCGTGCAGCAGGACATTGATAGAGCCAATGCAATAATAATCAAGGCAGAAGGGGAGCTGGCAGCAGCGAAACAGGCAGGTGACAAAGCTGAAGTAGCTTTTCTTCGGGAAAGCTTGTTGGAGCTGCGCAAGGAAGTAGTCGAGCTTCGCAGGGGCCAGAACACTTTGCTGAAACTTCTAACAAAAGCCCAGGAACAAGGTCAGCACCGCCTGCTAACAGCATCGTTGGGGATTACCTGCATGCAACTGTCTGTCCATGGCTCACCCCAAATCAGGCTCTCTTCTCACTGCTTGCGTAATGGAACATTGACAGTTGCTTAAGACCAGGATTGCAAGCGCGTAAAGTGTTGGTTAGTCTTCTTGCCATGTAGCTATACGAATGACGTTGCACATAGCTTTTTTTATCATCGCACAACATGCCTTTATTACCTCTATTGTAAATTTTGAGCTGTGCAGGCGCAGGAATTGCAACGCCTCTGCCATCGCCTTATTATCTACCAGGTAGCAAGTATGGTGCCATGAAGCAACCGCCTTCAAGCGCAGCTAGTTATGAGAACTACTCAAGGCTACAAAAAGACCGCCTTGATGCACCTTTCTTCCTGTCAGGGCGTCCTGCTAATGCCAAGGTGAGCTTGAATTGTTGATGGGCAGGTGTGTTTGCTCGGCTGATCCTGCTCTGCCCTGTCCTGAAGACATTGTCTACAATTGTTCAAAGCCTAATGCCGCTGCATACTTCTTTGCTACACTCGGGAAGCCTTGCAAGAGCATGATTTGTAGCAGTCTTGTTCAATTTGATCCTTTTTGTTACATGCAGCCTCCCCCGCTGCAATTGGTGCACAGAGTGTTTGGGGAGTTTGTGTCAGACGCTGCCGGCATTCAGCCTTCGCCAGATACCTTTGACTTTGTCCTGGAGACTTGTGCACTTCTTGCTGACTTCTATCCTGATGAGAGCATCAGGCAACAGCTATTCAACAGGCATCTTGCGCAATATCTGGGCAAGACAATCTATAGGGTCAGCCTGACCAGTGGAGTCAGTGCAACTGATGGCAGCATTGTAGATAATCTGGAGAAACCTGAGGTGATGTCACAGATCTGAATTGAAACTGGGGCGCCGCCCATTGCACAGCTTCTGTGAAACTTTGCAGTCTGCACACGCATAATAAGTCACTGCAGTGCTTGAGCTTATTCTGCCAAGCTGCTGGCTGACGCTTGTTTGCTAGCTCCTGGGGACCCATATGGATGCGCAGCATCTCCTGCATCTACATGTAAGGTGGTCACAGCAATGACAACTTGAGATGTGATGCAGTTTGCTACGCTGCACCTAGAGTACAAGAAGGACCTGTCAACAGGCACTGCTGCCGACCCGTCAGCAGAGTTGATGTCATACCACTATTGTCTGATGAACTGGTTGGCGCCCAAGTCCCGACTTCTGGCATCCCCATGCTTTGGGATGGTGATTATCGGTTGCATGCTGTGGTAGGTTTCATCCGTATAATCGCGTCCAAACTCTATCCACACATGCTCTAGAGGCTTGTGACTCTACTGAGAGCAGCAGCCGCACGCCTCAATCTGACCTTGATTGGCATGTTGTCCGTGTCTACTGGCCTTAGACAGTTCTCGGAGGCTGTAGTATGCTGTCTGCAGGATCTGTGGACTTGCTGACGTTGGGAAGCTTGCATTCCAGCCCTTGACACCCATGTTCCACATGCTTGACATGCGGCCAGGTCAGCCTGCCTACATGGAACAATTGGCTCGAGCACTTGAAGCCTTGAGGCAGGCAGTTACCTGTCTCCAACTTGAGTACGAGGCATCGCCCCTTGCAATCCGCAACATTGCCAATGTGCCGTACCCATTGTTGAACTCTGTCAGGCAAGTACCTCTTTCAGCAACAGCAAGCAATGGAGGCCTAGCTCATGTCAGCATGTTGTGAATGGCATGATTTTTGGCCTGCTTTGGCATGGTATGTGAGCAACGCACTTAGCTAAGTTTTTTGCCAAACAACCATTATGTGATCGCCAGGCATGTGCATGTATTGTCGTACGGCAGTCAACCCCTGGTATAGGATATGGGCATGGGCTGTTGGCAAAATTTGGTCTTAGACAGAAGGCATGAGCCTTAGCTCCAAGCTCACAATGTTGTCTGTAGGTGGGCAGAGGTTCAACGCCTGGTAGATACTACATCCCTTCTGTTCTATGCACGTGATGCCCATAGCAAGACAGGCAAGGTCATCAAGTACGTGACAGAGTACGGCACTGAGGTGCATCAGGTGTTATCTGATGCTGGGCTTGCTCCTGTGTTGTATGGGACCGTGGAGCTGAGAGGGGGCTTCATACAGGTCAGCTGGTCCTTGACAACCAATTTGTCATGTGCCGTTGGAGATAGAGCAGGTGAAGAAATGCACCTTTTTTAACATGTGCATCTAAATTTTGGTTGCTGCGGCTTGCCATGTCAACTGCTGCAGGTATGTAGGTTGAGATGGAGCTGCTTGCTGAGGAGGATGGGTGGACTCTGCTACAGAGTCCACCCATCCTCCTGCTGAAAGACTCTGCTACAGAGTCTTTCAGCAGAAGATCTGTCTATGGTAGAACCTGCTGTGCTGGATGCATTGGACCGCGTGCATGCGCTGTGCCTCCCTGGCGGTGGTTTGCCAGTGCTGGCAGATTGCCGTCCCTGCAACGTGATGGTCAAGTAAGTTCAAGTTGCTCTGTTGCAAGCGTCTTGAGGGTCAAGCATGGCTGACCTTGGTCAAGTGCAACTCTTGCATCAATAATCTTATTGTGTCACATGTTTTTCCTAAGCACCTAACCATTTGAGGTGGTTGCCTTGTGTTTTCATGCGACTCCAAGTGAAGCGTCATAGTCTTCTTACTCCTGCTCATGTTTTGCATCCTGGAGATCATAATTGTAGGCACCCATGTCATGGGTGGTGTGGGCATGTAAGGCAGCATTGCATGATTGACATGCATGTTTGCAAATGCACAGGAATGTAAGTGGGATCCCTGATGTGCGGTTCATTGACTTTGATTGGGCTGGGCGGGCTGGAGATGTACATTACCCTTCTTTCATGAATCATAGAGATGTGTCATGGCCATACGAGGTTCAGGAGTTTGCGCCTGCACTACAGACACACGACAAAACCCTCCTCAAGCAGCATCTGCCCAGTAGTCTCAAGTCAACTATGCACAGGGGACCAACTATGGAATGGCAGTCCAGGCACTGCTTGCTGCACTTGCCCATACGCTGCACACATGCCCACATACGTTGCATTGCAAGAATTAGTTGAGCCAATGTGAAACTCTTTGCTGCAACCTCACTCATTACATGGTGGACTACATGTGCTTTCTGAAATATGCTGCGAACCCCAGGGGACGTCTCAAATATGACAGAGCGTTGCCAATACAATAGTGAAACCGCTGCCAAGCAGAGAAGTGTGTCACGCTAACATACATGCGACTGGCCTGTCTGCAGCCAAATGCATTTTCTTTGTAACTGAATGAGACATAAGCTACAATCTTTCTGCTCAACTACACCTTCTGGTCACTGGTGCAAAGATATCTGTGCCGTGCAGCATCAAGCCTTGCGTACATGTGAATTCGCCCCTATGCTTTCCACTGTAAGCAATCATGCATGGTCTGGTCTTGGCCAGATGCACCTGTCCATGTGGCAGAGGCATATCCAATTGTGTTGCTGTCCTCCTGTTTTGCAAAGCGGCACTGACCAGTCGCTGATCACTCTGCCCTGGACAGTCCTGCAGTGTTGATGTTACATCACTGTTAACCTGTATGAACAGCATCTTCATAAGTATTCTTGCAGACTGCTGTCATCCTGTTTTGCACACCAGCACTGAGCCGTGGTTGATCAGTTTGCCCTGGACGGTGCTGCAGTGCATTGGAAGTGGGTCATCGCAGACCTGTATGAACAGCATATCTTCACAGGTGTATCTGCAGAGGCACAGGCCTTCCTGTCAGCCTGCTTAGCAGGGCAGCACTGAGCAGTGGTTGATGAATTCGCCCTGAACAGTGCTGCTGTGCAATGGAGTTGGGTCACTGCAGACCTGTATGAATAGCACATCTTCATAGGTTTGTGTGCAAAAATACAAGCCTGCTGTCAGCCTGTTTTGCACATCAACTGAGCAGTGAGCCATTAGCAGTGAATTGATGCATTTTGCCCTGGATATTGCTGTAGAGCATGAGTGATGGGTCACTGCAGACCTGATTGCACTCTGCACAGCCTCTTTGCATTGGTGTGGCTGTAAGCCATCATGCCGATGACTTCTCTGTTCATCCGGCTTAATGTGGAATGGCGTTGAAAACAAGTTCATGTGCAGGGTATGGGCTCTAGTGTGGGGCCTAACGCTGACTTGCACCATGACCCTTGTGCCTACCTTCCGCCACTTCAGAATGCTCAACCAGCACCTCTCTTTCAGCTCCTGAAGTGCTCGTGCATGTGCCAAATCCAATGGCAGGCTGGCCTGATCACTAGCCAGGGCAGCGGTTAGATGACCTGATTGTGCAATGGGGTAGACTGCTGTGTAAGCAATGCCTGCCAGAGAGATGATAACATGGTTTGGAAGATGCGCACAGTTTTGCCCTTGAGCTGGTGTTGGTGTATGACTTTTCATGGAATGTGCATGAAGTGCATGCACAATCGCTCCATGCTTTTCACGAGAGCTGTGCCAGGGCTTCAGCAAAGATGAACATGGCAGCCTGGCAGTGCAGCATGTGACACATGCCTGGCTGCTGTATGCAAATGCAGTATTGACTTCAAACAACTTGGCTATGTTGCTGATGTATTTTTTCCTGACACAGGTGGTTTAACCATTGCCGGGTCACAGTGGACTGCGTTCATATGCGTTCTACCAAGGCCCTGCAAAGATGCAAAACCTGTTCCTAGGAGCAAACGTCTTCGTGAGCGGCTTTGGGGGCCTCTCCATGTCCTTGTCATCACTCTTGCTTCAGTCATGAGACCATGTCACCAAGTCGCTGATGCGCAGCAATGCATACCATGTCACCTGCTGGTGATATACAGTATTCTGCTCATGCATCTCAATGCCTGAACCTGATGATGCATTACGCTTTGCAAGCTCATTGACGCCATCAATGACAATCACATCACACTACGCTCGTAACTGCGTTGCACACTCGGCTAATGAACACCAGTCATTGTGCGGTGCATCTTGCAAATGCATTCTCGCGCTCATCAGTGCCTTGCCTGATTGCAAACATGCTCAGCATCATTATGTTTGTGTACGTGCACAGTGAGATGATTGACGCCATGTTCCAGCCTTCCCTATACGTTACAGTGTACCCCTACAACTACCTTTACAACTATTTTGTGACTGTACCGCATTTCTTCTTGATCCAGCTGGCCAGCACCACAGCCAATGCAAAATATAGTAAGTTCACCGCTGTAAACATCCTGCCCTGCTGTATCAAAAAGACCGGTCTGGATCCTAGACTGTGGTCCTGCAGCCTCATGTGGCTGGTAAGGAATGCACCTAGATCAGAGCTGAAGTTTAGCATCATGCTGTTCTGTTCAACAGATGCAATTTTGTGTCATTGGCAGATCAGGTATGTACGTAGCATTCTAATCAAGAGGTCAACTGTGACATGCGCTGCTGCTGAGCGGGAAATTTGCCTTGCAGCATACAAAGTCAACAGCCATATGGCAAAGCACAGCTAGCAGATGATAATTCATACCTGCTGATTGCAAGCAGAGTCACTGATTCAACTCTTATGCATGGTTGTGAGGCAGAAGCACAATAGCAGCAGCCTCTAAGGTGTGCAGAACAAGGAGGGGATCCTGTGACTGCATGGGCTGTGTATATGCATCCGCACAGGGGGGGGGCAGGCAGCACAGCATTGAGCAATTGTAACAGCTTCAGGGCGAAAATGAGAGCTGACCAATTGGAAGTCTAGAGGATAGTGTGATCCACAGTGGTTTGTCATGGGGGTGCACTAGCTTCTCCCACATGAAGAAGACAGGCGTCACATACAATGCGTGCACAACACACTGGTGAATGATCAGCAAAATGATGGATGCATTCCTCCATACATGGTGCCTGCAGCTTCAGGCGCCGCTGTCCAGAGCTTGTACTATACACAACGATCCACACCATTTGCCATCGGTCCCTGCATCTGACACTGCTTGCTTTCTGTGTATGCAACATTGTTTGTTTGGCTCATTGCACTCACATTCCCTTTCTTTGATACCCTCAGAGCTATTCAAGGCTCCATCGGCTACTCCTTTACAGCCTTTGTTTTCCCTGCTGGCTTCTACCTCTGGCTGTACAAGAGCCCTCAGGCCAGAGCTAATGCGCCCAAGCAGCCTAGTTGAATGCCCTTTCATGGCGCCATGCACTGATGGACACACGCATAAACAAGTAAAATCAAACACTCCCTGCAGCTCGATTCTGATGCCCAACTCGTTGCACCATATTTGCAGGCGTGGTCATGTCCAGCAGCAAGGCCACAGCGCACCCTTGCAGAGTTGACGCAATGACTATATTGTTGTCATCATAAGGCCTATCAAAAAGCCTGATATCGATTGATCCAGGCTTTGCTGAGTACGTTGCCAAGCCAACACACCAGGCTGTCTTGCCATTCAGCTGAAAGCTGCTGCTGCTCACAGTGCTGCACATTGATGGCTTTCTGTAGGTTCATTGGGGGCTGGACTGTAGCACTGACCCTCAACCTGTTCCTCTTCATCTACCTTTTGGTGTTTGGCATTGGCACTTGGGAGAAGAATTTGGTGTGCCAAGTCAACACTCTAGCAGTGTTTGCCAACTGCTATTAGTGTTCATACATCTGGTCAACACATCAGCAAGCAAAGCTAGATCTGCCACGAATACATCTTTAGAGGTCACTGTACAGTACACCTTGCTTCACCTGTGTTTTCTCTGTGACAGTATAGCTAGTAATGCCATATACCATTTGGAGGTGCTGCAAAACCGATTTGCAGAGCTGTCACTTGTCATGCACTATTGAATATACTATTCAGTGAGTACGAGAATGGTATCATGGAAGTATGCAGTTGCCGTAGCTGTGCCAATTTACAAGAAGTGAAGGAGTAGCAACACTTTGAGCATAGTGTAAGTCTGACGCTTACAGTGTAAGATAGCTTGAAGTCTAACCTGGTCGTATCTCAGTGTCTGTAAGCAAACAGGCAGTTCAGCACAGAGCAGTGAGGGATGCACTTTGCCGAAAGCAGTGTTTGAGAACAAGCCTGTCCAAGTGGATACCAAGCGAGTAGGTGAGACTTTGTCATTGTCATCGTTAGCTCTTGCAAGCAAGAACAACCCGCAAGATCGAGTGTTGCATAAGCAGTGCCTGTGTGAATAACGTGGATAACGACAGCTGTATTGCATCTGGCACCTGCTATGAGCAGAGACCTCAATTGTCATTTGTGGCTAGCGGTATCAGTCCTTCGTAGCCACCTGCATCCTGGGACACACCCAAAACATATATTGCGTACCATTCACAACACTCTGTGTCCTATACAAAATAGCTGCTTCTGTTGCAATTTGCAGTGCCCAGCCACCAGGAGGATGTGGTGCTGATTGATGTGGAATTCTGCTTCAGGCCGTTGCTGTAACCCTCAGTTTTCCCTTATTATCCTTTGAATACATGTGATTGTGATGTGGGGCATAGTCACAAACAAGATAGTATGCCCCAAATGCCCTAAAAAACAGGATCGCTTCATGATTTGGGTCACTGCGCAAAATGCACTACCCACTGCTCAGTGCTGCTCTGCAAGACGGGCTTGCATCAGGCTTGTATCCCTGTAAATACACCTGTGAAAAATAGCTCTTCATACAGGTGTGCAGTGACCCAACACCAGTGCACTGCAACACTGTTCAGAGCAAAATGCAGTGCCCACTGCTCAGTGCTGCTCTACAATACAGGCTTGCAACAGGCTTGCATCACTGCACTTACACCGATGAAGCTTTGCTCTTCATGCAGGTGTGCAATGACCCAGCACCAGTGCACTGCAACACTGTTTAGGACAAAATGCAGTCTGCACGTCTGGGCAGAATGCAGTCCCCACTGTTCAGTGCTGCTCTGCAAAAGAGGCTCACAGCAGGCAGTGTGTCACTGCAGTTACACCTATGGAGATTTGCTCTTCATACAGGTGTGCAGTGAGGCAACAGAATTGCACTGCAGCAATGATTTGAGAAGAATGCATGCCCCACTGTTCAGTAGTGCTCTGCAAAACAGGCTCACAGCAGGCTTATGTCACTGCAACACCACCTATGGAGATTTGCTGCTCTGCAATGTTGATGACCTGCAAAGCTGCAACAGAAGTGCAGTGATTTGACCAGCTATGGGGTAGCGGTGGCATCATGACAGACTTGAAAGCCAAATGCACATGCAAAGCCAGCCCACCATCCAGCTCTAGCACTTCAGGCTCCACAGTACACTATAGGCAACACTGCAAAGGCAACAAAGCTGCAGGGTGCTGAACAGAACACCAAGGTACATGCCACAACACGTTTGCCAGCTGCAAGCTGGGCAGCAGGAGATGAGAAGGAGACTGTCATGACATGCAGCTTGTGCTGTGTGTGCTGCAGCATTGATGCTTGAAAGCCAGCTGCTCCTGCAATGACATTGCTTGCAGCAGACCATTTGAAGTCTGCACCATCTGCTGTGTGATGGCCTGGCTTGCAGCAAGGTTGTATCACTGCAAGTACACTCATGGAAATTTGCTCTTCATACACGTGTGCAGTGACCCGCCACCAGTGCACTGCAACATTGTTCAGGGAAAAGTGCAGTGCCCACTGATCAGTGCTGCTCTGCAAGACTGGCTTGCAGCAGACTCGTATAATACATTTACGAAGGTATCCTCTTCCTACAGGTCTGCAGGAGGGACCCAACCCCAGTGCACTGTAACACTGTTCAGGGCAAAATGCAATGCCCACTGGTCAGTGCTGCTCGGCAAAACTGGCTTGCAGCAGGCTTGTACCATTGCAGATACATGTATGATACATTTACGAAGATATCCTCTTCTCACAGGTCTGCAGGGGGGACCCAACCCCAGTGCACTGTAACACTGTTCAGGGCAAAATGCAATGCCCACTGGTCAGTGCTGCTCGGCAAAACTGGCTTGCAGCAGGCTTGTACCACTGCAGATACATGTATGACACATTTACGAAGATATCCTCTTCTCACAGGTCTGCAGGGGGGAGCCAACCCCAGTGCACGGCAATACTGTTCAGGGCAAAATGCAATGCCCACTGGTCAGTGCTGCTCTGCAAATCTGGCTTGCAGCAAGGTTGTATCATTGCAAGTACACTAATGGAAATTTGCTCTTCCTACAGGTGTGCAGGGACCCAACACCAGTGCACTGCAACACTGTTCAGGGCAAAATGCAGTGCCCACTGATCAGTGCTGCTCTGCAAGACTGGCTTGCAGCAGGCTTGTATCACTGCAAGTACATGTATGATACATTTACAAAGATATCCTCTTCTCACAGGTCTGCAGGAGGGACCCAACCCCAGTGCACTATAACATTGTTCAGGGCAAAATGCAGTGCCCACTGATCAGTGCTAATCTGCAAGATTGGCTTGCAGCAAGGTTGTATCACTGCAAGTACCCTCATGGAAATTTGCTCTTCATACAGGCGTGCAGTGACCCGACACCAGTGCACTGCAACACTGTTCAGGGCAAAATGCCGTGCCCACTGATCAGTGCTGCTCTGCAAGACTGGCTTGCAGCAGGCTTGTATCACTGCAAATACACTAATGAAGATTTGCTCTTCCTACAGGTGTGCAGGGACCCAACACCAGTGCACTGCAACACTGTTCAGGGCAAAATGCAGTGCCCACTAATCAGTGCTGCTCTGCAAGACTGGCTTGCAGCAGGCTTGTACCACTGCAGATACATGTATGATACATTTACAAAGATATCCTCTTCTCACAGGTCTGCAGGAGGGACCCAACCCCAGCTCACTATAACATTGTTCAGGGCAAAATGCAGTGCCCACTGATCAGTGCTGCTCTGCAAGACTGGCTTGCAGCAGGCTTGTATCACTGCAAATACACTAATGAAGATTTGCTCTTCCTACAGGTGTGCAGGGCCCAAAACCAGTGCACTGCAACACTGTTCAGGGCAAAATGCAGTGCCCACTGATCAGTGCTGCTCTGCAAGACTGGCTTGCAGCAGGCTTGTATCACTGCAAATACACTCATGGAAATTTGCTCTTCATACAGGTGTGTAGTGACCTGACACCAGTGCACTGCAACACTGTTCAGGGCAAAATGCAGTGCCCACTGGTCAGTGCTGCTCGGGAAGATATTCTGCCTTGACCAGTGCTGCAGTGCTTTGGTGTTGGGTCACTGCTCAGCTATATGAAGAGCAACTCCCCATAGGTGTAGTTGCAGTGTCAAAAGCATGCTGTGAGCCTGTTTTGCAGAGCAACACTGAACAGCAGGGAAGCTATTCTCTCCTGACCAGTGCTGCAGTGCTTTGGTGTTGCATCACTGCTCAGCTGTATGAAGAGCAAATCTCCATAGGTGTAATTGCAGTGTCAAAAGCATGCTGTGAGCCTGTTTTGCAGAGCAGCACTGAACA
>JAABUK010008811.1_pt1 | contig 14018 bp, 20 predicted proteins | sample 5559141 | NCBI WGS metagenome assembly JAABUK01 (sample SAMN10711869, study PRJNA513367) | rock metagenome | isolation source: Antarctica rocks | place: Antarctica: Victoria Land, Pudding Butte nord | collected 2016-01-03
ATGCAGGTGAATGAGGTGCAGCCAGGACAGGTGGTGGTGACAGACGCACCCACAAACACCAAGAAGAATGTGGAGTTTGGCACCTGCATCTGGACGACAGGCATCAAGATGCACCCACTTGTGGGCAAGCTTGCCAAAACCCTCCCTCAAGGTCTTCGCCTCCCTTGCTCCCCCCCTTTACCCTTGACATAGGCTGTGTCAGTGTCATCAATAACATTGCTGCAAGTCATTCGCATTTTGCACCTGCGCCAAACTTCATCTGCTTGATTACCAGAGAGCCTGCTGTGTCTGTGCACTGTGTTACATCAGTCTGCCTGACACCCAGTTGACTGACATCCAGCTGACTGACAACTGACATCAGTTGACTGGTGTCTAGTTGACTGATATCCGGTTGACTGACAACTGACATTTAGTTGACTGATGTCCAGTTAAATGACAACAGACATGCGGTTGACTAGTGGTGAGTTGTGGTGCAGGGGCTCAGGAGCACTGGAAGTCTCTGAAGACAGATCAGTTCCTGCAGGTGCAAGGCACTGGGGGCACCATCCTTGCCATGGGGGACGCTGCCACTGTTGCTCAGGTCTGCCATGCGCACACCGTATTTGCTGCCCTTTGAGTCAATGTTTGCTAGGGCTGCGATTTGGCAGGAGGCCTGCATGATGGGCATGTGTCAACAGCAGCTTATGGGTTTGTGCCAACAGCTCAGACTGTACTGCAATCAGAACTATGAAGGCAGGGGTGTAGGAGCGCATGTTGCGCCTGAACTGTACCCCATATGCAAATGGCTGTGCAAGTGCACTTTTGTGGGCCTGGGTGTAAACGTTGCACCTGTGCATGCTTTCACTTAGCTCTGCAAGTGCACTGTGTGGGCACTGACCCTGACACTGCACCTGACGCAGGACACTGCACTGAACCATGCAGAGCGTCTCTTTGCTCAGGGCGACACCAACGGTGACGGCGTGCTGAACTGTGAGGAAGTCATCGCCCTCATGCTCAAGGTCTCCCTTCTCCCCTGTGACACTACTGCCTGTGCTTTTGTACCATGACCGTCAAAGTTCTGCCTCTGCTTTTGCATCATCATCATGTCTTACAAAGTGCTGCAGTGGATGGTGGACAGTGGCAAGCATGATGTTGCTGGCTTGTCTCTCTCTGCCTGGCCCATGCTACACAAAGCAAATTCTGCTGCTGCCACTCACATACTGCCATGCTTCAGAAGACCACTTTGCTGTCATTCTGCTGACCCTGGTTGTGCTACTTGCACAGTTCTTGACTGGGGCCTGCCCTCTGCAAAAACAACCATCTGTCAGCCTTGACTTCCTTGTGTTGGCTGTAATACTCTGTTTGCACACTGGGCTGCAACACTCAAAGGAAGCAAGCAATGTGCTGCCAAAAATGCATTGCTGCACTGGTTTACACGTCAGTCGCCTCTCCACAAGCTGTTCCACAGCAGTACCAGGATCATCAAATCTTCCGATGCTTGGAGCAGCATCTGCCTGCAATTGTGAATCGTTTGACAACCCCATTGCATACCAGCACGCTGTTACTTTTGACTGGTTGAGATTAATACATAAGGCACCATGCCAGATTGAGCATGGTTCCTGCACGTACCTGGCTCATCATGAGATGAAAGCATAAATTATTATTGTTATGCTTATATGGTTTGGGGGTGCAGGCCAGGAAGCAGTTCCCCATGCTGGCAGAGTTTGCAGCGCGCATGAACTGCGGCGGCGCTGATGTAGCGTCCACTTCCAGCTTCATGCGTGAGATGATGCACAGCCAGACTCGAGGCTCCTATGACAATGTCATCGCCACCCAAACCTTTGGAGATGAAGATGAGGAAGAGGTAACTCACTGCAGGCAGCATAGCTGCTGTGTACAATCATGTGCTGATCTGCTGGGTGCTGCTGAGTGGCTTCAGCAGATAACAAGCGCATCAGGCACTGTGCAACCAGCCAAAACATATGGCAAAGGCACTCACACAAATTCGACTTGGTCGCGCAAAATATCTGGCATAGATGCTACAATAGCAAGTCCATGTGACAGTGCTATGACTGCCACTGACTTGAAGGAAGCCACACAACAGCGTTTATGGTGCAGGAAGTGGTGAGTAATGAGCCATTGGCAAGCACCAGTGGGGATGCTGGCACAGAGCAGCCGGCCATGACCCTGGAGCAGTTTAAGGAGCAGCTGAAGGAGCTGGAGAAGGGCCTGCGCTCCCTCCCTGCCACTGCTCAGGTACGCTACCCCTGACCCCTCCCATGCAACCCCAGCAATCACATGCCTGAGTCTTTGCAATGGCATCAGACCATTAAGGCAATCACTGCAGAAGCAGACTACCTCTATATAGTCCATGTCTAGGGTTCTTTGTAGATATCATTCTGGTTCCTCACAATTTGCTGTCATGAAGACCCCATACAAGCTGTGCAACAAACTCTTTTAGTGACTGCATGCATGGGATCCTGCACAGCCACAATGCTGCAGCCTCTATGTAGGCCTTGCTAGAAGACAAGCCTGCTGGTGAGCTTTGTACTGCTGCTTGTATGATTGTGCCTGATAGGTGTAGGGCATGTGCAGGTGGCAGCCCAACAGGGCAAGTACCTGGCCCAGGTCCTGAAGGACAACCCCCTGGTGCTGCAGCCAGGACCCAATGGCCCCACTATCAGAGGTGGGACACCTGCTGTCATTCTTTGTGATGAAAATTGCTGGTTGTGTCGATGCTGAGCAGCTATGCAACTTGCACAGAGTCTTGCAGCTTTCGAGCATTACATTTGCCTCATAGACATATCCATAATGATTGTATGCGTTGTGCCGTTGATGTGCTTTGCGCTAATGTCTTTCACATGTTGCACGCACATGTCGTTCATCAATGCTTGCACAGGTAAGTGGTATAATAGATTTCTGCGTCTGCAGGCATCTCTCCCAATGCCAACCCCTTCAACTATGTACACTTGGGCAGTCTGGCATACATTGGTGCTGACAAGGCCGTCATGGACCCTGCTTACAAGGACGGCCAAGTGGGTGCACTGAAGGGTTGGCTCATGGGCTTCGCCTGGAAGGGAGTAGAGACCTTCATGCAGATCAGTGTCAAGAACATGTACTTGGTGTCTCGAGATCTGATCAAGACCAAAGTCTTTGGTCGTGATGTCAGTGATGTGTGAACCATAATCCTAAACGATATTTGAGGGTTAGCTTTGCCTGAAATGTGCAGGAGAGTTTTGTACTGTATGACGAATTACGCTGATAGTATGATATGATTTAGATCTGGCACACAATCAAGCCTTCACTTACTGTTATGTACAGTCACACCTGGTAGTGTCACTGCGTAAGCTTTAATGTCACAAGATTCTCCGTTGTAGTGACATGTAAAAGTGGTAGATCATGTGCTACGACAGACAATGCCGGTGTCACTTCGTCCAGATCGTTCTTACACTTGCAATCTTCACAACCTTGCAATATATATATGAAAGCTCAGTCAAAATGCTCCACATACGTTTGGCGAGGTGTCATGCACACAGAAGCAGGAATCAGAGTAAAATGCTGAGAAAATGCCAAAATCTGAGTCTTGGACTACCTTGGCATAAAACAGAAAGATGAGGATGGCTACGACAATCCCACACACGTCAGACCTGTTCTGCAGAATAGTTTGAGCAGAAAAATGTACTCACGGTCAACTGATCAGAGTGCAAAGGATGCTTGTCAGTACACTATAGTGCTGAGAACAGTGCAGAAATATCCAATGCAGAAAACAGTGCTTTGACTACACTGCTGAGATGACTGGCAAGTTCTTCTCCTTAAGCTTGCCATTCACAATGTCAAGGGTCCTGTCATACAGACGCTTCCAGTGCTCCTCATTGCGGCTGGACTTGTGATACGGGAAGAAGCGCCCAGCGTTGTTTATATGGAAGGTGAGCACTGAGAGATACGGAGGGCTGAAATACTGTCCACCCCTACCTGCACCATGTCAACAATAGAACTGAAGCAAGCAAATTAGTGCATCCTTGGGGACATGTATCTGACCTCCAATTGTCAAGAAAAGCCATGCTGATACATGCATAGCTCAGAGGAGGTGCGTCACCAGACAGACATGGGCAAGGTACAAGATGTCACTGCATCACGGGCCATTTTTGTTATAAACTAGCACCTTTGTGACCAAAACAGACTTAAGCACCGGTCTCCTATTATTCACAAGCAGATGACAGCAGTCCTGCCAACAATGTGCACATCACAAGCATATCATGGTTGCTACAGCTGTGCAATGCCAGGAGCAAATGTATACTAATTGGTTGAGCTGCAAGTGCATCATCATGTCAGCATTGGTCATGAAGGACACTGACCAATGAGTTCAGGGTCGGTGGCAGCTCTGAGAAGGCTCCTGCAGCCTCTGACTGGGGCCTGCCCATAGAAGGACTGGAAGAACTCCACAGCCCACATGGTGGCCTTGCCGTGGTCCCCTTTGCTGTACAGAGGGGAGGACACCAAGCCTGGCTGCGCCGAGTACATCTCCACACCGGTGCCCTGCACTTATTGCAAGCCTTGTATCAGGGGCATGCTTGCTCAGCTCAACAAGCAGGCTGCTGTCAGAAGATGTATGGGATTTGCAAGAGCATCATGCAGGTACTTTGTATGACTTGCTTGAAAGAAAGGAGGACTTGTGTTTGATGGGCATGATGGATGATGGATGGATGAATATTGCCTCCATGATAACAAGGAGGGGCATTAGTCACAGCAGGTACAAGACAGTGTGGGGCTAGATGACCCAATCAAGTGGTGTGACAGACCCAGGATGTAAATTCATGAGAAGTTGCTGGCCAGCACAGATGCTGCAGGACACACCTTGAGCCTCTTGTTGAGCTCCCTGGACAGCATCAGCTTCATGATCTTAGCTGTGGCATACTCAAACAAGCCACTCTCCTGGGACTTGTACATCCTGCAGTCACATTCCATGTCAGCTTCCTGACCCAAACGCATGCAAAAGAGTGAGAAGCAAGCACACATTGCATTGTTGCAGTTTGTAAAGAATGAAAAGGAGACGTGGTAGACATGTGCGTGATACCTGCGTGCACAACACTCCAAAAGGCCTAGGCATGTACAGAAAGATGACACTGTGGCACCTGTCAGGTTGACAGAGCAGCAGCACTGCAATGTTTGACACAGGACATGCAAGTGCGCATACTCTAGGTTATCCCAGTTGATGTTGCCCAGCTGCTCAAAGGTGGAGGACATGAAGACAGCTCTGGCCATGCCGCCCTCCTTCTGAGTCTGGACCAGCTTGTCCAGCAGCAGGTGGGTCAGGTAGTAGTGCCCAAAGTAGTTAGTCCCCACAGTGGTCTGCAAATGAACACACTTTTTATATGCAATGTATTATGTGAGCAGGGGAAGCAGTTCAGGCCACATCTATGACTTGATCCACTTTGTGAGGTATGGTGTTGCTGCTACTGATCTGAGCTATCAGCAAGCAAGTTTGATGGTCATCTAACTGTATGTCAAGGTACAGCATGGCAGGACACAGCTGCACTTGGGACAAAGTGCAGAATGGAATATGACATAGCAACAGTGACAGTTCCACAGTTGTATCTGTACCTCGAAGCCTTCCTGTGTATGGTCATGGTCGACAAGAAACACTCCTGCATTGTTGATCAGCATGTGCAATGGAAGGTTCAGCTCATGGTACTTGTCTGCAAAGGCCTTGATGGACCTGCAGCAGTACTCCTCTGTATAACTACCGCTTCTGCTTGGAAATTTGCCACTGCAGTCGGCTGAGCTGCAACAGTTGGCACACCGAACCCGAAGGCTGCAATGCAGTCATGCATGAAAGCTTACTCAGGCACCATACTGTATCAGTTCATTGAGTGCTGAGCTCACCTGAATGATGTCAAGTCCAACTCCATTGCCTCTATGCGGCCCTTGCCTCCCTGTGCCTTGATCTCTGCGGCAGCCCTGCATTGGCCAAACACTATGGCGGACACTAGATGCTATGTTGACACATAGCCTACACACATGACCATGACCATGAGTAGCAGCGGAATGACTCTTACTTTTCACACTTCTGTTTGTTTCGAGCTGCTATGATGACTGTAGCGTTCTTCTGAGACCGGCACTTTGCCACTTCAAAACCCATTCCGGATGAGCTGCCTGCCATGTACGAAATGTCTATGGTTAAAATCGCGAAACGATTTCTAGAATGCAAGAACAGTCCTTGATGCCTGTAGTACCTGTAACGATCGCAACTCGTCCTGTCTGATCTGGCACGGTCTTCTGGGTGAAAAAGACATCAGCGCGCGCTGCCTGCGGCCTAGACCTGCTCAAGGCACGTCGCATTGGACGCGCACAGAGCGCCTGCCCGGTAGTGAAGCCAGTCGAGTGACTTGAAAAAGCCCGGGACCTAGCTGGCAACGCACGCGTATTGGGGCTGGCGACCTTCCTGGTCGCAAGCACTGACTGACTGACGACGCTTTGGCATTGTGCCTGCATTTTGAGCAACTCAAAGAACACAAGGGGAGAGTGCTGCAGTGTGTCGGAAGGCTGTATAGAAAGACATGGCCCCAAAAATTCGTACCACTCGCTCCGAAACCATACGGATTTGAATGACAAACTTTGGTAGTCGTGGCCGCTTGCTGATCGCATGATGATGTTGCTAGCAACACGGCACCTGCAGTCATGCCTACGGCTTCATCAGGCAGCCATCAATGAGCATCTTGATGCACAACTCTGCATGTGTGCAATCCTGATCAACATACAAAAAACCGTGTACAAAGCAATTGCAATCCAGTGCAGTACTGGCGCAATTTCTATGTGCTTTCAAAGCACTGCTCTGCAGAGAGACCTAGGCCTGCAGCCAGGTATGCTCCTTATTGCGACTTCCTGATATATTTGTGTGTGTTGAAACTTTGGTTCATGTTGCATTAAAGCCTTCAAGAAGACTTGCACAGCTTCTGCATGGCCTGGCATAAATGAAGTGTCAGGTATGAGTGTCTGCAGTTGACTTTGTTGATGCTGAAAAAGAGTTACGCTAGAACTTGGTGGCTCCTATGTGGCAGCATACAGGTTTGGGGCGCCACGCGAGCAGCTGAGCTGTATGAAACACTTTGTTGCAATAAGAAGGGTGCATGCGACCTTGGCAGCTTGGTGCATCAGCACACAAACTGCTGATGCTCATGTGTGGATTGTTGCAGACGTCATGCAGTCATTCACTGTCCTTGATAGGATTTTAGCTAAGATCGACTTGGAGGGTTTGTAGATGCTGTAATGCACGTGGAAAACTCCAGCATGGCTGCGCGGCTTCTACACAGTCTGAGAAAAACTTGAAAGCATTTGAATTAGGAAACCCCTGGACTCTTGCGCGGTGCACGACGGTGTTTCCTTGCAAGTGATCATGTACCTCTGAACACCGCCAAAGCAGACCTGTACGCTTCTCGAGTTGACACGAGCTGTAAGCGCCCCTCGATGTATAGAGATGCACAGGCTTCGGTCCGTATCGCGCTCAACATGACCGCTTGTCTGTTGCTAGGGTAAAAGTGCCTCTCCCGCGTCCCATACCTGAACAAGTCACCAGTGCGTGTATGCAATTCATATACGTCAATTATACTAACCATCTTTGCCCTGCCCATTGCCTATAATCACTAAATCCCTCTGCCCACAGTCTGCCTGCCCATCGCCTAAAACCACTAAACCCCTCTGCCCACTGTCTGCCTGCCCACCGCCTATAACCACTAAACCTCCCTGCCCACAGTCTGCCTGCCCATCGCTTATCATCACAAAACCCCCCTGCCCACAGTCTGCCTGCCCATTGTCTACAACCAATAAACCCCTCTGCCCATGTGCAATGCTGGGCCATTGCTGGTCATTCATGCTGCGCATTACTTATTTCACAGCCACAAAGTGCATCAAAGACCATTACACGGGTAGTTATAGTAGTGTGGCAATGCACAAATTATTACAGCATGACACAGCCTGCCGGTAGCATGTGCGTCTTGTCAAGAGACAGCTCTGCAATTGAACAGATTGTGCATCATTCTACATACGAGCTCTATTGTGCGCCTAATGCCACTAAAGCACTTGCACGTGGCCGTGATCCGGTCAATGCGCATAGATCTGGCACTCCATTCTGCTTTGACTGCATAGATTGCTGTATCCTCTTGCTGTCCCAGTGGGCGCAGCACTCTGGCAGCTAATTCTGAGTCAAATCGCCATCAATGGTAGACTCCATCATTTGCTCATCCATTGACAACACCAGCCCTGGATTCTTGAAAAGGAAATCTGCAGAGTCTTTTGCTGGGGTGAGGCGCTTCAGCTCTTGAAGTGCAAACCTGATATTGGCAGTGAGCATTAGCGGCTCGCGCTGCAGCAGGTCGTTGATGTCTCTCCCTGGAAGCTCCGCCCTGTTTACAAACCCTATTTTGGCAGCAGGATTGATGGCAAGGCAATGTCTCAATACTGTCTGCACGATGCTTGCAAAAGTGCATGATGCTTGCAAGAGTGCAGCAAGTTGATCAGACAAGCACTGGCAGCAACATCCAGAAAACTGCAAGTGACTGGAGCACTTGTGAGCTTCAGAACAGCTGCATGAAATGCATGGCAGGGTGTGAATCAACAGTGAATGGAAAGCCCCTGTGCACTCAAAGCAGGAATTTTACTACTGGACAGCAGGCTGACAGAGAACATGCATAAGCCTTTTCAGTAGCATGATTTCAGCACGAGCTGCTGAGGATTCTGACCTGAGCAGGTGCAACTGCTGGGACACCTTTCCCGGCTCAAGCTGAAAGATGAGATGAGGATAATGCGACAGCAGCTTGCTCACATTCACATCAGGCAACAACTCGCGCACATCCATTACTCTCTGTGTGACTGCCTGCAGCAATGCACATCCAAATCAGCTGCACATCGTGCTCAGGAGCTGGTCAACCTATGTAAGCAAATGCAAGTTCGTTCAGCAAGCTGACCTGTGTATCAGAAACAAGCTTCATGACAATATCTGCCTTCATTGTGTCCACCTTCCCAGCTAAATCTGGTATGATCTCGACAACCTCCTGAAGCTTGTCCTCAACCCAAGACACTTCCTGTTGAATGTGCACAATCAGCTATACATCGTGACAATTATGCACAAAACGCTGCAGAATGATATATGGTACCTGACCGAGCTTGTCAGCAACATGCATTTTCAACAGCTGCCTCTGTGCACTCTCATCCCATTTGAGGTGTCTCTCATTTGTCTGAAAACCAAATTTCCATGGTGGTGGTCTCTCTTGTCCGACTTTGCTTGCAGTCTGGCTTGAGTCTGATGTTGCCTGCACAGCGGGTTGTCACCTGTGACCCAGCAGAGGTCTGAATAGGATTGTGGGCAAGGGCCGCTCATGTTGAAGTCAAACTTCGAGCACCTGCCTGAAAGGGAAAGGTGTTTCTCGCGGATGCGAGTCTTAAACACCTCAAGAGCGGTCGCGCACAAGCTTGATGCCGTGACAGCCCTGTGGTCTGCACGTCAGGACAGCACGTGGAGATGTCAAATGACATGCATGCAAACTATGTCGCAAGCTTTGGGATGGCCAGTGGCGCCGGTGTACCTGTGATCGCAACACAAGGGGTATGTCCCCACCATGTACATGGACTGTGCATGCAGGTGCACACATGTTTACATCGGCTTCAGACGCAGCAGGGCGTGCCAAAGACTTGCGAGTCAACCCATGGTGTCAGCATACGTGAGCAGCGGCAATGTCGTGTTTGCCGACGATGAAGTCCCAAAGATTGGCACTGCATCAAATTGTGCAAAACATGCTCATCAGACGTTTTGTCTCCTTTTGCAGCTCTCAGGAAATCTGCGCGTCGTGCAGCAATCGATTGGACAGGATACTGCCGATGCAGACTGTCGACGCATTTCTGACGAGCTAGTATTTCATGCAACTTCAGCAATGCAGAGAAGCCACAGGTTGCTGCACGTCCTTGCACGTCTAGATTGTGCGCAAGGAGTCTACGCGCAGTCTGCGTTGCCACATACCATTCTCGCAGGTCAGTCTTCCTTCTTCAATTGGCTAAGAAGTATCACCAGCCTATCACAGCTTCCAGCAGGCAGCAGACAGCAGCAAGACTGCTTTAAGCAGCTGCAGCAGCATCAGAGGCCACCGCCACCGTGTTTTCTTCCGTATCAACAACAGAGGCAGCTGTTTGGCATCGGCGAATCCAATGACACGCATAAAGATTACAAGGAACGACGGCTTATAGGGTATGTTACTCTGCTATGGCTCTGCAACCAGAGCCTGCTGTGCTGTCAATCATGCAGGAACCACTGAAACAACCATGTTGCAGATACTCTCCCAAACAACTGTACGACGTAGTGGCTGAGGTACAACACTATAAAGAGTTTGTACCATGGTGTCAACGGTCACATATCATACGAAGAGAAGGAGATACTTTCCTTGAAGCTGAACTAGAAGTTGGATTTAGGCTTTTTGTCGAGCGGTAAGAGCAGAATTTGCAGCAACGCCTTAGCATCATTATTGTCTATGTCTGGCTTGCTTAAAGATCATATACGTTCAAACACACGAGTTGAACGTGTCAATTTTACCATGTGCCACACATGGTTTTCTTCTGGACAGTGTCAACTTACTATGATGGCACTCTCCATGAAGTCACAAGTCCGTATGTGTACAAAGCTGATGTCAGATTGGGCACTCACTGCTGGAGAGACACAAATCATCCGCATGAGTCTCCAGCACAGATCTGCAGGTCAACTTGGTATCGCGTGCCTGCTCAGGTATACATCTGAGGTGTACCTCAAGCCTGGCGAACAAGTCATCTCCAAAGTCTTTGACAGCACTCTGTTTGACCACCTAGACAGCACATGGGACTTCAAAGTCGGCCCCTCACCCAGTAGTACCTGGCTGACCTTCTCAGTTGACTTTGGCTTCAAGAGCCCGTTGTACCGCAGTGTTGCTGCTGTTTTCTTTGAGGAGGTGAGGCTGTATACAATCGCTCTGCTGTCTCATGCTGCTTGTCAGGCTCCTTTCTCAATTTTGATGCTACGTCACCCATGCAAGATTGCTCTTTGGCTGTTGAACCAAGCCTTATCTCAATTTCATGTCAACCACATGCTGGTTGACTAATGTGCTGGCATCTTGCCAAACCCGAGACATTATAATGGGGCACCCTACCCTGTACATTGAGGCTGTCTGGCATGGTTACACTAGTGTCATGGGTACCATGCTTCAGGCAATGTCAGCTTGCACCTGCTGAATGATTTCTCTGGTCCTGCAGGTCGTCCAAAGGATGATGGCAGCGTTTGAAGGGCGGTGTAAGGTGGTATATGGCGCTTCATCCTTGACAAAGAAGCCACCAAACTCTAGACAAGTTCACAAGCCACTCACAGCAAGAGCATAAACAAGGCTCGTGATGTGCAGCAGCAGGGAGCAATATTGCAATTGAGGCATACGTTGAGGAACGTCTGGAATATATACAAACAGCAGATATGATAACTGACTTATCCAAGCAAGTCTTCATGCGCACATCTGACTCTGTTTCACATTGGACTCCCATTATACATGTTGGACCTACTGCGCATGTTTTCCACGTCATGGATATGTGAGTGCGTGCTGTGTCCCCTCATTTTTGAGCAGCTGGGACACAGTCAATTTGTTTACATTGTGTACTGTTGCACGTTACCTATTGGCTGCTGAGCTGAGCACCTGCTTTCAAGACTCTTGCCCATGCTCTTGTCTATTCTATTGATGCGGGCTTATATTCTGTCAAAACACAGCTAGAATATGTGACTTTCGCTGATTATGGCAGGCTCTTTGCCATTGCTGCACCAAGCGCTCTGTATTGCTGTGAAGAACTCTATCTGATTTGCCACACTGCACAGACAATGGTCCCATAGAGTATTGCAAGTACCACATGCATTGCTGCCGTTTTGGGCGTGTACACAGCTGATTGACATCGATCATCATACACATGGCTGAAAGCTGTCATGCAGTAGGTGCATGCAGGCAAGAGAATCTCAATTAGATATAGCATTCATGCGGCATCAATCTCTGGTACAACCTTACCTGGCATTTACTTTGGCTCGCAGAGCAACAGTGTCCATGGCTGCTGCATCTGTCTGCTGCTTGTCATGTAGCCGCTGCTGTGACCTTTGATTTGAACGTCTCTGTATGGTCTGAAGAGTCTTGTGGATGTGCATCAGTTCACCCTGTGGCAATGTCATACATTAGGAGCAGCATGAGGAGTGCACTGCAACATACTGCAGCATGTCTGCCTTATGTCCAAAGGTCAACCACCAGTCAAAGTTTGCAGCGCAGCTCAGTTACAGCATGACCATTGAGCACGTCATCACCATCACGATCTGACACATTTGTGAAGAAGCTTTGCATGACATTGCACACATGAGATCTTGCAATTGCAGCAGTGTACGTACATCCAGCTCACTGCACCATGCTTTCTGGTTCTCCTGTAGCAAAGGAGCCCCATTCATTCCAGGAACCCAGGACTGCTGCAGAACAAGGCTGCGCATGTGCAGGGAGGTATGTCAGCAGCACTGCAATCAGGGGAATGGCAATTGCAAGCTTGTACATTCAGTGTACAGAAGTGCAGCTTGAACATCGCATGCCGGGATCTGCTGCAGAGCTGACCTGTGTCTGCCTTGCTGAGTCTGCGAGCGTGAGTGAGTGTGTGTGTGGTATCTTGCATATGTTGCATGTGGGCAACCATAAACAACGTCTTGGCGTTCTGCATTGGCAAAGACTTTGTCACCAAACAGGAGTTGGTGCTGCTCTGAGAGTTGCTGACTGGGCAGCGACTATACCTGCGGTACAGGAGCTGGTTGCTGCAGGGCGATTGCTGTTGTCTTCCTGATGGATGCACCTGGCGTTCCAACCTAGGCGATGCCAAGTCTGCAGTAGCAGACAAGCTCGCAGGTGCAACGTTCAACAAGCTGCACTTCACAAGCAGACTCACCGGAACTGTCGGCGTTTCCCGCACGTTAGGTATAGTTTTTCCCCAATACGCTTTGACCTGCGTAAGGACTTCAAATCACTCAGTCCTGAAGCTCTTTGCTCACGACAGGCGTTGACTTCATGCGTTTGGACCGCGCACCTTGGAAGACCTACTGTCGGTGCCACTCGCCACAAGTGGCGCAATCGAAACGCGCCCGGAGTCAGGCATCACAGCAGCAGCTTCGGCAGCAGCTCCAACAATGCTGGAATGTACAAAGCCTGTGCAGAACAGACGTCATAGACTATGGCGAGCCACCGCTGCATTGATTGACCGCCACCAGCGAGGCTTGAGCGAACAGCCTTGGTAAACGATTTTGCGCACAAGGAACGCTCAGGGCGACCTGGCCGTAAAGCTGTGCCAAGACGTCTTGATGTTGCAGATGCATGCAAAGTGGCATCGATGATGATTCATACAGAAGACACGGCAGGATTGTGTTGAGCTTTCGGCATCTATCGCTGCCGCACACCTACAACACTTGAGGTACACCCTTTCAACAGGATTGGCAGGAGTATGTTTGACTCAGAAACTGTGTGAGCCCTGATTTATCGATGCAATCCGGAGGTCTTGTTCAAGCCTAGCTATCTAGCAATCCTTTATACAATAGCACAAACGCTTCCGCGCTCCTGCTGTAGCGTGACAAGCATCGAAAGCAAAGCACAGACTGCAAAATGTTGCGCGCCTCATTCTGTCGAGTTTGTTCGCTGATACACGTCCTGACTTGTTGACAGGTGTATTGAGAAGGGCCTTCATAGAACATCTGCAGTAGCAGAAGACGGTCGTGGAGTTGATTTGTTATCTGCTGTGGCATGTCACAGTCTGCCACATCTGAATCAAGCAGGCACGGCTGGAGTCGAACCTTGGGTCCTGAGTCCCTAGCATCAGTGGTAGAAGTATCCAGCCACTCAGTCGCTAGTGACACAAGCAGCCGAGGCAGCCGCTCAGGCTTGCTCAGAGCTATCTCAGCACCAAGCTCTGCAGACCGCGTACATCGCTTTGCTGGCCCTGCCAGACACTCTGAGCAACCTCCAGGTGTTGTTGAC
>JAABUK010008812.1_pt1 | contig 14018 bp, 10 predicted proteins | sample 5559141 | NCBI WGS metagenome assembly JAABUK01 (sample SAMN10711869, study PRJNA513367) | rock metagenome | isolation source: Antarctica rocks | place: Antarctica: Victoria Land, Pudding Butte nord | collected 2016-01-03
TGCTGTAACGCAGAATGATATTAAGAAAGTTCTCGCGTATTCGACTATTTCGCAACTCGGCTTGATGTTCCTCGCGTGCGGCGTCGGCGCGTTCGTCGCGGGCGTGTTTCATGTCGTGACGCACGCGTTTTTTAAGGCGCTGTTGTTTCTCGGCGCGGGCAGCGTCATACACGAGATGTATCACGAACAGGACATGCGGCGAATGGGCGGATTAAGAAAATACATGCCGTACACGCACCTGCTGTTTCTTGTGGGATGGCTCGCAATTTGCGGCATCGTGCCGTTTAGTGGGTTCTGGTCGAAGGATGAAATACTGTGGAGCGTCGCTTCGACAAAGTTCGTGCCGGGCAGCGCGCTGTTGTGGCTCGTCGGTCTTTTCGTTTCGCTATGCACGGCCGTTTATATGACGCGGCTCATCGCTTTGACATTCTGGGGCGCGGCGAAATTTTTACAAGTAGACGCGGGCGGCGAAGCGGACGAAGCTCACGCGCACGCGTATGCGGAAGGCATGGAGCCGCACGACGCGCAGACCACATCGGCAGGAGACCGTGCGCATCACGAACCGAACGAACATGTCGGCGCAGCTTATGATAAAAGCCTCGCCGCAGATATGGCGCGTGCTGTAGTTGCGCCGCAAGCCTCGCACAGCGGTGGCGGCGCGTACACGCCGCACGAAACGATTGCGTTGATGTGGCTGCCGCTTTTAGTGCTTGCTGTGCACGCCGCCTTTGGTGGCTTCGTCGGCATAAGTTCCGCTGTCACGAGCGGCACACACGCGGGTAATCGTGCGAACATTGCAACATGGCTTGAGCCGATTATCTGGAATCCGCAGACAAGGGAATTCGGCGCGCCGCAGACGCAACAGGAGCCGGGCGCGCAACCTTTGACGGAGAGCGGCGAGAACGCTTCGCTTGAAACGGCGCGGGCGATTTCGCCATACGATAAAGGCACGCACAATCTTGCTTCTGTGATAGAAAGTATTTTTGGAAGCCGCGCCCGCGCGGAGCGGTTGTTGATGCTGGTCTCGCTTGCCGTCGCACTTTTCGGCATCGGCATGGCATTGCTTTTTTACGTCAAACAGCCGCGCTTACCCGATGTGTGGGCGCAGCGATTGCGGCCTTTGTATCGGGCGAGCATCAATAGATATTGGATTGACGAAGCGTATGGCGCGGTGTTCACACGGCGCACAGTGGATGCCGCGCGTGCAGTTCATTTTCTCGACACGAAGATTGTCGATGCGGCGGTGAATAATTGCGCCGGACTGACGCGTTGGATGAGCCGCGCGACGGGCATCTTCGACGCGCGCGTGGTTGACGGCATCGTAAACGCAATAGCTGGATTGACGAAGCGTTTGCTGTCGCCTTTGACGCGCGCGCTGCAAACGGGTTTGGTGCAAAACTACGCGCTGGTGATGGTGCTCGGCCTCGTTCTCGCCCTCGCGCTTTTTTTCATCGGAGATATTCTGACGGCAGTGCGCGCAGTTTTTGCTTTCACATTTTAGATCAAACATTCCGATCAAACGTTCGGATCAAACCCATGCGATCGTTTGCACGTCGCGTCGTGTTAAGCAGGCGACTGCTTGCAGTGCGCTGGCCGCGAACAAAAAATTATAAAATTTACCACGTGAAAATTCCTTACCTACTTTCTATCGTTACATGGTTGCCGACAATTGGCGCGGCGCTGGTTCTCACGTTATTCCGAAAAGATCAGGCGGGCGCAGTGAAGAAGTTTGCGACTGCGTGGTTTGCGCTGGTGTTCGTCGTGTCGCTGCTGCTTTTGAGTTATGACCGCGCGGGCGGCGGAATGCAGTTCATAGAAGATGCGCCGTGGATTCCTATTATCGGCACGCGTTATCAATTGGGCGCGGACGGTGTGTCGGTGTTGTTGATTTTGTTGACGACGCTGCTCGGATTCGTCGGCGCGCTGTCGTCATGGAGGGCGATTGAGAAGCGCGAGAAGGAATATTACGTGCTGCTGCTGTTGCTGCAAACGGCGGTGGTCGGCGTGTTCGCGTCGATGGACTTGTTTTTGTTTTACGTGTTCTTCGAGGTGTCGCTCGTGCCGATGTATTTTTTGATCGGCATCTGGGGCGGCGAAAATCGTCTGTACGCGGCGATCAAGTTTTTTCTATACACGCTCGTCGGCTCGGTCTTGATGTTGTTGGGCGTGTTGAAAATGTACTTTCTGACGCAGGACGCTGGTCTCGCTTCGCAGGTCGGCACGGCGACGCTCGATGCGGTTGCGGGCGTGGGAAACACAGCGGCGCGATTGATGTTGGGTGATGCTTCGGTGGCGGCGAAAAGCGGCGCGGGCACTTTCAATATTATGTACATGCAGGCGCTGGGCGGCGTGCTGCCGATGGGAACGATGCAGGTGCTTTTGTTCTTGGCGTTCGCGCTGGCGTTTGCGATCAAAGTGCCCATGTTTCCGTTTCACACGTGGCTGCCGGACGCGCATGTGGAAGCGCCGACGGCGGGTTCCGTGATTCTCGCGGGCGTACTGTTGAAGCTCGGCACATACGGTTTCTTTCGCGTGGCGTTGCCGATGTTTCCGCGTGCGGTGAGCGACGAACATTATTTCGGCGCGTTCGGCGTGCGCAATGTGATGGTCGGGCTGGCGCTCGTGAGCATCGTTTATGGCGCGTTGGCGGCGATGTATTTCGTTGTTAAGCGGGATGGCGATGTGAAGAAACTCGTCGCGTATTCATCCGTGTCGTCTATGGGCGTCGTGATGCTCGGCCTCTTCGCGCTCAATACGAACGGGCTGACGGGCGCGGTGCTGCACATGGTTAATCACGGAATTTATTCGGCGGCGCTGTTTCTCTTGGTCGGGATAATTTACGAGCGGCGGCATACGCGTAGCATGGCGGAGTTCGGCGGGCTATCACACGTAATGCCCGCTTATGCGACGGTGTTTTTGTTGATGACGTTGACGGCGATAGGCTTGCCGCTGTTGTGCGTGTTCATTTCGGAATTCTTAGCGATGCGTGGCGCGTTTGAAGCGAATCCGTGGTGGGCGGGCGTCGCCGCGCTCGGAATGATTTTGAACGCGGGCTATATGCTGTGGTTGTATCAACGAATGTTTTTCGGCGAGTTGGATAATCCGCAGAACGCGAAGTTAAAAGACTTGAGCAATCGGGAACGCGCGTACATGATGCCGCTCGTGCTGCTCGCGGTGTGGATCGGCGTTTATCCTGCGCCGTTCATTAAATATATTGTGCAGCCCGTCAACGCCGTCGTGCGGCAACTCAATGCTGTTCATACCACGCCGGGAATGAAGGAATTTTACAGCACCGGTGAGCATTGATGCTGCTTGCTCAAACAACATCTTCTGCCGCGTCTTCGGAACCCCTTGCGTGGAGCGATTTGCTGCTGCTTGCGCCGGAGTTGATTCTCGCCGTGTGCGCGTGTGCGGCGCTTGTGGTGGAAGTGGTTTTGCCGTTGCGCAGAAGCCGCCTCGTCGCACGTTTCGCGCTTGCGAGCGTTGTGCTCGCTGCCGTGTCGCTCGCGGTGATGTGGCAAACGAACCGAATGCTTTTGCCGCTCATAGGTTTCTACGGCATGGTGCGGATAGATGGCTTTGCGCTTTTCTTGAAATCCATCTTTTTGATTGCTGCCGCGCTCTCAATCTTAATTTCGATGCGCTACACGGACATCGAAGAAGAGCAGCACGGAGAGTATTACGCGCTGTTGTTGTTTGCGACCATCGGCATGATGCTGCTCGCGTGCGGGTATGATCTGATCGCGCTTTACGTTAGTTTAGAATTAATGGCGGTGACGTTTTATGTGCTCGTAGGATTTACGAAACGTGAGCGGCGCGCGAACGAAGCGGCGATGAAATATTTTCTGCTCGGCGCGTTTTCGTCCGGCGTGCTGCTCTACGGTATGTCGCTGCTTTACGGTGTCGCGGGTTCGACTAATTTAGGAGACATCGCGCAAAGCGTCCATGCGTCACTGACAATTCAGACTGAAATGACGGGCACGACATCAACAGCAGCGACAACGCTCATTCCGCTGCGGCCTTTGCTTCTTCTCGGCATGATCGCGCTCGCTGCCGGACTCTTTTTCAAAGTCAGCGCTGTGCCGTTTCATTTATGGGCGCCGGATGTTTACGAGGGTGCGCCGACTCCCATCACGGCGTTTCTTTCGACCGGCTCGAAAATCGCCAGCTTCGCTTTGTTTGTGCGTATCTTTGCGGAAGCTCTCGGCGGGATGCGCATTGATTGGTCACCGCTGCTCGGAATCGTCGCCGCCATCACGATCTTCGTCGGCAATCTCGCGGCAGTCACGCAATCGAATGCCAAACGCCTGCTCGCTTTTTCCTCGATCTCGAACGCGGGTTATCTGCTGCTCGGACTCGTCGCAGGAAATTCCTACGGCTACACGGGGCTGCTGGTTTACGCGCTCGTTTATACTTTAATGAACATGGGCGCGTTCGGTGTGTTGATCGCGTTGCGGCGCGGCGAATTCGCTGGCAATAGAGTCGATGATCTGGCGGGACTCGCGCAGAAAGCGCCGGGGGTCGCGGCGATGATGGCAATTTTTATGCTGTCGCTCGGCGGCCTGCCGTTGACGGGCGGTTTTATCGGCAAATACTTTTTGTTCGGCGGACTTCTTCAGCGCGGAGCAAGCGAAAATCGCGCTTGGTACTACTGGCTCGCGGGCTGGGCGATCATCAATACGGTCGTGTCTTTTTATTACTACGCGCGCTTCCTTCGCCAGATGTATTTGAGCGAAGGACGTGCCGATGAGCAACCGCTGGCATTGCCATTCACGCTTCGCACAGCGTTGATCGTCGCCACCACCGGCATCGTTTTACTCGGCGTTTATCCGCAGCCGTTTATCGCGCTCGCGCAAAACGCCATTGCGCCGCTCATCGCCACCGTGCTTCGTTAGGTGTCCTTAATGCTGCTCTACTATTTTCTCGCAACGTTGATCGTGTGGCAGGGAATTGTTTCGTTGCTCGGTGGTTTTCGTTACCTCGTCTTTGTGCGTCGCCAGATGGAGATTGACGGCGGTTGGGATAGCAATTTGTATTCACCTTTTGTGAGTGTGATTGCGCCGTGTCGCGGCCTCGACGAAGGCTTGCGCGAGAATCTGGTGGCGCTCTTTATGCAGCGTTATCCGGCTTACGAAATTATCTTTGTGACGGACACAGAGACGGACGCGAGCCTCGACGTGTTTGAAGAAATTAATCAAGAGCACGGTGATGAGAAACATTTGAGAACGTGCATTGTCATCGCGGGCGCAGCGACGGAGAGCGGGCAAAAGGTTCACAATCTGCGCGCGGCAATCCGACAAATTGATCCATTGAGCGAGGCGTTTGTTTTTGTGGATACGGATGCGCGCCCGCGCGAGGATTGGCTGCGTTCGCTCGTTGCGCCGCTCGCAGATAAAAGCGTCGGGGCGACGACGGGCTATCGCTGGTTTGTGCCGATGAAGGGCGGCTTCGCTTCCGTGCTTCGCGCGGTGTGGAATGCTTCAATCGCTTCGGCGCTTGGCGAGCGCGTAGATCGAAACTTTTGCTGGGGCGGCTCGACGGCGATTCGGCGCGAGACTTTTCAGAAGCTCGATATGCTGGAGCGCTGGCGCGGCACGCTCTCCGACGATTTTGCTTTGACGCGCGCCTTGCGTGAAGCAAAATTGCCGATACAGTTTGTTCCGAATTGCCTGACGGCTTCGATGGATGATTGCTCGCTCGCGGAACTTTTTGAATTCACGACCAGACAAATAAAGATCACGCGTGTTTACTCCGCGCAGCTATGGAAAATAGTGCTGTTCACGAATCTGTTTTTCGTGCTTGTTTTCTTCGGCGGCATCGCGCTCGTCACCCTGCGCGCCTCACTCGGATTTTCATACTCGTTGCCGCTCATGTTCGTGCTCTGCATTTATGCGCTCGGCAGCGCGAAGGGTTATGTGCGTTTGCAGGCGATTGCGTTGCCGCTCGCCGCTTATCGCGCGCAGTTGCGGCGGGATGCTCTCGCTCATATCTTTTGGTGGCCGCTCGCTTCAGCACTCTATCTTTACAACGCGCTTCAGGCGGCTCTCTCAAGGCGCATCGAGTGGCGCGGGATTGTTTACGAATTGAAATCGCCGACGGAAACGGTCATTATCCCTACAATGAAAGTCGATGAGAACATGAATGCAGACGGAGCCGCGCCTCGTGTCTAATAAAGCCACGCAACTCGTTCAATTACTTCGTTCGACGAAACGCGAGCGACAGCTCGGCACGCTCATTCTCTTCGTTACCTCGCGCTGCAACGCTTTCTGTAAGACCTGTTTTTATCACGAAGAATTAAATCAGCCCGGCGATTTAACCTTCGCGCAAATTGAAAAGATTTCGCAGACGATGCCTTTGATAACCGACCTCTGGCTATCGGGTGGCGAACCGACCTTGCGGCGCGACGTGCCGGAAATCATTAATACCTTTGTCGAAAACAACAAAGTGCGGCGCGTCATTGTTCCGACCAACGGCCTCGTCAAATCGCGTGCTTACGAAATTGTTGACGGTGCGCTTGAGCGTCATCCACATATTGATCTTTACTTGAACATCGCGCTCGACGGCTATGGCGCGACGCACGATGAAATTAGAGGCGTGCCGGGCAATTGGGAACGAACGCTCGACTGCATACGGTTTCTTTATCCGTTGAAGGCAAAATACGCGCACCGCTTTCGCCTCAACGTCAATACAGTTGTCTGCGCGGAGAATTACGGAGAGATCGAAAAGCTCTCAGAGTTTCTGTGGAGCGATTTCCAACTCGACGGGCAATACTTCAATATCATTCGCGGCGAAACGAAGACGGGCGACGAAATCAAACAGGTGCCGCCGGAAGTGTTGCCCGCAATGTACGCGCATGTCGCCGAATTAACGAAGCGTTATGCGGCGCGTATGTTTGCCGTAGATGATGCGGCGAAACGTTTCGTCAAAACAATCGCCTACGTCGGCGCGATCACGACGCATTACCGCACGCAGCACGCGAATTTTGAAACACAAACGGCGTGGCCTTTTCCATGCACGGCGGGCGAGACGACGGCTGTGATTGATTACAACGGCGATGTCCGCGCCTGCGAGTTGCGTGAAAAGTTTGCGACGCTTGCCGATTACAATTACGATTTCGGAAAACTCTGGGCGGCGCATGAAAGAAACGCCGAACTACATACGATTGACGAAGGCCGCGCCTGCTGGTGTACGCACGTCTGCTTTATACACGACTCGATGCGCCACTCGCGCCGCGCGCTGCTTTACGAACTGCCGAAGAATTACGTGACGCGCGGGAAATGGTGAGAATAGTGGTCAGTGGTCAGTTTTCAGTAAAATAAGCACCATAGTCTTTAATCGCAGCATACGAACGCGTGCAGAAACTAATGACTGACCACTGACCACTAAACTTTATGTCTAATCAAGACGACAAAGACTCTGCGCGCAAGAGCGGCCTCGCGTATGCAGCGGCGCTCGCGCTCTTCGTTTCGATTGCGGCGTTTCTCGGAATCGGTTGGGCGTTGGATAATCGGCTCGGCACAAAACCGTGGCTGCTCGTCGCGGGCATCGTCGTCGGATCAATTATCGGTTTCTATCAATTTGTACGGCTGCTGTCGAAAATTTCCTGACCGCGCCGGAAGGTTTGATTGCCTGTTTAATAGAGAGGATAAGAAATGAGTGCTGACACGCAGACCGCGCCGCTGATTCTGGTGGTGGACGATTACGAGGATATACGCCTGACGCTCAAATTGTGGCTGGAGCAGCGCGGCTATCGTGTCATCGAAGCGGAGAACGGGACGGAGGCGCTGGAGATTGCGCGGCGTGAACGTCCTGCGCTCGTCGTGCTCGATATGTTTATGCCAAAGGTTGACGGCTTTGCGACGGCGCGCAACATACGCAAATGCGTTGAGCTTCAAGGCGTGCCGATTGTCGCCGTCTCTGCGCATGACACGCTCGATTTACAGTCGGCAGCACTCGCCGCAGGCTGCAACGAATTCATTAATAAGCCGAACGATCTGGAGCATCTGGCGGAGGTCATTGACCGCCTTCTATTACGAAAGTAGCGAGAGATAATCTTTACGGTAGTGGGGTAATAGTGTAGGTACTACGCCAGCAAGTCTTTAATCTCCCAAACGTGGCCTGTAATGCCAGCTTCCAGAAAAGAGATAGCGAAACGTGCAGCTGAAAAAAGATGGGCTATAAAACCGAAAACAGAAAACCACAAGTCTTAATGTCAGTTGTTACCGGACATACTATAACTTGTGGTAAGTGTAACATCTTATGCTACTTATGGGATTGTTATTTGACACGGGCAACTTTCGCGGTTAGTATGTTCGCGAGTTTCGGAGATTAACCTTTCGTCTCCAAAGTATCTGCCGAAGGGCAGAAATACAAACGCCCCGATGTTAAAGCATCGGGGCGTAGATAAAAGAAAGGAAACGAACAGTGACAAAAGTTGAAATAAACAATCGCTGTCCGAATCGGGTGAAAGTACATGTTGCAGTCGATAGCGAAGGCAACATCAAAATCACTATTTCGTCAACGTAAGGGCGTAAACCCTGAGTAACCAGAAAAGGGGCGGGAGTAGTTACCAGCTACTTTCGCCTCTTTTCTTTTTGCAAAGAACTGTATATAGACTGTGCTCACAGTGCACATACAATGTAGCTACTGTGAGTACGCCGTGAGTGTACGTACACTGTGTACACATTGTCAAGTATACTTTACAAATAAACCCTATCGAATCAACGCTTTAAGTTAAAGTTGTATCTTGTAACCCTAATAGTACTAAGGTTTTAGCGTCTAGTTATTGTCTAGTACAATGTTAGTACTTTTTGTAACATTTCATGTGCCTAACAATGCCGCTGTATGCCGCTCCATGCAACTTAGTGCCACTTAATACCAATCAAGCTAGACAAGATTAGATGCTGGTATCTACTTCAAATAACTAAATCAGAGCATACACACAACTCTAGGACAATGTCATATTTACCGCCAGCTCGACAGTCCGTGTCCGTGCATGTAAAATAGCGGGCTTTGCGATGAGCGAAATAATCCACAGTATAAGCCGTGATGAGAGTGCGGATGACGCGGGTTTGAGGCGGCGTTTGTTTCTCGGCATGTGCGGGGCGATTGCGCTGGCGGTTGTTGCGGGCGCGATGTTTGCTACGTGGCGCGTGGCGACGGGGCTGCTGCTCGGCGGTCTGTTGTCGCTCTTTAATCATCATTGGCTGCGCACGTCTGTCGCGGCGATTTTAAGCAACACGGGCGCATCCGCAGAAGAATTGCGCGGGCGCATCAAGTGGCGTTTTATACTGCGCTATTTTATTGTGACGGCGATTGTGTGCGCGGCTGTGATGTTGAACGTCGTGTCTGTGTGGGCGACAATCGCGGGATTGTGTGCGTTCGTCGCCGCGTTGATGATCGAAGCCTCCGCGCAGATGTATGCGGCAATCATTCACCGCGAAAAAATTTAAGAGTTGGATTCGAGCGCGCGGAAAAAAGCGCGGATAGATCGAGCGAGATTATTTGAAACGGAGAGAATATGTTGTTGCAAGCAGGCGGAGCGCATCACGAGCCGATACTCGTTGAGTTAGTCAATTATTATATCGGCGAACCTTTGAACAGATTCGAGCTGGCGTACACGAAGCCTTTGTGGGATAGATTTTTCTCGCACTTCGGCACGACTGCCGAAGGTATGTTCGGCGCGTACACGCCGGAGAACGCCGTGCCTTGGTACACGGTGATGTTCGTGGTGGCGTGCATTGTATGTCTAACACTCATCTGGATTTTCAAAGCGAAGTTGTCGGAGGATGATCCGTCGGGCGGGCAGCAGACTCTCGAAGTCGGCGTGCTGGCGATACGCAATTTGATCGCGGACATTATCGGCGATCACGGCCTTAAATATTTTCCGGTTGTCGCGACTTTCTCGCTGTTGATTCTGGTGTCGAACCTTCTGGGCTTTTTCCCGCTGTTCGTGTCGCCGACGGCTTCGACGAGCGTGACGTTTGCGCTCGGCATTTCGTCGTTCGTTTATTACAACGCCATCGGCATTAAAGAGAATGGATTATTTAATCATCTCAAACATTTCGCCGGGCCGATCTGGTGGATCGCGCCGCTCATGTTCCCAATCGAGATTGTCAGTAATCTGATTCGCCCGATGTCGCTCGGCATACGTCTCTTCGGCAATATTTTCGCTGACGAACAGGTTGCAAATACCATCGCCAACCTTGCTCCGGGATATACCTTCTGGTTTGTTCCCGTGCTGCTGATGCCGCTCGGCCTATTCGTCGCGTTTGTGCAGACGTTCGTCTTTACGCTTTTGTCGATGCTTTACATTAGCGAAGTAACACACGCGCCGCACGACGAGCATCACCAGCCAGCGCCCGGCGATGAGGATGAGGGCGGCGGCTTTATCGCGGCTGTGCTCACTTAAAATTTTTAGCCAACGCGCTTTTCGAGCGATGGCGGCACTCGCGCTGCCACACGTTGAAGCGCAAAACAAAAACGATCCGGTTCAATGCAAAGTTGAAAAGCGCGCGCGCGAAGCGCAGTGGAGTTGTAATTAATCACAAGTCGCCGAATCGCTTTTCTGTGAAGAAGGCAAACTAAAATTTCTCGCATCGCAGGAGCGCCGTTCTTTCCCAAAGGAGCGTTGAATACCGGAGGCGGGCGACATCATAAAACGACTTGGATTCGCTGCCGACTTACACGCGCGGAGCCTTTATGCTTTGAATGCGTTTTGAGCGGGTCACTAGCTTACGGAGAAAATAAGATGAGCAAATTCAGAATGATGTTCTTCGCAGTGGTCGGCGTATTGTTTGCCGCCGCTCCGACGTTTGCGCAGACGGCTGCCGCAGCCGCCGACAATGAATTTAGTGTCGGCAAATACGGTAAGATTGCCGCCGGGTTAGGTTTCGCGCTTGCGGCGGGTCTCGGCGCGCTCGGACAGGGAAGAGTTGCGGCAGCGGCGTGCGAAGGCGCGGCGCGTAATCCGGCAGCCGCCGCGCGTATTCAAACACTGATGATTCTCGGCCTCGCGCTGATCGAATCGCTTGTGCTGTTTGCGCTGCTGGTCGTCTTTACCAAAGCGTCCTAAGAAAAATAGGTCGAATAAAAGCAGACGCGGGCGCAGGCTGATGATATGCTTGCGCCCGCATCTGTTTTTGCAGACGCGAAACAAGCGCGCGCTAAAGCAACCCGGAGCGCTGCACGAACAATCAAACTTCCACAGTTTTTCACTCCCCCATTTTGGCTTTACCCGATTCCGAAATTTTTGTATCCCTCAAGAGAGTCTTAACCATACGCGCGCTGAAATTTTTACCTGCGCCTCTAACAACCAAATTAAGGAAGGATAACTTTTATGAAAAAGATTGTTCTGGCAATTGCCATCGCATTGATTACTGCGTCCTCTGTCGCGGCTGATACGATCTATTTGCGCGACGGGCGTACCGTTCGCGGCACTGTGCTCGGCTTCATCGGCGGGCGCTTCGCCGTGCGGCTCACGGATAATTTGCAAGGCACGCCCACAAATTCCACGCAAACAGGAAACGCCGCCGCCGGTGAAGTGCAATTCTTTCGCCCGCGTGACATTGAGCGCATCGAAATTGACGGGCGCTCGCTCGATGAAGCGCGCTTTCAAACGCGCAATGTCGAAGTAACGCTCGGCCCAAACTGGATTGATAGCGGCGTTGATCTGCGTCGCGGCCAGCGTGTTCGCGTCACCTCGACGGGAACAATCGTCACCGGGCGCGCGCGCATTACACCGGGCGGTTTGCGTTCGACAGACCCCTCAGCGCCTTTGCCGCGCGCCGCCGAAGGCGTGCTTATCGGCGCGATCAGCAATGATCCCAACGCGCCCATCATTGAAATCGGCCTCAACCGTGAAATTGTCGCAGACCGCGACGGGCGTCTTTACCTGACTGCCAACCGCAGCACATACACGGACGCGCGCGGTTCATTCATCGCGCAGATTCGCACGGAACTCGATTTTAATTCGCTACGCAATTCCGCCAACGCGAACAACAATCCGAACGGCAATCGTAGCGCGAACGACACAGACCGCGACGATCAATTCGATCCGTTCGGAAACAGCAGCGGTAATTCCAATCCTGCGCCCACGCGCCCGCGCACCGGCGGTGGAAATAACACGGATCAAAATGGCAGCTTCGGCGGAAACAATAACAACAACACAAGCCGCACTCCGCGCGACGTGACCATCAACGTACCCGCTAATTCGCGCGGCACAGACACTGGCATTAATCTGCGCGCTGGCGATCAAGTGACGATCACTGCGACGGGCAGCATCATCGCAGGGCGACGCGCCGGAAGTGTCTCGCCCAACGGCGGGCGCGCAGGCTTCGGCGCAGTGCTCGGCGCATATCCTGTGCCGAATGCGGGCGTCGGTGCTTTGATCGGCTACATACAGACGACGAACAATCAGGCTTCGCAGCCGTTCCTCGTCGGCAGCCAGCAAACGATTACCGCGCAAGTTGACGGCAGATTAATTCTGCTCATCAACGACGACAACGTGAACGACAACAGCGGCAGCTTCAGCGTCCGCATTGTTTCTCAATAAGCGACCCGGCCGCTTGCCACCACACCCTGACGGTTCCTGCCCGTGTTTCATTGAGTGCCCGGAAGCGGCCTTGAAGTTACGCGACACGGGCAGGAACAATTCATCTCAGTTGTTTAATTTTTGTGATTTCAAGTCTTGCGAAAGCTTACGAAAGCTTACGTTTGCGCGTGACCGGAAGCGTGTGATACGCTCCATTCGATTGCTTCTTTGAAGCGCAAATACGGCGAGGCAAAACAAGTCGATGAAGAAATGTCCGCAGTGTGGCCGGGAATATCAGGACACCAATAGTATATGTACGTCAGACGGCACGGCTTTAGAAAAAGCCGGTGATGCGCTCGTCGGCCAGACGCTCGCCGATAAATATCGCGTCGAAGAACACTTGAGCGAAGGCGGCATGGGAACAGTCTATCGCGCCACGCACATTTTGATGGACAAAACCGTTGCCATCAAAGTGCTGCATCCATCGCTTGCCGCCGACGATAAAATCGTTCAGCGCTTTTCCAGAGAAGCCAGAGCCGCCTCGCGTATCTCACACCCGCACGCCTTAAACGTCACAGACTTCGGTGAATCGGAAAACGGCGTCGTTTTTCTCGTCATGGAATATTTGCGTGGCCGCACGCTCAAGGAAGTAATTCATCAAGACGGGCAAATGCCGCTGCCGCGCGTCGTCGAGATTATGCGGCAGGTGACGGGCGCGCTCGCCGCCGCGCACGCCGAAGGTGTTGTTCATCGCGATCTCAAGAGCGACAACATCATGCTGGTGGACGCAGACAACGGGCAGGACTGGGCGAAGGTTCTGGATTTCGGCATCGCGAAAATTCAGGAACCCCTCGGGCAAGACCCCGCCCTGACCGCGCCCAATTTAATTATCGGCACGCCGCAGTATATGTCGCCCGAACAATGCTCGCAGGCTTCGGAACTCGATGCGCGTTCGGACATTTACAGCTTAGGCGTAATTCTTTACGAAATGCTCGTCGGGCATGTGCCGTTCTCCGGCGATTCACCGACCGCCGTCATGATGAAGCATTTGCAGGAACCGCCGCCGTCGCTTCTCGAAGATCGCAGCGATTTACCACCGGCAGTCAGCCGCATCGTGACGCAGGCGATGGCGAAACGTCCCGAAGATCGCTATCAGACAGTCGGCGAATTGGCGGACGCGCTCGCGCTTGCTGCTAAAGGCCAAACTCAAGCGGACGCCGCTGCCGGAATAGCCACAGCGGGCGTTGCGCCTGAGCGCGCGACGGCGCGTATCGTCGTGCCCACAGCCTCGAACAATGCGCCGCGCCCGACGACGGACATAGAAGAGGACGATTCGACGATTGTCGTGCCGCCGCAACCGGGACGATCCGCCGTTGTCGAAACCGAAAGCATCAGCTCGCAATACGCCGTGCCGCCGCCGGAAAATTTTAATCTGGTGCGTATCCTCGGATTGTCCGCCGTGGCGCTGCTCGTCGTCTTTGCGATT
>JAABUK010008813.1_pt1 | contig 14016 bp, 18 predicted proteins | sample 5559141 | NCBI WGS metagenome assembly JAABUK01 (sample SAMN10711869, study PRJNA513367) | rock metagenome | isolation source: Antarctica rocks | place: Antarctica: Victoria Land, Pudding Butte nord | collected 2016-01-03
GACAGCTCGTGTTTGGCCCAGGCGTAGATGGACGGGTGATAGAGGATCAGGAGAAGGTGAACTGGTGGGAGGGTGGGTATTGTGCTGTACCTACGGTCCCTCGTCATGTACATCCACGTTGTGTCCGATGCAAAGCTGATCGGGAGATAGTCTTTGGAGATCTTCCTTTCACCATCGAATAGTACCAGCCACGCCGGCCTCCCTCCGAAGGACCCAAGTCCGTCTCTGAGCAAGGTCTGGCAAGACGACGCCACGGGTGATTTCGTCATCGCCGACTCAGACGGTCTCCACCTAGGTGTTCGCTGGAGACTCGATAACAAGGGGTATGATGTTTCCAGCAGTAAGGGTCGACCCGCAATCCAAATGGTCTTCGCTGATGTGTTCCCAGTCGGACCGCATAGGGTCAGACCCGGTCAGCAAGTCGTCGTTACCGATCCAAAGATGTCGAGTTTCCTCCCGATCCCATCCAGCAGCATGACCATCTCTCTCGAGCCGGTAGAAGTCATCCTCCGCTTCAGCGCAGGGGAACAGGTCTTCCTCCACGCTGTAGGAGCGACTGCTACCTTTGGGCGGGGATTGACGAGGCCCGGTGACGGATGGAGGATCGGCGGTGGACCAGTCAGACTGCTGAATCCGGGCAAGGGGGATGAACAGGCTTGCCAAGCTCTTCGACCACTCAATCACGGAAGGCCATTCGTCCTGGTCGTCCAGAGAGGGGGATGTACCTTCCTCACCAAGCTCGTCCATGCCACTCAAGCAGATGCGGCAGGAGTCGTCGTGATAGGCACTCCACCGGATCCGAGTGGGAGTATGGATTCGGATGGAGGCTTGATCCGACCTTCGGCGGATGGAGAACCGGAGATCGTACACAGGTTCATCGAGAATAGTGGGATGGTGTATGTGGATTCGGTGATTGGGGAGGTCGTGGGAAGGATCATGGCGAGAGCGGGGGTGGAGGTGGAGGTGGAGGTGATGCGATTGGGCGAGAGTGAGGGGGAGGGAGAGATGGTGTATGATGCGGGAACGGGAGAGAGGATTGAGGGGGACGGAGATAGGGAGGGGCAGATGAGGGATCGGGATCGGGATAAGCCGAGGGAAGGACGATTGGCGTTGGGGCAATGGGAGATCTGGAATTTGAGGATCACGGAGAGACCGCCTTGATGCATCTCCGCATGGGTCATGCGAGTCACATCTGGACGATCATGATACAGCGTCGCATTGCATGGAAGCGTGGCGACTCATATTAAAAATGATACTGAAATCGTCAAGTCCCTCCCTCATCCATGCTGGTTGATTCGAGATCGTCTAGAATGACCACCGCCAACGTCCCTTCCCCGTCGCGCCGACGCGCCCCTAGGACCAAGTCCGCTCGAAGGCTCTCTTATGACGGGACAAACTGAGGCGGAAATAGCCCCTTTGGCCCATACCACTCCCCCTTCAACATCTTGGAAAAATACATCCGTGGAAACACGTCTTTCGTCAGGTGATAGAAAGCACTACAACCCCCACATCAGCTCAAATCAAATCCCATCCATCTTGAGTCGGACATGGACGAGTGAAGGAGAACTGACCGATTGGGTTTCGATTGATCGACAAACCTCCCAAACGTCTCTTTTCGCTCCAAGCCGTATTTGAACTCGGCCAACAACAGTTCTCCTCGGCCTGTGAAGAGTGGACACGAGGTGTAGCCGTCGTATATCGCGGCGGAGGGACCGAGGGTGCCGGTTGACATGTGGGTGAGGAGGTTGTGTGATAGGACGGGGGATTGGGCGGTTATTGCTGCTGCAGTCTAACCTATCATAAGCACTTGTCAAGCTCCTGAAAGAGGAAGGGAAAACGGAGAAGCGTACCTTTGAGGTGGGTAGTGAACTCGCGTCGCCTAGTGAGAAGACATTCTCGTATTTCTTATGTTGGAGTGTACCAGCATCCACATCCACCCACCCCGCCCCATCCGCAAGTGCAGAACTCTTTACGAAATCAACCGGTCCCATGGGCGGTGTGACATGTAGCATGCCATATTCCTTCTCCACCCTCTCTCCCTTCTTCTCCCCAGTCATCACCTCGAAGACGGCGGTCTTGTCATCAGGCCGGACTTCGATCAGGTTTTGGTTGAATATCCCGGTAATACCCTTTTCTTCTCGGATGGCATCGAGGACACGGGAGTAGTGAGGGACGGAGAACATCGTTGGCATACCGGATGAGAATGTGGAGTGTGGTTTTTGAGCGGGTGGGGATTGTTTCCAGAATGAGTCGGCCATGTAGGCGATCTTTTGAGGTGCTGGCGACTTCTCAGCGAAGTCGCGGGTTTTTAAAGAGGAAAATGTGAAGGATGAGGACGGGACGTACCTCCGGCACATTTGACAGGCCCGAAAGGTTGGGTGAAGATAGCTTCCCCATCACCCTTGAACGACTGGATGAGCTCCCACGTCTTATCGACCACCTCGAACGAATAAATCGTGGAAACTTTCGATTTGAGAGGGTCGGACAGGGCGGATGAGAGGTTCTTTACTTTATCGTAATCTACACGAGTCGCCCGTCAGCTACATCGTCAACTCCCGAGCAGACCTTGCACCATCGAGAAAACGAGAAATAGGGACTGGCTGTACTCACTGGTTTGGAGACCGGGCGCTACCACGAGGTAATCATACCCCACCTTTCCCCCACCCTCCAAAATCACTTGATTCCGCTCGGGCTCGAAACCCGATGCTCTGGCGTGGACGTGTGCGATATGACCCGGTATCAAGGAGTCGAGAGGTCGTCGGAAGGTGTGCTTGTTGGCGAGACCGGAACCGACGACGGTCCAGCCGGGTTGGTAGTCGTGATTGGGATTAGCCTGAGGAGTGAGCGAGGGGATGAGCCGGATCACGGGAGAGGATCGGACGCGGGAGGAGTTGGATGAATGAGGGGCGTGAGGAAGGACATCAGGAGGGTGAGCGAGAAGCAAGATGGATCCGGGGTAACTCACGTCAATAATGGCGATGTCCCCCTTCGCTAGTGTCCGTCCCTGCGCCTTGAGGGCATTCCACACCTGGTTCGCTACCGCCAGACCGCCTGCTCCTGGAAAAACGTTCATCAGTGACCTGGATATCGCTTGCTGACTCACCACCGCCTATGACCACGACCTTGTGCTTGCCCGTCGCCGTCGAAGTGGAGGCATGACGGGCGACACTGGGGAATACTCTGGGGATCACAGACGTAGACATCGCTCTGAGAAGATACAGTTTTCCAGAAAAGCCAGTTGATTGAGAGGAACGAATTGGAAGGGAAGTCAGATGTATCAAGTGATCAATAAGCCTGTATGTATGTAAGGATGGCGTGATTTTGGGAAACATCCACTTTTGTCTGTCCCTGATCTGCCAAGGTTTCGGGCGAGATCTCCCGTTACGCGCCAAGAAAGTAATAAATGTTGAGAATGATGTTGAGCCAGGACGAAACAAGGCTCCTTAATGTGTACTTCACCCAGGAAATCTTCTTGAAAATTCTTCAACCTTGCCATTACTGATCATTACTTCAGCCAGACTCCGAGAGACTCTCCCGGACAGGTGTTCTCGGTGATCGGGTCCCCTCCGTCACCGCCTCTGACCGGTCCTCTCGCGATGGAACACTCCCGCTTCGTTGACCACGAGAAGGGCGCCTTCAAGCACAAAGAAAGGCTCTACTCAAGCTGTGTAACGATCTGCCTGCTCTGGCGCTAGACACCTCCGCCATTCTCTACCCCATAGTCCCTCTTACACCCCGCCCCGCTCACTCATCCTCTCGTCCTCTCACGGTCCAGAATCGGCTCACATCCTCCTAATGTGTCGAATGACGAGCTTCTCTTTGTCCTCTCACGCCCTTTGGAGCCTTGGGTGGGGGAGGCAGGGAAAGGAGGCCACGTACTGATGGTGCTCGCTGCGCAGGGGGATGGGGAGAAGAAGGGGATACACGGGTTGGCATGGTGAGTGTGGAGATGGAGACCGATACCGAGGATCTTCCTCTCGATACGCAACCGGATATACCCTGGAAGGATATTGCGCGAGAGGATCCACTTCTCCCGCCGAAGCTCCTGCTCCGATTTTTAGCCAAACTTCAATCAACGATCTTTCCGCCTTGCCTCTACCCTGGCATCCGGAAGTCCACTTCCTTAGAATTCGTAAGTCAATTCCACCTAGCCTTGGCGTTTTGAGCTGATCATTCTGCCACACGTAAGTGTACGAGCCACCTTGATGCCAGTCCTATTGGCATCCCAGCTCTTCTCATCAACTACATCACCCACCTACTGCACCATCTACCACAACACTAATCGATCACTCGAATGTCCCCCTCGCACTGGCCATCGCCCTCGCGCCGACGCTCAGGGCCAGGTGCACTAGAAGCGCTCTTTGGAACCCGGAAAGAACAAGCCTGCCAGCAGCGATGTTGCGTGCAGGTGGCAAAGACAAATCCGGGAATGGAGGAGAAGGAACATTTGTTGGGGTGATGGAGATGTGGCCTGGAGTAGCCAAGCATGTCCGGTATGGGTAAGGGAGGGTGAAGGGGCATGTAGGTAATCATGGGGAAAATGGGGGATTCGGATGAGGTGACTGATGAAGGTCCGGTCATTAGCCCCACCAGAAGAGGGGTGCGGCATCAGCTGTTTGAACCAAAGGTGGGAAGGGAACAGGGGAAGAAGGGCTGCTTGTCATTGATCAAATCTATAGGGACAGTGTGTACAAAATGCTGCGGCTTTCGGGCTGGAAGCATTTCGTCGCAAACTGCCACTACCTACTGTCCGCCACGAAATCAAGGTCGACACCTAAACTCCTAAACTCCGACGCGAAATCAAACGTCGGAGATAAGGAGCCACAGCTTCTCCCTATTCTCCCGAACGCTATCCTTCCGCTTGACTTGTCCCCATATCCCTCGTACAGTCTTCCGCTCTCCATCGCATCAGCATTCGCGTCGGCCTCGTATCGTGGGAAGACGACATTCGGCAGCTAGATCAGTCTTAGGTGTTTAGACCCGGCACCATGTCCCTCTCCCTACCCCCCGATGTTCAAAAGATGTCCAACGAAGGCTCCGTGAAGCTGTTCGGTAAATGGGATGCGCAAGAGTACGTCGCGATTCCCCCTCCGTCCCCATCTCCGTGCCCTTCACCTTCTTCCTCATTCCCTACCTGCCGTTCTCCCTCCCGTCCTTCACGCTGCGACCATGACTGATCGTGGTGCAGCATCGACGTGAAGGACATCTCCCTGACCGACTACATCAACGTCAACCACGCCGTCTACGTCCGTATGTCACGTACTCCTTATTAAGCAGAGGGACAGAAGCTGATGAGTTCGGTTCAGCTCATACGGCGGGACGATATGCGAAAAAACAGTTTGCAAAGGGGAGGATGCCGATTGTGGAGAGGCTCGTGAACGCGTGAGTCCCGTCCTCTGCCTGCATTGTATTACGGTCCTTCTTGAGAAAGGGAGCCTGGTACAGGGTTGTGCTGATGCTATGTCCTATCCAGTCTCATGATGAATGGGCGGAACAACGGGAAGAAGATCATGGCTGTTCGGATCGTGCAGCATGCCTTTGAGATTATACATCTCGTGACGGAGCAGAACCCGATTCAGGTGTTGGGTACGTCGACCTCGTCCCTTGCACTGTATCAGCTGATGATCTCCTTCTTCCCCATCGTTCTCTCCTTGACCTCCATGGCTCCCATTCGTCTGCTGTCCTCGATGAACGCTGCTTCTGCCCTTCGTTCGTCTTGTCTTCCCTGCGCTCGCTCTTCGCTCTCACAGTCGACGCTATCGTCAACACCGGACCTCGAGAAGATTCCACCCGTATCGGTTCCGCGGGGACTGTCCGTCGTCAGGCCGTCGATGTTTCTCCCCTCAGGAGGGTGAACCAGGCGATCTCTCTGCTTACCATCGGCGTGAGTGCCCCATCCAATGCTAAAAGTCCCCGCTGACCATGCATGCCCTCCATCCTATTCATCACTCTCTTTGTCGTCAACGTTTCATCAACTTTCCATCTCGTTTCCTTATGCCTCGCAGACGCGCGAATCCGCCTTCCACAATTCGAAATCCGTATCCGAGTGCCTCGCCGACGAGCTCGTAAACGCTGCCAAGGGATCATCCAACTCTTATGCCATCAAGAAGAAGGACGAGCTGGAGCGTGTGGCGAAGAGTAACCGTTAGAAGCGGATGGTGGTGTTGAGAATGTGCATATGGAGTGCGAGGGATCAGGGCGTGGCTGGTGGTAGTACGGCCTGGGCTGTACGGTATATGGTATATGACGTCTGCATTGAATCGATAGTCCACTGGTCTCGTCCTCTTGCACTACGTACTGATTTTCATGAGCGTCGCAAATCGACCTTCTCTGCTTGGCTTCCACAGCGCGTTCTATCCCGAGCGCTACGCCATAAGCATACCCCTCTCGTTACCGAAAGACCAAGCCCACCCGATCGCCGGCTTAGATGTGGAGGAATCTACCGGAATGGTTCTTCAAGGCGCCGGACCCTTGAATCAATCCCGGCTTCGTTGACCGCCACGAAAGCCCGCAACATAGGTAAAAAACCTTGAGAGGGCCTCGTCAATCACCTTGATCGTCTTTTTCGCGTCTCCTCTTGGGTGTATTTATTCCGACTGCTCGTGTCGACCGGCGAGACATAGTTTTCTCCTCATTTTGAACGAGAATTCGGTGTGTGAGAAGAGGATCCGGGGAGGACGCGGGGGCGATTGGGTTCACTATCGGCCGTTGTCCCTCTATTTACGCTTCCGAACTTCGGGTTACGACATCAAACATTGCATTCCCAAACCGCCCCGTCCTTTCTTTCGTGTGAATTATCTTTGGCGATACGACGGGTTTTGCCTTGAGGAGGTTTGAGGATCCGGGAAGACTGGTTTTGCTGGATTGAGGGGATCGGGGGGAGATGGATGTTCGTGAGTGAATGGAATTGGGGTCATAATCAACATCGAGAGGAGGTTTGGGTATCGGCAAGGAGGTACCAAAGCGATGGGGCTTGACCCAGCCGTGCTGTCTCGGCATGTCTTGAGATTTGGAGCCTAGATACCCAAAATTACGTGCCGATCGTTACCATCTACCCTGTCTCCCCGATTCAATATGACTCAGTCAAGCTGATAACGTCCAGTACGATGTCCGCACCCCGTCCCACCCACCATCGGTACCAGCCAGGTAGCCACACCTGGAACCACTCCTCGACCACCCCCACTCCCCCAAGTCCCAGGGGATCCAACCACCCTCAAATCCCGTTCCCCTCGCCCTCGGGGTGTCCCAATGCCTTCACCTCCAAATTACCAACCTGCAAACTCCGCATCGGCCGCGAAACCTACCACGCCCACCGGGAATGACTCGTCTGGCCCTTCACCCGCAATGTCAACGTCGGTCACTGGACCATTGAGTCCGGGGTCGAACCTCGGCTCAAATAGCTTCGTCTTCCCCATCCGATCGGTCTTTCAGGGTATGGCCCATTCCGAGTTTAGCACTTCCATTTCCATGGCCTCGTCCTCGCAAGGCTCGACGCTGAATAAAGTAAGCTCGAGAGGAGGGGGACAGTCTGGTCGATCACCCAATCGACAGGAGGAGAAGAGGCGGTTCTCAGTCGTTTCCCCGCCTGGACAGGATGAGGAGGTCGACGATGATGCGGGCATGACGACGATCGCGCAGGTGCTCCAACAAGGGTCGGACCAGGCCAAGGCGGGACAGGGCTCTAGCAGCGGCTCTGGAATCGCGACTCTCACCGGCAAGACCGATCACAACGTCTCTGGGTCCAGACCACGGGTACAAGCTCCACCTCTCTCAGCGGCTGGGAACGTCGAGACGGCTGAACAGCCGCAGGGGTTTTTCAGTATGCCGATCATGGAGAAGGAGAGTTCTCAGAACCCGTTCTTCAGCGATGCGAGGCGGGCGAGCGAGGGACAGTATGCGCCTTCTAGAGCTCCCGACCGGCCGGTGATCTCTACGGAAGATAGTGGGCACACCGTCGTAACACGAGCAGAGGTGGTGAACGACTCGACTGAGGGAGAAGGCAGTGGATTGCCCCAGAAGGACAGGGCTCCGGTCGGTGTACCTCAGGAAAAGCCGAGTGGGGTCAATTACCGGGACTACCCTACACCTGATGGACCATCCGCCGAGAAATCCACGTTTACTACCGGTCCTAGCCGTGAGCCCGAGCAGAGAGCAGGACAAGCCTTGTGCCGGAACCGGAAGCGGTCATGAGGTCTGCCCCCCAACAGCCCGATATCAGAGAGCCGCAACCCGACATCAAAGAGCCGCAACCTCGCTTCGTCAGCGCTGGGGGTATGGCGGGGCTCACGAGTCCTACCCAGAGGAAATCGATCTCACAAAACACCAACTCTCCCACATCGCTCGAGGTGGACAAGAGTGGTGAGCGGACACTGGAGTCCGACTTCAGCGGGATCGTCCGTCTGGCCGAGGCGGGATCGTATGGTTCTGCTACCGGGGTTCCGGAATCAGCCATGGCGAAAGGTAGTCAAGGGAGTAAAGGGAGTGCGGGTGCTGCGAGCGGTCCTACCGGTCTTCCACTCGCTCATCGGCAACGTCAGATGGCAAAGACTGACCTCGAATACACGCGACTCGGTTAGCAATTTCATGAATGATCAAGCTACGATGGTCAACCTATCTGATCCCAATGCACCTGCATTATCGCCGGGGCCGAATGTCGCGGAGCAGGAGAAGCATCTCGAGTCGAGCAAGCTGGGCCAGGGCGTAATCTCTAGGGATCGGGAGGGAGGTGGAGATGCACCCGGATGGGGGAATACCAGCGAGTCGAGTCTCAGCGTTCAAGATAGTAGCGAGGTGGCGACGGCCTCTGGTGGAGAGCAAGATTCGGGACAAAGCTCCGATGAGTCCCCTATCGTCACCTTCCGCTTCGAACATACTCAGACCGGAGATGGTCATCACGTCGTCGTTGGCCGCGAAGGCAAGCTGCAGAGGTGCGAGGACGAGCCGATCACCACGCCAGGAGCTGTGCAGGGCTTCGGAGTACTGCTCGTACTCGAAGAGGTCTATGATTCGGGGATGCTCATCGTGCGGCAAGTCTCGGAGGTGAGCATGAACTCCTTGATCAGTTAGACAATGGCTGATTCTCTATCTAGAATGCTACGGAATTGCTCGGCTTGTCACCGAAATACCTGTTCAGGTTGGACTGCTTCACACGTATCCTTACTACCGAACAAGAGGACATTCTTCGAGATAACATCGAGTACCTACCGGACACCGAGTCCGGCAAGGGCAGTGTCGAGGAGGAAGGACCGCAGGTGTTCCTGTTATCCGGCTACGGGGAGCCGGGGAGTGCCGATACCGAGGAGGACGACACCGATTCCGATGTGGCAAGTCGACGGCGGGAATGGACATGCTGGGTCACAGCACATCGACCGAAGCAAAAACCATGGGAGAAGACGCACGACCGAGGTCGACCGGTACCCGCTCCCGATCTTATCATCCTGGAGTTCGAGCTTGAACGAGATCCCTACAACCCTCTGATGCAGAATTTCGAGCCAGTCGTGTTCGCGAGTGGTCAGGACACACCTGATTCTGGAAGTCAGACCACCCAAAGCGCTGGATCTACCGCGCTCCGATCGGGAAGTACCGGTTCGCAGGGGAATACAATCGGAATCTGTCGCCACTGTTGGCTCAGCACCTCGACCAGGACCTGGCGGTCAGATCGGATCGGATTCTTCGATTGCCGTGACCGAACGTCCTGACAGCGAATACAGAGGCTCTCGCCAGGACGTAAAATCCTCCTCCAAACGACGGCCAAGTATTGATCATCAGGGTCTTCAAGGATTGGACATGGAGATTCCTTTGGAGAAGATCCTCGAGAGTACCACGAACCATGCTCGACCACTCCGTGCGTTGGAGCGGATGCGACGAACCGCACGGAATGGGGAAGATTCCGCGTCCGGCTCCGGGTCGCGAGGTGGCCGAAGAGGTCGACCGGCGGGGCTTAGGCAACCAGCGGGATCGACGGATGCGTTGGACGTGTTCGCCGTGCTTGGCCAGATCAACGATCAGCTCGGAGCTGCCCCGGACCTGGAAACTTTCCTCAAAATCGCCGTGGGTGTCGTGCAAGATCTCAGCCGATTCCATCGGGTTTTGCTGTACCAGTTTGACGAGAATTTCAATGGTCAGGTGGTGGCTGAGCTTGTGGAATGGGGGAAGACGACGGATCTTTTCAAAGGTCTCATGTTCCCGGCGGCGGATATACCTGCACAAGCGAGAGAACTGTATAAGGTCAACAAGGTTCGGCTGTTGTATGACCGAAGTCAGACGACGGCACGACTGGTTCTCAGGAGGAAGGAGGATCTGGATCACCCCTTGGATATGACCCACTGTTATCTGCGGTCGATGAGCCCCATCCATATCAAGTGTGAGTAATTGGCTCGTACTCTGGTGCTTGCTGACTGATTGGTTCGTCTTAAGATCTCGCAAACATGGGAGTCCGTTCTTCGATGTCTGTCTCCATTATGGCGTTCGGCCAGCTTTGGGGTCTCATCGCCTGTCATGGATATGGACATAGCGGAATGCGGGTGTCATTCCCGGTTCGCCAGATGATGCGGATCCTTTCGGACTCGATATCGCGGAACATCGAGCGGTTGAGCTATGCTCAGCGATTGCATACGAGAAAGCTGGTGAGGAGCGGCCACCTCATAGTCCAGTTTGAGAGCTGATGAGTGGCTTACTAGGTCTCGACGCTCCCAACCACACATCACCCGACTGGATATATCGTGTCCAACGCGGATGACCTGCTCACAATCTTTGATGCGGATTCTGGGTTCCTAGTCATAGGAGATGGCTGCAAGCTGCTCGGAAAGTGAGCACACCTTCTATGGGGATTCGGCAATTCTGACGCGGTTTCAGTAACGAGCAGGGCCAGGCGATGTTGGCGATTGCGGAGTACCTGCGCATCAGGAAGTTTGAGTACGTCTTCTGCTCCGTGATTTGGACATCCCGCTGAATCGTGCAGCAACATGAAAGCGTCCAATCACCTCAGCTCCGACTGCCCCGATCTTGTCCTTCCACGAGTCGTCGATACCATCGCCGGACTGCTCTATGTTCCTATTACCGCAAAGGCAGGTCAGGACTTTATCGTCTGCCTCCGAAAGGGACAGGCTCGGGAGGTCCAATGGGCGGGCAAGCCGTACAAGGACGAAAAGACGGGCGACATGGCGAGTCTCGAGCCTCGGAAGTCATTCAAGGTGTGGAACGAGACGGTCATTGGGCGATCACGAGCTTGGACGGACGACCAGATGGAGTCTGCTGGAACACTGGCGTTGATCTGCGGGAAGTTCATCCAGGTGTGGAGGGAGAAGCAGTCGGCCATGGCGAGCAACCAGCTGACGGCCATCCTCCTCTCCAATACGAGCCATGCTGTCCGAACACCGCTGTCGCAGATCATCAATACCCTCGAATTGGCGCTGGCCGGAGATATCGATCCCGACACTCGTGCTATGCTCGAGAATACCCATCAGGCGAGTAGGGCTCTGCTCTTCCACGTACATGATCTGCTCGACCTCACGCGGATCGAGACGGGCAATGAGACAGCTTTCAACGATCCATTCGATTTGCGGCAAAGTATCCATGATGCTATCCGCCTCTACCAGACGGAGACGGCGCGTCGCGGTCTCGATTTCCGGGTCAATATGGATCCGAACCTCCCGCAGTTCGTCGTTGGCGATTCGAGAAAGATCAAGACGGTCATCAGCAATCTCGTCGCGAACTCTGTCAAGTTCACAGAGAAGGGTCGCATCGAGGTCTACTGCGGTCTCCAGCGATCAGACACGATCCAAGATGTCGTCCGCGCTGGCTATATACACATCGAGATTGTCATCTCGGATACCGGGTGTGGTGTACCGACCGACAAGCTCGAGGCGATGTTTGTCATCCTGAAAGGCGCAGATGAGAACAAGTCGGAAAGTACTGGGCTTGGTCTCGGTCTCGCCGTCGTGGCTCGGATCGTCGAGCAGCTCGCTGGACAGCTTCGCGCGGAATCGGTAGTCGGCGTCGGGACGAGGTTCTTCTTCACGCTGCAGATGCTGGTGGGTGACGAAGCCCGATCGACATCGCGTGCGTCGACCAAATCGGTCGTCCGACAACCTCGAACCGGCTCGACGGATGATGGAAGTGAGGTTTCCGCTCCGTCAGGGTCCACCGATTCACAACGATCCCATTTCTCCGAGATCGACTCGTTTGTCCAGGATTTCGGAGCGAGTCATATCCTCTCCGGTCCCACCGTACCAGCCGACGACAAGAGGATCCGGAGGGCCGGAGAACGGATGGATCGACCTGGAACCTATCCCGTCACCGACTTGTCCTGGCCCATCAGACCTGGCAGACTCGACAATGGCGAAAACGACCAGACCGCGGCAGCTGCGACTCCGGCCGCAATCGCATCACCTCAACTCCCTTCGTCCTCACCATCACCCAATAGACCCAGTCCATCTACTCATCGCCACTTGTCGTATCGCCCCGCAGCTTGGATGATCGGTTCGCCCACGCAGTCACCGGTCGCGATGCGGGAGAAGCGGGGACCGAAGGGAGAGCAGACGCTGAGGGTGCTGGTGGTGGAGGATGATGCGATCAATTCGCAGATCTTGCAGAAGAGGTTGAGGATGGATCAGCATGCGGTGTCGGCGGTCAATAATGGGCAGGAGGCGGTGGATACGTTGCGAAAGGACTGGGATATAGATTGCGTCCTCATGGATATTCAGCGAGTTGACCGGATTTCAACTTGGGTATCATTACTGATGGAGGTGGATAGGATGCCGATCATGGATGGGCGAAGAGCAGCCAACGAGATTCGGAGACTGGAATCGACACTGGCCGCACCACGCGAAATCGATCCATTGCGAATCGACGGCCGGATACCGATCTTCGCGGTCAGTGCGAGTCTTTACGAGAGCGATCTATCGAACCTCGCTCAGGACTTCGACGGGTGGCTGCTCAAGCCTTTAGGTGGGTCCGGGTCTCCCGATCACCTGGAGGTTCGCTGATGAATGTGTGGTTGAATAGATTTCAGCCGGGTGAGGAGGTTATTATTGGGTCTTGAGGATGTGGAGAAGCGAAGTGCGGAGGTGTACGTCCAGGGTCATTGGGAGAAGGGGGGTTATCTCAGAGGTGAGTTGGTCCGGCTCGAGACGCGGCTGTCTACTGATTGTGAGCAGATGCCCCGCGGACACCTTTACCTTCGCCCAGCGAGGTGAAGGATTCATCCTTCTTCTAATTCTGGTTCAATTGATCGGGACTCCTGCATTGCATCGCATATTTATATTCTCGGCGTGATGAATTGGTTGTATCGTTCCATATGCCACGTCTTCAGTCGACAAAATCGTACGGCCTTATCCGGCTACAGCTCAAGCTCAGACTCGCCAGACCCGGATTTCCTATAGGCGTGCCCAGCATTGCACTAACACACTGTGAGACATCCCAGAGAGCTGAAACTGTCTACACACGGTGGCCGATCGATGACTACTCTTTGAATGCCAGACCTCTGGCTCACGCCCATCCTACCGATATCCTACTCTGCATGTATCCGTAAGAGCCGGGTGCGATGAGGCGCTTCCAATCTTGAAGGGTGGTAGCCGTGGCGGAGTCAGTGCAGCCTCGAGAATTGAAGACGAGGGGGATAAGGCGCTAGCCCGGCGCGCAGGCACGGAAGGAGAGCCGCGTCGGCCGCTTCCAATCGGGCCGTGGAGACAGGCCAGATAGACGCCGGGGTCAAGGTGCTTGGTCGAGTACTGATGGCGGCGTGGCAGTGGAATGCGCGAGTTGTATCGATACTACCTGGCCGGACACGACGTGGGAGGACTCTGCGATGGCGGAGTATCATCGGATCGTCGAGGCGTGCCAGGATGGGCCGCAGCGGTATGTCCCCTCCGCCCAACTGTAAAGAGCTTGGTGTTTGGTACAGGACTGATTTGTTAAAGATGGCTGGTTCAGGGTACAGGCGTTTCGCGCGTTCGCGTTTATATGAATACATCTTAGTAGTCATGCGTTTTTACCATTGCATATGAACCTGGTTAT
>JAABUK010008814.1_pt1 | contig 14014 bp, 12 predicted proteins | sample 5559141 | NCBI WGS metagenome assembly JAABUK01 (sample SAMN10711869, study PRJNA513367) | rock metagenome | isolation source: Antarctica rocks | place: Antarctica: Victoria Land, Pudding Butte nord | collected 2016-01-03
TTTGCAGAGTGACCGGCAGAACTGGTAGCTGCGGCGGCAGTGGGTTGAGCGCCACCATCATATTGATTGGTCCAAGACACAACTTTGCCGCCCATCGTGGCGACCACAATATCACCTACGGCGCGCTTCTCCTCGACAACATCGCTCTCCTGGACATCACGGACCTCCTTGTTGCGCTTGTGAAAGTGAGCATGACTATATTTTCGCCGCTCGTGAGGGCTGGGCTTGGTATCTCGTTTACTGGAGCCAGACCCGGGGGTATAGAATGCGAATTGCTTGAGGTTTAAGGGGCCCCGGAAGTGCCAGGAGACCTATGCCAAGAATCAGTCAGACTCTTCACCCAGAAGTCCAATCAATCTATCTTACCTCTCCATCGAAAGGAGCCAGAGCACCGGAATAATCAAAAGGCTCAGACTTGCAGTTCCCTCCGTCCATACTGGTGATCTTGTTATAGGAGCCCGTCGACCCAAAGTCAGAGTACGTGATAGCCTTGACCGCATCGCAGTACCAGTTTCCTCCAATTTCTTTGGCCGAGCCGGCAGCACAAGCTTGCGCAATAACACCTGAGATGGTGACTGCAATGAGCGCACCAGCGGTGATGGCGTACGTCATGTCGACGTTGATTATGCAGAAACTTGATGAGTATAATGATTGGAAAGTTGATGAATCGTCGTTTGAAAATTTGGCAAAGATCGACAGGTGCAAGTGAGCGTTCTGATTTAGACAGCCTTGCAATGGATTGATGAATGGGGTCTCAGCGCCTAGTTGCGACTGTGAATGAACGACTGACTTTGTGTGTTTGCGCGAAGAATGAAGGGACAGCCTTTGAAGGCCAAAAAAAGATCAAAGGACGAATAGGGTGCTTCCGAGGAGAGACAAAGGCTTTTCCTTCCGCAGTGGTGTCGGTGAACACCTCAACGCAGAAGAAAGAGAAGCACTTGTAGGACAAGGGATGAGGTGAACACTCTGATGCTGACCTTAGTCGTAGACCTGAGGACTAAGGCACAGTTGCCAAAGACCAGGGAGTTTCTGGAACTGATCCTAATTGGCTGGTCCCTGACAAGTCCTGCCCTGGCTAGTTGTTGATCTGCCCCTAGTCGTTGAATGTTATGGATGGCATTCCCCAGACTGAGCTAAGAGCATGCCGACCAGAATCGTGGAATTCGCACTGCAAATTAGTCCCCCGTCCTCAGCTTCACAATACGAGCATGGATTTGCGATACATGCAGCGCGCCGTAAACACACATCTTGCCATTCATGAGAGCGCATAAATATAGATCTCATTATCAGCTGTTTGTCCGAGACTCCCATTCGCTCTCATTGTTGGTTACAAAGACTACGATCCGCAAAGCGCTCACGCTCCAGCCCCTGCTTGAGCCAAGCGAAGCCACCAACTGCCATGCAATGCAACTTTGGTTCTGGCCTGATCACGTTCCGTGAGAATCTCTTGGACTCCTGAAGGTGGTACTCGGGGGAAGCTCAGGCGTGCTTTGAGTAACCTCAAAAGAAGACTGGCATTTTGGTATCTCTGGCAGTCCGCACTCTTCTGAGTCGCTTTGCCGCGTCCGTCAATGATCTGGGGGCCGCTTTGCTCTTTCGAGTCTGCCTGAGACCGCCGTCTCTGCTATGGCTGAAACGTAAAAGGATAGATTAGGCACCCACGCAACATATACTCCGGAGCCTGAAAGCCGGAATTCGGTTTGCCGCAACTTGAACGCTCCCATTATCTGTTGTAGGTCCTCCTTGGCGGCTTACTCAGCATAGCCCTGTTTTCCTTCTTCCTTGCTAGCTTGCGTAGATAGCTTCCTCCTGCAGACGCTCATTCATCGTATTTTCTTCTAATTTGCGTTGATAGCTTCCTCCTCCATACACTCATTCATCATTATCGCGTGGTCGAAGATCATCGGCGTTGGCTTGGCAGTGGCTTGGCTTCTTCTTCCCTGGCCCTCCGCACTTGAAGTTGAGAACTTGAGATTGAAGAGCACATTTGACCAGAATTGGTAACATGCGGTCTGGCCACTGACGCTTCGCAAAGAAAGGTCTGTCCCATGTCGAGGTTGTCCTTCTGTGCAGCAGGAATCTGATGAACGGCCGCTCTCCACCGGCCTAGTTTGAGCCTCAGTTTCTTCATATATAGCCCGATTTCAGGAGGCACTCTGGATAGATTCTAGGCAGTTGATTCAGTCAATTCGATCGATTCTACAAGCATTCATACTGATTTGTTTGACAGGTAGGCAGCCATTCCTCTCAGTGTCATAAAGAAACGGAGCCGCAACTTCCACTTCTGCGGCAACCATTCTATTTATCTGATTTGAGGCCACACTGGTCTTCATTCCTTGTACTCAAGATCGCCGACTTTGGTATCCTCACCTTGTTGATTGTATGAACCCAGCATGAGTGACTGCGATTGGGTGCTCCCATTTCGCGACAGGAAGCATGACTCAGTCGATCTAGTTGATCGGGATCGCGCAGTACATCTCCCTTCTCCTGATGTGATATTCATTATGGTTGAGATTGTGGTAGATTCTCTGCGGGAGCGATTTCTGCCAGCTTTTGGCCAAGTTTGAAGTACCGGAAGATGGTACTGGCATCGTCAAGGCACTAAATACTCACTTCGAATCCAATCGTCATCTTCACACCACTCGTCCCGAGAACGATCTGTGTTTTTATCTTGGTACTAAGGGAGAGATTGCTACTAGGCACAATTGTCCATTCTGTCGTATTGTAACCTCGGCCCTTAGGATCGGCAACAATCTCACCAGAATTGAAGAATTGCATGTTCAGTGGGCAGAGTCACAGCCCAAATTCGATTTGGTCACCATTTCTGAACGAGGAAATGCAGAAGGAGGTGTTTTAGCGCTGGGCGTCAGAATTATCTTCTGCGAAGGCCCTAATCACACGGCGCCTACGAAACACTGGGGCCGAACGACAAATCCCCTGGGCTTCGACCGAGATCAGATCACACGGTGGCTAGCACTATGCGAGGACGAACACAAAACCCAATGTGGGCCTAATTTGGCAAGACTCTCAACTCGCCTAGGATCTATGGATAGCCATGAGTTCCGCCTTATCGACGTCCGCAGAGAATGTATTGTCAGCTGCCCATGGCAGAGCAGATACCTAGCCCTATCCTATGTTTGGGGCCAGGTCGAGCAGCTGCGATTGCAGAAGTGTTCCATAGATTCTCTGAAAGCTCCCGGCTCGCTTCGAAAGCATCGACACCGAGTTCCAAAAACCATTCGTGATGCCATCCGGCTCGTGTGTTTGATTGGCGAGAAATACCTCTGGGTTGATACCCTGTGTCTCGTTCAAGACGATCGTGAATCAATGATAGACGATATTCGATCAATGGATTTCATCTACCAAAATGCTCTTGTAACAATTGTTGCAGCTGATGAACCAGATGCGAACGGTGGGCTTCAGAGACTTTGGTCGACTTCTTCTTCAAAAACGCAAAGCGTGCAGACAATCAAGCCAGGCCTTCGACTGATGGCACTAGGCGCTATGGACGTTCACTTGAAGAAATCGAAATGGACGTCAAGGGCATGGACGTAAGCATCTAAAACTTAGCAATTTACATAGCGTTCATGTTAACGTGCTCACAGCTTTCAGGAACAGGTCTTATCTAGACGGATGATAGTGTTCGTCAACGAGCAAGTCTATTTCCGCTGCCGCCAGTGCTTGTGGTCAGAGGATACATGCGCAGACAAATTTCCCAATGAGCGACTTCTTGATGAATTGACAGTCAATCTTATCTCGCTTATCGCGGCCGATCTTCCAGGCAATGGCGACCTCGAAGACGATCCAGAGCCTCTCACTCAATTGACTAATCTGCTGGAGTATTATTGTACGCGAGAACTCACCCATGAGAGTGACGCTATCAACGCTGTGTCCGGCATACTGCGGACCATTTCCACCTGCATGAAGTCCGAATTATTGCAAGGCCTGCCAGTTGTGGCTCTAGACTACATGATTCTCTTCCAAATCTACGCTTACAAGGAAACGGAAAGTCTGAACAGAACCGACGGGCCAAGGAGACGAAGCGGCTTCCCTTCCTGGTCATGGGCGGGATGGAGAGCCGTGTCTTCCTGGAACTCTCACCCAGACGTCTCCCCGATCTTCCCCAAGCCCTTTAATAATTGGCTTGATCATGGAACGTGGATAGTATGGTACAAGTCCCTAGGTTCCGAGGCACCGAAGGCGATCCTTGAAGGGGAGAATTTGGAAGCACAGTTTAGAAATGAGGAAGAGGTTCGCTACAGCAGGACCTCGCAACCGGACCTTTCAGGTCGTTTCGGAAGGCTGGACACCTCGAAAACGGTTCCAACTGTTCTCGGCTCTATGAATTTGGCAGACTTCAAGCAAGAACTGCTACGCTTCTATACGGTTACTATAACCTTGACAGTATCGCTCAAGATCCCCAATCATTTTACACGGCCGAGAAGTCATGACGACGACACAGCCGTATATCGCAGCAGTTTGGAGCCCTCGGCAATTCTCTATGACTCTAACGGACACTTCTCTGGTCTAATCATGATTGACATTGCCGATTTTCTTGCAGAGGATGGAGAGTACGAGTTGACTCTCCTGTCTGAGTCTCAAAACAGCCTCTTCAGGAGGATGGACGTGCCGGATCCTGACGATTCCAACCCGTTCGTTAGCCACCAGGACAGTGAGCAGGATTGGAAGCTGTACTGGATCTTGCTTCTGACATGGTGCGAAGGAATCGCTGAGAGACGAGGCTTGGGCCAGATATTGCAATCCTCGGTCAGAAAGTCACTTCCGCCAGGTCCACAGTGGAGAGAAATAGTGCTTGGATAAATGATGTTGTTCGAAGTAGCCCTGTTGCCACGTGCCATCATTAGTATCAATGGCGAAATGTGCTTCACCCGGATATGGTGCGGAAACGTTCTACCTGGAGCGTCTGCTGTTGTGGTGACTACCATACAGACGAGAAAAGGAAGACTGGAACAAACTTCTGATGCGCTAGAACACAATGTGTCGGCATAGCAAGATGATTGCAGCAAGAGCCTGACTCCAGCTTTAAGGTTCGACTCGTGGGCTCGGCGTGAGAGGAAAGGGAGCGGCAGCAAATCACCATATCAGCTGTACCAAAATGGCTTTCTCATTTCATTTTTGTTCCCAAGAGCCACGTGGACTTTGGCTCTGTTCTTCGGCTTTCTGGATTCCGTAGATTGGCACCAACTAGATGAAACGATGTGATCAAAGCTTCTCAAAGGTCTCATCTTTGTTTGCCTTCTCGTTGGCTCGTCCTGTAATCGATTCCCTACTGTCCTTCGCTTCATCCTACTGAGCGGTTGTTCTTAGGGTTCGAACCGTCGAACTAGTCCTCTTCATTGTAGCCCCGCCCTTTCAGCAGCAGTGTTCGCTCACTCTGGCTTCCTTCAAGTACCGACCAGGAAGCTTGGGTTCCCGGTCGGAAACTATGTTCTCGGGCTTGCCAAACGAAAATGAAGCCAACTAGGCTTTGGAGCCTCCCGCGACCGAAGCTTGCTCCCTTTCCTTTCGCAGCCGTTCTTCGCTAAGTGTTTCGCATAACGTTTTTCTCACGGCGGCTTCGAACCCCGAGTGTGTACCACCGTCCCTCGATGAAGAGATTGGCTGGTCAACGCGTCGAACAAAAGACCTTTCGCTGATAGTAGGGCGTTGGAAGTGCACTGTACTGTCAGCCTTAGGTTCGAAATATGAAGTCGTGGTTTGATCTTTCCCTTTTGGCTGCTTATTTCCTGTCATATTTGGCGCCATAGCTTCATAGATGGCATCAAGTCAGAGCTTTGAAGTAGCAGAGACGGCGACAACGTCGGTCCACATTCTAACACGATAAAGCTTCAAAGCTTCGAACGTTAAGAGTTCCAGACATCCAAGCACAATTTATAATTGGTTCGGTGGAGTGTCTTTTAACACTAACAGTAAGACCATTTGCCCTGGTTCCCAATATTGTCTCACCATACTTGTCACGGCACTTCGCGGCTTCGGGCAGAGCGGGCCGGGGCTGGCGAAGCTTATTTTGGGTGGCCACAAAAGATATCTTTCAAGCCTTCCCCCCATGGTGTCGAGTTCAACGAACGCTTCTGATTCGATCGAGAAGCGAGGTATCTCGTTCCGCTCCTGGAAAACCCGAAGAACCTCAACTCGATTGTTCGCATTGCCTCCGTTTTTCTCCATGACGGCGATCCACATTTCGTGCCAACGCAATGATACAGTTTGCCCAGTAACGAACCTGACCATCATTTCATCGCCGTAGGCAATTGTCGAGAGCGAACATGATCTACATTAGGTCAGTGTCAGAACGTTGTACACGAGAAATGGGCGAGACATTTTTGCCCTGTTGTCCTATCTGGTCACCGAGCAGGTGGGACTGGCTTTGTATCAGATGCTTTGTTCCGCTTCCCAAGTTTGAAGTTGCCAGCACATTACTATTACGCTTGCTGATGCCGCTTTCAACATGAACGCTGGCTTCTGCAGCTATCCCACATGAAGGCACATCTGAAACGAAGCCTCCTTGTTCTGCTTCGCGCCTATCGGGTGGCCGCCAGCAGATCTAAAACGGTCTCTGGCTCGTTTATACTTCTCGTTCTGATCTGCACACGAGTTTTCTTTGATGCTTTGCTATCTCTGTGGCTTATCTTGAGTTCCCCTTCTCTTTATTTCCTAATCTTCGCCACCGTCATCACAATGAGCAACTCGCCTGCATTCTTCTACCTGGATCCTTTGGATCAAGCGGCGGCCCAAATAGTATCCCTCCCTGTCAACCTGCGCTTCAAGCACATACTTGTAGAGGGAAGGGCGTGCCTCCGGGTAGGAGTCGATCATGTCCCTAAGCGTCCTGGTCAATTGATCTCGTTTGGGCGCAACCCTTCCTTGTGCGATATCGCTCTGCCCCAAGACTTTCCAGGAACGCAGTGCCATTTTTCAATCAACCCTCAGTCCGGGGAATTACTATTGCGGGACGACACCGAGGATATGTCCACACTGCTTAGTGCTCCCAGTACCCCTGAGGACCAGAGGCTCAGATTGCCTGACAGCCGACCCAGACAACGGGTCGTGCTCACTACCGAAAAGGGTAACCTTATCAGAATGAAAAATGCCCAATTCTTGCTGTTGTGGAGTGAGAGAGCGACCCGAGAGCGAGCACTCGAAGAAGCTAAGAACAAGGCCATGATTGGGCCAGGTGTTGCACTCAATTTAGGCAGTGATCTTGGCCTCGAGCGTGGCCAGATTATACACTCCCGCATAGCAGAGCTAGGTAAAGGGGTCACGGCAACAGTCTTTAAAACGCTGAACTTGAATACCGGAGATCATTTAGCCGTCAAAAGTTTTCACTTTGAATCGCCCAAACATCAAGATGCGGTCAAGGTGGTCGTGAGGAAGGAAGTGGTACTGCTATCCCAGCTTTCACACGTGAGATCTGACCTTGTCGAAGATTTTTTAAATATAGCTGTCTTCTTGCATGCCCAAGGCTGGGAGCCAACAAAGAGGATAGAGATCTTCATGGTGGCGTATCCACGTTCACTGCATGACCGTTTACTGCAATATAGAAGCTCGACAGGTTGGTGCAATTCTTCCTTGCCATGTCTTTACTGAGTGTGTGCAGACCGTGTCCCCCAACCTCATTTCTTTCCAAGATTGGTGAAGCAGATGCTTCATGCTTTATTCTACCTACACAACAAGACCATCATCCATCGTGATATCAAGCCAGAGAACATTCTTTGTAATGAAGCGGGCAATTTTTACCTGGCAGACTTCGGGATGTCCAAAACGGAAGACATGAGTAATACATGTGCCGGCAGTCTGGAATACGTGGCTCCTGAGATCTTTCAGGGAAGATTGCAGACTACAAAAGTGGACGTGTGGTCCATGGGAGTTCTGGTCCTGTTAGTTCTCGATTCGCTGCCACGATGCCCCCGCACTTGGGAGGAGCTGAAGCAGGGTGATAAAGAATGGTTCCGCATTCTCATTGAACGTGCCGCGGTATATGTGCCACAGATTTTGCCCATGCTCCGGATAGAACCTAGGGAACGGTGCTCTGCCTTGATTTGTTTGCAAACCATTTTCGAAACCGACTCGAAAATGCTTGAGATGCCCTTGAGGCACCCAAATTTGCCGGGACCTGCTAGCCGAGCGATATCTCAAGAGCCTGGAGCTCTTCTGGGCCCGCAAACGGGTACCGTGAGGGCGAATGTTGATAGCGCCGTGAGAGCCAATGAAGGCACAGTCAGGCAGAGTGTGGGTACAGGAGCAGTTGCGCCGACAACGTCATCAGAATTGGTGTTTCACATGTCCGATTTATCTTTGCCTCGCGACGATAGCAGGAGAGAGTTCCCAGTGCAAGCAGCGCGTTCTGAGACTGGTGGTCCCACCCAGGCGCCAGCTCCAGCAACGGCCTCGGCAGATTCACCCGCTTCTCATGGAGGAGGTCAGGCTCCACGGCAAGGGGACCAACTTCGTCGCGAGAGAATCGGTGGACCAAGTCCACCATCGCAACTAGTGTCAGCTACATCACGATATTTAGCTGGTCTGACAGAGGGACGTCGAGCTCGACAAGGAGCTCAACCATCAGCTCCTCAGCACGGGGAACAACATTTTCAAGGAAATCCAACCGCACAGAGGACACCATGGCAACTCGGGGCAGCTCAATTAGCAACGTCAGCAGTCATGCAAGGAGGTCAGGATCAACAGCAAAGACACCAACTTCAGCGTGAAAGGCCAACCCGACAGAGTCCGCAACCGCAACGAACACCGTCTGAATCAGCCGGTTTAGCAGAAATGCGAAGCATAGGTGAGGCCCATCGCCGAGGTTATCGGCAAGCTGAACGGCGAGCTCTGCAGCATGCTGAACAGAGTCCACCATCGCGGCCGGCGATGTCTAAGTCAGAAGAGCTAGCAGAAATACGGAGCATCGGTGAAGCTCATCGTCAAGGTTATCGGCAAGCTGAACAGCGCGCTCTCCAACAAGCTCAACTGCAACCACCACAGCAAGCTCAACTGCAACCCCCACCGCGGGCTCAGCAGCAAGCAGACCAACCTGTTCGCGGAACTTCGGCCCTACAGCAAGATCGACGGCAGCCAGACCAGACTGTTAGAACCACGTCGACTCCGCAGCAAGATCAACGACAACGGGACCAACCTCTTCGCGGAGTGGCCGCCGGACAAAGCGCAGTATCTTCAGTAGATTCTCGCGGTTTTGAAAGAAGGTCTCAGGCTCAAAGACAGCGAGAGCGAGACGGGCATCCTCCCGACACATCAGCACGACAGAGTCCACCGTCCCAGAGAGTAGCAGCTCAAACAACATCTTCAAGAGCTAAGCCAACATCCTCAGCAGCTCATCCAACTTCTTCACCAGATCGCCAACGAAGACGTCGAGCACAGATGCAGCAAGAGCGAAACGAACCTCATGACCAAACAGGAGCCCGACAGAGCCCGTCAACGGAGTCTCAAAGATCCCAGGGGTCCAGTGGTCGTCGGCAAGGACGTCGGACTGCCCATACTAGCGCTGGGCCTGGAAACATTGACAATGCGCTGCGCAGTCATCGAATTGAGGTATCAAGTGATTCGTCAGACACCTAAGTGGCACTGGCCTTGTTAGTACGAACATGTGTGTTACACACCGAGCAAAGTCTGCTGCCCGAGTATGTGGCTGAATTGCGCCAACTGCACTTCCATTCCCGATATGTTGTGAGGCAGGGAGTTGCTGTGGCGTTACGTATCTGTTCAGTCCATCAAACAGCTGACCACTGAACAGCCACGAAACATTACTCAGGAGTATTCAAAGTCCTGGCTATCATGGTCCGATGAGGACTCCGCAACAGGCTTTTCACAGAGGATCCGTATGTCCGGGAAAATTACCGGTCCAAACCTACCAGACAGAGCTAAGATTCATCACCACGGAAAGACACTCGGAGAGCTATGAGCGTTGTCATTAGATACTTACTCGAAGTGCATATACTGCGGAAATCCTCTCGCCGTTCAAAAACTGATCTCGCGCTTCCAATCCTACCAGCACTCAAACCGTGGTGCATCAGAACCAGCCCCAACTTCGAAAAAATCGGGCTTGAAATCTTTGTGAAATCGGACTGACTAATTGAGTAGCTCTACTCAGAAAAAGAATTTTTTGTCTAATTGACTAATGCAGTATGACTGTTGAAACTAGAAATGCTCCTTTTGATTGATTATCTCTACTACCTCATAACAAAACTGTCTCACTCAACTTACGATGTACATCCTTTTTCGCAACACTCTCCTCACCTTCATTTCTTTTGTTATCAGCCCAGCGTCAGCGCACTTCTTCTTCAGCTGCACATAACCGATCTTGGAGGAGCGTGCTGATCCAGTGAGCAGCTCCGGCCAAAATTCTGGCCATTTCAACAGCATCTTTGGTGGTGGCGGGTTCCACACAGTCAGGGCCTACTCAAATGCTCAGGCGTCGACTTGTTCATCGTGTCAGGTACAGCAAGCCTTGTCCGCGTATTACATCCCGAAGTTCTGTTATCACTTTCCCAACGATAGCTTTCAGAATGTTCTACACACCTCGTTATCTGTCTACTACGTGTACTCTGCCCCTTCCCCTACCCGTCTGTCAATCGAACTGACGTTGTCATAGACAGCCACGCGGCTTTGCTGGAGAACCGGTTCTTACTTTCCCAGCAGGCTTTCGCATGATCGGAGGCAGCAATTGAAAGCCCAGCTTTTCAGGCGATGCGGCGGCTCAAGCCATTCAGTACAGTTGTTTTGAGGTGGACTCGGCCTCCACCACAACCTCCAGAAACCTTCCCACACAAGAAACATGCCGCAATGCTGGGATGGTGCCAACCTTCATTGACGGGATCATGAATCGCACGTGTCGTACCCGTCAAGTGGCAACGCCTGCCCTGCTGATCATGCCAAACATTTCATATCCGTGTCAACGCAAGAGCAGTTTGGTTGCTCCTACTTTTAGAGGCCATAGAGGCTCTTCTGCCTGGTCAATGGGCGATTGAACTGGATATGCTTTCTATGAGGATTTCGTGAGGCCTGTGACTATCCTGGCGTCATCTTGTGGACCAGATTGAGACGAATCAGTAGCTGGAAAGACGGGACCCTACAGCCAGCGATCCAAAATTGCGACTCTGGCGTTACCAGAGGGAGCCGGTGGTCAGTGCTTTCACTATTCACGACTTCGCAGCAGCAGGCCTGTACGAGGACCCCTGGGGTTGTCGCGACGGTTGATGGAATATTGAACGCTCTTCCGGCCTGCAATTCCATTCAGCCCGGACCTGGCAACGCGGTCCCGGCGACTTGTTGAGAGAGTGTACATAATTCAAGGTCTCTCGGCCAGTGAAACTGAGAAGGCTGCATTTGAAGGTGATGGCTGGAACCTGTCCCGGCCCGGAAGCGAGCGGGCACAGTTTTCTCCGGATCTGGATTCCCTGTCAGACTATTCGACAGCTTCCCAAATCTTAGCGTCTGGATGAAAGCTCTGAAGCCTATAAATATTACGTCAATCTCGATGATATACTAGAGCCTTAAGCATTTCTAGGCAGCGAAGGAGAGCTCGCTCGGAGTGGCCTTCCACGAGAGAGACCCGGTCAGGTTAGGTTGAAAGGGCTGTTCCGAAAGCCAATATCCCCTTGCCCCTTGCGTCGCTCCAGGGGCCTCATTGTTCAGAGACCCTTTCTGCATGATACGTCAATCACACGGAGGCCCGCGACTGGTTCGCCAGGGGTTCATGCTCGGATGTCCAAGGAAGCATTTGGCTGAACTTCCATACGTCCCTGCATCGTGCTGAGTCCTGCGGTCGCAGAAAGTGGCCCGTGGTCTCAACAACGTCGCAGAACTGTTTCCGCCGTGTGGTCAAGCAATGGGGTCGGATGATAGGGAATCAAGTACCCATTCGGCTTAGCGCGGTGATGTCTGGCTTCGCCCCGTCAGCAACTCTTCACACAGGCAGAGTATAACACTCCAGAAGCCATAATACAATCTCGCATTCTGTGACTCAAATCCGAGTCCTGCCGCAGGCATCCTATCCTTCTTGTCCACCCATAGGCACTTGATGTGCCTCAAACGTCTGCGCACGAACCTGGCATCGTCCTTGTCCATTGGAAACAACCATGATCATCCGATCAAATGCTTCACAGATGTGTGGAATTCCGTGTCGATATTTCCTCTGCCTTTCAAACAAGGGCCATAAGTACATCTGTATCTCTTGTTTCTTCTTGAAGTCTTCCACCTCTCCTCGTCAGTTTTTTAATACAGTCTTTCTTTTGCACGGATCTGGTCTGGCACCAGCTCTGCACTGTTCCCACTTGTGACACTCGCTAAGCTATCATTCTCTTCGTTCTTCAGAATTGATCTCTCTCTCTCTCTCATAATGCGTTACCTCAGCCATGCTCTGCCTGCTCTGGCCCTCGCTGCATCTATTGATGCTCGTGTGCTCCATCAGGACTTGAATCGCAGACACATGGATGCTGCACGAATAGCCGCAGCCGACCCTACAGCAGCGTGTCCTTGCTCCTGCAGTGATCCTGCCGCGATGAGTCTGGCAGGACCAGCGATGCCAGCTCCAGCGATGCCAGCTCCAGCGATGCCAGCTCCAGCGATGCCAGCTCCAGCAGCAGTATCCTCCAACAATATGGTGGCGGCCGGAAATGCCACTGCTGCAGCTGGAGCCGGTGCAAAGGCCATCTACTTCATGACCAACCAGGACGCCAACTCCATCATTATGTTGCCGGTTCAAGCTGATGGCAAACTGGCAGATGGCTCTATCATTGCTACCGGCGGCAAAGGCGCCAGTCTCATTGATGGAAAGACAAATCAAAGCGCTCAATCCGACACTCTTGCCAGTCAAGGGGCCGTCCGAGTTGTGGGCAGCAGTCTCTTCGCCGTCAACCCAGGCTCCAACTCTCTATCCATGTTTGCGATTGACCCGCAAAACCCAGCGAAGCTGGCAGCTGTCGGACAGCCAGTCCAGACAGGCGGTGATGTACGTTCTTCCTCTCCCTCCCCCTCCCCCTCCCCTCCCGCTACATCACTGACATCCAATGTCCCCATAGTTCCCGACCTCCGTCGCCGCCTCCGACAGCCTCAAAACCGTCTGCGTCGGCCACACCGGCGCCGCAGCCGGCATCTCCTGCGCCAAATTTGACCCGGCGACCGGAATCTCTCAATTCGACCCCCTCCGCCCCTTCGACCTCAAACAAACCAACCCCCCGGTCGGCCCCACCAACGGCATCGGCATCACCTTCTTCAACGAAGACTCCAGCTCCCTCATCACCACCGTAAAGGGCAACCCCATGGACCCCGCCAAGTCCCTCCCCGGCTTCGTCTCCGTCTTCCCCGTCCAAAATGGCGCCGTGGGCACCACGGACACAAAGACCACCCCCGCAGGCACCGCCGTCCTTTTCGGCACCGCCCCGATACCAGGAACCAACCACGTGCTGGCGACCGACGCGTCCTTCGGCTCCGCGACGCTGGATCTCACCCACCTCGCCCAACCCGTCGCGATGACCAAGCTCGATAACCAAAAGGCCACCTGCTGGGCCACCGTGTCCAAGGCCACCGGCACCGGCTTCGTGACCGATGTCGGCGTCAACCACCTCGTCGAAGTCGATTTGCAGACCGGGGCGAAGATCATGGATCTGCAGTCTCAGAATGGGAACCCGGGCATGATCGACCTGCAGGCCAGTGGCGGGATGGTGTACGCGCTGGCGCCCGGGAACGGGACCACCCCCGCGAGCGTGGCGGTCTTTGCCGTGTCGGGCGGCAAGGGAACTGCGAAGGAGGTGCAGAACTTCGCGGTCCAGGGCGCCGACAACAAGGCCATGGGCATGGCTTTTCATGTGTAAGCTCTAGTTAGAGGTAGGCGAGGCATCCTCCTTTCTGCATCTCTCTGTATCCTGGAACAGGTGCCCCGAACCCCTCTTTTGCACCCTGAGCGTGAGCGCCAGAATAGACGTGTCGATAGACAAGACACGGCAAGTAGAATAATTAGACAATCAGGATCCGGGCATCTATCTCG
>JAABUK010008815.1_pt1 | contig 14012 bp, 9 predicted proteins | sample 5559141 | NCBI WGS metagenome assembly JAABUK01 (sample SAMN10711869, study PRJNA513367) | rock metagenome | isolation source: Antarctica rocks | place: Antarctica: Victoria Land, Pudding Butte nord | collected 2016-01-03
CCCAGAAAGAAGAAGAAGAAGAAGAAGAAGAAGAAGAAGAAGAAGAAGAAGAAGAAGAAGAAGAAGAAGAAGAAGAAGAAGAAGAAGACGACTTACGTGCGAGGAAACAAGAGGCCCAAAGACAAGTAAGTAGTTATTGGTTTGGAACAGTAGTAACTACCCGAACAGCTTCTATGGACCTAGGGAGCAAGGCTCTTCGCATCCGGAACGGACATGTGCGACGAAGAAGGAGGAGGAGGAGGAGGAGGAGGAGGAAACTATTATCAAACAGATAGTACGAACCAAGTTAGGGGGAGAAGGCTTTTTTCTTTTTTGGGTAACTTTCCCCCCCCGTTGATGTGGGGGATCAGAACTCACTGTCTGGCATCGTTTGTTGGCTTGATGTTGTGAGCTGGGGGGCCCAGGACGCGGGGTGTCAGGACAGGAAAGGGGGGAGGCGGATGCGGGTTCGGGAAGGGTTCGAAAGATCAATTTCACCTTGATTAGTGGTGTAGGATGTGGGGTTTCTCCATCAAAGGTGACTGAGGAGCTCGGTCGCTCGCGCGGTTCACTCGCTGCCTATCCGGTTGGGGACAGAGGGGGAAAGGGAACACGATTTGGGAGCGGGTCAGGTGGGGGAATCTACTTCTTGACGACAAGGGAATCAGGGGGGACAGATTCATTGACTGGTGATTGATGAATTTGATTCGGCTGATGGAACTGGTGTGGTGACTAACGGAACAGTGGTATCTATCTTCAGATGTCAGAAACAAAATCTCGCTTGACGATGTGGCAATAGCAACAGTACTAGAGAAGGTATAAGCGAGTGCCGGTCTCACTATCCCTCTTTTGCACGGAAGCAGGTAAGTAAGAACAGAGCAAGAACCAGAATGTCAAAATGGATATAGATGAAGGAATGGTCATACAACATCGTACAACAACCCCGTTCCAGCCACCGGAAAATGCGCCCCTGGCGGTCACCGAGATCCAGAATAATAAAAGAACCCTGCGAAGCTTGAGGGCAGGTTTTAGGACAATCTCAAGCGACAGAGGGTGATTTGAACGCCCTCAGAACATTCCTCCCTCGATCCTCTGCATCGTCGGACTCGGACCTCGCTTGACTGGAAAAGTGGGCAAAGCCGGGCTTGGCCCCGCCATCAAGGCCTGATACATCGACCTCGCATTCATGTCGCCACCTTCACTACTGACCTTCCTCAATCTTGGGCGTGGTCTCAATGGCGACGGTTTTTTCTCCTCTCCTTCGTCGGAGAAGTTGCTGCGTTCCTCGGCTGAAGAGGGACCTGCGGACTGCGGATGGGGAGGAGCAGCAGTGAGGTCGAATTTGCTGTCGTTGGCGCTGCGGCCGTTTAGGGTGGAGAGGAGGGTGTGGGTTGTGCTTGAGTTGGTTCCGATGCGGCCGCGGCGGCGGGAAGGGTTCATGAAGGGAATTGCCGGGGTAGATGATGACGAGTCTTTTTGCTGGATGTCTGGGCTGCCGTTGCGGAGGGAAGCGCCGGGGGGGAGCTCGACGGTGGTGACGCTGTAGGTTGTGGATATGAAGGTTGGATCTGAGATCATGTTTTTGGTGACGGAGCGTTTGCGGCCACGAAGGGAAGGGGTCGTTCTGCCGTCCGAGGGTTGGCTGGCTTGGGTGAGCGTGAATGTGGAAGAGTTGGAGATGACAGGGGAAGTTCCAGGAATGGGGGGTGTGGAGTTTGCCGAGTAGGGTGTTCTGGGAGAAGGTCGACCGGATAGGGATGACGATGACATTCCACTGGTTTGGACAGGGTTTGATGGCATGCTTTCAAAGTAACCAGGAGTGTTGGCTCTGCTGTTGCTTCGATAACGTCCTGACATGGCTGACGCAGATCGTTCCGGTTGATCCGGAACCTCGATTGATGGCCGAGGTGCGATCGAGATGTTTGAGGCATTTGACAGCCCATAGAGACGAGAACGAGTGCTTGTTCCTTCCGCCATGGCTTTGTCGAGGTCATCTCGATATTGACCATTGCGACTTTTCGAACGTCTAGAAACATCAGAGGTCGAACGATCCCGTGCTGATCCTCGTGTCGATGCAGGTGTGACAAAGCTTTGTCGTGATCGATCGACGTCATCGCTATGGCTCATCTTGCTTGAGGATGGTTGTGTTGGAGCTTGCGCGAAGTTTTTGGTTGGGGAAGGTCCAAATGTACGTTTCGGTTTCGACCTGCGGCCAAAACCTTCTAGCATTCTTTCTTCCTCTTCCTTCCAAAGGTCGTCTTGAGCTCTTGGTGACCCAATCGGTGTACTGCCACTACCTAGACCTAGAAGTTTCATCGCTTTGACCGAATGATCGGGCGGGAGTGGCAAATTTGCCCGGCTGTTGTTGAGCTTGCTTCGACTTGGTTTTCCTCGAAGCATGGCGGAGAAACCCATGCCAGGCTTGGCCAGGCTCGGCTCCGCAGGAAGAGCAGGGCTCACAGATCTGCTATTGCTTCCGACAACATTTTTCAATTTCTCTTGGACTTTCCGACGGCGCTCGGCAAGCTCGTTGTTGAAAGCCTCACGTTCTTGCTGCGTCTCTGTGCTGCCACCTCGGTGATGTCTCGTCTCCAATTCATCGTGCCAGTTTTGGGGATGTTGGGAATCTTGCTCTGGCGACCAAGCTCCTTCACCTGCTAAGCCTTGCGTTTGGCTGTCCGAACGATTTCTTAGTAGAGTGGCATTGGTCAAGAATTGCCTTGCATTCTGGGCAAGCCTAGATTGAGTGTCTGTCGCTGGTGTTTGAGCTGACCCATGAAGACCATGGGTGCTCAGGGGCGAAGCTCCAACTTTTGGACTCTCACTCACGAAGCCTGGAGGAAATCGAGGGGACAGAGGGGGGTATATTGATGACTTGTCGCTGTCATTCCTAAGATGTGTGCGGATGAGGCCGCTAAGACCAAGGCCCTCTGAGTGCGGATCAAAGTCGTTGCCGTCAACGGCATCTCTGTCATGATCCTTACTTGCAGAAGAGATGGGACGATGGTCATCAATGGACCGCGCTCTAGTCGACGTGGCGTCGAAGGGAGGAAACCTGAATCCCTCGACAACAGGTCGAAAAGCAGGATGTGTCTCATCGGATGTCCCGTTCGATGGAATGGTTTGTGTTGCCTCATCCGGTTTGGAAGGGGATTCGTCCTCATCATCCAATAATGTGTTACCAGTAGCAGCGTGTTGAGAAGGTGGAGTCATCGTCTCAGCTGGTCGGCTACTCACCATTCTTTGTGCTTCTAAAGCTGCCAATTCCTCATTCTGTCGTTTGATCAATGACGCTGCACGAGCTCGCGCGTCCTCGGCAACGGTTGATGTTTCATCGGATGCCTCGGGCGTTTTGAGCCCGGAGACGCCTCCGTCTGGTGAAGTCGGGATGGAAGCCGGAGTTGGCGAGCCCTTGTGTAAGACGGGTGAGCCACGTCCATGGTGCATCTGAAGTTGTCTCTCGGAGAATTGTTGTTCGTTGTAGGTTCGAGCAGGTTTGTTAAAGAGACCCATCGCGGTTGCCTTGCCTCGATCTTCGGGTTGAACACTGTTAACGAAGGTGGCTGCATCCTCCCCGTCACTCACTGGTGGGCTTAATGGACGTGCATACCCATAAGTTTGACCTGATTCTCCTTCTAAAGGATTTGCATCTCGTAAAGTCGAATCAAGCGCCGCCATGCCTGACGGTGAGGCAGAGGGTGGTGGACTAGCCGAACGGAAATTGGGTGGTGGGGAAGATGCTCCTGGTCGGAATGATCCTTCTTTGAGGTTTGAATTACCCTGGACCAGTGAGACGACATTGGGCTTCTTGTCGATAGTAGCTGCGCGGGGACGGCTGAGATTGTCGAACACGTCCTTAGCAACACGGTGAAGAGAATTGGATTGGTTCAATGCTTGCCCGTATAATTTGCGGTACATGGTTGCGTTTCGATCCAGTCCGGGCTTCGGCTGGGTTGCTGCTGTTTTTGGGGAACCCAAGCTTGAGGAGCTGCCGTTATTATGGGTCAGACTGGGCGATTGCGAGTCAATTGAAGTTGCAGCTGTGGAATTCCGTCTAGGTGCAGAGGTGGTGGACGAAGTAGTACCGCGATCTTTACTAAAGCTGGTCGCCGGCGAATTCGGTGAATCGTCCTCGACGCCGTCGAGACTGTCTCTTCCTGGCTGATTTCTTCGCTCCTCTCGTTCTTTCTCGCGGTGTTTCTGGAATAACGATAGAGAAACATCATTCTCATACATCACTCTGCCGTTCATGTTACGAGTCTCTTGCTGTGAAGTATCTGGACTCAACGGGCTCTTGGATGATGACTCCGCCGGGATCTTGTAGAGCTTCTGGCGCCCACCGAACAAGTTATTCCCCTCTCCCGGCCTTGATCTGCTCATGATGCTAGCACCGTCGCTGTCGTAGCCATCTGCGTCGATGGAGTATTTTCTCTCACCATAAGCAAATGGTGGCCTGATAGATTCACTTATCGAATCAACCTCTGCGATGTCGGTTAAAGGGTTGTGGCTGAACAGATTAAGTCTGGACGCTCTCTTGGGAAACAGAACACTATCGTCGTTTGCCTTGCCAATTTTTGTGGACGGATCGTCCTGTTCTCGAAGCATGCTAAACCTTGCAGAGAGGTTGGGCATGATCAGACTTGTTCGAAAGTCATTTGATGATGGCAGGGCCGAGGCTAGGTCAATGACGGGCTTGCTCTCCGGTACTGGTTTTTTGTTCCTGCCAAAAGTCCTCGATCCAAACGAGAGGCCGTGGGATAGATCGAGATCAAAGTATGACTCTCCTTGCTGCTGCTCCTTCGCCTTTCGACGAGTTCTGAACCTGTTCATCTTGTCTCCGAGCGAGAGTGTGGAGGAAGAAATCTCAATCACTTTTCCAAGTATGAAATCCCGTGCGTAGACAGTATTTTCCCAATCTTTGGTGTTCTTCCTATGCTTCACAATGTGGTTTTTCCAACTAAATCTTTTCTGGCATATCAAATCACGATGGGACTGGACTCGGTGAGGTTCCCTGGCTGCAATCGACGATTGCTACTTGGTACTTGAAAAAAGTCGACACGGCAAAGGTATATGCTCCAAATCTCTCATTCGATCAACAACTCGGTGACGAAATGAATGTGTATCAGCTGCTTGTTACGACCTGCGTGGTCGCTGTAGGGAGTCTTCGAAAGAATGAAAATGTGTAGAAGAGAAGGACGGCGCGATCGGCAGTCGATTGCTAGGATGCGCGAAAACTTCAGGCAGGCCACCTTGTCCAAGAGTGGGTCGTGAAGCAATTTCCCAAGGTCAAGAAACGTGGGCAGTGTAAGCTAGAGGGTGACAATCCATCAGCTAAGAACTCAAGAGCCGTTCATGCTGGTTCAGCCTGACGTACGGAGTACTGTTACTGGCCAACTGTGGAAAGTCTTCGACGAAACGCAGGTTAGACTGTATCGAACAGCTAGGATTCTAATCAGGAGCAAACGGGGAAGAGGTGAGGGCTCAGGGGCGGACTGAAGACGGAGCCACGTTCTTATCCGCATCCCCGTTTCGGGCGAGAGAGAAATGACAGAAACGAGGTTAGCGAATCAAAGATCAGCCACATGGGCGTCCGGGCTGGAGCGACCAGAAGACAAAGTCAAACTAGATCCAGCTCGTTGAAACGACGATTGCAGAAAGTGGAGCAGCCCACAGTTCCAGTAGGGCAAAAGATGGAAAGATTTCATATTGGGTGTTTGACGCTGGCACCACGCAGGACATGCACTCCGCCAAATAGCAAAGATTATGCCGCATGCGCTGTGATGATGTAAAAAGCTTCTGCTGCAGGGATGGGTGCAACAGGGGCTGGAGGGCGGGAAGAAGAAGAAAGCTGTCAGAGCTGAAATGATGCTAAGCTGCTCACTGGCGTGATGGGCATTGGCTCACCACTCGGTTGGTCGTTCACTAAGAAGTCACTCAGGGTCGGCAAGTTCAAAAGAGAACCACAGCTTGCCTCTGCCGTGCCTGATTGAACATCTCGAGACTGGCCTCCCGTTGCGACGGTGAGACTCGCTGTCAAGCAGCCTCCACCATACGATCAGTGGTGGTACAGAGTATTTGGTATCGATCAAATCCTCGGTGATTAATGCAGGGGCCAGCCAATCCCGCCTTTTTCCGGCCAGCAAACCGAATCTCGCTTCCGCCCTGAAAAGGAGACGGCAGGAGGCCAGTCGAACTCCAACACACCCCTGTCTTGCAGCACCACTGCCAGGGTGCTCCAGCCAGCCTCCCACTCGAAAATCAAGATTGGACGAGAGCGGAAGAAGCGGCCCTGGGTCCGGTCTGAGCATCTCGGCACAGCTAAGCGAGCGGACTCTGTGCAGATATACATCTGTCTGGCGGTTGGCTATGCGCAGGCCTCATCAGAGCCATTACCATCACCTGGAATGACCGGTCGCCTCTGCATCCTTGCCAAGACACCTTGCCTGTTGTTGTACGATCACCACCGCCAGCAGGACGAGTATGGTGCCACAAGTGGAAGAATATACCCAATCCAGCTGTTGGCTCGTGGCCCATATTTCGACTTGCAACTTGAAATTCAGCTGATGTGACTGGAGCTTCTCCGACGGCCTCGGTTCCATGCAAACGTCGCGTCTGCCAAAGCAGAAGTGCACAAGGGGCCAACAGCGATTACTAAGTAGTCGGCATAGCCCTATCACACTTGCGAAGCCCGATGAAATGGGTATGGCCGATGCGAGATGGATGCCATCACTCGCGTCAATCATCAGTCTCGGATGTGCAATGCATCGGCCTCTTCAATGCTCACCAATCACTATTTGAATGGAGAGATTATTCCTCGCAGGCATCGTAGACAAATATCTTCCATCCGTTCTTCTCCTCTCGGAACTGTTGTTCACGATTATCACGTCAATTTCGGGTGCTCCCTAATTACTACGTACGGGGTGATAGGTAGTTAGTAAGCTTCCCCAGTTTTGGCAAAACTTCTTGGCCTGGAGGGGTTCCATTCATTTAGTACTGCTGGTACGTTGGAGACAGCTTGGATGGAAGGATTTTCTGGGAGACAAGCACAACATAATCTGATGTCTTATCCTAAATCTAGTCAACAGTACGAGGTATAGGGTAATGTAGTCGGTCAGTGAAGGCCGTCGCGAGGATTGGTGGAGTGAGCCTCTTTCCCAAGACGGCCAGCTCCGAGATCAGTACTACCAGGAGCTGCAGGCCGGTCCTCAGTAACACTCCTTCAGCTCCAACGTATCGTGTCCAAGAAGTCCTGTTTGCAGGAATGGCTTTGTAGGACGATGCTCACTTGACTGGGTACCTCATGCTTCGAACTCTGCACCAACGTCAAGTGCACTTCTCCCCTGACCACTGGCAAATAGCTGCCGAAGGTCTACCACAGCCATGATTATCCACTCTGCTCTTTTGCTCTTCACAGGCCCAATCTCATCATTGAACTGAACCAGAGCAACAGATATCAGCACGCAAGACAAGAGTAACCGTAGGAGAGGCAGTGAGGAGGAACATGGCGGCGAGGGCCTACTCAGTAGATCACAAACCCTCCGTCTGGCAAGCGGAATGAAGTGAATAATTGAAGTGTTCGAAGAGAACTGAAACGTCTTTGAATCTTAGAAGATGTCGCTATCGTACGGCTGTGATGCTTTTCACTTGGTGGGAAGCCGTAGACAGCAAACCTTGCGGAAGCCGTCACCTCTTGGTCGACTAGAGGTGACCAGCGATTCATCACACATCGACAAACGCGCACAACTCATAGGCCAGTGGCTCTTTCGGAGAAGGTGCCAGCGGAAACATTTGTTTGTAGGGAGAGACAGGGTACGGCAGCGGCTTGTTGCCCCCAATCATTAATACTCCAACGGTGAGCTGGGAAAAGAGGTGGAAGAAAACGGGTTGAATGAAGGGTCGTTGGGGGGAAGAGGAGCTAAGCCCGCATGGTGCTAGCACCGCAAAGGCATCGAGTTGTGTGTTGTGATCCCCTTGTAGCCAAACTGCGCTTGGTTTCTCGATCAACAGAAACAACGCAGACAGGGAACCTATTATTTGGTACTTCATCACCCCACGCATGGCTATCATTGACTCTCTGATCGCCTTTGCCACGCCCTGCTCCTCTTCCCAATAGCTAGCATGGCAGTCGCATCACCACTTACCTCGCTTTCTCCATCTGTACAGAACATCAAGCAAAAAAGTCCCTTGCGAGTTGACCAGCATAATATCTCCGAGAAAGAGTCTGACCAAGCGAGGCCTTACGCTTACGGAAGTAATTCGACACCCGCAATGTCAGCACATGTACATCAGGATACGTCCGAGGATGATGAATTCCACGATACCCTCTCTAATGCGCCAAATACTCCCTACATGGGCAGCGTCAAAAGATTCTCCGTTAATGGCGCACCAAGTCCGGTCAAATTTGCATCCCCACTCAAGAGGCAGCCAGTGGACGAGAGCAGCCCGTGTGCGCCATCGCCTCCCTCTGAATCTACAATCCGTTTCAATGAAGGACTGACTCGAGCAATTGAGTCACCAGAAACACAGGAGACGGAGCACGACGACAGTATAACGCACCGGGCTTCGGGAGATGAGGGGATGAGCACCATCATGCACGAAAAGCCGGAGACCAGTGGACAAGACACCGCAGAGGAAACGGAGATCACCCTTAGCATCGATGATACCATGAACGATATTAGCACCTTCTCTGCCATTCCCGACGCAGATCTTACTCGCTTCGCAGCACTACGCAACTCCGCTGTATCGCCCACAAGAACTGGTGGTGAAGGCTGGAGTCCAAGCAAACAATTACGCCACTCCGCCGCCGACACACCAGGGACCGTCAGACGACCCCTCCAACTTTCAACCCGTTCTCAAAGCGACCACAGCTTGGACAATGACGACGACCTCACCCCTCGCCGTCCTCACAGTGCATCCTCTCCCGAAGACCTCCTCAATTTCACCGGCCAATCCAACCTGTTCATTCCACCCCCTCAATCCGGCTCCCGCACCAGCATCCGTCGCTCTCCCTCTGGCCGTGGCGGCTTTCCTATCAGGATCAATCCCTCACCAACCCACCGCTCTCAAGCCTCCGTTGATCGAGAACGAAGTCGAGGAGTCGTCTCCCCTCTGAAGCCGACATCGACCACACCATTCGCTGAAAAAAGAGCGAACCTTTTAGACTTCGATCTCGAGCCACTCGCCACACCGCGTTCCATCCCCTCCATTACCCCTCGCGAACTGGAAAGTCTACGCTCGGAGCTCTCCTCGCAAATCTCCTCCCTCTCCGCGACACTGAGTGGCAAAGAAGCCGAGGTCCTCGCCTTGAAACGATCTATCGCCGACGCCGAAGGGAGGGTTGGCAGTACGAGCGAGGAATTACGGAATGAGAAGTCATTGCGGGAGAACCTGGAACAAGAAAGAGAGGAATGGGACCGGCGAGGTCGCGATATGGAGCATGTGCTCCGAGAAATCCGCCAGGAGATCATGATCGGCGAGCATGAACGAGACAAGTTACGAAAGCAGACCGAGGAGGCTGAGAAGAGGACAGAAGAGATGGAAGTACGAGTCGTTGAATTGCAGACAAGGCTGGAAAGCGCAAACCGGCGGACGACACTTTCCCCAACGAGCAGCCCGAAGAACGAGGATGGATTAGCGGGGGCGCCGGCAACACCATTCAGCAATGGTGATGGGGTCCGTGGTATAGATATCAACGAAGCAGTGCGAGAAGCAACGGAAAGAGTTGCCAGGGACCTACATGCTCTCTACAAGAGCAAGCACGAGACCAAAGTTGCAGCGCTGAAGAAATCATACGAGGCGAGATGGGAGAAGAAAGTCAGGCATTTGGAGGACGAGCTGAAATCCGTCCACACCGAGATATTGAATCTGAAGACCGAGAGAGACGCAACCATGTCCGGCCCGGTCTCATCTTCAGCAGTGGCCGAGCACCAGGAGAACGAGGCATTGCTGGAGCAACAGACGCGCAGATCGGAAGAACTCCTGATGGAGAAGGAGACAATCCAAGCCAACAAGAAGATCTTACAAGCCCAGCTTGAGGGCCTAGAGTCTGCGGTCCAGTCCATGAAGCAGCTCACCGAGACGTTGAGAGAGCAATTGGAGAAGGAGCGAGTCGAAAAGGGCGAGCTGGTCGCACAGGTAGACTTGTTCTTGGCTCTGGGAGAGGAGCCGTCTGCCGCTCCCCTACCGAATCATAACGGGACTGCTAGTGGGCTTGTGGGAGAGCCCAAAATCAGATCTGTCAGCAGCGACAGCATCCCCACCTCCTCTTTTTCACATGCGGTCTCGAGCAATGGTATCGGCTATCCACCTCATCCTCCACCAGCCATCCATCACCAGCAGCAACAGCAAGCGCAGCAACAGAGTCCCGCGCGGCCAGCTGCGGTCAACGGTCGAACAGCAGCACCCGGAAGCGGCCGGCCCAGACCCATGAGCATGCTTCAGCCGCCAGGCAAGTTCTCCGGTATACCGGGTCCCGGAGCAAGGGGGGCGGTCAAGGCTCTACCGACGAGGACGGGTGCGGGTGCTGGCGGAATTATGGAGGGGATTGCTAAGATGGGCGCCGGGGCTGCCGGGCGGGGGTATTGACTTGAATGACCTTGGACTGCGACAGATCCGGTTCTTTCCGCTCAGCGTTGGATATCCGCTTTCCGAGCGCCTGTGTAGGTAGTTGGTCCTGCGCCGGTTTGACGCTCGATTGGTATATATTTTGATGAGCTCCCCGTCAACCACGGTGACGGACGATGCAGGAACGAGCTGGTTCTACTGATGAAGTCTTGACCTGTTCCGTTCTCCAACCTCCCACAATGCACTCTGGGGGCGCCTAGCAGATGGGTGGGCCGCAACATGCAATGTGCTGAGGATCGGTTGCAGAAGGCGACTGCATGTGACCTTCCCACCACCTCTCCATGCTCCTGCAGTTGCAGTGCCGGGGGCGTGCCAAGACGCCCATGTCGACGCGTCTCGCGATCCGTTTGACGCGGAGGGGCACGGTGCGGGGTAGACAGTCACGTGGCAGAGCCGCATCGTGCCCTGCCGCCCCCGCATCAAAGCCCCATTGACGGCGAGGGCGGGAGACCGTCGTGATGCGTCTTTCCAGCATCCCGAAGGCGTTGATCAAGACTGCCCCGGGCCTGCATCCCCCAGAAGCACAGATCCAATCTACCCATCTGCCAGCATGAAGAGGACCCAGCGTGAGTCGGCGACAAGCGAACCATCCCTGTCCCAGTGCCGTCCGGAGGCTTGACACGCAACGTTGCATCTGCAGCACCCTGCATGGCCGCCATGGCCCGCCATGGCCTCGATGCGGCCCCCCGAAAAAGCTAACCGACGTGGAAAAGCGTCCGTGCCAATCAAAGGCCAGATCTGCAAGATCAGCATTGTGTCTGACCCAATAGGGCGACGTGCACGTGAGGGCGGTCAAATACTGCCGCGATACAATCGTTTCCCCTCTCGTCTGCGCTGGTGACCGCCCCACCTTCAGCTGCTTGTGCTCCTCGCCCATCTTCCCGTCGTCTGTCCGCTTCCTGCTTCGACCTTCTCACGCCTCCTGCCAGACCTTCACTGCCCCCGTCCACCACTGCTCCGCGATCAATCACTTATCTGCTCTGCTTCTGCACAGGGTATCAACCCAGTCCACCGCTCATTTCTTCAAAGATCGAGTCTGGTGGTTATCGTAAGAACTCAAGAGTGAACGCAAGAATGAGACTTACACAAGCTTCAAGAACCCACCACGATGACAGCTTTCCTACTGCACAGCTCTTTTTGTTGGGTACGTCCTTCGCCTGCTCGTTGCAAACCGTACTCGTCTCACATTTTCTAGCGTTGGTGCGGGTCGCGGAGCCGATTGCCTTGACCTCCATCTTTCCCTACGCCTGGTTGCTGGTCAAGAGCTTTCACATTGGTCAACAAAGCGATGCCTCCTTCTACGCCGGCATTCTCATCTCCGCCTTTGCCCTCTCCGAGGCCCTCACCGGCTTCTTCTGGGGGTCTCTGTCCGACAGGGTCGGCCGAAAGCCGGTTCTCCTCCTCGGCTGCGCTGGTACAATGCTTTCCCTGCTGATCGTTGGCTTCTCTACCAATTTCTGGGTAGCATTACTGGGTAGGGTGGTTGGTGGCGTACTCAATGGAAACATTGGTGTCATCCAGACCATGGTGGGGGAGTTGGTCAAGCGGCCGAAACATGAACGTAAGCTGCTACCTTCCAGCCGTCTTCACGATTGTACTGACTACCGTCTACAGCCAAAGCATATTCGGTGATGCCTTTTGTTTGGTCGATAGGGACGATCATTGGGCCTGCGATCGGAGGTACCTTTGCCAACCCGTCTCATAATTTTCCTTCTGTGTTCTCGAAGCACGGTGTCTTTGCTCACTTTCCCTACCTCCTGCCGAATCTGATATGTGCGGCATTCCTTCTCTTGTCTATCGTCGCGGGATATTTTCTACTAGAAGAAACTCATCCAGATCTCCAACCACAAGCAAGCTTGTTTGTCTACGACCAAGACACGGATCACACTCCACTGATCACCGCTGCTGGAGCAACTGCACATCCAGACGTGGATCTTCGAAGAGACTCGTATGGCACATTCAACGAGGTCAATATACGTGATGAGCAACATTGGTTCGTCAATGCCGATGGAACATCGAGGCCATCGTCATCTGATGAGAAGCCTCGCCCGAAAGCATTCACCTGGCAAGTTTCGATGCTAGTGGTGGCCCTTGGCATCTTCACTTATCATTCCATGACTTATGACCATCTGCTTCCTATATTCCTCCAAGACGACCGCGTCGGTGAAATCTTTCCGGTCGCCAGCTTCCACCCTTTTCACATTCCGGGCGGCCTCGGCTTGACCACTAAGGCTGTCGGTCTGATCATGTCAGTCAACGGGCTCATTGCTCTCTTCATTCAAGGACTCATCTTCCCTGTCCTTGCGGACTGGCTGGGGGTATGGAGCATCTTCATTCTGGTCACAGTGCTGCACCCCATTGCATACTTCATCGTACCATACTTGGCACTATTACCTGAAAACCTCGTCTACCCAGGGATATACACTTGCCTAACGATCCGCAACATCCTCGCCATCCTTGCCTATCCAGTCATACTGATCCTACTCAAGCAAGCCAGCCCTGCGCCATCGGTACTAGGCAAGATCAATGGTCTTGCAGCGTCGGCCGGTGCTGCTTGTCGAAGCATTGCACCGCCCATCGCGGGTATCTTGTACGGCGTGGGTCTCAACATCGGCTTCACCGGACTGGCATGGTGGGGCAGTGCCTTGGTTGCCATGGTGGGAGCTGCGCAACTCTGGTTCGTGCCGAGGGAGAAGAACGCAAATTCCACCAAGGTTCGCTCCTTGGCGCCATGCTTGGCAAAAGTTCAACCAGAGCAAGATCAAAGGGATGTTGTCCGGGTTGAAGTTGCGGACGTCGAGAATGTATGAGGAGAATGTCTTACGCCGCTCGACGTTGCATACGGCGATGGAGTTTTAGCGACACATGTCTTTTACTGCGTTAAGATCATGGGAGTGAATTCGCATAGTTGCCGGCGTCAACATGATTTAGCGTGGCGTTTTGGTTGGCGTTCCAAGAAGCTCTCGTTGAAGCAGATGCCTGGAGTTCCTCGACCAGTTATACCAGTGCGTTTTCTCCACCTTCGTTGTTCTGCAGGGAAGGAAGCGGCAGGATGGATGTACTGTTGTGCGTTGCGTGTTCTTTTGTTGTTGGGCAGATGCATGGAGGGTAGGATTTTAACCGTAGACTGAGGTAGTGAATCGTCAGAATGCCTGACATGGATGATGAAGTTATCTGATTCTCGTCCTCCTCCTCCTCCTCCTCCTCCTCCTCCTTCTCCTCATGGGTAGGATGATAGAGCTTTGATCGCAAACAATCGCTCTAACAATTTACAGCACTTTCTCCTCCTCCCCCCTGGTCTGGCCCCTTCCCCCCTCTCAACCCCACCTCCCCCTCCCCCCTCAAAACCCTCATCACCACCCTCACCCCCCCATCCTCCACCACCCCCTCCCTAACCTCACCCACCACAT
>JAABUK010008816.1_pt1 | contig 14011 bp, 11 predicted proteins | sample 5559141 | NCBI WGS metagenome assembly JAABUK01 (sample SAMN10711869, study PRJNA513367) | rock metagenome | isolation source: Antarctica rocks | place: Antarctica: Victoria Land, Pudding Butte nord | collected 2016-01-03
GTTCCTTGTGGTTAAAAGACTCCTGGAATCATAGACCGCATTTTAACCACAAGGAACACAAAGGAAATCCCACAAGGAGCACAAGGGATGCCTGCTACATACGAAATCCTTAAGTCAACGACATTGACTGGGAATTAATTATTTAAAAGGGGAGAAACTTTTACTGATTTAAACTTTACCTTACCATGCTTAGCATAAAACCATAAGAAGTTACCCTTCTCATCAATTGTACGATTAACAATACATCTTTTATTATCGATACAAACATCAATGATAGCATCTTTCATTATAATATCCACTTTGATTAATTTATCTAAACCGGTAACTCCGGTTATGGAAGTGCCATTTAGTTTTATATTACGATCAATAGCAGAAAAACTAAGCCGGTAACCACCTGCAGCATTCTGGCCTGATCTTAAATAGAGACCGTATTCTTCGTTTCTTCCTAATGGTTCTATCTCTAATGTTATACGGCTGTTTAAGGGAATATTATCCAAATTAGCAGCCCCTATCCCATTACTGGCGCTTATAACAAAGTTTTGATTGTCTTCTTTAGCTGTTAAAGAATCGTATACTAATTTTAAGCTTAACGGGCCCAAAGTTTTGGGTATCATTTCAGCAGGAAACTTTGTAGCCAGCGTACCATCAGGTTGTTGAACCAGTTCCCTGAAAACAAGTCTTTGGTAGTGCTTACTACCCACTGGTGCCCTCCTAAGCCATTTAAGGCAGAATGGTGGGCAGAATCTATTAGCCAGTACAAATAATAAGTATCATTATGAAAATAAGGAATGCAATCTCCGACAAATAAATTATTTTCTTTGGGCTTAAAATATTGCATGCCTGACAAGGACTGCACAGTAGGATCGTATCGTACACTTAACTGAGACTGTGCGCTTACAACAATGCATACTAATAAAAGAAGGCCCGTCAATTTTTTCATACAGAAAATTTTAATAATAAAAAATGACCTATGCCTTATCAGCGTTTCCTGGTTTTTCGGCCAATGCTCTTCAATCCCTTTCCATTGGCAATTATTTTATCAGATGCCATGAACTTTTAATCACCTGGCGGAAAGCCGCTTGTCTCCATAATCTCCAGTTTTTCCCTAACAAGTTCCGTAACTTTTTTAGTAGCTTTTGGAAACACCTTCCTCAGGTCTATCTCTTCATTATCTGCAAGTAATACCTGGAGGGTTTTCATGAATATGTTTTTGATTTCCGTTGCAAGATTGACCTTGCATATTCCCCTATTGATGGCCTCTTTTAATTGCGACGCCGAAACACCGGACCCCCCGTGCAGCACCAGCACTGTTTCAACTGAAGAACGAATGGCCGATAATAGCTCAAACTGAAGTTGCGGTTCAGCTTTATAAAAACCATGCGATGTTCCGATCGCTATGGCAAGCGCATCAATTCCCGTTGCTTCAACAAATGTTTTCACCTCGTTCACCTGCGTAAATCCCTGGTGAGCGGATGATTGTCCGAGCTTCGCTATATAACCCAGTTCCGCTTCCACATTTGCTTTATAAGGAGCGGATAATTTTACAACCCGGGAAGTTATTTTAATGTTCTCCTCAAAAGGCAATTCACTTCCATCTATCATAACAGAGTCGAATCCTGCATCAAGGCAGGAATGGACAAGATCTACTGAATCTCCATGGTCAAGATGTATCCAGCCTTCCACATGGTGTTCCTGCAGGCCGGTTCTTCCTAAACTCACGGCAGTTTTCAATCCCATATATTCAATAGAGCTTCTTGTTAGCTGAAGTATAACAGGTTGATTGAGTGCTGAAGCGGCTTTTAGTACACCATGGAGCGTTTCGAGGTTATAATAATTTGTTGCGAGCAATCCTCTTTTTTGTGCGGTAAACGTTTTCAACTTTTCTTGGAGGGTCATAATAAAACTTCTGTGTTGAACAATGATTTTGCCTTCTCTTTAAATAAACCGATGTCTGCAAATGCAGCCGTACCGCCTGCTGCAGTTGTATTGATGGCACCGCACAGGTTTGCAAACCGAAGGCAGTTTTCCAATGGATTACCTTTTAAATATCTTGAAATAAATCCTGCATTAAAGCTGTCGCCCGCCCCAATCGCATCAATAAAATTATTGTGCAACATAGGAGGAGAGGCAATAAAGTTTCCTTTATCGTAAGCCAGTGCACCTTTAGTTCCCCTTTTGATAATAATCAAATTAGCGAATGGCGCCAATTTAATGGCAGCGTCTTCTATTGATGATAGTTTAGTGAGCAATAATATTTCTGTTTCATTGGGTAAGAACACATCAACGTATGGAAGACATTCCTCGAAAAGAAACATCCATTCATTTTCCGGATCCCATTGAAGATCCAAAGAAGTAGTTAACCCATTTTCTTTTGCTTTTTTAAACAATGCGGGTATGTCGGCTTTCAGTGCCTTATGCAAAAAATAGGAAGATACATGCAGGTGGCTGAATGGAGAGAGATCTTCAGGTATGTGTGCCAGTGAAAAAGTTTCCATTGCACCGCCATACGTTACCATAGCCCTGTCTTGCGAATAGTTCATTACTACTGTTAACCCTGTTTTATCATCAACTGATTGTGTGATATAATCCGTGTTGACATGTTTCCTGTTTAATTCTTCCAGAATAAATTTTCCAAATGAATCTTTGCCCAGCATGCCGCAAAAAGATGTATTGATGCCCAGCATAGCAATGTTGGCTGCGAATATAGCGGAGGAACTTCCCAGGGTAATATTCATGTCACCAGCCATTATTTCTGTTCCTACCACCGGCACTCCCCTGATGTCATTTAATATCAGATCAATATTCAATTCACCCACAACAAGAATATTTTTGTCCTGTTTCATAGTTATGAATAAATAGTAACGCCCTGCACCACCCTGTTGATACTGCCACTGACAGAGGGGTTATCTGGCTGTAGGCCCAGCCGGATACTCTGGTAAAATCCCATCAGCTGGCCTAATAATGTAGCAGCTATAAAAACAAATTCATTGGAATGTACGAACTCAATATGGAGGATCACATTTTGCAAACCGGGGATCTTTCTGCCTACGGCGATTACAGGTACCTCCGGCGAATCCGATGAAATAGATGACGCCAGGTCTTTTTCATATTGAAACACTTTATCATCACCTGAAAAAAGGTAAATAATTAAAGATTTTTTATTGGTAACCGCACGCGGCCCGTGGCGGAATCCTAAAAATGAGTCGTGCTTGCATATTACTTTTCCATCAGTAAGTTCCTGCAATTTCAGTTGACATTCCCGTGCGATGCCCAGCAACGGTCCTGAGCCAAGAAATATTACGCGATCAAAAATATGATTGGATACATCCCTGATCAACGGCACATAATTTTCCAACAGTTCCTTTGCCGTTTCAATAAGGTCTTCCAATGGCAACAGCTGCGCGTTGAGCTTATTCAGTTTTGCGATCAATACAATCGTCAGCAACATGGAAGTGAAGCTGCCTGTCATGGCAAGGCTTTTATCGTTTGCTTTCTCAGGAAGCAGCAACGTAAATACATTTTTCCCTTTTGTATGGTGAAGCAGGTCACCATTTTTGTTGCAAGTTATAATTAAATGAAAAATAGTATTGCAACATATATTCGCCAGCCGCACTGCTTCGTAGCTTTCCGGGCTATTGCCCGATCTTGCGAAAGACACCATCAGCGTGGGTATAACTTTAAGAAAATATAAGGAAGGATGTGTAACCAGGTCGGTGGAAGCAATCGCCTGCGTAAGTTTTCCTGTCTCCGATTGAAATATTCCCTGCGCCGCTTCACCAACAAAAGCAGATGACCCTGCGCCTGTTAGAATAATCCGCAAGTTACTTAATGAAAAAACAGGCCCTAAAAAACTATTCAGAGAATTGCTTTTTAACAGCACTAAGTTATACACTTCTCTCCATAACTCAGGTTGTCCTGCAATTTCTGCCGCGGTATCTATTCCCCCTTTGTCCAATATTTCATCGCGGTCAAAACCCAGGTAATGTTGATCAGGCATATACTTTTATTTAGTAGTCTTTAATTCTTCCAAAGCCATCAGTAAAGCGGAAATGATTGCTAGTACCATCCCGCCGATTATTACAGGATGCGGCACTACCGCATAAATGGCAAGAGAAAGCACCACGGTCAGCACTGGCGAAAGCGCTGTTGTCATCGGCGCGATTATGATCGCTTTTCCATAACGGAACGCATACACCAGGCATAACGCCCCAAATGAATTTAATATTTGAATAATCGCGGCAAGGCCAGGCCCTTTGAATCCCCAATCGATAGATTTATTAAAATCAGTCATCAACAATGCAACCGGTATAAGCAGTACTGAGCTGATCATCATGTAAAAGAAAATGCTTTCAGCGCGCATGCTTTCATTCGAGAAGCGCATTACAAAGCCCTGTGCTCCCCAGGCTACCAAACAAATTGCAGAGAGCAACATCCAGGAATAACCGGTTACCGTACTGCCTCCGGGGGTTTGGTAGGAAAGCATAAGAATCGCGATGACAGCCACTACAATTCCCATCCATCCCATCCGGCCGGTTTTTTCTTTAAGAAACAGCACTGCCAGCAATATCGTTACAACGGGTGTTAATGACAACAATGGGAAAACAAGATATGCCGGTGCCACCTGTAAAGTATAAAACAACACCAATTGTCCGGCCGCGCCTAACAGTCCTGCCAGACATCCTAAAAATATTGATCTTTTATCCTTTTCTATTTTCCAGCCATTATATAGTAAAGCAACGATGGCAGCGGGGATCATTGTCAGCGCCCACACAATATATCCGAGCGTTGCAGGAAATCCGTTTTTTTCAGGTAGTTCTATCAATGATCCCCATACACCCATAAACAGTACGTGAATAACCACAAAGCTTAACCAGCTTTTCGATGTTTTTATTGCGGGCGTATTTATTTCCATTAAAAGCGGATTATACATATTTGTTGAACCAGTTAATCATGCGTTGCAAAACGTCTTTTTTGTTATCAGGCAAAAGACCGGGGCGCCAGCCATGCCCCTCCCCGATATATTGAACCAAAGCTGTTTCAACACCCATCTTCTTTACCGCTATAAACATTTCTTCCGCCTGAGAGAAGGGAACCTCGTTATCCGTTTCACCATGCAGGAACAACATCGGCGTTGAAACATTCTTTACATCCCTGAGCGGCGAGCATCTCCATAATGCTTCATAATTGTCATATACAGAACCCTGGTACTCTGATTCCATTAAAGAATGATACAGGGATGTGCCGGCAAAACTGATCAGGTTACTAATGCTTCCATCCGCGACTGCTGCCCGAAATCTTTTTGTTTTTGTAATGATCCTGTTAGTCATGTAGCCACCATAGCTTTGCCCGGTTACACCCAGCCTCGATGCATCTATCCATTGGTTATTCTCTACAACCATATCAATGCCTTGCATAGGTCTTTATAATCGCCTTCGCCCCATGCCTTTACACATCCATTTGAAAATTCCTGCCCGTAACCGCTGCTACCCCTGGGATTCATAAATAACACTCCGTAACCACTTGCCGAAAGCAGTTGCATCCGGTCTTCAAACTCATACCCGAACATATTATGGGGGCCACCGTGGATTACCAGGATCAAAGGATACTTTTTGCTTTCATCAAAATGAACCGGGCGGATGAGCCAGCCCTGAATATCAATATTATCAAAACTTTTAAACCAAAAAGTTTCCGCAGGCTGAAGCAGGCATTTCCCGGATAATTCTTCTCTGAAACCGGTAAGTTTTATATGGAAATGATCTGCTACGTTATAAATAAATACATCTCCTAGGTGGATAGTGCCGGTATGAACATAAATAATTTTTTTACCGTCAGCACTGATAGAATATTCAGTAACTTTTCCCTCGATGTCAATGACAGCTTCTATTTCTCCCGATAACACCGACACAAGGTATAACAATGTAGTGCCTTTATCGCCAGCCGTAAAATAGATATATTGTGAAGACGGCTCCCATAATATTTGTTCTATTCTCCTGTCCAGGGAACGGGTTAAGCATTTTGCCGGTCCTCCTGTAGATGGAACAATGTACAGTTGGGTGTCTTCAGCCGGACTGTCATTGGTGCTTATTTCACTTTTAATTCCAAGGTAAGCAATGTAGAGTCCATCAGGTGACCAGGCCGGTTGAAATGCCGATCCTTTCTCCATGGATATCCCATTTATTTCTCCTGTTATAATATCTGTAGCAAATACATCGCTCGACTGGTTCATATCAGGGTTGCCAGTGGTGTTGCTGATGAAACAAATCTTTCTTCCATCCGGAGACCAGCAGATGGAATGCTCATTAAATTCACTCACAAAAACAGGACTGGCAATTTTTTCTTTAACCGCAATCAACCAGATATGCGTGTGTCTTTGATCAGTATAAATTTCCCTTCCCCTTCCGCCTTTTGTCTTATACAAAAGATGGGTGAACTCTCTAACAGCAAGACTTCCGGCCCCTTCACTCACGGGTGCGGCGCTTACATACGCAATGGTTTTTCCGTCAGGGAACCAGCAAAAATTCTTATTCACATAATGATCAATGAAATAATCCGATTCATAAATATTCACCAGTAATTCACTTGAATTATCCTGCAGGTTATAAGTAAAGATTGCAGCACTGCCATTGTTATCGGCAAGGTATGCGATTGCAGTACCATCAGGCGACCATTGCGGTGATGATCCGGCTATTAATTGCTTTTGTTGCCCTGATGATATATCGATTACGGTAATTATATCCTGGTATGAATTGTTAATTACCGAAGTAACCACATAGATGACGGATCTTCCATCAGGAGAAAGCTGTACACCACTAACAGTACGTAGAGTTGCTATATCATCAATTGAAAATGCACGCTTTGCCACGGGTGTGTTACTCATGGTGTTGAACTAATTATTTAACGGGTTTGCTTACATCAGGTCAGCCGTGGGTTTCCTGCTTTACATATACTTCAAATAGAAGCATCAGCATTCCCATTGGCTCTGCGTATCCAGGACCATAATCTTAACCGGATGTTTTCAATAACCCGGGTTCTGATCCAATTTTGGTGCTTTACTTACTTCTGTTCTTGAAATAGGTATCCAGTAATTTCGCTGAGCCGGATTACGTTTTTGGGTGAGTGTTCTTTGCCAGGTAGTGGAAATATTTCCGTCTGTACTTGTTTCTATAATATTGATCCCATAGCTATCAGTAAGGTTCTGCAATAATATCTTATACCTCCTCATATCATACCAGCGGTGGTTCTCAAAAGCCAGTTCAATCTGCCTTTCATAACGGAGTGCCTGGGTAATATTCCCGGTGAAATCAGGCATAGCCGCACGATCCCTGACTTTTTTAATATAAGTGACAGCTTCTGTGGTTTGTCCTAATGCTATACAGGCTTCCGCATAATTTAGCAGGATTTCGGCATACCTGAATTCAATCCAGATATTTTGATTCCTGTTATTTACGGTAGGACTTACCTGCTCATCCAGCATTTTTCTTATAGCGTACCCTGTCTGTGTTGCATTGAAAGCGTTGTAATCGCTGTTACGGGTATCGTACCCAAAAGTTTTTTTGATCTGCACTCCATTTTGAATGATGATACGGTCACGAATGCTGTAAGGGCTATTTTTCCAGATGGCGCTATCATACAGAATTGTGCCGTAAAATCTTGGATCGCGGCTGGCGTATATGTTTTTATTTGTGTATTTACCTGATATGTTTTTATATAACCCGGATGCATCTACCTGAAAATGATTAAAGAAGCCCGAGCCGTCTTCCATCTGGTAAGTATCTACCAGCTTTTGAGTAGGACAGATAGTATTCCAGCCGGTTTTTCCGCTTGGTTCATCCCACTGGTTCATCTGATTAACGGCTCCATCCAGGTTAGAATACATTTTTCCCCATATAACTTCCGGACTTGATAGATCTTTAGCTGTAAAAAAACTATATAATTTTTGAGACACCTGTGCTTTATCGGGCGCCCCAAAATCTGCCAGTTTATACGTCCCCAGGTCTATAATTGCTTTAGCGGCATTTTTTGCAACGGTCCATAATGCAGTCCTGTCTTTGCCTTGATAGCCTACAAATTTACTGATAGCAGTACCATCTGCAGTAAGGTCGCTGGCTGCAAATAATGAGATCCTGGATTTAAGGGCCATCGCTGCTTCCTTAGTGGTTCGCCCTATTTGCATTTTATCTTTGGTTAAAAGCAGAGCAGCGGCATCATCACAATCTTTTATGATAAAGTTGACAGTTTCATCAAATGATGCCCTGGGTATTGATTGAAAATCCTGTTTTATTTCACTTTCAACTTTCAAAAGAGGCACTCCTCCATACGTACGGGCAAGCTGTGTATAGGCGAATGCCCTCAAAAATAAAGCTTCTCCTTTCATTACATCAACCTGTGCCTGCAGATTTGCTCTATCTGCCTGAGTAGCAGCATCTACCACACGATTGATATTACCGAGAAACTTATTAACTTTTTGAATGTTTTGGTAATGGAAGTTCCACCCTGGCAAATCAGTATTCCATGGAGCCGTATTTTCAGGCGTCAGATCTCCGCGAACATACAGATCATTTGTCTGGGACTGGGATTCATCTGAAACAGAAGTAATCATATATTGGGAATAGCCGATTCCTGCTCCTTCATAAGTATTTAACAGGTAGCCCTGAGCTAAATTAATATCCAACCAAAGAACAGCGTCCGTATACCTGTCAACAGGAGCCTTATCCAGTAGGTCCCGTTTGCAGGCCGAGAGCGAAAACGTTAATAGAGCAACCAGCATTAAACCTGAATTATATTTTTTCATATTCGTTAATTAATTTTAATCAATTCAATCATAATTAAAAGGAAACATTCGCACCTATCGTAAATACTTTCATAATAGGATAATTATCCCTGTTTGCACTAAACTCAGGATCCCAGATTCCCTGTGAAGCATATATCAGGAATAAATTTTGCCCGGAAATGAAAATTTGAGCGTTGTTGAGTTTAACTGCATCCCTAAACCTTTTAGGTAATGAGTAACTGAGCTGCACGTTTTTCATGCGGGCAAATTCCATGTTTTGATATTCTACATCCGTTCTATAGCTATTGCTTCTCCAGTAGGGCCTCCATCCATTGGGAGTTCTGGGCTTAGTGGCATTGATATTATCGGGTGTCCATCTTCCATCAGCCTGAAATTGATAATAATTGCCTGATAAGCCTTGCTGAGAACCTAACATCTGTCTCCATGTTGTGCCAACACCAGTGACAAGGGCAGTCAATTCCAGGCTTTTATACCTGAAATTCATTGATACGCCATAAGTTATTTCAGGAACACTTGTTTTGTCGAAAAGGATCCTGTCATCAGCGCTTATTTTGCCATCTTTATTATAATCTTCGATGATTACATCTCCGGGTATTGCTCCGGTAACATGAGGTGTTTTATTTATCTGGTCAACATCCCTGAAAATTCCTGCTGATTTATATAACAAGGTGGCGCCTATTGGGTGACCTGTCCGTGCCTGCCATGAAACCATTTGGGCAGGCTCATCAAACTCCACTATTTTATTTTTTGCGTAAGCAAGGTTGCCGCTTATGCCATAAGAAAAATCAGTTTTTTGATTTTTGTATCCCAGTTCCAGCTCGAAGCCCTTGCTGTCAACTATTCCGAAATTTTCATTAGGCAAAGAAATACCTGCAAAGTCAGGTACCGATGCATTTCTTGCCACCAGGATCCGGCTGCGCCTTTGACTGAAAAAGTCAGTGTTTAAAAATATCTTGTTATTTAAGAATATTAATTCGAACCCAACATTAGAAGTATTAGCTATCTCCCAGGTAATAAATGGATTGGGGCTACATTCTGGTATAAACTGTTATAATAAGTACGGTCTGTTCCGTATACCCCGCCTGTGCCAAATGAATAACTTGCAAGATATTGGAAGGGGTCTACCTGATCATTTCCCATTTTACCCCAGGAGGCTTTAAGTTTCAGAAAATTTATAAACTTAACCTGGAAAAAGTTTTCCCTGGAAACAATCCATCCTGCCAGCACACTGGGGAAATTTCCCCATCGGCCGCTTTCTTTAGAGAACCTTAAAGAACCATCTCTACGCAGGGCAAATTGAAACAGGTACTTTTCTTTGTAATCATAGCTTAATCTTCCAAAAAAATCTTCACGTGCATCAATATAGGCAGATCCATTATTGTCTTTATTATCATTACCTCCAGCAAAAAGGTAAGGTAACCGGTCACTGACAAACCAATTACGGTATGCATTTATTCCCTGGCCCTGGCTTTCAAAGCTTTCAAAGGCCACAAATGCGCTCAGATTATGAATTTTGTTAAAAGTTTTTACGTATCCAAGCTTAATGTTAACTAAATCCCGTTTAGCATCATCATAACTATCATATAACTCGGTAAATCCGTCAGTAACTTTTGTTAGGAAAGCGGTTCCATCTTCTTTTCCGGTATTGCCTGCAGCTAAATACGCCGCCTTATCAAATCTATACCCTTCCACCGGTTTTTTTAATTGCTTGCGCTTGTAAACATCGATGTCATAAGAATAAGAACCCGATAAAGTTAACCCTTCTACTCCGGGAACTTTGAAAGTGCCGTTGATGGTATTGTAGCTTTTAAAACTTTTCCTGTCATTAAAGCCATAGGCAAATGAAGCCATAAGAGCGGGATGGTAACCTATACCAAATGAACCGGTTGCTTGTAAACCGTTAGGAAAGTAAGCATAATCGGTTGGCCTGGCCTGGTTGATCACATTAAATATGTCTTCCCTTGGATTGGGAGAACCAATTCTGTTTTCCTGAATTTCGTTAAGGTCAAGCCCCAGGTTTAAATATTTATTTAGTTTCACATTTACATTCAGCTTTAAATTAAACCGCTTAAAGTCGGTTGCATCGCTTTTATATAATCCATCAGAATTAAAGTACCCAAAAGATCCATAATATGTCACAGACTCATTTCCTCCATTAACAGTCAGGTTATGGTTAGAGGTATGGCTGAACTTATTTAAGGTCACTTTATTCCAATCTGTATTAGGATGGGTCCAGGGAAATTGTCCGGATTTATATTTTTCAATATCCTCTGGTTTATACCTGAGATTAGCCTCGGGAATACCATCGTAGGTTTGCAATTCGCGGATCATTTGTGCGTAAGTGGCCGCATCGGTCATTTTAGGAAGCCAGGTAGGAGTAGAGAGACCTGTATAAAAAGAATAACTTACAATTGGTTTTCCCAGCTTACCTCGTTTTGTCGTAATAAGAATAACGCCATTGGCTGCTCTTGCACCATATATTGCTGCAGAAGCATCTTTAAGAATACTTATGCTTTCAATATCGGTGGCATTAAGCGCATTCATGTCCCTTCCTTCCACACCATCTATAATAACCAATGGAGAACTATTGCCTAGCGTACCTACACCCCTGATCAGTAAGGATGCTTCATCAGCACCCGGCTCTCCCTGTGGCTGCTGAGCAATAAGTCCGGGAAGACGGCCTGCCAGAGCATTAGAGACGACACCTACAGGAGATGCCAAAATTTCTTTATTTGAAATAGTAGCTACTGAACCAATCACATTTACTTTTTTCTGTTGGCCATAACCAATAACAACCACTTCATCCAGCGAGGTTTCCGGCCAGCTAAGCGTAACATTGATTATTCCGGATTTATTTACTTTTATTTCAATTGGACCATAATTAACTATTGTAAACTGGAGGGTGGCATTTTCCGGGGCAGTCATCGAAAAATTACCACTTTCATCTGTACTGGTTCCCTTGCCAGTTCCCTTAATTGTTACAGATACGCCTGGCAAAGGCCCTCCTGTTGTTTGGTCGGTTACTTTACCTCTTATGGGCACGTCTGCTGCCGGTGTTCGGTAAGTTCCTGCAAAATCTGCTGCCTGCAGAATATCCGCAAAACATAACAAGATGGACAAAAGGAAAAGAAGAAAATAACAGGAAGCTTTAATGCGTATTACGTGGGTATAGTACCTGGATAGCACAAGATCTTTTTCCATAAAACGTTAGTATAGGTTATGAGAAATGAAAGTTAATTATAACCAAATATAAAAGAAAACAATTAAAATAATAAGTTTTCGAAATCTTTTAAGAATAAAAGAATTCGTATTAATAAGGATCTCTTTATAGTTTTAAAAATGCCCCTTTACGAAAGGTTTCAAGGAAGATATAATTGTTGTTTTGTTAGGAGTTTATGTATTACACATTAGGTCATTTAAAAATTTCGAAAGGAAAAGGTCGGTATATCAATTTTGAACAACCACTTGTTTTTTATTTTGATGAGAGTAGGAAGCGCTGGAAGAAAACCTTGAAGGAACACCTTTACAACAAGACATTTTTTTTGAAGAGGAAGTTGCGGATATTGTACCGGACTTTAGATATTGAGTAGTGGATGAGAAACGGGAAGGTATTTTTGAGGAACAAACAGTTTTACTCACCGTACTCTTTTTGTCTTGTGCAAATAATAAGAAAGGCGACATAAAAAAAAGAACCAGCAAAACACTGGGAATTGAAGAAGACACGGTACACTTTTTTAAAATCATCTGCTGATTATTACATTATTAAATAAGATAATTCATTGCGGGTTCAACTTATAAAATTAACACTGCAATATTTATAAATTTACACAAATATATTTTAACGAATTCCTATCAGAACTTTTTCCTAAATGATATATAACTTAATGAAAGAAATGTCCAGGAGCAGAGAAGCCTTTAGAGGCATCATCCAAAATCAGCACCCAATCATTTTTCTCACCTTCATTGGTGGGAGGAGTAAAGACTTGAACATTATTTTTGTTTGAAATCTTTAGAGGCATGTTACCTGCTTTGTTGTTATTACCATAATTTTCCCCGTTGCGGGGATTATACCACCACGCATTTAAATTTTTTGCAGGCATTCTGCTAAGGTCTATACTGAAAGACCTGCCGTTTGTAGTATAAACCATTATATAGGAATAATCTTCAGCTCTGGCACATTGTATACGGTCATCTGCATCTCCATTTTCTGAGCTTAAAATACTTTGATCCGGTATTCTTTGTGGACTAATAAAGGGACGTGATTCCATCAAGCTTCTTACGAACATCATTTGTTTAGCACCTTCAAAGTTCAATGCATCGTACCAGTAATAATTAAAATGAGATTGATCATGAATATTGTCCGGTTTATCCATTTGCCGAATGCCATTACCACCATAGGTAAATCCAAATGCTCCTGCAAGTAAGGACCAGTAGGCCCTGCGGCGAATATCCCAGGAGCTGAATACCCCTTTCTTAAAACTATGCTGAATCGGATGTTGCTCATAGCATGGCTCTGCATCTAAAGTAGGCTTTGCCGGATTAAGAATATAATAATTAGTAATTCTTTCATAACTTTATTATCAACGCTATGTCCTGATTGTATCATATTAAAATCCAACCACGGTTTATTATGATAAAATTCTCCTGATGATGTAGCGGGTGGACGATAAGTTCCTCCTTGCGGATGATAACTAATCAGTATGTTGCCCGCATCCCCGTTAGTGGCCCCGTCTGTTAACCCTTTTGCTAAATTGTCATAAATAGCATCTTTTTTGCCCCAGACATCTCCCCCCCCAATATCCAGATAATATTATTTTTTGTTTTATACCTGTTACCTAAGAACCAGCCATACTTATACGCCATAAGTGTGTCGCTGCTTAGTAAAGGCTTGCTTATTGCATTTTCACCTTCCGCACCTTTTTTATCTTCTATGTATGACCGGGCCCAGGCTGGAAGTAATGCCATATAAAGCCCTAAACTTTCAGCTTTATTAATAATGTAATCGGCATGTTGCCAATAACTTTCATTAGGTTTATTAAAGTCATTGTTTTCAAAAGCCCGAACTCCATATACATTCTTATCGGCTACGTTAAATCCTAACAGATGCGCCTGAATAACTGTAGATTTTTTATTATTTCTGTCAGCCAGGTACTTATCCGCTTCTTGCCGGTTTAATGTTATAAACAGGTTCCATGCTGTATCTCCAAGCCAGAAAAACGG
>JAABUK010008817.1_pt1 | contig 14009 bp, 21 predicted proteins | sample 5559141 | NCBI WGS metagenome assembly JAABUK01 (sample SAMN10711869, study PRJNA513367) | rock metagenome | isolation source: Antarctica rocks | place: Antarctica: Victoria Land, Pudding Butte nord | collected 2016-01-03
TACAGGTCTGGGTTTGGTATGGTCAGCTATGAACTGCCCTATGCGCTCTACAGTTGTTGGCAATATTCTGCTGATGCTTTCCTCATCATAGTCAAGTGCAGTCTCAACTGCAGCATCAAACTCTTTGGCTACGGTCTTGAGTGCCTCGAACTTGTTTCGCCTTCTCTCCCTCTTCTGGTATGTTGTACATAACCAGATTCAAACTCTTCCGGTCTCTGCTGATCTCCTCAAACTTGCGATCGTAAGCTTTGCTTGTTTTCTCGAGTTTGATCAAACGTTCATCGCACTCTCTCTGTTTGCGATCCATATCATCAGGTGTACGTTGTGCAGCTTTGCTGTATGACAAGCGCTGTGGCAGATCTTCAGCTGGCTGTGAGTCTGCTGGAGGGAAGTTTTCTTCCTGTTGACTGTTGGAGGCTGTCGAGGGTGTTTTGCTGTGAACAGCAAAGGGCACTGGAGTGCACATATGCTGTCGATAATCGCCATAGCGTTCTATAAAGAACCTTTGTAACTCTTTCCTTGATGCTGGCTCATAGCCATCAGGATTGACCTCTTTCCAAACTGCAAGAAGCTGTGGCTTCGTGTAGTCTAGGATCTGATCTGAAAGAAGCACTTTGTCGCCTCTGTTGGCACTTTATGCCGCTTGCGGCGTCATCGCTCCAAGTTTGGTCCTGTTCGCAGTCTGTGCTTCTTCTTCTTCGTTGATTGGACTTCCTAAGGCTTTACGCTCAAGGCATTAGTGATCAGGTTAAGCATCTTGCGCTAGAGCACATACTATGATGCAAGCTGCCTTGATCCGTGGCAATAGCAGCGTGTGCAGTAATTGCAACAACTCTCACAGCTAGACGACTTCGTCCGTCATATGCGTTATGCCTCATACTGCGAGGCCTCACCCTACAGCGCTGTCCCCGGGGCTCGGTCTTGGTCGCGCTCAGCCAGCACTCACGCGCAACCGAGCCATCAGACAGCGCATCGACAGAAAGACATGCATTGCTTCCAGCCTGATCACTGCACCAGTTTTGACCGAGCTTATGAAGCTCACACTCAGCCCTAGCAGCGTCACAAATACTAACACCATAGCTGCCGGTGTGTTGGCGTGCAACAGCATGCAATCAACAATACAACTGCCATGAAGCTTGAGCCTGAACGTGCCACTTTGTTGCCTGCAGTGTCCCAGGCTGTAGGACCAAATTATTTGGTCTGGTACAGCATTCTCTGTGCGCTGACAGCTTCAGTTGGTACCTGGGTGGTGCACTTCACCAGTTACCTCTGGCACAATGTATTTAAGGGTTACGTATTGCAGGAGGAAAGCATGTCCCTCAAGGTATGCTGCTGTGCTCGACAGCGTTCAGTCCTATGCATTTTGGTCAAGTCTTGCCTGCTTATTTCAAGCATGCATTTGCAGCTTGCTTGGATACAGTACAAACTACAAAGGACATAAGCACTTGTTTGCATCTGCAAACAATGTGACCAACTTTTGTTGGCACTTGTGCAGGAGAAGAACTTGATGCACGGGGTAGATGTGACACACAGCCGCTTCTTCGACCAGCCAAAGGTCAAGGAAGCTGTAGCCTTTGCAGCTGAAGCTCACAGGGGACAAGCACGCAAAACCAAAGAGCCATACGTGGCTCACTGCATTGAGACCGCATGCATTGTGGAGGAAGTCCTGGATCTGGCTGAAGACTCTGAGTACATTTCCAGGTGACTTATTATGCCAGCACAACCGCATTAGATGGTCTGACGCCATGTGTAGCTTGTTACCCTTGAGACTGCATGCACTGAGCAAGATGTGGTGGGTCTGCCTCAGACTTTGAACACGCCTTCAGGCAATAGACTGCACCAGGATGGTTGTGCTATGGTTATCTCACAGCCAATGCCTTGACGAGACCCTTCTTAGTAGCCTCACAGCAGTCACACTCTGTCACAACATGCATGGACCGCAAGCACTGTGTTCCACAAAGGATTGCAAAATCAACCACATGTCAATGGAGTGCATGCTGTCTATGCGCATGAACACACATGAATGCACATACAGATGTCGCCTCTTTGAATCTTCCCAGCTTATAGAATCTCAACTTGTCTTAGCATCTGAGCAGCAGATGACATTGACCAATCCTGAGACCTTTTGCTGTCCGAGGTCTGTCTGTGTGTGCGTCTTTCTGTCTGTCTGTGTGACACCGGCATCAGGTCACAATGTCCTGCATCCAATCTCCTACAAATCTTTCTGTTTGTGTGCTCTAAAGACTAGACACAACATTTGTCCTGCATGGACCCAGCGCATCATGAGCTGGAAAGCTTTGCCATCAGGGTACTTATCATTATTGTCATCATCATCAATATTATTATCATGAATGTTATGAACAATGTTTGTGTGCTGCAGGGCAGAGTCTGCCATAATTGCTGCACTGCTGCATGACGTGTTGGACGACACATCAGTCAAAGTGCAACAGATCGAGGACCAGTTTGGCACAGAGGTGGCGTCCATGGTGAGCAAAGTCAGTCAGCTGAGCAGCATGAATCAGCTGCTCAGACGCCGCAGGAGACAACTGGTGAGCCCTTTTGTACTGGACAGGTTTTTCTGCATGGATCCTAGTTGACAGCACGGGCTATGGGTGTTTCTGATTTCACCATTGACTGCCATGCTTTCACATCTCAATGTCAGTGAAGCAAAAGGAAGCTGCCTATGCTTTGGGCGTTCCTCCTGGGCCCCATGGGCATACACCCAAACTGTTCCAGCATATGATCTTGTGTGTGTATGTGCACTGCTCCTTTGGGACAGTGTGCTTGTTTGTTTCTTGAGCCAGGAGCCTTGACTTGGTGGAGGGTCAAACCAAAGCTTGCAACTTTTACCACATCTTCCCAGTACAGAGAGAAACGCCCTAAGAAACGCCTGGCAACAGAAGAAACGAGCTTCTACTTTCCACTGGCACCTCAATTTGGATTTGAGGAATACCCCTCTTTCTAACACAGCTTGATACTTCTGATTCCCAAAGAGCTCTTCCTGGCTGCAGTCCGGCAGGAGCCGTGGCATCGGGCTAGGCAAGGAAGAAGAGGAGCAGCTGAGGACGTTCATTGTCAACATGGTTTCGGAGCCGCTGGTGCTGGTGATCAAGCTGGCGGACAGGCTGCACAACATGCGCACCGTCTTTGCCCTGAAGAGGGATAAGCAGAAGGCCGTGGCCACCGAGACGCTGCAGGTGTGGTGCAGCCTGGCGGAGAGACTGGGCATGATGGTCTTGAAGGTACGCTTCTTCCCCTTACACAATTTAGCCTTCATCATGAGCTGGAAAGCCTTTATTATTATGATGATGATGATGATATTCATTATTATCATTGTCATTCCCATCACCATTGTCATTGGTATTGTTACTGTTATTATTATGATCCTTATCATTGTTATTACTTTTAGCATTGTCATTGTCATCGTCATTGTCACTGTTATTTTATTATTATCATCATTGTAAACCATGCATGACCTGGCCGGCGTAGCTGTCAAGGGCTGAGAGACAGTTCAGACAGGGAGCTACTTGGGACTGTATGTACTTGGCCTGAAGGGCAGACCCGTGTCTCATGTTGAAGCAGGCATGAAGGAATGCATGAAGGAAGGGAGAAACGAGTAAACCAGTATATGAATGAACAGATGAATGGCATGTACTTGTTTAGGTTCTCTTTGCATGCTTTCACATTCGATTTTGGCCACGCTACCATTGGGTTGAGTTTGCAGGCAATTGTGTTGCTTAAGTGAGGTGTGATCTGCTGCAATTCCAACCGCATTGAATTTGCTGAAGGCAGAGAACGCCATGCAGCTTACTGGCTTGTACACAGGGCTGCAAAACACCTCACACAATATCAGTCTTCTGATCACTTTCTGCTGGCAGGCTTCAAACATTTGTACTATGTCAGCAGCTTTTGATTCTCATGGCTGCAGCGACGCTTCACATGCCTCTAGGGTGGTACACAGAGCCAAGTTTCAAACCTTCTGATGCCGAAATTGGACCTCATACAGGGAGCTGCTGAGGGCTATACACGTCTTGATGAATGAAGTAGATCAACAAGACATCGGAGAAACAAGACTTGTCCCGCACGTACCTAGCTCATCATGAGCTGGAGAGCGAATTTATCATTATCATCAATTTTATTGTTATCTTTATTATTATTATTATTGTTGTTGTTATTGTTATTAGTATTATCATTGTCTTTATTGTTATTACTATCATTATTATTATCAACTACTTGTGCTGTTGCAGGCAGAGCTAGAAGACCTGTGCTTTGCAGTGCTGCACCCGCATGAATACACAGCCTTGCGTAATGAGCTAGACAGCATCTGGGGCCTACAACAAGTCACTGATCTGGTCCCAGTCCAAGCAGAAACCCTGCTGAGTCAGGCCATGGCTGGCATCAAGACTGCAGCTGAGATAGCAGCTGCTACACCTGACGCCCCCCAGCCCCGCCTTCCCCACCCTAGCCCAGTCCCCCGCCCCATGCTGTCAACTTCCTCTCAGGAGCGGTCACAGCAAGCTGATAGCGCAGCCACAGCTTCCGCCACTTCAGTTCAAAGCGAACAGCAGCAAAGCGTGCAAAGCGTGGCGGGAGATCTGTACGCACACTCTGAACGGGGCATGGTGAGAGCAGCAGCGCAAGCCAGGATCAACCCCCGACAGCAGAAGGCCCTGCAGTCAGGGCTGTTGCGGCTCAGCCCTCCGTGCAGCAGAAGAAGAGCAGTGGGCGGCGTAGTACAGCAGCAGTCTTGGAGCCTCCTGAAGTTGCCAGTTCATCATTTGGCCCTTCTCAGTCTTCCCCTTCAGCTTCTCCCTCAGCTTCCCCGTCAGCTTCTGTGCCTCCTTCCCTGCTCAAATCACATGATGACATCATACTACCACTTTCAAGATCCAGCAGTGCCAGCAACCAGAGCCTGGATCAGTCCCAATCATTTACTTCGTCAGCTAGCTCTGCATCCCACAGTCCTGAAGCTGAGTCAACCCCAAGCAGTACAAGGGCCGTTCCAGGCAATGCTGAACCTGCCTTGGGCAGCCCCAGGGCTGCTGGAGACGGGCCTGTGAGGGTCATCAGGGGCAGGGCACCTAGGCAAGCCCTGGCGGCCAAGAAGGCAAATGCTGAGAGGCAGAAGTCAGGAAGCAAAGCAGGTCCCAGTGGCAGAGTGACTGCTGATTACTCATTCCTGTCAGCTGATCAGCAACAGGTGAGATGCGCATCACATCTGGCATCATCACATGTGGCATCTGGCATGTTCATCACGTCTGGCTGCATGCTTGCTGTGGTGTTCTCATTGCTTGCTGATACTTGCGCAGCAACAAGCACAGAAATGTGGGTGTAGACAAGCTGTATCGGCCTGATGGAGCATGAGCAAGTGCAATTAGAAAATGGGAAATGCTGCGTAAACACTTCACCAATTGGCCCATGAGCACGCTTGCTGTGCTGTGAAAAGAGCCTGACACAGCGTTGATGTCCTAGACATTTCATGTGCCAATGCTGCAAGTGAGAATAATAATAAATAATAATAATATACAGGTGCTGCAAGTGAGAGCTGGTGAAGAAATTGATTTAGAAAATGAAAACAAAAGCTTCACAGACACAACTGTTCAGACACTTTCTGTTCTGATGCTGCAGGGTAAGCAGCTGGTGAAGAGGTTAACTCAAGACACCAAGAACACAAGTTTCTCGCATACAACAGTTCACACATTCGTGTCCCAATGCTGCAGGTGAGACAGCTGGTGAAGACAGTCTTGCCATTCCATGCGATGGGGTTCAAAAACCACAGGGCAGTTCCAGCTGGGGCTGCCCCAGGGCTGAAGGTGCTTGAGGGGTGTGCCAGGGTGCTGCTGCAGACCATCTACCTGGAAGGCTACAGCCTGGGTTTGGAAGTGCGAGTTGAGGTAATGCCCAAGGCTAGGTTTGTTTAGAGTAGACTTGAACAAAGTAGAGTAGACTTGAACCAAGTAGAGTAAACCTGAACCAAGTAGAGTAGACTGGGTTGGAAGTGCGAGTTGAGGTAGCGCACCAGACTAGACCTGTTTAGAGTAGACTTGAACACAGTAGAGTAGACTTGAACAAAGTAGAGTAGACTGGGTTTGCAAGTGCGGGTTGAGGTACCGCACCAGACTCGACCTGTTCAGAGTAGACTTGAACACCGTAGAGTAGACTAAAGCACAACACAGCAGACTAGAGCCTGATTACAGTAGACTTGACCACAGCAAAGTAGAGTTGACCCCAGCTAGAGTAGTCTTGACCACAGTGAAGTAGACCAGACCACCACAGAGTAGACTCCAGACCCTGATCGAAGTAGACTTGGCAACAATGGAGTAGACCTAACCACAGCAAAGTAGCCTACACCCCCGCTAGAGTGGTCTTGACCATTGCAGACCCCATCCAGAGTAGACTTTGACCACAGCAGAGTAGACTTGACCGCAAAAGAGTAGACTTGACCCCAGCCAGAGTAGATTAGACCCCAGCCAGAGTAGACTTGACCCCAGCCAGAGTAGATTAGACCCCAGCCAGAGTAGACTTGACCCCAGTCAGAGTAGACTTTGACCACAGCAGAGTAGACTAGACCCCATCTAGAGTAGGCTAGACCCGAGTAGACTAGACCAGAATATAGTAGAATTGACCACAGTACAGTAGACTAGATCAGAACAGAGTGGCCAAAACAACAACAAAAGTGGACTGGCCTAAATTGGACTAGAAATGCTAGACCTCAGATTGTTTCGCGCACTTTTGTGTGCTGTCTCTGCATGCAGTGATGTTCGGTCTCTGCATATACAGCTATTGTCTGTTGGCTAAGTGTGTAGCTATGTTGCGTCTAGGCACACCGGGCTTAGTCATGCTGTCTGTGCTGTGCATGCTGTGCTGTGCTGTGCTTTGACAAGTTTGACATGCTGGGCGGCGCCATGTTATCCTGTGCCTCTTACTCTGATGTGCTGAGCCGAAACGATTCAGCTGTATGTTGCTCACAACATTTTTGGCCTGATGTCAATATCTTGATCACGTGGGGTCCATGTCAGCATATCGACTGGGACTCTTGCTAGACTCTTGCCGGTCCAAAGCCTAAAACATCTCCACAATGTAGAAACGTGTTTCTACTGGCCCCAGACGTTTCTGAGTTTATTTTCCCAGTGTATGGCTGACATTGCTGAATCAAAACAAGACGTTCTGGGGTCGAAAAGAGCTGCCTGTCATCTGTGTTCAAAGTTACGGGTGTGTGCAGGGTCGTTTGAAGAGCATGTACAGCATCTACAAGAAGATGATCCGCAAGAAGGTTCCGGTGCGTCAGGTGTATGATGCAAGGGCCCTGAGGGTGATAGTGGGTGATGAGGGGGGGTCCAAGACAGAGGATGCCTGGGCAGCTGCCTACCGGTTTGTTGCGTGCCTTGCTAAATGTAATCACCATAAATGCTTTGATAACTTGTTCAATCAGTCACTCATTCAGTCATTTGTTCATCCATTACTTGTTTAGTATTGTCACTGTTGTTGCAAGCTTTCCCACATTGTTATGTGATACGTCATTATCACTATACAATGCTTCTGTGCTCTTGATATCTGTACTGATGAGAAAAGACAACAAGAAAAGAATACATTTACGCCTTCAATGGATGCTCTATTATCTACATGGCCATTCTGGGATTGCGAGGAGCTTGCCAACAGTGCGTTCCAGCAACTCAGCCGTGCCAACATCTGGAAAGCAAATTTGTTATTGTTTTATCATTATCATCATTACCATTATCATTACCATTATCATTATCATCATCATCATCATTATCATTATTCCTGTTATTATTGTTGTCACTGTTAGGAGCTTGCAATCATCGCTGGTGGCACTGACCAGGCTTGGCACTGCAATGCAGGATCCAGCCAGCTGTCCATCGCCTGTGGCGGAAGGTTGGTGGCGAGTACGATGACTACATAGTCAATCCCAAGAGATCGGGGTACCAGTCCCTGCACACGGCAGTGAAGGGTCCGGGTGGGGTGCCCATGGAGGTCCAAATCAGGACCGCCCACATGCATGAAGTGGCTGAGTACGGCGCTGCTGCGCACTGGACTTACAAGGAGAACACACCCAAGCTGCAAGCAGGATCTGACAAGATCCAGGTGAACTTGCTTGCTGCTGCTGCCAGACAATAATAAGATCAGGGCAAGCCTTTGCAGCTGGAGCACGCTGACCCCTGCAAGATGTTGGAGACAAGAGTGCCGGTCTCCGAGCAACTCTGTCCCGTCATCTGCAGCTGATGCCACTGTCAACCCTGCACTTGCATCAGCGTGCATCAATGACATGCTTTCCAAATGTTTGCAAGGGGCTGCTGGATTGGTTTTTCCAGCCAGTACTAAAGCAGGAGGCATCCGAGCTGCAGCCAGGTTATTACAATATGCACGTGGCATATCATGCTGCCAAATGGTGTTCATATGGTGTTGTTGTGATCAGCCCAAAGCTTATGTTGAGGTGCGATGGGCATGCACATAAGTTTTCTACATGTGCTGTATTTTGAATGTTGAACATGATTGTTGAGGTGGAGTTTGAACCAGTCTGCTGGGTGGTGCTGTGCTTATGGCATGCTGGGGTATGGCAGTTTAAGCTAGGGTATGGCAATGCATATTAGGGTGTGGCAATGTGAGCTAGGGTGTGGTTATATGAGCTAGCGTGTGACAATGTACGCTAGGGTATTGCTTTGTATGCTAGGGTGTGGCAGTTTGTGCTGTGGCATACGCATAGATGTGTTCTTTTCTGCCACAGCAATCCACCACTTTCCTCGCATAGGTCTCCAGATAACAGTCCATGTACAACTTCATGGCTTGAATGGCACAGGCGTATACATGTATGTACATGTGCTGTAACTTGCACAGAAATGTGTAGAACTTTATACTTGACACATGCACACAGATACATGTAAATGAGAGCTGTTGCACGTGATGTTGCAGGAGCGACAGCCTGTAGTCTGTCACAGAGATGGTCACATGCGCACTGGTGTGGTGTACAGCGTGCTCAAGGATGGCTTGCAGTTCCTGGCAGTCGTCGACAGCTCCAATGCAGTTCCTGTCTCTGATCAGGACGCAGGAATTAGCCTCGCCTCTGTCCAGTGAGTCCCCAGCTCTGCAAGAGTAGCAAGTGCTTGTTTGTGCAGAGACTCACGCTCACACTCACACTCACACTCACACTCACACTCACACTCAGGAGATAGCCTCGCCTCTGTCCAGCGAGTCCCCAGCTCTGCAAGAGTAGCCAGTGCTTGTTTGTGCAGAGTCACACTCACAAGCACAGTCACACTCACACTCACACTTGAGTGTCACCTCAGTGTTATCACTCACACTCACGCTCATATTCTTGTTGTACATCAGACACCTGCTGAACCTGCTGCTGGTCCCAAGAGTGTGCCTGTCATGCAAAGACCCATCCACAGTGGGTTGATGACTTGCTGTATAGCAGACACTTCTGCTCCTGAGCTTACTGCTGACTTGTGCCAGCAGTATGGACCAGCTCTGCTTTGCTTTGCCTGCAAGCTCTGATTGCAGCTGCACCAGTCTTGCTACATCCCATGCACACTTTACAGAAACAGCCCCATGCTGTGTCTGGCTTCTGCCCTTGTTTCAGGAAAAATGCCGCTCACATAACATGTGCATAAATCAAGTAGCCGAACTGGTAACAATGGTAACACACCATGGCCGCAAGGTCAGCTATAGCACAAATCACCACATAGGATGGTGTCAGTGAGTGGCTTGGTGATAACAGACTATAACACATTTGTAAATACAATATATATTTTATACACTACAGTATCATGGAATTGAATATAACATAATACAACATCGTATAGTATAATATAACATAACATAGTATAATATAATCTGATGTGATATGATATGATATAGTATAATATAATAAATAATATAATGCAATATAATATAATGTAATATAATATAGTGTAAGACAAGGTGATGTGAGGTGATGTGATGAGATGAGATAAATAACACGTTGCAGGGAGCTTTACCAGTACGCCCACGACAGGTGCTGGTTCAGGCCCGGCCACGGCGACCTGAATGCCTGCTTGGAAAAGTACTCCAAGTGCCAGGATGGCAGGTTCCGGCGGGAAGACCACACTGGCTACAAGCTGCCATACTTCTGCACTCCCTTGGAGGTGGGCTGATGCAGACATTGCATGCTGCAGCTGTGCATGCATTGACCCAATTGCATGCATTGACCCCATTGCATACATTGCATGCTGCAGCTGCGCACACTTCAGGTGCGCATGCGTTGACTCCATTGCCCCCTGCACATATGCATGCAACAACATGATTGTGCTGCAACTTTGGAGCACTCTGCATGGTGCTCAATGCTGCAGTGCTTTAGCTCTGGATACTTTGACTGGGGCTTACACACCTTACAGACAGCCACACCACTGCTAAGTCATGGACAGAACAGCCTGCTGTTTATTACAGATATGTCCATAAGCATCCTCTGCATCAGGTGCTCTGACTTGAATGTCAAAACCATGCTTGCAGTACTCTCGGCAACTGTTTTCACAGCTGTTTTGAATGTGACCGGTGTCGCTATCGCTTACCATTTGCGCCATAATCAGAGAGGCATTGAGAGTTATGCACTGCGCATCTTGTTTTTCCTTGCTCTGCTCTGTGGCTGTAGTTGTGCTCTGATGCTAGGTTGTGATGTCAGTTGCAAGAGACAATCATAAGCTGGGGTCACTTCATAGAAGGATTGGATCAGACACAGAGCTTGCCAACAGCCAAACAGGCCACATCTGTATTGTTGCAGCTTTTGTGGTTGTGGTCGGCACAGGCGAGCACTTGAACTGCAGATGCGCTAGCAGCTGGTTTCAGCACCAGTTGGGTTTTACAGCTCAGCTGCTGTTGATGATCAGCAAATCAGGATCATGATGGATGATGATAAAATCTGAACCTGTGATCCCTTGCAGGCATGGTCAGCCCCAGCGTCTAACCCTGGGGGCGAGGTGCCTCAGCAGGAGGGCCCCCCAGCTGGTCACCACTCTTCTTCAGGTCCAGTCAGCACTGGCCACCTGGCAGAGCGTGCCAAGAACCAGAGAGACTTGAACCTCAAGGTGCTGCGCACTTGCTCACCTGCAACCTGAGTGTATACATGCAGTGTGTGATGACATTCACTGTGCTGCGCTGCACATCTTGTTACATACATGCAGTGTGTGATGTGTGCTGCGCTGTGCTGTGCTGTGCTGTGCTGTGCTGTGCTGTGCTGTGCTTGGCTATATATCAAAGGCATGCAAAGCAGCAGTTACAAGCGCTGCTTGATGCCAATCGTAGGAATGCGAGACAAACTAAAAAGATGCAGTTGGCGTTCTGTGTGCTGCCTGCGTGCTTTGCGGTAATACATTCATAATATCATGCTAATGCACTAGGTGCTGACCGTGCCCAGCAACCCGCGGCTGTTTAATATACGTAAACCTGTTGCGCATCAAATGACGGCATAGTCAGTAAGGTGCAAGCTGTAGAATTGTGTATGCAGCGCCATCAGCCTGAATGTTAGGGTGCATCTGAATGGGACAGAGCATGTTGCGCACAAGAGGGAGTTCCACCGCTCTCTCCATCCTGTGCAGACATTACTACTATACACATATGTCAGCTTTGTGCAATCAAAGCAAGCGCTGAACAGATGTTGGCGTCAAATGCACATCACGGCACACAATTTTTCCCGTAGCAAGTTTGTGGCGTGCAGACGCTGCGCTTGCGCGGCATTCTAGAGTGGAGAGACGAGGTGACAAGCGGGCCGGATCACTCTGGATCATCCACCTCGTCAGAAGTGATGATCCTAATCTGGCCTGCCGGGGAGTTCAAACGCTTACCTCGTGGCACGACAGCCAGCAAGATTGTTCACGATCAGGTCAGATGACACATCTGTGCTACTTCCTCTGTTATTGTGATTTTGTTTGTTCCGTCATTCACTCATTTCTACATGGTCTTTCAGAACATAGTCAATATAGAGCAGGCAATGTATAGCTTGTGCACTGCACGGGGCTCAAGTCCAGCCTGATAGCTGCCAACGCTCCTCGCCTATACAGCCCAATTTGCCAAGTCATTGGGCGTAGAAAAGAAAAGACGACGTCGCTTATGCATTTTCATTGTACATGGGGGACAAGTGTGTGAAGTCAGTGCCCGCGTGAGTAAGTGTTCATACTATATATGGGTGTACACCTGGTTGGCTAATGCTGCTGCAGTAGTAGCAAATACCTTTGAGCGGTGGACATACACCTTGGACATACCGCCTCGTGAAGATGTGTGTAACCCTGACAAAGAGATGCTGCTGATGTAGGGATGGGCTCAGCGAAGTGGGGATGAGTTTTCCCGCCTGGTCAATGTCAATAATCGGTTGGTCCCAGAAAACACAGTCTTACAGGATGGGGACTTCTTAGTCCTCAGCCGTGAACTGCTTACAATTTGAGGCTCTGTGGTGCCTCATGCTTCATATCCTCATCATGATCAGCATCATCAACTTGAGCTATCCTTTCTGCTTTTTCAGCGTGCAAGGCAGCTGAGCCTGCCACAAATCTGTACAATCTCATGTACCATCAACCTGGGGCAGTATTGGAACATGGTACTGCAACAAAGTTGTTCTTCAGTCATCAGTGTCAGCTATCAAGAATTATGTACCAGTAGCTTGTTGTATGTTTCAAATGCAATTGTGCCTTTGCTTGCTTTTGACCTGTCTCTGCTGTCTAGGCACCGTTTCTCCTGCATGCGAAATATGAAGGCAAAAGTATGGTATGAGGCCAAGTTTTCAGATCCATTTTGCACATGAGTAGAGCCAATCAAGACTGTTCACGTCTCAATGGAAGGATTCCATGAGTCTTACACGACAAGGAACCTATGGAACCTTGCCCCTGGCGTGTTGTGATTTTGTAATCGGTGCTTCCTGTATGGCCCTCGTACTTTGTAAGTCTTTCAAACCTTGAGTGTCTTCTTGCTTTTCTGATGGTCAGTGGAAGCCATGAAAGACGCCATTGCGCTCAACGTTTCAGCAAAGTCCTCCCAGTCCATATTGGAAATGCCAATGTTGCAGGCCATCATGCTAGCGTGCTTGGGTGCCAAGTAGAATCTACGTGAGGAGCATGCACTGGGATACCGGAAGTCAATGCCTTTCTCTCCGACATATTGTTTTGTCTCAACTGCTAGCACCGCTCCTCTTTCTGCTGATTGTGTGTTGAGTATGAAAAACATTGCCAGTTTCTCTGTTCTGCTTCTGGCTTTTGCCAGAATATCGCGGTAATTACAGTCTGTCTCCTCAAATTGTACATTCTCTGGCATATATTCAAACTCCTCTGCTGTCATAACATCCTCCTTCAGTTTTTGCAGTGTCGGTGCTGCTATTCCAAGGGGGTTCACATAAACTACACAACACTTATCTGGCATGACCAAGCCTGGAAGCACAGATAGCAAGGCAGTGGTGAGAAGTCTGTGCATGCATAAAGATGGGGCCTAACAGTGTACACATGACGTTGAGCCAGGGTAAAAGATGCATTTACCAAAGACGGGCTGCACACATGCTGCTGCTTGTGAAGCAAGTAGGGCATACTGGGCTTGCCTTTGTTGAAGTCAGGCTTGAGAGCTTGCAAGCCACCCAAGGTCGCTGTCAGAGCTGCGGCTCAGCCTTGGAGGGGCTCGCGTTTGGCAGCTGAAGTCTGCTTGTTATTGTCTGTAGCAACATACCGGACGCGCAACATACCGAACGCGCAACCTCTCTGGGTCGCTGGCCTCGCCACTGGTCATGCGTTTCCCTGCGTCAGTCAGCTTCCAGGTCAGCTTCCGACTCATTCGGGTCTTGTCAGCAGTAAGTTTCAGCAGGATCGTGGGATTACAGCCGTTCCCCGACTTGCTTCGGCCGATATAGACAGCATAGATGAGCGGTTCGGAGCTTCACTGAAACGGCAACCGTGCTGTGTCGTTTAGCTTGCGAACAAGAGCTACGTAACGATTATCCACCCTCTGATCCACCCTGCCCTCGGCCCCTGCAGATAAGGGTC
>JAABUK010008818.1_pt1 | contig 14009 bp, 13 predicted proteins | sample 5559141 | NCBI WGS metagenome assembly JAABUK01 (sample SAMN10711869, study PRJNA513367) | rock metagenome | isolation source: Antarctica rocks | place: Antarctica: Victoria Land, Pudding Butte nord | collected 2016-01-03
CGGCGTCATCGCGGTGCAGGGACCGGACTCACCGGCCGTGCTGGACTCCCTCGGCCTCCCCGTCGACGCCGACTACATGAGCTTCCGGGTCGCCTCGTGGCGCGGCCGCGAGCTGGTCATCTGCCGGACCGGCTATACCGGTGAGCGTGGGTACGAGCTGTTGCCGACATGGGATACCGCCGGCGAGCTGTGGGACGCTCTGGCGGCAACCGGCGCCCGGCCGTGCGGACTCGGTGCTCGGGACACCTTGCGGACTGAAATGGGCTACCCGCTACACGGGCACGACCTGTCGATGGAGATCTCGCCCGTCCAGGCCGGCAACGGCTGGGCGGTCGGCTGGCGCAAGCCGGAGTTCTGGGGACGCGAGAGCCTCGTCGCCGAAAAGGCGGCCGGCCCCCGCCGGCGGCTATGGGGGCTGGAGTCCCTCGACCGGGGCATCCCGCGGCCGGAGATGGTGGTGCGGTCGGCGGCCGGCGACGTGGTGGGTTCGGTGACCAGCGGCACGTTCTCGCCGACCCTGCGGGTGGGCATCGGCCTGGCCCTGCTCGACTCGGCGGCCGGCGTCGGCGTGGGCGACGAAGTGGCCGTCGACGTGCGCGGACGACCGTCGCGGATGCGCGTGGTCAAGCCGCCCTTCGTCCCCGCGTCGGTGAAGTAGGCGGTCGGTCAGGCCGGCGTCTCGGCCACCATCTGCAGCACGGTGTTGAGGACGGGCAGGGCCAGCAGCGCGCCGGCGCCCTGCCCGAGGCGTACGCCCAGGTCCAGGGCCGGCGCCAAGTCGAGCCGGTCGAAGGCCAGGTCCGCCGCGGGCTCGGTCGATCGCTGCGCGGCCAGCCACCAGGCGACCGCGGCAGGGGTCGCCTCCCGGGCGAGTAGTGCCGCCGCCGCTGCGAGTGCGCCGTCAAGCAGCACCGGCGTACGCCGCACCGCTGACTGCGACAGCAGGCCGGCCATCGCAGCCAGGTCGGCGCCGCCGGCCACTGCCAGCAGCGTGAGGGGGTCACTTCGGCCGCGCACCCGCCGGCGGGCGTCGCGGACGGCAGCCAGCCGTCGCATCCAGGTGTCATCGTCGATGGCGCCGCCGGGACTCATCACCTCGACCGGCTCCGCGCCGGTGAGCACCGAGACGATGGTGGCCGCCGCGGTGGCCGACCCGACGCCGAGCTCGGCGGGGACGAGCAGGTCGGCGCCGGCGTCGACCTCCTCGTCGGCGATCTGTCGGCCGGCGTTGTAGGCCTGCCGGGCTTCGGCCTCGGTCAGCGCATCCACCCGGTCGATCTGGCCGCTGCCGAGGCACACCTTGTGCTGGCCGATCGAGGCCGGCGTCGGCCCGTCCACCGCCAGGTCGAGGACCCGGATGCCGGCGCCGGCGGACCGGGCCAGCGAGCACACCGGCGCGGCGCCGGACAACACGGCATCGACGAGTCGCATGGTCGTGCCGGCGGGATGCGTCGAAACGCCGGCCGCGGTGATGCCGTGGTCGCCGGCCAGCAGCACGACGCGCACCCGCCCGAACGGGCGTGGTGGGCAGCGTCCCTGGACGCCGGCAGCCCACACCCAGAGGTCGGCCAGCCGGCCCAGTGAGCCGAGCTCGTCGCGGCGCCGGCCGGCGGCTTGGGTCGCTTCCGGATCTGGGGCGGGGACCGCGTCGTCGTCGAAGCCGGTCATGTTCAGGCGACCCTAGCCCGCCGGAGCGCCGCGGAGGCCCGGGGGCGAGCCAGGCCCCGCGGGTAGCGCCGGTTCGGCCGGCGAGATCGGCTCAGTCGCCGGTGCGCGCTCCGCCGGCGAGGCGAGCGCCGCCCCGCCGCCGCCCACCGCCGGCGAGGCAGCCGCCGCCAGTGAGGCGAGCGCCGGCCGGCCGAACTCCGCCGGCGAGGCGAACGCAGCCCGCCGCGCCGCTCGGCGAAGCGCCAGCAGGACAGAACGCGCGGTCAGCGCGACCAGCAGCGCAGTGAACACCGCCCGCGGGATGTCGAACCCGAGTGAGGTGGCCAGGTCGAACGCGACGAACCGGCGCAGGTTGTCAGCTAGCGAGGCGCCGGGGACGTAGGCAAGCGTCGACGGCACGCCCGTGCCGGCGACGGTGAACGGCCAGAACGACAGGTTGAGCAGCAGGCCGTAGGCAAGGCCGACGACCGCGCCGTACCCCGCGAGCATCGCCACCTCGGCCCGACCGCGGACCCGGCTGGGGAGGCAGCCGGCGCCGAAGCCGACCCAGGCCGCGCCGTACATCTGAAACGGCAGCCACGGGCCTACGCCGGCCGTGAGCAGCGCGGAGGCGAACAGCGTCACCGCGCCGAGGGCGAAGCCGAACCCGCGCCCGAGCACCCGGCCGCCGAGGACGAACAAGAACCACACCGTCTCCAGGCCGGCCGCCCCGGCTCCCAGGGGTCGCAACGCGGCGCCGATCGCCGCGAGCACTCCGAGCAGCGCGACCGCCTTGGCGTCCATGCCATCTTCGCTGATCTCGGCCAGTACGACACCGAGAACGAGGACCAGGAGCAGGACGAACAGCCACGGCGCGTCGCTGGCGTGGGCGACCGGTGAGTCGTGCCGGACCAGCAGCGGCCAGCCGAAGGCCGCCAGTCCGATCAGCCCGGACAGGGCCAGGGCGATCGCCGACCGAGGCCGCAGCGCCACGGCGTCCACGCGGGTCACCGTCGTCCGCCGGCCAGCGCCGCGGCCACGTCGTCGACCGTGAGCCACTCCTGCGGGGCCAGGATCTTGGCTACCTGGGGGGCAAAGGCGGGGGAGGAGGTCACCACCTCGCGGGTCGGCCCATCGGAGACCACCTCCCCGTCGGCCAGCACGACGGTGCGGCCAGCCGCCTCCGCGGCGGTCTCCACATCGTGGGTCGCCAGCAGCACGCTGTGGCCGGCGCCGGCCAGCTCGCGCAAGATGGCGACCAGCCGCACCTTGGCCGAGTAGTCCAGGCCGCGCGTCGGCTCGTCGAGCAGCAGCAGCGGCGGGGAGCCGGCCAGCACGATGGCGAGCGCGAGGGCGAGCCGCTGGCCCTCCGACAGGTCCCGCGGATGCCGGTCGCCGTCGACGCCGGGCACGAGGCGGTCGAGCAGACGGCGGGTCGTCCCCGGCGCGGCGCCGGCGTCGCCGTCGCCAGCGGCACACTCCGCCCCGACGCTCTCGGCGTAGATGAGGTCGCCCGGCTGTTGCGGCACCAGTCCGACCTCGCGGACCAGCAGGCGGGACGGTCGGCCGTACGGCGCTTGCTCGCCGACCCTGACCGCGCCGGCCACCGGCTTGCGCAGCCCCACGAGCAGCGACAGCAGCGTCGACTTGCCCGACCCGTTGCGGCCCATCAGCGCGACCACCTCGCCGCGGCGCAGGGTCAGGTCGACTGAGCGCAGGGCGACGACGGGGCCGTATGCGGCGCCCACCTTGCTGACCTGCGCCACCACCACGCCCGGTGCCGGCCCGTCCGACGCCCACGTCGGGCCGGCGGCCGCAGGCCCGACCGGCGCCACCTCGCCGCCACTTCGTTGCCCGGGCGCGGGGCACGACGCCAGCCGGTCCCGTAGCGGGCCGGCGGCCCGGCGCGCGTCGCGCACCGACAGCGGCAGCGGGTCCCACCCGGCCAGCCGGCCCAGGGCGACGACCGGCGGAAAGACCGGTGCCGTCGCCATGACCTGCGCCGGCGGCCCCACCTCGACCGGGCCTCCGCCGCCGGGCAGATGCACGATGCGGTCGGCGTACTGCACGACCCGCTCGAGGCGGTGCTCGGCGAGCAGGACGGTCATGCCGAGGTCGTGTACGAGTCGTTGAAGCGCCGCCAGGACCTCCTCGGCTGCCGGCGGGTCCAGCGCCGAGGTCGGCTCGTCGAGCACGAGCACCCGCGGGTGGGCTGTCAGCGCCGCCCCGATCGCGACCCGTTGCTGCTGGCCGGCGGACAGCGTGCCCAGCGGTCGGTGGCGCAGCTCGGCGAGACCGAGCAGGTCCAGCACGTCCTCCACCCGGCGACGCATGACCGCGGGCGAGATGCCGAGGGACTCCATCGAGTACGCCAGCTCCTCCTCGACCGCGTCAGTGACGAACGAGGCGGCCGGGTCCTGGCCGACCAGGCCGACCACGTCGGCGAGTTCCCGCGGCGGAGACGTGCGCGTGTCCCGGCCGTCCACGGTGACTCGACCGGCGAGCCGGCCGCCGCTGAAGTGGGGGACCAGGCCGTTGACCGCGCGCAGCAGGGTGGACTTGCCACTGCCGGTCCGCCCCACGACCAGGCACAGCTCGCCCTCGGGGACAGCCAGGGACACGTCGCACAGGGTGGCCACAGGGGTGTCCGGATAGCTGAACGTCACCCGCTCGAAGACGATCACGACAGTACGGGCACCCGCGGGGCCACCCAGCTGGGCAGCAGCGCGGCGGTCAGGGCTACGCCGGCCGAAAGGGGCAGGCCGGGGACCGCCAGCGGAGCCACCGACGGTTGCATGGCCGGCAGGTGCCCCAGCGCGATAAAGGCGGTGGCGACGCTCACTCCGCACGCAACGACGGCCCACTCCTGGATCTGCCACCGGTCGGGGCGGTAGCGCGTGCGGATCGTGCGCCGGCCGCCGAGCGCCAGCCCGGCCGCCGCCAGGGCGCCGCCCAACGCTACGGCTGGCAAGCCGAGCAGTCCGGGCGAGCCGCTGTCCAGCAGGCCGTACACGCCGGCCGCCAGCCCGACCAGGCCGCCGCAGGTGAGGGCCGCGGTGACCCATCGCGTCGAACGGGCCGCTGAGCCGCGGCGACCGTAGCCCCGCGAGTCCATCGACGCGGCGAGCTCCAGGCTGCGCTCGAGCGCCCCCTCGAGCACCGGCAGCGCGACGCCGCGGATGCTGCGCAGACCTCGGTGCGGCCGCCCGCGGAGGCGGCGCGCCGCCCGCACGCGTGACACCGCCGCGATCGCCTGGGGAGCGAACGTCATCGCGACGACCACAGCGACGCCTAATTCGTACAGCGTTCCGGGGACGCACCGCAGGAGCCGCGCCGGACTGGCCAAGGCGTTGGCCGCTCCGATGCAGCAGAGCATTACCGCTAGGCGTAGGCCGTCGTAGCCGGCGGCGGCGACGCTCTCGACGGTGATCGGGCCGCCGATGCGCACGCCGGCGGCCCAGTGCGGCAGGGCGACCTGCGGCAATGTAAGCAGCACATGACCGGGGATCGCCGCCCCGAACAGGCTCGCCATCACCACGCGGAGGACGACCACCAGCAAACCCAGCCGCAGGAACACTGCATACGCCCCGGACGACGGCGAGTTGCTCCGGCGGGCGGCGACGACATAGCCGGCGACGGCGGCGATGACCAGCAACAGAACCGGGTTGGTGGTGCGGCTGGCCGCCGTTGCCAGTCCGACCGCCCACAGCCACCAGGCGCCGGGATGCAGGTGGCGCGGCACGGGCCGCAGCCATCCGTTCATCGGCTCAGTCCCGGGTCCTGGTCCGTCGCCAGGCTGCGGTGCCCAACGTCGCTGCCGCGACGAGGCCGAGTCCGGCGAGCAGCAGCGGTCGGCCTTGCGGCGAGGAGTCCGCCCGGTCGGGGACGTTAGCGGTGGTCGACGCCGACCCCGCAGCCGCTAGCGACGCCGAGGCGCCGGCCGCTGCGGCCGTCGGCGCTGTGCGTGCCGGGCTCGACGGCCCTGCTGTCGGTCCTCGGCCAATCACCGCGCCGGCGGTGCTGGGCGCCGGGCGGCTGGCCGGATGCGCCGCAGGTATCGCGCGGGTGGTGCCGGCTCCCGACGTGTGCGGGGGCGCCGGCCGGGACGGCGAAGCCGACGGGCCGGCCGGCGGCGGGGCCGTTGGCCGGCCGGTGGGGCTGCTCGTCGGACTGGGCGTCGGTGCGGCGATCGGGCAGATCGTCGTGAACGGGATGTTGCGCGGTTGCCGGGACGCGCCGTTCTGGTAGGCCCAGCCGTCGGTGGACCGGACGCCCGGCCGGTAAGTGCCCGCACCCTCGTTGCTGTAGGCCCAGGACGAGCTCCCGGCGCCACGATGCCAGTACGACCAGTAGTGCGTCGGGTCGACGTGGCAGTCGGCCGGGAAGCCGTCGATGGCGCAGATCAGCCCGCTCGGGGCAAACCGGTAGCTGTGCCCGGTCGCAGACAGGACGCCCAGTCCGGTAAGGCCGGACCGCCAGGTGGTGCACCGGCCGCTGGTGCCGCCGCCGGGGTCCACGACCACGGCCACACAACTCTGGCCGGCGGCCTGAGCGGGGGTCGACCCCAGCAGTGCACAGCCGATAACGGCCGAGGACGCTGCTGCGGCAGCCAGCCGCAGCGTCATCAGCCGCAGCGTCATCAGCCGCAGGCCAACCGCAGCGCACCCGGTGCGGCGCCGGCGGCACTGACTTTCGCCAGCGGGACCTGCGTGAGACCGAGGATGCCCTGCGGGGTCGCCCTCAGTGCTGTGGCGACCTTGAAACCAGCCGTCCCGTTGTATTTGATTGCCCCCCGGTTAGCCGGAGCGGTGTGGCACCGGAGTTGCAGGGTCAACAGATACCGCCGGGCCGCCGCCGTTGGCCGTCCGGCCGCGGCCAGGGCTTCGTTGGCCAGACCAGTGCTGTTGGCGTTGACCGTCCCGCTGCCGACGAAGCCCCCGTTGTGCTGCTGCTGTCCGACGAGCCAGCGCACTGCCCCGGACGTGGGGCTGTGCGCCGACAACAACGCCTGGACGGCAAACGCCGTCGCGTCCACCTCCGCCGTGCAAGTCCCGCCGGCCGGGAACACCGTAGGAAAGCCGCCCGACGCGCACTGTTGGCGCTTCAAGAAAGCAGCAGCCGCCGGTACCGCGACTCGGTCCGCCGCTCGCCCCGACCGCGACAGCGCGACGATCGCCAGCGACTGCGTGATGACGTTGGAAAAGCCGCCGTCGGGCAGCCGGTTACGGAACTCCCCGCGCTGGCCGGCGGTGCAGCCAGGGTGCGGGCACTGCAGGGCGCGCAGCCGGGCAAGCAGGTCCACCCCGCCGAAGGCGGCGGGGCGCCGGCCGGAGACCTCGGCAACGAGCGCCAGCTTCGCGTAGGACCCGGGGTAGGGCCCGGTCCCGTCGGTGGCTCCGATGTAGTCGGTGGCATGGGCGGCCAACCAGCTGGTGGCCCGGCCGATGGCGTTGCCGGCCGAGTGGGTTGAGGCCATCCCGATCACCGCGTCGGCGGTGAGGCCGTAGTCCGGGAAGCAGCTGCCCCCAAAGCAGGACTGCAGATGGTTGCCGTTCTTGAGCTGGCTGGCCAACCAGCCAGCCGCAGCCTTGCTCGGCGACGAGGTGGTCGCACTCGCCGGAACCGCCGCTGCAGTGGTGGCCTGCGCCGGAAGCGGCGGCAGGGCCAGGGCGATCGCCAACGGAGTGACGAAGAGGGCAGAAGTAAAGCTGCGAAGTAGGCGCGACACTGGCGTTTCCATTTCCTGCAGGTGCGCCGGGCACCCCGCCGCTCGGACGGGAGCCAGGCTCCTCCCGCATGACCTCGACGGTGTGATGGAGCCGTGCGCCGACGTGGGCATTCCGACTTCCCTGGCCTGGCCAGGCATACGGCTGCGGGTCAGTGCCGGCTCGACCGGCTTCCCCCACGGGGCGCGCGAGAACTGCATGCAGTTATTGCGAGCATAGGATCACGCGATCCCCGCCAAGTCAACGCGCCCACCACCCGCGCACTGCAGAGAAGGAGGCGGCCGTGTCCTGGACCTGGCGCTATGTGAGCCCGAGTGATCGGGACCAGCGCTCGTCGGAGGCTTTTCCGACCCAGTCTGACGCCGAGTCCTGGTTGGGGGAGTCCTGGCGCGGCCTGCTCGATGCGGGCGTGGAGCGAGTGACGCTGATGGAAGACGGGCGGGACGAGTACACGATGCCGCTGTCCCCGGCCTGATCCGGCTCGACGCGTTGCGGGCTCGGCTACGGGCGGGGGTTGGGGCTCTGCGTCTTGGCCGGGTCTCGCTCGACGCTGTCCCCCAGCGCCTCGTCGATGGCCGTGAGCAGGTCGGCGTCGAGGGTGATCCCGGCGGCCTGCACGTTGTCATGCACCTGCTCCGGCCGGGACGCGCCCACGATCGCGGCGGAGACGTTGCTGTTCTGCAGCACCCAGGCGACCGCCAGCTGCGCCATCGACAACCCCGCCTGCTCCGCCAGCGGCGAAAGCTGCTGCACCCGGGTGAGGACGTCATCGCTGAGCCAGCGCGAGATCATGTCCGCGCCGCCCTTGGTGTCGGTGCCCCGCGAACCCGCCGGCGGAGGCTGGCCCGGCGGGTACTTCCCGGTCAGCACGCCCTGGGCGATCGGGGAGAACACGATCTGGCCGACGCCCTCCCGCTCGCACAACGGGACAACCTCGTCCTCGATGACCCGCCAGAGCAGGTTGTACTGCGGCTGGTTGGACACCAGTCGGTCGAAGCCGAGCTCGTCGGCCAGGCTGAGCGCCTCCGCAATCTCGCTGGCCTTCCACTCCGACACCCCGATGTAGAGCGCCTTGCCCTGGCGTAACAAGTCGTCGAAGGCCCGCAGGGTCTCAACGAGCGGAGTCTCGTAGTCGTAGCGGTGAGCCTGGTACAGATCGACGTGGTCGGTCCCGAGCCGGCGCAGCGACGCCTCGCACGAGGCCATGATGTGCTTGCGGGACAGGCCCCGGTCGTTGGCACCCTCACCGGTCGGCCAGTAGACCTTGGTGAACAGCTCGTAGGAGTCGCGCGGGACCCCCGCGAGCGCCTTGCCGAGGACGGTCTCAGCCCTGGTGCCGGCGTAGACGTCGGCGGTGTCGAAGGTCGTGATGCCCGCGTCCAGCGCGGCGGCGACGCAGGCCAGAGCGGCGTCCTCCTCGACCTGCGAGCCGTGGGTAAGCCAGTTGCCGTACGCGATCTCGCTGATCCGCAGGCCGCTGCGGCCGAGACGCCGAAAATTCATTCTGCAACCCTAACGGCTGCTAGACCCTGCTCCCGACCTTCACTTGCGGGCGCGGACTGCGCATGCGGCGGAACGTCGCCGCGCGCATGATGGCGTAGAAGTAGTGCCCCCGAAGCCGGGTTTCCGCCGGCAGCCGTTCGGCGAGCACGCGGCGGATGATCCGGCTCAGCAGATACGAGTCGACGACCAGCGCCAGGATGATCGCGAGCCAGATATAGCTGGCGACCAGCCGGACGGTAGGGCTGCCCCCGGCCGTCGCCAGGACTATGATGATCGCCACCGCGAACACGTACGAGCCGGCGTTGCGCCGGCCGTCGACGATGTCGCGGGCCAGCCGGCGCGCGGGTCCGCGATCGCGCGGGAGGATATAGCGATCGTCGCCGGCCGCCATCCCGACTTGCGCCTTGGTCCGTTGCTCGCGGGACTTCTCGCGCAGCCGCGCGTACGCCTCCTTGCGGGTGGTGGGCGGGGGCGGCGGGGGCACGGCCCGCTGGCGTTTGGGCGTCGGCCGCCCCTTGCCGGTAGTCGAGCCCTCGACCGGCTCGGCCGGGGCCGTCGCGGCGGTGGATCCGCTACGCCGCAGGAGTCTCACGATGAGAGCCTAGGTGGCGGCCGCCCACACCGCGCAGGTGGCTGGACGAGACCTCGCGGACGGGTACCATGAGTCACGGCACTGCACTCAAGACCGCAGTGCCTCAGGACAGCAACGCACCCAGGACCGCAATGCACCGAGAAGTGGAGACCCAGTCGTGACCGCACCGCAGACCACTTCGACGCAGCAGACCATTTCGCTTACCGACCAGGCAGCGACCAAGGTGAAGGCGCTACTGGACCAGGAAGGCCGCGACGACCTGCGGCTGCGCATCGCCGTGCAGCCCGGCGGCTGTTCGGGTTTGCGCTACCAGCTGTTCTTCGACGAGCGCTCCCTCGATGGCGACCAGGTCAACGACTTCACCGGCGTCGAGGTCGTGGTTGACCGGATGAGCGTTCCTTACCTCTCCGGCGCGACGATCGACTTTGTCGACACGATCGAGAAGCAGGGCTTCACCATCGACAACCCGCAGGCGTCAGGTTCGTGCGCCTGCGGCGACTCCTTCCACTAGTCCTTCTCCAGCGACTCAGCGACCGGCTCGGCTGCCGGCGCCGGCTGGCCTCGCCGCGAACTGAGGTCTCCCACTAGGACTGGTGCCGGGCCGAACGGCGCGGGGATCTCGCGTGCGTCGCTGATCAGCCGCGCCAGCGGTGCGTCTTGCGGCGGTGGGATCGTCATGAGCGCAGGATAAGGCGCCTGGCGCGTCGGTCTCCAAGCAGCCGCGGCTAGGCTAGCCCGACTCTTCCCGCCGACTCTTCCCGCCGACTCTTCCCGCCGACTCCGCCCACCGATGACGAGAAAGTCGACCCGTGCGCATCGCCGTGACCGGCTCTATAGCTACCGACCACCTCATGCACTTCCCGGGGCGGTTTGCGACCCAGCTGCTGCCCGACGAGCTCGACCGGGTGTCGTTGTCGTTTCTCGTCGATGACCTGGTAGTACGCCGTGGCGGGGTGGCTGCGAACATCGCGTTCGGCATGTGCCAGCTGGGTTTGTCGCCGGCGCTCGTGGGAGCGGTGGGAGCCGACTTCGCCGACTACAAGTCCTGGCTGGAGCGGCACGGCGTCGACTGCGACTCGGTGCACACCAGCGAGGTGGCGCATACCGCCCGCTTCGTCTGCACGACCGACGAAGACATGTGCCAGATCGCCTCCTTCTACGCCGGCGCCATGAGCGAGGCGCGCAACATCGAGCTGGCGCCCATCGCCGAGCGGCTGGGTGGTCTGGACCTGGTCATCGTCGGGGCCAACGACCCGGCAGCGATGCTCCGGCATACCGAGGAGTGCCGCGAGCGTGGCTACTCCTTTGTCGCCGACCCGTCACAGCAGCTCGCACGGATGCCCGGCGAGGAGATCACCCGGCTCGTCGACGGCGCCGACTACCTCCTGACCAATGACTACGAGCGCAAGCTGCTTGAGTCCAAGACCGGGCTGGCAGACCATGAGGTGGCCGAACGGGTCGGTGTCCGGGTGACGACTCTGGGCAGCGCCGGCGTCCGCATCGACGGTCGTGGCGTGGACGGCATCCTTGAAGTGCCCGTGGCGCCGGAGCTGCGCAAGGTTGACCCGACGGGGGTGGGCGACGGCTTTCGCGCCGGCTTCTTCGCCTGCCGGTCGTGGGGGCTGGAGCTGCAGCGCTCGGCGCAGGTCGGCAGTCTGGTCGCCACCTACGTGCTCGAGACCGTGGGCACCCAGGAGTACTCGATCGAGCCGGTCGCCTTCCTTCGTAGGCTCGCCAGGGCGTATGGCGACGAGGCGGCGCAGGACGTTGAACCACATCTCTTCTCCTGACTGCGGCGCCCCGACGTCACGCGACCCCGCGGCGTCCCAGGCGGTCCCGTCGGCTAGTCTGCTGTTGCCCAGAACACGCCCGTCAGGAAGGCACCACGTGGCTCGGAGTCCCTCGGGTGTCACCTCGCCGGCCCGGCGGGCCGCCCGGCTGGCCGCCGTCCTGGCCATCGCGGTGCCGCTGCTGGCGGCGTGCTCGCTCGACGATTTGCCGCGCTTCGGGTGGCCCCGTGGCGTGACACCGCAGGCCGAAAAGATGCGCGTGCTGTGGTCGTCCTCGGCGATTGCCGGGCTGGTCGTCGGCGTCCTCGTGTGGGGGCTGATCTTCTGGGCGGTGCTGCGCTATCGCCGGCGCGCCGGCGCCCCTGACCTGCCGCCGCAGGTCACCCACAACCTGCCCATCGAGATCCTCTACACCGTCATCCCGTTCCTCATCATTTCTGTCCTCTTCTACTACACCGCGGTGGACGAGAGCTTCGTCGATCATGAGACCGGCAAAGCCGATTTGCAGGTGAGCGTCGTCGGGTTCAGGTGGAACTGGAAGTTCGGTTACGTCGGAGAACGAGACAACCAGAACCGCTTCATCGAGACGGTCGGGTCCTCAGACCAGATCCCGGTGCTCGTGCTGCCGGTCAACAAGAAGATCCTGTTCACCGAGACCTCGCCCGACGTGATCCACTCCTTTTTCGTGCCGGAGTTCCTGTTCAAGCGGGACGTGATCCCGGGCCGGACCAACTCCTTCGAGGTGACGGTCAACCGGACCGGAGCGTTCGTCGGGCGGTGCGCGGAGTTCTGCGGGACCTACCACTCGATGATGAACTTCGAGATGCGGGCGGTCAGCACGTCGGACTTCGCCCGCTGGCTGGCCGATCGCCGGCAGGGCATGTCCACTCCCGACGCGCTGCGCGATATCGGCCAGGCGCCGTACGCCATAACCACCCACCCCTTCGCCACCGACCGCGGAAACCTGGCTGCGCCCGCCGCCGGTTCCGGCAGCAGTGGTAACGGAGGACAGCCATGAAGTCCGAGGCTCGGATCTTCCTCATCGTGACCGGCTTTCTGTTCATCTCAGCCGTCGTCTACCTCTTCTGGGCCAAAGAGCCGATCGGCTCCACCGCCCTAGCCCTGTCTGCAGGCCTGACGGGCCTGTGCGGGACGTACTTCGCTTTTATCGCCCGGCGGATCGACCCGCGTCCTGAGGATCGGCCGGACGCCGAGATCTCCGAAGGCGCCGGCGAGCTGGGCTTCTTCAGTCCCGGCAGCTACTGGCCTATCGGCATTGCCAGCTCGGCGGTCATCACCGGGCTAGGCGTGGCGTACTGGTCGTACTGGCTGCTCTTGGTGGGCGTCATCGCCATCCTGATGTCGGCCGGCGGCCTGCTGTTCGAGTACTACGCGAAGTAGTCCCCCGCCGGCTCCGGCGGGCGCAGGCCTCGGGCCAAACCCCACCCAGCCGCAGTGTGGAGGATCCCGCACGCTATGGCGTGGGAGATTTGCCACACTTCCGAGGGTCGTGGTCGGGCCGGTGTTCCCGGGGATGTGCCCTACGCTCCCCGCCAAGCTGGCGACGGCTGACTAGTCGTCCACGCCGGTCAGTTCGCGCTGGCTCCCGAGGTCCACATGCTCGCCGGCCTCTAGGGCACGGTCGGACGCCGGCTCCTCGATCGGGGAGAAGAAGCCCCGGATGGAGCGGCCGGCCACGCCGAGCTGATTGAGGCGCTTGGGCACGGGCGCGTCGGCATACTCCAGTGGCACGGCGTGGCCGTGGGCGTCGATCTCCCCGAGCGGTTGGTGGATCTCGATGAACTCCCCGGACGGCAGCCGGCGGATGATGCCGGTCTCCACGCCGTGGGCGAGCACCTCGCGATCGTGCTGCTGGAGCCCCAGGCAGATCCGGTGGGTCAGCCAGTAGGCGGTCGGCGGCACGACGAGCAGGCCGATGCGGCCGACCCAGGTCATGGCGTTGAGGCTGATGTCGAACTTCAGTGCGATGAGGTCGTTGCCGCCGGAGATCAGCAGTGTCACGTAGAAGCCGATGGCCATGGCACCCAGCGCGGTCCGGGTTGGCACATCACGTGGTCGCTGCAAGAGGTTGTGGTGCGCCCGATCCTTGGTGAAGCGCGCCTCCAGGAACGGATACAGGGCGAGCAGCGTGAACAAGATGCCGGGAAGCACGACCGTTGGCCAGAACAGCGCGGGCAGGGTGTGCCCGAACGCGCGCACCTCCCAGTCGGGCCACAAGCGGGTCGAGCCGTCGAGGAACCCCACATACCAGTCGGGCTGCGAGCCGGCACTCACTATGGCCGGGTTGTACGGGCCGTAGAGCCAGATCGGGTTGATCTGTGCGGCGCCGCCCAGGAAAGCCAGCACGGCGAAGACCAGCATGAGGAACCCGCCGCCCTTGACCGCGAACGTCGGGAACATGCGCACGCCGACCACGTTGTCCTCGGTCCGGCCGGGGCCGGGGAACTGCGTGTGCTTCTGCTTGACCAGGATCGCCAGGTGGGCGCTGATGAGCGCGAGCAGAATCCCAGGCACGAGCAGCACGTGGGCGATGTAGAGGCGGCCGATGATCAGCTCGCCGGGGTACTCCCCGCCGAAGACCATGAACGACAGCCAGGAGCCCACCACCGGGATGGACAGGATGATCGAGGAGATGATCCGCAGCCCCGTGCCGGAGAGCAGGTCGTCCGGCAGCGAGTAGCCGGCGACGCCCTCGAGGATGGCGAGCAGGAGCAGGGTGACACCGATAAG
>JAABUK010008819.1_pt1 | contig 14007 bp, 13 predicted proteins | sample 5559141 | NCBI WGS metagenome assembly JAABUK01 (sample SAMN10711869, study PRJNA513367) | rock metagenome | isolation source: Antarctica rocks | place: Antarctica: Victoria Land, Pudding Butte nord | collected 2016-01-03
CGAGATATGTTGCCATTTGACGAATGTCCTTTGGTTCGCGAGCCAAACCTTGTGTTCTACGCGCACAGGTCCAGAGTCCTTGATGAGCTGGCCAGGTTCCCTGACTCCTGGGGGCAGCCGCATGAGTTCTGGTCGATGTGCACGCGCATACTTCGAGCTCGAGATTCTGGGCAAGAAGGTGCGTAGGTACGGCAGAAATTGTGGAATTGACGAACTGGCTTGCTGTACCTCGTCCTCCGAGCCAATCTCCTCAGCAGCATTGTCGGACTTGTGTTCAAGGTTTGCTAGTGTTGTCGCTGACTTGCTCACAGGGGAACCAACCGCTGCTTTAAATGATGAGACTGACTTCGATCCAAGCAGGCTACCTACAGCTAATTCATCCTCAGCCTGTTTAGCTCTCTTTCCCTGTTCTTCTTGAAATGCTGTTCCAGGGTCTCTCCTTATATCGGTCTCGAGGTCTTTTAGCCAAAATGGGAAACTATTGACATGATCCTCAAAAAGTTGAGCAACGCCGTGGACAAATTTTGAAAATCTCGGAGCATCTCTTACAAGATGTGAGGACATCAGATCATTGATCCACTCCTGGGTTCTTTTCGAGACATCATTGCGGACCTTTATCTCCAATAGAGCGTACGGAAATATTGAGATTTCCCCCTGCGGAACGCCCGGAAATGGGAATTCTATGCGCGCTGAATCGAGTTCTGCTCGATGCCATTGACCGAAATTCCGACACGGCCGATCGGCATCAAGCGAATCCTCCCGAATGAACGCCAAATTCGTATCGAGCGATATCCGGACTCTGTCATCGCCTGGAATCTGAAACGCTGTACGGGTATAATTGGCTCTTAGCACAGGTTGAAGTTCATTCTTCTGGATGAAAGACTGTACATCTTCCACGTTCTTCTTTAGCTCGGAAACTTCATAAGCGCCACTGCCTTGTCGCTCCCGAAGCTTTTCTATGGCTTTCTCCAGCCTGTACTCTCCCGTAACATAGGGTTGTACGTATTTTCCCTTTATAGGAAAGCGAATCTCTTCGCTACTACCATTCTCTCCAATTTTTTCCTTTTCCAAAAAAATCTCTGGCTTTTCATTGAGATGGCCAAACCATCTGAGGCGCAAAGACGACGCGTCGGAGAGGTTAGAGACTTTTTGAGTATACAAAGAGAATTGAGGGCTATCAAAGTACAAAGAGGTAATGGTAGGATCCGATTTACCACTGTCGACGACTTTAGAAGTCTGGGGATTATAGACCAGTACAGGTAAACGGCGAAGAATGTACGTCTTGACCTCCAAGATATTTTCATGATGTACCCAAACTGCGATCAAAGTTTCAGTAAAGTGTTCTTTGGTTCAAAGTAATTCACGTACACTTGTACGATTTGTACTTGTCCCCACTATCCTTCATCTCAGACATCGACCCTGCCTTGGCCTGATCGGGATGCATTTTCTGTCTCACAAAAGAGTACATTGCAGAAAGCCTTTTCAGTATCAGCGACCGTCCAAGAGAACAATTAGCAAGTACGATATGACCAACCTGTAAAGCAATGGTGAGTAGTCCTCTGTGTTGAACGGAAGCGCCGCCAAGCGCACCTGTAGCAACGGCCGAACCCTATAGTTTGTGCCTCGCCGCCTATCATGCTTCTTGGCAGCTTTGAGAAATCCAGTAAAATTAAACCGACTATATTTTTCCAATTCATTGATTTCGTTAATGATGCTGTCCAATTCTTTGAGCACTTCGCTTAACGTCTCCGCTTTCATCTGCTCGTCTGCTTCGGCATGGCCATCGACACCTTGCTCATCCTCAACAATCTTCTCTAGACTAGACTCACATTGAGATGTCCGTCCCTGAAGCTGTTTGTAGGTTTTAACTTGAAAAGTATTAACCTTCTCCAACTGAACGTTCACTAGTTCTTCGACGAATGCACTTTCATCCTCTTCGGTCCATTCCTGTGTTATATTGCATGTGCCCGATGAAAATGCATTGTTCGAAGCCTCCTCCTCTCGCAGCATTCTCTTCAACCTCGTGTAATCAATATAATGGGATTTCCATGGTTCGTATGCAGAATTTTTTAGCGTCTTTCCAAAACGCATATTAAGCAGGTATTGGAATTTTAGAGTTGTTAAAATCCTAGGTCTACGTATTGAGTGGTGTTGGACGGTTCTTTCTGAAAGCGAAATACCATTGGCATTGCATGCACGGCATGTTTAGTGGTGGTGGCCGCAGAGGTAGGGATGCAGAGCTCTTGAAAGTAGCCGCGCGCATAATACCGCTCTATGCCAACCGAGCGAGCCGAGGAACAGTATGTCCCCACATGATACATCGACCCTCTCACGTGCCTCTGCATGGAGTCTCCCCACACAGAAGGGGCTGCTGAGGGACTTCCCCTTACGTCGACGCTCATTAAGAAACTCAAAGCTGCCCTGAAGGCCCTTCACCACAGCCCGTATCCACATGTTCCAAATCCTCCAACATGCAAGAAACGAGCGTCTGTGGCTCTTATAATCCGGGTTCGGCCAACCTTCCTTTACCCGGCATCCTATGACAGCAGCAAGTACGGGGTAGCAGCTTGATCGTTTCAAGAGCGCTTGATCAATTTCTTTGCACAAGATTGGGTCAAGCAAGGGGATCCAGAAGTATTCTTTATCAAGCGCGCCGCGAGACAAGGTGATAGATGGACAGGCCATGTGGCTTTTCCAGATGGTAAACGGGAACCAGATGATTTGGATGATCACTATACAAGCGTTCGGGAGACCAGGGAGGAGGCTGGGCTTGATCTCGATGTGGACCATTTCCTAATGGTGGGTAACCTAGCTGAACGCGTAGTGAAAACATCCTTGGGAAAAGTGCCGTATGTCTATTCTAAGTGATCTCGGACACGAGCTTTCATATTAATGGTTCCAGACTTATGGTTCTCTGTCCTTTCATATACCTCGCCATGCGCTATGATCTTCCGCCACTGGTTCTGCAACCATCAGAAGTAGGTTCAGCACATTGGATTTCTACACGAGCAATATTGTCGCCAGCACTCAGGACATATGAGCGCTGCGACATAGCCGATAGTAGGACTCGGCAAGGTCACCAGCTATCGAGAGTGGTACTTCGAATTATGCTCGACAAGATGCTTTTTAGTGCTGTGGAGCTGATACCATCGGAAAGCGTATATTGCAGCTCTATCTCAAATTTCCTAACGGGAAATCGCATGCCGGAAACTAAGCTTACTAAAATCCATATCAAGTGCAGATCATGACGGCGTGATGATGATTTTAGAACAAATGTCACAAGACAGCCACTTCTCCTCTGAGGTTTGACGCTTGGCATCACCGCAGACTTTCTCGGATTCGTTTTCACTGAAGGCGCAAACAGTCTCTGAGCTTGTCCCACGTTGTCTTCGTGAAACATCAAAGCTGTCATTTGAGTAATTACATACAGCTTCAGGAAGCGAAATCATCGAGAGTCTAATTCTACTTCGATCGATGCTAAGTCTTACAACAACGAATCTCAAACAGCTGAGCTTGATAAACTTGATGTTAAGACTTTCACTATCACTATTAAACTAACTTCATTTAAATAACAGTTTATTTCTGACAAAATTTGTTTAAATAACTACTTTGACCTGATCAAAAAAGCGATAATTATTATCATCTTTGTAAAACTTGTTTTTAACTTTATAGAATTTTTATTATTATTGTTATTTCTAGACAGACCGCGTCGGGTCGGGTACCCGAGTTCGGGTCGAGTACCCGACCCGAAAAGTGCCGGGTCGGATTGGAAGATTTTTGGAAAAGTGTCGGGTCGGGTTGAGAAGTTGAACCCGAGCACTCGAGTCGGGTTGAGAAGCTTGATCCGATAACCCAACCCGAAAACCCGACCCGACTCGACAAGATATTAGATAGGTGTAAATAGCTTGGTCGAACAGCCTTCATGATTCCCTTCATGGCTTCCTACCATGTTTCCCCGTCATGACTTCCTACCAAAGTCAAACGGCCTTTATGTTTTCCCTTCATGTTCCCCTTCATGTTCCCCTTCATGTTCCCCGCCATGACTTCCTTCATGTTTCTCTCTATGTTCCCCTTCATGTTCCCCGCCATGACTTTCTTCATGTTCCTCTCTATGTTCCCCTTCATGTTCCCCGCCATGACTCTCTTCATGTTCCCCTTCATTTTCCCCTCCATGTTCCCCTCTATGTTTCCCTTCATGTTCCCCTTCATGTTTCCCTTCATGTTTCCCGTCATGACTCTCTATCAAACGATCTTCATGTTTCCCTTTATGACTTTCTATCAAACGGCCTTTATGTTTCTCTTTATGACTCCCTACCAAACGACCTTCATGTTCCCCTTTATGACTTTCTATTAAAAGGTAATGCAAAAAGGTAATGCAAAAGCCAAAAACCGGAAAATTTTCTATATTTAGCTCTCTTGACGTCAAGCTCAAGTTCTTGACGAGTCGAGTCAAATTGACCCAATTTTCAGTCGAATCGAGTCGCGTCAAATTAAAAATATAAGCAACTCGACTTGAATCGAATTGAAAATGTGAGCAACTCAACTCGATCTCGATTCGAGTTCAAAATGTTAACTCGAAACTTGACTCGATGATCAGTCTACTTCTTGAGTTCAATGAACTTCGTGAGTTCAATGAATTCATCAAGTTCAATGAATGTCTTGATGACGACAAGCAGTCGAGACATTGACGAGTCAACATGACAAGTGATGAAAGTCAAGAAAAGATGAGTTGATCACTCTTCATGCATGATTAGCGACTCAGAAAACATGACATCTGAACAGACACAGAAGCGATAAATCAGAAAATGCAAAAGATTCTCAATGACTAAAAGCATACAAAAAACTGTCTCTGTGCAGAGTTAACAACAGCTACAAATATCTTTATGATGAATTAAATCTTTCTGTAAATTCTACAGTATAACATCAGAAAGTCATTAAAAATTCAGAAATCATTTCTGATAAACAGAGAAATTCATAAATTCAACATAATAATCATTCAGAAACAAGATTGCAACATTAACGTTTTGCAAACATTTAGCTCAACTCACAACTTCTTTCATCTAGTGAAAGACTCATCATCTCAAGCAAGAACATGCATTTATGTCAACAAGTATCTAAAACTCAATCAATGAATGATGAAAATCATTGAATTAAACATTTGCTTAATCAAGTTACAAACTAGCAACTTGAAAGATGAGATACAGACATTATGACTCATAAACATCTACAACTCATGCTCACTGTCTATCATTTTTATAGAATAATTATTTACTATTTCTCATCTGAATGAATTAATCAAAGATGATTGTGAACAGTTAATTGTAAAAGATTTCAATCTGCATTATTTATACTGAGAAGACAGAAGATGCTTTACTCATTACATAGTAACTGATGCTCTACTAGACATTATTACAAACGCAAGACTAAAGCTATTGCTTAAATCAAACATAATTACTAGAAAGATTCACAATCAGCTCACAACAATAAATCTAGCGTTTGACAATGAGAAAATACAGTTCATGATATACAAATGCAAGATGAGAACTGATTTGCATTAAGAATCTAATCATCTTTCAATTGTCATAAAGCTGTGTTTATGCACATTCTTCATGCAGCTTACAACTCATCAATTATGAAAGAAAATAAACACAGAAGCATTAAACACTCATTTAAAAATACATCTTTTCATTGATCATCTTTTCAACAACAAGACAGCAATAGATGACAGAGTAGCTGAGATCATTCATGCATTACAAAAAGTTATCAAGAAGTTTACTTCTTGAGCAAAATCATCAAATTAAGCACAAGACTTCTGAAATCAAATCTGCTTAAAAGTTGTGACAAAATTGCGACAATTATGAATCATATGAAAAACGCAAAGTATTCTAGAAGCATGAAACGACTACCTGAAATACAACGATCACAAAAACAAGATCATTAAAGAAGCAAAATGTTCACATTTTAAATCACAGATGCATAAGTTGAGCAACAAATTGAAATCGATTTGATGCTTTGCAAAATGAGTCAGAATTGAAAGTCAGCTACTTAAGAAACTTTCGCGGTTTTCATCACTAAAGAGCGATGATTTCGATCACATAGCAAATTCATTCAAAGAAAAAACAAAGATTTTACAAAAGAAGTTCTTCTCATCATCATTTCAAACAAACATCAGCAACATTTCAAGATCATTTATATTGCTGATAGTATCATTCAATTCAGTCTTATTGCAAGATGAAATGAGATAAATGATTCAATGAGTAAAAGTTGACAAAGCATAAGAAGCATTTGAAATTTCAAATAAAGTGCTTCAAGCGAGTTTAACAGAATTGACTTTGATACTAATCAGTTTGTTCAACACATGTGTAACTCACAAATATCATTTGAAGCAGTTCAAAAAAGCTCAAACAATAGTACTATGCAAATTAAAGAAAAGCAATTACATTGATTTGAAAATGTATTGATTCATTACTTTGTTAAACATCATGAGTAAGACACTGAAATCAATCATGATCAAAAGATTAAGTGATATTACTAAGACTCATCACATGCTTTCGAATGTTCAAATAAGAGTGAGATGCAAGCAATTCATGATCTCAGCGCTGAATTTACTAGTAAATCAAGTACATGCAGTATGAGATTGCAAAATTAAGTACGTGATCTTCATGCTTAGTTTAAACGTTGCTGAAATGTTTAATCATGTCTTGCATATCAGACTTCTGCATACTCTGAGAATGAGAAGAATATTGAACTACATAGTCAAATGAACTTGCAGCTTTCTGAAAGACAGAAAGTCATTGCTGATGTTCAATAAACAAATCAGCGCGATGTGATAAGTAAATGCTAACATATCACAGAAATCTCTCATATCATCGATTTTCTTTCTATTTTTTTAACGCAAGCTTAATCAAAAAATGCAAAGCTTTAGAAATCAAAATCGAAGTACTTGACTTTGTAAATGACATCAATATTCTGATTTATAACAAAATCACAGAATCATTTTGCAAAATGCTGAGTTGAGCATATTATATCTATGCAAAGTGAGCTTGAACTCATGATGTTACATTCACTTCAGAGAAATATGAATTCACACACTTCACTTGCAAGTCAAAAAGATTTGACATGACAGTCAGTTTATGCATAGAAAACTCAATAATAAAGTTGAAATTGAACATATGAATTCTTGAAGTTCAACTGAACACGAAACTACAATGAGATTTGCATCTTCATCAAATAAAAGCAGATCATGTCATCAAGATGCTGATGCTTAGTCAACTTAAGATCTTCATCTGAGAAGCTACATTCGCAAAAGCAAGACAGATATACTCAGTAATGATAAGATCAGAAATGACGTTCAAAGCATTGATATGACATCAACGTAATAAAAAAGAAAAATTGTTGAGTACAAAGTCTGAAATGAAGACTAGAAACTCTTCAGAATCAAGCGCTGCATTATGTGATCAACATTTTCAAGAAAGTGAACATTGAAACATTGAAAGTTGAAACATATACATTTTCGCTACATGTTCATTTGAACAAGCTACAGAATCAAGTCACACTACGCAGTTGAATTGATGACAGAACACAGAAAACTTGATGAGCATATGAAATCATATGTGCTCATTTAATAGAAACTAATAGACTCATCTCTTGTTCTTTGATCTTTAAAAAAAATGACGTTTCTGAACGTTTCAATTCATAAAAAAGCAAAAATATAGTTTAGATGCAGATGACTCAATCTCTTAACATTGATTTAAACAAGTGAACATGCAATTGCACAATTTCATAAAAGTCAATGAAATTTTCAATGAAAAAACTACAAGAAACACATTGCAGACATTAATGCATCTTTCACTTAAAGATCTCATTTATTCAAGAAGTCAGTAAGAATGCATGATGATTTTCAGAAGATTGAAAGCATTCTTGCAATTTACATCAGAATTGAACGCATAAAGTTGAATGTTTATCTGCACTTAAAAAACATATTGAGCGCGAATAACTCTTGATGCAACTGCAAATAAAGTCATCAGACAGTCAAGCATATTCTGATGCATTGTTTGAATTGAATGCATCTTCAATTGAATATGCTACAAAACATTGACTTCACAAACTATCAAATCATCATTTCAATCACGAAGAGTCTCAAGACAACAGCAAGAATGATGATGAAAATGAAGTTGTTGAAGCAGTTTAGAATGACAAGAATACTCATTTTCTAACATGCAATTATCATGAACAAATTTAATACAAAGTCTCAGTTTTATTGTCTCAACTGCATATAGCAGTTGTATAAACAGCGAGCGATTTTATATCTCAAAGAGTTTTGTTCACTTAACACACATAGCATAGATTTCTTTCATGAGTTGATCTAATCGATGTCATAAGAATGTATGAATTATTATTATTATTATTATTATTATTATTATTATAAACTTCTCAGATCATCTGTTGATACAGACAATTATAAATCTCAGAGTCTGCAAAGAGTCAACGCGAAAATCGCGTTGCAACTGAAAAACAATGAATGAAGAGAAGTTCATCAATATTCTGAAAGAACAAATGTCAAAATCACTGTTGAATCATAAGATGAAACGTCAGCACATAAATGAGTACACTAAGCAATTGCTGAATGCACTGAAAAAGATTATTGAAATTTCTACTTTCTGAGCGAGATTACATGAAATGATCAAAGCAGAATGAATGAAGAAATGTATGAAGATTGTCAAGAGTATGCAATGAATGAAAAAAAGTTGTTGAATCATCAACGACTGAACAGAGTATATTCAAGCATGTGATAAGAAAAGCAAGATCATCAGAAAACAGAAATGCAGTGAATATTAAAAGATCATGCAGAATGTTAAACAATTTTCGAAAGAACTGTTCAAAACTGCGAAATGAGTAAGAAATGCAATTGCAGACATATTGACTTAAGCGACAATTTTTTCTCTGATCAAGTCAGAGTGCTTCAACATTGCTATGACAATGCAAAATAAGATAAAAATGATGTTTCAGACTCACTTTTCATCATCTTCAGAGATTCTCATGCTGAACACAGAAAACTTCAAGTACTTGCTCTTGATTGAGAATGATGCTTCGCTGATGCATTGCAAGATTAAAAGAGTTGTTTACAAAACAATGCTCAACAAGACTTTAAAACATACAGAATATATAAATAGAATAATGCGCAGACTCATTGATGATGCATCAGAACAAATACACACTCTTTTTGAAAAATGTTTGCAGAAGAAAATACAGTCAACTCAGTTTAAGAGCGTGATCATAATAATGATGCAAAAGTCAGACAAGAAAAACTACTTTAATGCAAAGATATATAAATTAATTGTGCTACTCAACATGCTGAGCAAGATACTGAAGTTCATCATATTTGAACATTTGCAAAACATCATAGAAGCATGCAATTTGATATTGAACATTCAAATGAGAACTTGCAAACACAGATCAACAAATACAACTTTGCAACTAATTATAGAAAAGATACACATTATATGAAGTGATATAAGAAGAAGAGTAATCTCATTACTGAATTTGAATGAGAAAAACATGTTTAACAATGTAACACATAGCAAACTCTTGCATGACATGAAAAAGAGAAAAGTTCTCAGACTGCTTCTTGAATTTGTGAAGAACTTTCTGAGAAATCAATGCATCATGATCACAATTAATGATTACACGATGATGAAATGCAGCATGAACATTAACATATTACAAGATTCTTCACTATCATTAATATTATATTTGTTTTACAACGTAAATTTGTTAAAAGCATGTGATAACATCAGATTGAAAACAAGCTTTACAGATTTTATAAACGATGTTAATATTTTAATATATGAAAAGTTCATAAAGTGCAACTGCAAAGTTCTTAGTGAGATTTATGATAGATGCAAACAGTGATCAAAAATGCACAACATCAAGTTTTCAAAAACAAAGCATAAGCTGATTCACTTTATGAAAATCTTTAAGTAATTTAATATGAATGTTAATGTAAAGTTGATAAAACATCAGATTAACTCAAAATCAAATATCAGAATTTTGAAAGTTCAATTGAACTTTAAGCTGAAATGAGTGATTTACATGCATTATGTTGAAGCAAAACTAGTAATTAAACAAAAGATCATGCAAATAATCATCAAGTCTACTTGAGACTCATCAATAACAACGAAAAAGCAAATATACTTTGTGATGATATACTCTTTGCTTAGTCATGAAGTCATCATATGATACACATCACAAAAAATGAAGAATCATTGAAAAGATCTGAACATCAAGCTGAGATCAGTACAAGAAAAAGCATTGTGACAAATCATCAATGTTTATCATGTGATATCAACAAAGACTTTACAGATAGAAACAAACACAGCATCAATAAATATTCATTTATGAAAGTTGATACAAAAGTTAATAATGAACATGAATTCTTGAAAATTAAATAAAGTTATTGAGATGATGATGCATCGAATTTGTAACAACTTGATACTCAAAAGAAATCAAAAATCAAAGCTGTGTAAGATGTTTTTGCAACTGAAGCAAAAGTGAATGAAAGAAACATTTAAATAAACAAAGATGAAGTGAAATCATTTTTACATGATGATTCTCTGATCAAAGTCATCAAGAATAGTTATAGTTGCAAACAAGAAAATGTCAATAAATCAACATTGTCTTGACATATTCACATTGAAGCAAAGAGTTTACTTGAATGATAGTAACAGTAGAAAGAATGTTATGATGATTGTAATGAGAATTAACTGAGAGTTAAATAAGAGACTGAAGAAATTGACTTTAGTCATTACTCATCATGAAGAACTGAAAGAATTGATTGCAAGAATGAAACATCTTGCAGACGTAGTGACAAAGAATCAAGAATGTCATGAAAAGATATACAAAGTATACAGTGATAGTCAGACTTCTTTGAAAACAGTGAAAACTATGATATCAACAAAAAATCAGACACGTTCGCAATGAGTTTAAATCATGCATGAGAACATTTGATTTTAAGAAGTCACGCTGAAGTTACATTAAGTGACGAGACATGCAAAAGTACTTGAAAATGAAGTAATGAATAAAATGATTGATGATGCACATGATTTGTTTCTATTGCTGACTGAGTGTTAATGCACTGAAGTGATGACAAGACTAATGCTCATACAGAAACAGATCAGATAAACATGAAGAGTAGTTTGAAAAAAGAAATTCAATGCAACTCATTTTCAATATTTAACATCAAAGATGATACATCAACATTTGTGACTGCACAAGAATCATGCAAAGTCTCACAGCGCATTATTGACGCAGTTACACATAAGAAAAATTGACTTCAATCAATTTCTATATGAGAGACAAGTACTTAATATCACTATGATGACATGCAAGTGTGACAAAGATTAAATGTTGATTAAGCACATTTTATTAACATGTTTCAGATGAAAAGTAGAATGAAAAGCAATGCAATGAGAAAAGAACATCATGAACTTGAGAAAGCTCTTAGAAATTGTGAGCGCAATAATGATGATCATTCAAATGATACTCTTAACAAGCATATTGAATCAATTTCAAGCTGTGACATTATCAAAGAATCAGATGAAAGAGAGAGAAAATAAAGAAGAAATAAATTCATAAAGTTTTTGCATTAAGAACAGTTATAGTATAAAGCGCAGAAAGAAGCGATTTTTGATGCGAAAAGAGCGCTGCGCTAGCGCTGCGCTCGCTACAGTATATAAAATCTCACATAGATTCATAATAAGTGTTGAATTGAGTAAGAATTAAAAAAAGTCTTTATTCTTTTGTCACTTTTGATTTTATCATTTATTCTAAACTTTCATCATGTATATTAATCTATCTTTGAATTGACTTTGTATAAAATAAACGTCAATCTATATTTGATTTCACTGCTTTCAATAAAGTTGATGATGCTGCAATTCTCTGAAATATTAAAAATGTTAAACAGTTAAATTAATGAGTTGAAGAAGATTTGAATTAATTTCTAGAAGTTCTTAATGATCTTTGAACTCAGCAAGATTTAGACGTTAAAGCATTAAAACTATTCAACAAGATTTCTAGTGAAGAAATTTGAAAGAATCAATATGAAGACATTGATCAAGTTAAGAAACAGCTGAATAAAGATTATATAAAGGTTCAAGATAAGCTTACTGAAGCACAAAGTCAACTTTGAGTGATTAAAGATGACACATCTTTCTTTTCTATCTCTTCTCACTTTATCAAGCATTCTCAAAAGCTTTTTAATTCATTTACGTTTACTGATGAAAGTGAATTTATCTAAGATGATTGACAGAGAAAGATTCATGATAAGTTGAAAATCAATGTTGATCACTTTTACAATGATAAAGTGATTCTAGTTTACATTCATTCTTGAATCAATAAAAACACAGTCAAAGCTACATTAGCTTGACATCAATGAGATTTATTAAATCTTTATACAATGATCAAGAATCTGTTAAATGAACTTGCTGAGCTGTATGATGATTCAAACAAGAAGATTAACTTTCAAAGACAATACTTGAATCTTACTCAAGAATTTAACAAATTTAGTGATTTCTATTCTGTGTTTCAACGTCTGTCTTCTTATTTAAACTATCACAAGAGATAACTAATAGTTGACTTACAAGACAAGATCATCTTTCATCTTCATATGACTTGAAGTAGTTAAATGATTTAATCAAAATCTCTTAACAAGATTCATGTTTATCTAATTCATTTAAATAATGAGCATTAAGTTATGAAGAATATTAAAGACAAAGAATTAATAATCAAAGTCAAAACAACTAAACAAGTCATCTTTGCTGAGAAACTTTTAAAGACTATCTTCTATAAAACAGTTGAAGTTACTAAGTCAGTTAATCATTTAAAATCATGTAACGTGACTTTGATTAACGTCAAAGACACAGATTAAACTGATCGCGTCAAGTCAAGTCATTGAGATCAAATCGAGTTTTCAACTCATCAAGACTTAATTTGAGTCAGAATTCTTGATCTGAGTATTTAAGTCAAGTTAAGATGTTCAACTTAAGTATTTAAGTTGAGTCAGAGAATTAAAATTGAGTATTGACTCGAAATTCTCGACTCGATTCGTCAAGACATGAAGATAAATAGATAAATATTTTATTATGACTTTTTATTATGACTCTTTGTCATAGCTTTTCTATTATGACTTTCTATCATAGCATTTCTTCATGACTCTTCTTCATGACTTTTCTTCATGACTTTTCTTCATGACTTTTCTTCAAAGCTTTTCTTCATGACTTTCTATCGAACAGTCTTCATAGTTTCTCGTCATGACTTTCTATCATAGCTCTTTATCATAACTTTCTATCAAAGCTCTTTATCAAATGATCTTCATGTTTCTCTTCATGTTTCTCTTCATGTTTCTCTTCATGTTTCTTTTTATGACTTTCTATCAAAAAAATAATGCAAAAAGGTAATGCAAAGGCGAAAAATCGGGAAAATTTCTATATTTAACTCTTTTGACGTCATTTTCGATTTCTTGATGAGTTGAGTCAAGAACTCAAATTGAGTATCAACTTGAAGTCAATATCAGATTGAGTCAGAATGTTGAAATCAAGTATTTGAGTTAAGTCAGAAGATTGATATCAAGTACTTGAGTTGAGTCAGAAGATTGATATCAAAACTTGACTTGACAATCAGTCTATTTTCAACATTGAATCTATAGTTATCTGATGCTTTGATGATGTTATGTTGAAGATATCATGTTGACGCAAGATAAGACAGATTCTCTCGTTTCAATCATCTTTAAGTATCATTGATGATGAGTAATTCAACGTGTCTTCAAGATTGCATCGATCATTTAACAAAATCAGCTAAAATTGACTACAGACTCATCAAGCTAACATCAGTCAAAAACATTTGTTTAGTCAAGCTTCTAGCTCACAAGCTTTAATAGTCACTCATCAACAACTAATAGCTAGCTACAAGCGCTTGTATCTTTTGATGACAGTCATTTGCTCAAAAGACATC
>JAABUK010008820.1_pt1 | contig 14002 bp, 11 predicted proteins | sample 5559141 | NCBI WGS metagenome assembly JAABUK01 (sample SAMN10711869, study PRJNA513367) | rock metagenome | isolation source: Antarctica rocks | place: Antarctica: Victoria Land, Pudding Butte nord | collected 2016-01-03
GATGTGATACGGAAAATCATTATCGAGCGCGACGCGATAAAACTGCGCTGTCGGCTGATTGTCTTCGGTCGTCCAAGTCTTACCGGCGTTCTGCGAAACATTCGCGCCGCCGTCATTTGATTCGATCATGCGCGCGGCATCGTTCGGCGCAATCCACAAATCGTGATTATCACCGTGCGGCACGGAGATTGGAGTGAAAGTTTTGCCCGCGTCGTTCGATTTATAAAAGCCCGTGTTCAAGGCGTAGACGGTGTCTGCGTTTTGCGGGTCGGCGTAGATGCGCGTGTAATACCAAGCGCGCTGGCGAAGCTTGCGTTCGTCGTTAATTTTCGTCCACGTCTTGCCGCCGTTGTCGGAGCGAAATACGCCGCCGTCTTCGGCTTCGACGAGCGCCCATAATCTTTCAGGATTGACGGGCGAAACAGTGATGCCGATGTTGCCGATCAAGCCTTGCGGCAAGCCCGGATTGCGCGTCAGTTCCGTCCAAGTATCGCCGCCGTCCGTTGACTTGAAAAGTCCAGAACCCGCGCCGCCGCTCTCGAACGTATAAGGCTTGCGATTGACTTCCCAGAGGCCAGCGTAGAGCGTGTTCGGATTCGTCGGATCGAGAATCAAATCGATTGCGCCCGCCTTGTCGCTGCGGTAAAGAATCTTCTGCCAGGTTTTGCCGCCGTCCTTCGAGCGAAAAACTCCGCGCTCCGTGTTCGGCGACCAAACGTGGCCGAGCGCCGCGACATACACGATGTCAGGGTTGCGCGGATGCACACGCACGCGCGCAATCTGTCGGGTGTCGTCAAGCCCGATGTGCTTCCAAGTCTTGCCCGCGTCGAGGGATTTATACATGCCGTCGCCGTGCGAAACGTTGCCGCGCAGGGGCGATTCGCCCATCCCGACATACACGACATTCGGATCACTGTCGCAGATGCCGATAGCGCCGACGGAACCTGTCTTAAAGGAATTATCCGAGACGGGCTGCCAATTCCCGCCGCCGTCTGTGGTCTTCCACACGCCGCCGCCCGTCGCGCCGAAATAGTAAACAAAGGGCTGCGAAGCGACGCCCGCCACCGCCGTCACACGCCCGCCGCGAAAGGGGCCGACCTCACGCCATTGCAGCGCTTTGAAAAGACTTTGATCGAAGCCGCGCGTTGATGATCCTTGCGTGGAAGTGTCGTTGGATTGCGCTGCTTGCTGGCGCTGCCGTTTCTTCTGCGCGGAAGCAGTTGGACTCCAGACAAAGTTGATCGTCAAGGCTAACGCGGGCAACAGCAGCCACGCGGCGGCGAAAGCGCGGCGGCGAATAATATTCATGCTCATCAAACTGATGACTCCTCTGTTTCGATTGCGGTTCTGGTTGTAGTAAATTAAGAACAGATTGCGCGCACGCTCGCACAAACGACAGTGCGAATATTTCTGCGCGCGCGCTTAAGATACGGAAAGCTTTATCAGCGAGCGATTATATCCGCTGGAGCGATTATAAAAAAGCGTCCGGCGAAAATTAATCAACATGAAGGTCGAAAAATAATATGCCGATTAACAATGCCCGCATATTTACAGAAGCACGCGCACGCTGCATTCGCGCGAAAAACATCAAGCACAAATTCGTCGTCTGCCGTGTACTACTGCTGCTCGCGCTCTTGACGATAGGCTGTCCTCAACTGCTTCGCGCCGCAGACAATCCGGCGGCTGTTCAGTACAGCGTTTCGATTCCCGATCCGTCTAAGCACGTCTTTCATATTTCGATGGAGATTAAAAAGCCTTCGAGCGTTTCCTTTGATGTCAAGATGCCCATCTGGATGCAGGCCGTTTATGAACTGCAAACTTACGGCGAGCAAGTACAGGCGATCAAAGCGCACAACGAACAAGGCGCGGCAATTGGATTATCAAGCATCAACGATCATACATGGCGCGTGAAACTCAATCAGCTAGAGCCTGTCATCATCGAGTACGATCTGGACGTGGGCGATAAGCACAAGCTATTCGGCAAAAGTTATCTTGAAAAGCAAACGGGGCTTTTGCACGGCGGCTCATCCTTGCTGTACGTCCAGATGGAGCACCGCAAACCTGTGAGCATCAATTTCAAACTGCCCGCCGGATGGTCTTCCGCCGCCGCGCTCGATGGCGATGTACATATCACCGCCGCCGCTGCAGCGCCAACAACTGATACAGTTACTTACACGGCGCGCGACTACGACGAATTGACCGACAGCCCGATTATGCTCGGCTCGTTCAAGCGCACGGATTTCAACGTCGCGGGCATTCCCTTCTCCGTCGCCATCGACACACGCATTCATCATAACAGTGCGGAGATAATCGAATCCGCGCAGAAAATCGCCGCGCGCGAGATAGGCTTTTTCGGCGGCGCGCCGTTTAATCGTTATCTGTTCATTTATTATTTGACGAAGGACACGTCGGGCGCTGGCCTACCCGCCTCGATGGTCGGCATAGAGCATTTGAAATCGACCCTTATCACAGTCGATCCGAATTTCGACACATCGCCGCGCTCGACTTTTGCTTACCGCGAAGTGACGGCGCACGAACTTTTTCACGCGTGGAATGTGAAGGCGATTCGCCCCGTCGCGCTCAATTATCCTGATTTTGACAAAGCGCCCGTTGTGCGTTCCCTGTGGCTCTTGGAAGGTTTTACGGAATACTACGCGCAGAAATTTCTCGCGCAGCTTTTCGGCGACGAGAAACACGAACAGTTTTATAAACAGATCAACGAAGACTTGTTTGCAGCGGAGCTGCCCGTCAGCCTTCAGCAATTAAGTTTGCAATCGCCTACGGAGTCCATCGACGATTTTTCGCTGCTTTACTCGAAAGGCACAGCCGCAGGCTTGCTGCTCGATTTGAAGATTCGCCAAGCCACGAAAAACGCGCGCGGCCTCGACGATTTTATGCGCACGCTCTGGACGCGCTACGGAAAAGCGCGCGCCGCCTACGATGAAAATGCGCTGCTCAAACTGCTCAACGACACGGCGCAAAATGATTTGGGCGACTTTTATCGCAAATACATTGTCGGCATCAGCCCTTTGCCGCTAAGTGATTATTTGCAGCTCGGCGGCTGGACGCTCAAAGGCCAAAAAATAAAATCTCCGTTTGTGGATTTTGCACTAGCGAAGAATGTCGTGATGGACGTTGCGGCGAACGGCAACGCTGAATTATCCGGCATCCGGCTTGGAGATAAAATCATCGCCGTTGACGGCACAATGCTCGATGAGCAAAACACCTTCGGCAAGCTCGTCGCCAAGCGCGGCGTCGGCGCAAAGCACACATTCACGATTGAACGCACAGGCCTACGCGAGGAAATTCTCTTCAAGTACGAAACGACGCTTATTAGGAATCCGACAATTGCGGAATCGCCCGGCGCGACGCCCGAACAACTCGCCACGCGCCGCGCAGTGCTTTCACAAACCAACGCCGCGCCCGCGTCGGCACAGTCAACTGGCAGCAATTAAGCGGCAGACATATAATGAGCGTTCGGTTGCTTCGTGATGTGATAGTTTGAATATGTTACGGTTTGGAAGGAGTCAGATGAAACAAATATTTCTTAGTACAATAATATTGCTTGCCACAGCCTCGTTTATTTTCGGTCAAACCAACTCGAATCGTATGAGCAAAGATGAGAAAGCCGTCCGGCAGGTGCTTGACGAGATTGCCGCCGCTTTAGGAAGTAATGACGCTGACGCGATTGACCGCATTTATACTGATGATTCGACGCACGTTTATACTTCCGGCGTAGTTTTAACCAAAGCACAATTGACTAGCGGAATGCGGTCTGGATACGTAAAATTCGAGTCTCTCAGCCGCGATGAGGTGAGGGTCCGCATCTACGGAAATGCGGCTGCGGCTGTTTCTCGCATCACATTCAAATCTAAAATCGCAGGGCAGGAAGCAAGGGGTCAATATCGCTCTACCGCAATGCTGGTAAAAATAAAGGGGCGTTGGCAAATAGTCGCCGGACAAGCAACAACTATCGCCGAGCAGAAATAATATGCAAGGATGAGCGTGTTATATCGAAAGACGCAACCGAACAAGTCATTCGACCTGACCGCCCGATAGCGTGCCTCTCAAGATTCTTCCTTGCGGTATAGTTGAATGCTTACAGCGGGCGGCAGGTCAATTCCAGCGTTCGGCAGCTACTTATTAAGAGAGGTGAAAACTATGAAACGAGTTATTATCGTTGTTGCCGTTTTGCTTGTGGCGTTCTGTCTTACATTCGGGCAAAGGAAAAGCGGCACGGAAAACCGAAACAGCCAAGCGGAGCAAGAACTCATCCAGATGGAAAACCAGTTGTTTGACGCTACGAGAAAGCATGATGTCGCCTTTTTCCAGCGCATTCTTGCCAACGATTATATTTTTACAAGTTCCGGTGCTACCGTAGTCTATAAGCCAGACACGATAAGTTTCTTCAGCACTCCTGTTCAGTCGGACACAACATTAGAAATGCGCGAGTTGAGAGTGCGCGTTTATGGCGATACAGGGGTTGCTACCGGCACATCAAAAGCATCTTGGGTGTCAAATGGGGTAAGAACTACCGATCAAGACAGATTCATAGACGTATTCGCAAAAAGAGATGGAAGGTGGTATTTGGTAGCAGGGCAAACGACGCGTATTTCACGCGAGGAGCAACCAGCGAAGAAATAAAGCTATCTTTTACCCTATGCCGTTGAACAAGTCATTCGACCGGACTACTCGATTGCGTGCCTCTCAAGATGCTTTGCTTCGATTATGTTGAATGCTTTATGCTCGCAGCCGGTCATTTCCGGCGTTGACATTGCTTGTGCGTTAAATAAAAGCAGAGTGCTTATGAGATGCATAAGCACTCTGCTTTGTGTTTGGAATGATCGTTTAACGCGTCCGGCGTTTAGCTGGCTGCTGATGCGCGGCTCATCGCTTGTTGAAAAAGCGCGGGCGCGCTCTGCTCGATCTTTTGCGCGGTCTGTTCTTCCTGCTGCAAGTTTTGCTGAAGCAGTTGCACTATTTCGGTTTGCCCCATTTGCTCTGCGCCGGTAATCAGCATTCGGTACGAAGCGATTTCGTAGTGCTCGACCTTCGAGCAGCTTCCGCCGATAGCCAGATCGACGAGCGCCGGAACACCCGACACTTCGCCGAGCAGCGAGTCGCCTTCGCTGACGAGACCTACTGCGGCGGCGCATTTCTCGCGTTCGGCGCTTTCGCCGAGCACTTCAAAGACTTGCTCTAAAACTTTGATCTGCTGTTCGGTTTCCGTGATGTGCTGTTCGAGCAGCGTTTTGACAATTGACGCATTGGCCTGCGGCAGCATTTCCTGCTGCGCTTTGAGAAAGCGGTGCTCGGCGTCGTAAATGTCGCCCAGCCCGTGCAAAAACTTTTCCTGTAAAGTCTTAATCGCCATGATGATTCTCCCTTGAAATTTTTCCCAGTATTAAGCGGCGATGACGAAAACTGATGGCGTCAGCGTCGCCTTGGTTTGTGCGTTGTGCGTAGTGCGCAGGATACACGAAAGCGGGCGCGGCAATAATTCAAGAGTGTTGCGGTTGTCATTAGAATTTGTTGCGCCGCGCCATAGGACAACAGTTTTTAGAGCGCGCTTTTGTGAAGCAGCGCGCGCAATTCCGGGTCGAGGGCGAGCAAAGCTTTGAAGGTTGCGCGCTGGCCTAGATGTTCTTCATCCACATCGCCGTCCGCGTCGTCCGGGTCATAATCGAGCGTGCGCGCAAGTTGCTTTGCCGCAAGGTCTTTGTTTGTTGTGGAAGATTGAATGAGGCGCTTGAGCGTTTGCTCGCCGACGAAATCGCACGCGAGGTCTTCCTTCTGCGACTCTGCCGGAGAGACACCGGCAAGGCGCTCCGATCTTTGCGCAACTCGTTCGACAAATGCGCTGAGATTGCCGCCGCGCGCGGCGACGTGCGTTAGTTCGTGGCCGAGCAGCAGCATCGTTTCCGCGTCAGTCGTTAAATCCCGCGCGTAGCTTGTCCCGACGCGAATTTCCGTCGGCTCGTCGTCATTTACTTCCGCCTTGTCTCCCAGATTTTCGTCAAGCACAATCGTTTGCACCTCTTCGATATGGCGCGCGGCGGTTCTTATTTCGGCAGGCTCTATGCGATAGTCGGCGGCTAATGCCTGTAGCGATTCGAGCGTCAGGCGGCGCGCGAGCGGCAAAAGTTTCTCGACGTTTTTGATGCCGAGTTCAGCTTGCGAAGTGTATGCGGGCAACGAATTCGCGGAACGCGCGGCGAGTCGATGCGTCGTTTGACGATTATCCTCTACGCTGTAGAAAAGAATGAACAAGGCGCACGCAATCGCCGTCAATAAGGAGATGGCGAGATGCTTTCGGCTTGAATTTTCGAGGCTCATTTCGTGCTTTCTTTCGTCTGCCTAACTGACGCCGCTTCTTGTAGAACTTTACCGGAACGCTCTAAAGTCCCATTGATTCGCGCACATACTTCGGCGAAGGCGAGCCGTAGGAAAGCATTTTGTCGTGCAGTTGTTTGAGATCAATGCGCCCTTTCATTTTCGCTTCGTAGGCGCGGCGAATGTCCGTCACTTCGACGCTGCCGACATAGTAAGTGGAAAGCTGCGTCGAAGAAAGCTCGGCGCGACGCCACTTGCCCGCCGCTTCGCCTTCTTCCTGAAAGCCTTCGTTCATCATAAAAGCGACGGCTTCTTTTTCGCTCATATTCGCGGTGTGAATTTTCTGATCGATGATCGCGTTGACGATCACGCGCAGTTTCATTTTCAGTTGTTGGAGGCGAACTTCCGCGCCGCCGTAGCCTTGCTCGCCCATTAAATTTTCGGCGTAAACAGCCCAGCCTTCGACAAACGAGCCGCTGCGAAAGATGGAGCGAATCTTTGTCGGCGCGGTGAATTTGTTGGCGTGCGCGATCTGCAAATAATGGCCGGGCATCGCTTCGTGAATCGTCAAATCCTGCACGAAATAATTGTTGTACTCGCGGAAAAAGGAAGCGACGCGCGCCGTGCTCCAATCCTTCGGCGTCGGCGAGATGGCGTAGAAGGTTTCGCCGCCGCGATCGAGCGGCCCGGCGGCATCGCAAAAAGCAACCGCCACGCCGCGCGCGTATTCCGGCATGACGATGGTTTTGACAGGCTCGGTCGGCACTGTGACGAGATTGTGCGCGCGCACGAATTCGGTTGTCGCCTGCAAATCCTGATTCGCCAGCGCAACGATGGTGTCGTTTGTCGGATGCGATTCCGAGAGCTTATCGAGCACTGCTTTGATAACGATTTTTTTGTTTGCGAGCGCGACGGAATTGCTTGCTGCCTGCGGGAAATATTTTTTGTAGAACGGCAAGGCGATTTCATACATCTGGTTCTGCGTCGTCTTCAAATCCGCTTCGCCGCGCCGCAGTATTTCTTCCTTCGAGAGATCGGAATCAAGCGCGTAGTGCAGCTTGCGGCGAAACTTCGCATCGCCGAGACGAAAATCGCCGTTGGAGCGCGGCAGCAAATCCTTCTCCAGCCACACGCCGTAATCTTCGAGCGCTTTGATTGTTGCCGCTTGCACAGGCGCGAGTTCGGCTTTCATGTCGGGCGCTTGATTGATGAATGTTTGCAGTTCGTCGCGGACGAGGCTAATGCTGCCTTTGTTTTGCGCGATGGCTGTTTCCGTGTAAACGCGCGGCGGATTTTTCAAATTCAACTTCGCCTGTTCGATGACCGTCGGAATAAGTTGCAGGCGAGCTTTGACGCTTCGCAAACGCACGGGAAGCGGCGCGAACTCGCGCGACACCAGCGCATAGACGGCGTTGCCTGCGTTGTAGCGTAGCGGATTCCATTCGTATTCGCGCAGTTCGTTTATCTGAAAAAGATTGTATTCTAGCTGCGTGCGCATGATTCTGTAATCAATGCTGTTGACGGAATTGAGCCGCGCGGCGGGAATCGCGTCGAGCGCCTTCAAATACTCTTGAGTGAGCTTGCGGTCGCGCTCGACACCCGCGAGACTGTAATCGTCGAGACGATTATCATAGCGATGATCGCCGAGACCCGTCGCCGTTTCAGGGCTTATCGAGAGCAGTTGCTCGATGTACTTGTTTGCAAGCTTCTCAAATTTCGCGTCGGAGTTTTGATCCGAAAAGTTATGTGCGGAAACGATCATAATTGATGAAAGCAGCGTCAGAAGTGCAATGGAAACGAGAAGCGTGCGTCGCATATTGTGAAAATCCTTTGGTGATGGCGGCCTGTATTTTCGTCTGCAAACGGGAAGCGAATCTATTATAAGGAAATGTCGGGCGCGGCGCGATGAGGGATGAATAAAACATTGCAATGAGCGCTCTAAATAAAATCAGGCGGCATCGCTTCATCGCGGCGCGCATCATTCACCGTTTGCCTTCGCATGTATTACTATACCGCCGCCGCGCGGAAACCGAAAACCGTGCGCCACAGGGAAAGCGCAAACAATTCAATCAAAATAAGGATGCAGGCTGATGTACACAGATAAAAGTCGCAGAAAATTCTTGGGCAACGCCGCACTGATCGGCATCACTGCAACAATGTTTAAAGCCAATTCGTCCGGCGAAGCATTCGCGCAAAACAAACCGCCGCAAGTCGCTTTGTCGGCGGGAAGCACGGAGCATACGGCGCAAAGTAAACGAGCGGGCTTTGCCATTCACGGCGGCGCGGGCACGATCCTGAAAAGCTCTATGACGCCGGAACTCGAAAGAGAATACCGCGCTCGCCTAACCGAAGCGTTAATGAAGGGCTACGGCGTTTTGAACGCGAACGGCAGCAGTCTCGATGCCATTGAAGCGGCGATCAGAATCATGGAAGACTCGCCGCTCTTTAACGCGGGCAAAGGTGCGGTCTTCACAAGCGCCGGGACGAACGAACTCGACGCTTCGATTATGGACGGGCGAACGCTCAAGGCGGGCGCGGTTGCTTCCCTCAAGCACATCAAAAATCCGATCAGCCTCGCGCGCCTCGTGATGGAAAAGTCGCCGCACGTAATGCTTGTCAGCGACGGCGCAGAAAGCTTCGCCAAACAACAGGGCGTCGAACTCGTCGCGCCCGAATATTTTTATACGGAAAAGCGTTTCAAGGAATTGCAGCGCATTAAGGAACGCGAAAAGCAGCAAAGCGACGCGCCAAAGAAAACGAGCAGCCGCGCGACAACGACTAACACACAGACAAGCGCGCAAGCCTTCTTTGACGAAGAAAAGCACGGCACGGTCGGCGCAGTCGCGCTCGATCTGGCGGGGAATCTCGCCGCAGGAACTTCGACGGGCGGCATCTCCAACAAACGCTTCGGGCGCGTCGGCGATTCTCCGATCATCGGCGCAGGCACTTACGCCAACAATCAAACCTGCGCCGTTTCAGCGACAGGCGACGGCGAATATTTCATACGCTCCGTCGTCGCACACGACATTTCCGCGCTGATCGAATATCGCGGCCTCAGCGTCAAAGAAGCGGCGCAAATTGTCATAGACAAAGTAGGCAAACTCGGCGGCACAGGCGGCCTGATCGCCATCGACAGAGCGGGCAACATCGCGCAGCCCTTCAACACCGCAGGCATGTATCGCGGCTACATCAACGCTCGCGGCGAGCCGATTGTGGAGATTTATAAAAACTGAACTGACGAAAAAGACTCATGTGTTCAGACGTCGCTGCAAGTCACGCAGTGCTTCCATGTACGCCGTTTCGCGTTCGGCATCGGTTTGATTCGTCGGATGGATTCCGCGCACGACGCGGCTGCGATGAAAGGCCAATTCGCTCGCCGTCTGATTAAACTGCGCGCGCGTGCGCCATTGCTTGAACCCGCCGTTCCTGAACGCCTGCCAAGAAGCGTTCATACGCGCGCGCACGCTGCACAAAGATTCGTATTCCTCCATAGTCATCGAGCCGCAATCGCAATCGCACAATAAGTGTTCCCGCAAGAGTCGTCCCTCGCGGCGCAGCGCAAAATAAATCGTCACAAGTGTCGCAACAAAGACGGGCACCATCAACAGAAAATACGTCAGCAAAAATCCGACGCTGCCAAAGAGCGTGGCCGCGCTGTTCCACACCGCGTGCAAAGAAACGGCCAGCGCAAAGCCAATCGGCGGCGCGAGTATTTGGACGAAGCGTTTAGTTGATGTGCGCGCCAGACCGAGACCGATGCCCGTCATACTCGTGAAAAGCGGATGCAAGAAAGGCGACAGACCGCCGCGCAAAATCAGCGTTCCGGTCAAAACGTTGCCTTCGCCCGCGAGCGCCGCCTTGCCGTAATACTGCACGTTCTCCATCATCGCAAACCCCAGCCCGACCATTCCCGCGTACACGATGCCGTCTAACACATCGTCGAATTCATCCGTCTTAAAGAACAGCATCAAGACGACAAATCCCTTCGCGCATTCTTCCGTGAACGGCGCGGAAACGATGGTGCTGAAAACTTCGCCCGCGTGCCGGTCTTCGGTCAGCAAATAAACGATGCCGCCCGCCGCCGTGTTGACGACGTAAGCGACAAACACGGCGACGAACGCGCCCCAGAAAAACGCCGTCGCCAGCATCCACGTCGGCTCCGCTTCGTAGCGGTCAATCCATAATAGCAGCGCAACGTAAACAGGCACGGGCAAGGTTGCCAGCACCAATCCCGTCAGCAGCGCAACCGGCCCCGTCTCTGCGTCAATCAACAACAGCACGACGAGGCCGAGCAGCAGCGCGAGGAGAATCGCCGACACCACAAGCACTCGTTTCAAAGTGTTTCGATTGCCTGATGCAACGGCAAAAAGATGCGGCGAGTTTTGAGAATAATCTTGACGCTTCATGTCGTTTTGATGGTAAGCAAAAAGATGGGCGGGGACAATCCCCGCCCGTCAAAAAGAACCGCGTGATCTTATGCCCATTCGCGCAGCCATTTCGTGCGCGTGTATGCGACTTGAAAACCGTGGCGTTCGGCGTTGCGTTGCGAGGCGCTTCCGGGAAGCGTCATGATCGTCGCCAATTCGCAACCGCACGATGCGGCAAAGCGCAAACGGTAATCGAGCAGTGCTCCATGCGCGCCGCGTTTGCGATAATCCGGCAACGTGCTCGCACCGGCAAGCGCGGCAATTCTATCTCTGATACTCATCGAGCCGCCGCCGATAATCGTATCGTTCTGCTCCGCCACAAAGCAATGTGTGCCTGCCGTATGAAAAGCCGTTAAAAAGATATTTCGCATGGGCGGCGATACGTCCACCGTTTCCACGAACCCGTGCGCCACCGTCTGCGCCCACAACTGTTCTTCATCCGGCATCGCTTCACGCGCACGCACGTCATCGTGCTGCCCCGCGCTCGCTTTCTCTTCGTCAAGCGGCAACAACGCACGCACAAGCACATTGGAAAACTCGATTGGCCTGTAACCGCGCGTTGAGAGTAGTTCGACAAGCGAGCCATCGGCGAGCGGGCACACTTCTATGTTCACAGGCGCGCGGCGACTGCGATAAAAATCTTCCAACTCATTTATCTCGGCGGCTGTCACCTCGCCGAAGAGTCCGAGGGCGGAGGCCTGCGTGATCGGCGATCCGATTCCGGCATAAGTGGCGTGCCCGCCTGCAACAGCGATGGATGTTGCGCCGCTCTGCGGAAAAAGTCGCGCATGGGCGCGCCCGTACTCCACGCCGCCGACTGCGTCGAGGCCTTCCAAACGCCGCGCGAGGTTAATGTCAGCGAAGAGCGTTGTTCCGTTGGTTTGTTGATGATTCATGATTGTTCTTTCAGTCTCCGTGTTACTGAACGGCTCGCTCTTTTCTAGCAACGGCGTTTGCAGCCGCGCGAGAAATAAAAACGCAACGCAATTGTCCGTTGGCGATCCGTTGTTGTAAGTATTTCGGATGTGTGGAGTGCTGCGAGTTGAATTCAGCGTCGAACCTGATACGGCGCGCGCCTCGGCAAATGAAAAGCGCCGTTCGGCGTTTCCATATGAAGCGATACGCAGAGGACGGAGCGCGTTGATTTTGCTCCACCGCCGCCACAGGCTTGAGCGAACGGACTATGTCAGAACAATCATAGGCTAAAGAGGCTTTGAAGCTTTATCTTAAAAGTCCGGGCAGATCATCCACAAGATATTCGGCGATGTCAACTGCCGGAAACTCTATCAACAGCGGCACGCTTAGTTGGGTGATTAGGAAAATTTTTGCGGCAAGATCAGCGGGAATTAAGGCATAATGCGTTCACAATTAATTCTGGACATTAAACGAAAGAGAAAAGTGGCGATGAGCACAAGCAAAAAGAAGCATGGCAACTCAATCCGGCGCAGAGAGTTTTTGCAACTCGGCGGGGCGGCAACGGCAGCGACGATCATCACAGCGGCGCTCGGCGATGGCGTCGCGACGCGCGCGGCAAACAACACAAAGGCTTTGACAGCGACGTTGGCGAAGCCGTTTGAATTGGAAGAAATAACTATCGCAGAATTGCAGCGTGCGATGCAGGCAGGAAAGTTTACGGCGCGCTCGGTCAGTGAAAAATATCTCGCGCGCATTCGTGAGGTAGATAAGGAAGGCACGCGCGTCAACTCCATTATCGAACTTAACCCGGACGCGCTTGCGATTGCCGATGCGCTCGACCGTGAACGTAAAGCCGGAAAAGTTCGCGGCGCTTTGCATGGCATACCCGTTCTCATCAAAGACAACATAGATACAGCCGACCGCATGATGACCACCGCCGGATCGCTCGCTCTCGTCGGCTCGAAGCCCGCGCGCGATGCCTTCGTTGCGCAAAGACTGCGCGAAGCCGGAGCCGTCATTTTAGGCAAAACGAATTTAAGCGAATGGGCAAACTTTCGTTCGAGCCATGCGACGAGCGGCTGGAGCGGGCGCGGCGGGCAAACCAGAAATCCCTATGCTCTTGATCGCAATCCGTGCGGCTCCAGTTCTGGATCGGGCGCGGCAGTTGCCTCGAACTTTTGCGCCGTCGCCGTCGGAACCGAAACAGACGGCTCGGTTGTGTGCCCTTCGTCGTCCAATTCCCTTGTCGGCATCAAACCGACGCTCGGCCTCGTCAGCCGCGCCGGGATCATTCCCATCTCGCACAGTCAGGATACGGCAGGCCCTATGGCGCGCACCGTCACGGACGCCGCCATTCTTCTCGGCGCGCTCGCAGGCATTGACGCGCGCGATGCTGTGACAAACGAAAGTCGCGGCAAGGCTTCCGCCGACTACACAAAATTTCTCGATCCGAGCGGGCTTCGCGGCGCGCGCATCGGCGTCGCGCGCAAATTCTTCGGCTTCAATGAAGCGGTTGATCCTTTAATGAACGCCGCCATCGAAGCGATGAAACGGCTCGGCGCGATCATCGTCGATCCGGCGGACATTCCGACGACAGGCAAATTCGACGACTCGGAATTTGAAGTGCTGCTCTACGAATTCAAAGCGGACTTGAACGCTTATCTCGCTTCACTAGGCAGGAGCGCGCCCGTTCATTCGCTCAAAGAAATCATCGAATTCAACGAGCGCCACCGCGACAAAGAAATGCCGTACTTCGGTCAGGACATCATGCTGAAAGCCGAAGCCAAAGGCGCGCTGACGAGCAAAGAGTATCTCGCCGCATTAGCGAAGAATCATCGCCTTTCGCGCACAGAAGGCATTGACGCGGTGATGAATCAATACAAGCTCGACGCGATGATTGCGCCGACGGGAGGCCCCGCATGGCCGACTGATTTGCTGAACGGCGACCATACGACGGGCGGCTTTTCTAGTCCTGCGGCAGTCGCGGGCTATCCGCACATCACAGTTCCCGCCGGAAACGTCGCGGGGCTGCCCGTCGGTCTTTCCTTTTTCGGCAGAGCCTACACGGAACCCGCGCTGATTAAATTCGCTTACGCATACGAGCAAGCGACGAAGCTTCGCCGTCCGCCGCAGTTTTTGGCGCACGCCAACTTGCCCGCGTAACGGCAAAGCTAGGTTCTATTGACATTTGATTTTTTCAATTGCCACTAGCTTGAGCTAGTGGACTGCCTATGCGAAAGACAACCGGCTTTAGCCGATATATAAAAAAGATTCTGCCGAATTGCTTTAGCTAAAGCTGACAAAAACGTTACTCTCTTTATTCGGCT
>JAABUK010008824.1_pt1 | contig 14000 bp, 7 predicted proteins | sample 5559141 | NCBI WGS metagenome assembly JAABUK01 (sample SAMN10711869, study PRJNA513367) | rock metagenome | isolation source: Antarctica rocks | place: Antarctica: Victoria Land, Pudding Butte nord | collected 2016-01-03
TGAGTGAGTGAGTGAGTGAGTGAGTGAGTGAGTGAGTGAGTGAGTGAGTGAGTGAGTGAGTGAGTGAGTGAGTGAGGGAGGGAGTGAGTGAGTGAGTGAGTGAGTGAGTGAGTGAGTGAGTGAGTGAGTGAGTGAGTGAGTGAGTGAGTGAGTGAGTGAGTGAGTGAGTGAGTGAGTGATCGAGCGGGTATCCAAGAGATATTTACCTTGGCATCATGCAGAGCGGAAGGCTGTGCACGGGGATCCCGACTGGACTCAGATCGGTATCCCGGGGGCCGCTGAGCCCTTGGCTTCACAACAGAATACTCTTCTGGTTGGAACTGCCTCCCGGCCTACACAGCAAATGTGAACTGATGAGCGCATGCATGATCAGAAAGATAATCCTGACATTCGCCCTGATAGCACAGTACTCTCCTGAAGGTCTTGCATCAATGCAACAACAGCCTGACAGAAAACAATAGAACAGAAAAGACTACACCTTTTGGTGTCTGACGCCAAGTATTAAATCGGGCTGCCCAACAGCCTTTCACAGCCTGATGTAATATACATGCTATAACATGTACAGTGCCTGCATTACTGACCATGACATCCACAGTGCATGCTACATATCACATACACATCAGGTGGGGCTAACCTGAGCTGAGGTTTGCAGCTTGTGTAGCGGTGAAGAGGCAAAGACATCTTGGCAGGAGGATAGAAGCTGCGCGCCATTGGACTGCATGCTTGGTATGCCCTTGATGGGGTGCAAAAGCAGGGCAGAACAAGGACTGGCCCCAGCTGTGGACTGACTGCCTGATGGCGTCTCCTGTAATCTGCATAGACGACAGGTGGACATGATCTTGATCAAATTCAAAGCATTTATGATGTATTAAATGAAATAGTTTTTGCATCTTTTCATGTTGACTGGAGTCAACAGCAGACCAATTGCGTCACTGCTGATCAGCGCATGGGGTACTGCAACATTGCAGACGATCACTGCTGCCTCATTGATTCAATCTGCATGCATGGCAGCAGGTATCAAGGCTGAGATTTGTAGAGCATAAGGTCTGCTGGCATGATGCCATCCGATCGTTGTGGATGTTGTTGTCAGCAGCAAATCCATTTCCATCAGAGCGGGAAATGCAAGGCTGATTACACAGAAAGCAGAAATGATCACAGTCGAAGCAAGAGAGCCTGTGTTCGCGACACAGGAAGCACACTTCGCTCTCTGACCTGGGTGCCTCAAGTGAACTTGGCTGTTCTGATTTGGCAGCAGTCTTGCCAGGCTGAGAGGAATTCTGAAAGGCAGCAACAGTGCCTTCAAAGGGGCTCTTCCTGCCCATTGCAAAGTGCTGCTGGCCAGTCTGACTGGCAGGCTGCCCTTTGTGCGGGGCCTGGCCCTTGCAGTCTGGCCTCAACAGCCCCTCGATGCAGCCCTGAATCTGGCTGACAGCCTCTGCCAGCTGCAGTGTCAACTACCCAGTTAACCATTGCCTGATATGGAAAGTGTCAAAGAGCTGATGCAAACACCAACAGGCGACTGTCACAGTCGATTGTTGCCTGAAAATGGAGATGTCAAAGAGCTAATGCAAGCACGAACAGGTGACAGTAACAGTCATAGTAACAGGCATCAGTAACATGAAGGTAGCAGGTAATAGTACAAAGGGACGAAGGTAATGATGGAACAAGTTACACAAACCAAAACAGCTCGCAATAGCAGGTGTGCGCGATCACTCAGCGCTGTCAGCCAGAATGTGTTTGCGTTGACAAAGTCATCATAGCATACAGACAGACAGACAGATAACGTGCCCAGAGTGGCTGATCCTGTGTCTTGCCAGCAGGCAATGCAAGATCACCTTAGATTCATGTTGCTGCATGTGCTGGGAGCACTGTTGCCAAGGGACAAGGGCAGAGGCCAATTCCAGCAGTAAAACATTCCTGTTACTGGTAATGGCGCGTATGATGGTCAGCAATGTCTGCAAACGCCGCACTGGACGCTCCACGACCTGAACGTATTTTGCACTGCTTAAACAGGAGTCAAGAGTGACTGACAGCTCTACAAATCAGCTAGGGATGTGTTGTCAAGCGCAAGATTTCACTGACCAAACAGAGAAGAAAGGAAAAGCAGTTATGAGGACAGGAAAAACTTGAGGTCAACATGGACAATCATCAAATCCTTTGCATGAACAAAATGAGCAACTATTCAACTGTAGTTGGAATATGAAACAAGGCTACTGCTGACCAACATGACCAAACATCAGGCTTCTTATGACGAGTGACATCTGCACAGACAGTCCAAAAGCTACAGCTTACCAGCTCTACCTGCCCGGTCATCATGCCCTTGGAGGTGACCCCAGATACCCCCTGGGCCACCAGCTGGGCCTGAGCCAGCTGCATGTCACCTGTCAGCTTGGCTCGACACGCACACACTTCCAGCAGACACACAACGTTCTGTTGGAGCTTGTGAAACAGCTCCAGCAGATCATTGGTGGGGGCCTCTGAGGGCAATCTGCAGAGCCAGACACACAATTTGACGCTGTCTGAACAGTGTACAAGATCTAGTCCTGACTGAAAAACGAGTCACATACAGCTTTCATAGCATCACCTGTCAGAGCATTGCGAATATGCCGAATGTATCAGAATGTATCAGAATGTATCCAGCATGGGCAAACGCTTGCAGAAGACCATTATGTGACAGTTTCGAGCTCATGCTTGCAGTAAGTTGCCAACGCACTGATTTGAGACACCAACTGCTGCAGCATGACAGGGCAAAATGACTCAGGGTATCACATGGTGCCAACAAGGTGTAGCCAGTGTCAGCAGGTGTTTACATCAGCATTCTTTGAAGCACAGACTGCCGATCGGAGGTGATGGTCTGCAAGCGCTGACTTTGCAGCCAGCACTCTCTGGTAGCTCTGTGATGCGCCTGCAGTGTCTCCACTCGCTGATTGGCAGCCTGTCTGTGCACAACCACTGCTTGTTCAGCGTGATGCAGCAGCTGCTGACTGACTTGCATATCTTTCAGGAGATCTTGAATCACTTCTAGGAGCTGCTCAGGGCCGCCAGCGACAAAGCTGAAGTCGCTGCTAGTACTGTTGCAGATCCTGTGAGTAAGGATCCTGAGAACATTCAGACGGCCAGTGCCAACTTCTATCGCGTGAAACAACCTGACAGGCTCTGTGTCACGTGGCTGAGCAAAGGTAGGATGCGTGGCGTCAGAGGCCTGCTGTGCATGCTGTGCATGCTGTGCTGGCCAGACATGAAGTGCTTCCGCAAATTCAAGCGCAGCCTGCACGCTGTCAGCTTCCATCTCAGGAAACTCAAGTCGCTGAAGATCCCGGATCAGCTGAGGACTGATCTTGGCCTTGGGCTTTGTTGGTGCATAGATGGCATCCAGTTGATTGGCATCACGCATCATGTTGTGCTGAGGCATGGGAGGAGGAGACTGCAGGGTCAACTGGGAAGGCCAAGGCTGCCCTTGCATGCTGTCCACTTGACAGGGCTCATCGGCCCTGACTGCTACAGATTTGGGGAGACGGTGCATCACAAGCTGAGGGTTGCTACTGTCATGGAGGTGTGATGGACCATCTGCTTCACTCTGGAGTGGCTGGCTTAAGCTGACTTGGTGAGTGAGCTCGTGCCTCTGAGCAGCACCCAAGAGAGCTTGCAGGGCGTGTTGGTTGCTGGAGTGTGGCAGCGTGCAAAGCTGATGTGCTGTATAGTGCTTTGAGTGAGGGTGATGCTGCTGAAAGGCAGATTGAGAAGAGTGTTGCTCATCCTCTGCTGTGTTTGGCGCATCAGTATCTCTGACCTCATCCATGGAGCGCTTCTTGCCTCTAAATAGGGCAGCATTTGTTTGCTGGCTGGGTGAACCTTCACGGGCGTGACATGATTTGAGTATCCACACGATGAAACAGGCCAGTTGGCAGAGGGTGACAAGTGAAGGCTTACCTGAGCAAGGCTTGCTGACCGCTCCAGAGCTCTCCTGGTATGAAACCATCTATTTCACGTTTGCTGGTGTGCTGCCGACTGGAGGTGTGTCCAACGCCTGCAAGTTCAGAAAGAGTGTGGTTCCGGTAGTAAAGCACGCATAACCTTGTTCAATTCCTCTCAATTGACCATCGTGCAGAGCGACATGCGGATGGTGACCTGCGACATATCATCGTGCGTCTCTTTTGAGGTGCTGCTCATAGACGCGACCACACTGTGGCACACTCAAGCACACTTTTGGCGTTATGAGCAAACGAGAGGGGGGCTCGGCAACAGAGCAACAAACCGATCTGCGCAAAGAACTAATTTTTGGGGACCTGCGGGGTCATGAGACAAACTGCAGTCAGTTCTGCAAGACAAGGCGAAAGCCGGTTAAGTGTCACGTCTGCAGCGAGTACAGACCCCTCGTCACCAGAACACGACAATGTCAGATGCCCGAGAGGGCGTGTGAGGCTGCATCATTAGTGCAAATCCACCATTCTTGTTGCAGAGGAGCATACGGTACCTCGTGACACCCGTACGCACTTCCGGTTGCCTTGGAAACGGATGTCTAAAATCGGTGTGCGGCCTAAGAGCTCCCCGCTTAACTACACTAAACTAAAAAGGGACGCAGTTGCCCAACAGAAGCAAACAGGCCCAGGTCGCACCAAAGGGACGGTTCCAAGGAGCGTTGCTGCTGATCACCCTAGACAGGCACCAGGACAGCACGAGCTTCTACCGCTAAATTGCAGCTCATGAGGCGCGTCTGCGCGGAGTTGATATCTCTATGCGCGAAGGCATTACGACGCCGTTATCCACCTATGCCCTGCATCAGATCGAAACACGGCTCGACAGGGGTGCCATGGTCTCCAGCTGCACGTGCGACATGGTCTCGTGAGACCTCAGGCTCACGTGCAGTGATTAATCATAATCATCTGGCATATTATTAATTTGCATGGAATCGTTCCCGCCAGCGTGGCTTCATGTCGGGCTGACGTCGTAAAGACTTGCTGTCAGTTTGGGGCAGCAGCCCTTTGCCGCAGGGCTGGTCCCTTACAATGTGTCCCCCGCACCTTAGGAAAAATCGGTTTGTGAACTTCAAAATTCCTCCAATGGGACTTTCGCGCTTCCGTATCAGTAGCTCATTGCTAATTGTAAGCTGAAATCATGGCACTTTCTTAAATCAACGCAAGCCAGTGCTCATATTACAGCAAGCTAGGCAAACCTGGCCATGAATAATGGCTATGAACCAGACTGACGTAAGCAAACATCAGCATCTAATTTCTGACACCCAGCACGTGCCCCAGGGCAACTGGGGGCAAGCAGGGGGGGGTGGGTGGGCCAGTTATTTTCAGCCCAACCCTGTTACCAGGTAAGCTCAATTTGCTGATGCGCTCAGCTGCAGCAACTTGTCTGCTGCAGCTTGCACGGCAAGTTAGTACCCATCCAAGAAGCATGCAGAGCCTTTCAATAAATCAGTCATCTAGCTATCTTCATTCATCACGTGCTTGCCTCTCAGGCCTACAGACATTTAACCAATGGCTGTTGCATACGTATGAACGCGTACGGCCCTGAGTTAATTAAAGAAATATCTGGGTCTGAACTTTACGTGTTCAGACGTGAACGAGTGTATCTGTATCTGACATGGCATGTGCATGCAAACACAAGCTAAGCTTGTATTACAAGTATTACAAGCCTTGTAATACTCAAGTACCACAGAACTTCAGGTAAGACTATATCTCACTTGCATACAAGTTCTGTGGTACTTTACCTGACAGGAGTGCGGATTGCCGGGGAGCAACGCGGCCACGCAACTTGGCTGTGGAGCTATAGCTATCAATTAATAGTTATTGCAACGGTAAGAGTCAATCGCGTGATTCTGATGGCACGGGCACCTGTGAAATAAACGGCCTGCTTGGGAAGCCGTTCAATTTTTGTGCCGTTGAACCCATATTCATGCATGAAGCCATCAGATAAAATGTATGTTTTCTTAGTGGTATGCAAATGTATGTTACAAGAAGATCTGTAGAGGAAGAAGATAACAAGCTTTGGCCACTAAGTCTCAAAAGAAGAAGAAGTTTACAAGCGTGGCGAAGGAACCTGCGTCTGGTTTCCGAGCTAGATCTGGAGGGTGAAGCGGACAGCTAGGCTGAGATTCCTTCTTGACTAACGTCCCCCTTATGATAAGGGGTTAAGTAACCTGCAACTTCCATCTGAATCGAAATTGCATCTCAATGTGAATTTTCCGTCGATGACTAAAGGGTCATGTAGTCAAACCCTAGCATTCTCCGGTGACTAAATCTCAAGGCTAGCATCGCTGTGCAAGGCTTGCTGCACCTGCCCTCCGGCCTTGCAACTTCTGGTGAATCAAGACTTTGTGCTGCATCCGCTGTCTAGACCGACTGCAAGCTTTGCGTTGTAGACACAGCGCGATTGGTCGGGCAGTAAGGATGAAGGCAGTGACCCTTTTGTCCTTCTGTACTGCAGCTCTTGTTGCTTCTGTCGCGGCCTCCTCCGCTCAATTCAGTAGCTCGCATGTAGCTGATTTGGGCAGCGACTTTGATGAGAAGGTGCGGAACCGTGTCAGGTTGCCAAGATGTATTGATCGCTGTTTCACCGCTGCTGAGCTGACTGCTGTTGGTACAGGTTGGCGATGGTAAATTGTATTTTGTTAAGTTTTACGCACCCTGGTGTGGTAAGCCTTCTGTCCTTTGCAGTTGTCGAATGGTGCTTCTGGTAAGTAGCTGACATACCTGCATCATGTTCTTAGGTCACTGTAAAAAGTTGGCACCAGCATGGAGCGAACTTGGAAAAAGCTTCGACAACGACTCAGCTGTGGTCATTGCACATGTTGACTGCACCAAGGCCAAGACCGTCTGTTCAAACGCAAAAGTAAGTGAAAGCTTCAGAGGCACATCTGCAGTGCTTTTGCTCGCAACTACTCACTTGGCAATATCCTGCAGATCGGTGGCTATCCTACACTGAAGCTCTTTTATGATGGTGAGGAGCAAGAAGCTTACAGAGGTAAGGCTAGCTTCACCACACTGTGCACAGTATGCCAAAACAAAAAACGTAGCACACCTCACCCAGTCTTGAGAAAAGTGACATGCTGAGGGCCCTGTGCATCTTGATTGTGCAGGTGGACGTGATCTTCCTGCCATGAAGGATTTCCTCAGCAAACAGAAACTGACGCTGCTGCAAGAAACAGAAGAATGACTTGTGTTGATGTGCTGAAACATTTCAGAAGCTAAGTTGTAACGTATGGGTGGTCCTTTCCAGCGTGAATGATCTAACATAGCAAGCACATGTACTTAGTGCAGCAACTGATCCTGTGTTGCGGTCACTCACACCAGCATCACTCACACCAGCATGCACTCATCAAGTTTGTTTACACTAAAATGGATTAAAAACGGGCCATTTTGACCGGCGCCAGCATACAACAAATTGGCTGCACAAGTATTCGCTTGCACAGTGAGGTATCAGCCTTAGGACCATGAGGCACAATGGCTGTCCTGAGTGCTGTGTGCAGACAGTGCTTATTTCCTGACTGTAGTGCACAGCACTTTACACATAATTTGCTGTAGCCGCCCCTCACTACAGCTGGATCGAAACTGTCGCAGATTTACTTTGTCTGTTCAAGTTCTCAGACGTGCAATGACATTACAATCTACTACCGTAATATCAGGTAGCTCGTTGCTCATAACACCGTCAGCCTGAGTAAAGCTAGTGACCCGTAGTGCCCAGTAGCAAAGGTTATCTGTTCATTGCAATTGCACTGGCTGATTGAAAAGGTATGTCACACTAGGGTAGCTACTAGCAGCAAGAGTTTCACAGATTTGTGTCAAATGAAGCTTGCATCAGCTTTCGATTACAAACAAAAGACAAAATTGACTGACTTAACATTGTCATGACAAAGGCCAGTATTGATGCACACTGCGTTAAACTTGCAAAAGAGATACGAGCCTATCATGCAGCACTTGCATGACTAGCGTCCCTGCACAAGGACCAAAAGCCAAAATTAGGCGGCCAGAATGGCACTTCCGGCCTCTGTGTCTCAAAATGGCCCATCAACAGCCTAAAATCTACAGTGAGCATGGGACTGGCTGCCCCATGAGTAAACTCTCTTATACTACAGCAAAACAGGCTTCAGGAAGGCCTGGCAAAAACTAATCTGCAGCAAATCCTCCTGCCAAACAGGCGAGTAAGAATGCATGAACATGTGACTGCAGGCAATGCTACATCAGCCTCGTTTTGACTTGCTTGAGGACAGCAAACCATATCTGGTCAGCATTGTGGAAGCCACAGACCTTTGATGAGGAATTGAAGACGAGCCTGCTGTACAGTGCACAGTGTGCACCAAAGGCTGTGGCTTGAAGCTGACAGAGACTGTTCACATAATGCCTGACATGTTCATTGGGTGCATGTTCCTGGGCATGCCCATATGTGGCGCCATGTGCATTTGGTTGCCAATAGGAATCATGCCCGGCTGCATGGGGGGATTGCTCAAACCCATCATGTTGTTCGGCACCCCTACAGCATGTAAACAGCTTATAAGCCATTGTATTGCAAGCTCAAGCGGTGATCTTGCACACGTTGTCATCTATGTGCTTGTGCAATGAAGGACTCTGTGGACCATGTCATGCAAATTACAAGATGGCAAGAGTGGGCTGCAAGCATGGCTGTCATTTCAGTCCTTATGAATACACACAGCAGCATACACTTGGAAGGCATGCTAGCCTAAGAAGCAACAGATTAAGCACGCTAGCCTGAAAAGCAGCAGATCAAGCATGAAAGCAGCCCACCTGACATGTCACCGGTAGGCGGGTTTACACTGGTTATGTCGTGTATACTAGAGCGCCGTTTGTCCTTCTTGTTCATGCTGTTCAACCTGATGAAGTACTTCTGAGCATGACTGGCTACCTGCATGCCAGACAAGACATGATCTGTTACACAGTCTCTCCATTGCGATATGCTCAAGTCTTACAAACACAAACAGGTGTGAGTCATGATGGCGCTGCAACATGCAGCGCATGATACTTGCATCAAGCAACGCTTCAGCCTGCTGCTCAATTCAATGTGCAACACCAAAACCGGCAGATGACAAGTGTATGCATGAAAGCTCTGTGATTGCCATTTGTAGGAGCAATTAGGCGGCATTGAATTGCTACTGCGGCTGGTGACATAGCTACTGCTGTTGGTGATGATGCAAAGCATGATGGAACACTGCAGTGGGATTAGATTCTCCTGACTTGCCTGAGTGGGTGTCCGCGAAATGACAAAATTTCTGGAAATGCTGCGCCAATCGCCCTTGCCAAACTTGGACAAGCCCATGAGGAACAAGCGATGTTCCTCTTCTGTCCAAGGAATGCCTTTTCGTCGCTCTGCATCATTGCCGCTCTTCATCTTTTGCTGCAGCCGCAACATCCGGTTTTGAGTTGGCTCTTGCACATAGAACTCAACAAAGCATAGCAGCTATCTGGTATTCCAGTAGACGGCTTTCAGTCAAGCCAAACACGTCAGCTTGGGTTGTGGACATATCTTGTGTACACAATCAACTTGTGCATGCAAACCCCACGCATTGCATGATTCTCCGAGACCATACATGAGACAACATGATGCACCCAATACAGTGTACGTCCGCGATCCAAGATCAGCTGCAAAGCTGGCAGGGCACACAGTGATCACGACATCAAGTCTATACTAAGCATCAAGTGCTTCCTTTACCCAAGCTCACTTTACAAGAGATCAGATTGCTTGTTTGCCACAGAGCTTGCGGCCGCAACACCATCAGGAAACTGTCATACAAACACTGTGATAACAGCCTGTTGTTCCACAAGCAGTGCCCTACCGTGGCGCTGGTTTCTATGGGGATAGGGGGAGGCATGGGCATGGGAGGAGGTGCTTGCTGCACAGCATAGAATGCAGCCTGACTGTTGGCATATTTGGGCATAGGAATGCTGCCTGCCTCTATACTCCGTACATCCTCCTGCAAATGGATTGGCAATATTCATCAGCATGCATACAAAGCATCCAATGTGTTCAAACGGCAGGCATGACGTCCACATGCAGCCTCCCGTAATAGTTTGTTTTCAGTGCTGGAGCCATTTGAGCAAAGCTTGGATTTGGCTTGGCTTAGTGTTTTGGTGATGCAGAGCATGCTTTCATTTCGCACAAGAGCCTAAGGCTTGCTTGATTGTGGTCGATCAGTGCTGCTTGTTTATGTACATTCATCACAGCAGGAGCAAACAATGCTCAACATCACATTCTCACCTCTAGAAAGGCAAAGCGCTTTTTCACTGCAGCTAAGTCCTTCTTTGGCAGCTTTGCAGTTGCCTTTTCCAACCTGAAGAAAGGAAAATACCGTTCTGAGCAGATCTTACACAATTTGCTGATCTGAGCTCTGATCATGCAAACTGACCTGTCCTTGGCCTCCCAGTTGTCAGCGAGGATTCGCTCAAAGATCTTGTCTTCATCCAAGCTGTAATTGGCAAGCATATGGCTTCGCTATGCAACCTCACGGGTTTTACTTGCCTGTCGAAACCCAAGTGCCAAATGATCTTACCTCCAGTCCTCTTTTTGAGCAGCTGAAAGGCCCATGCAGACTATTGGGGCGACCAATGCCTGAAAGCTTCTCGGCTGTCTCGCTTGATCTGGCTACAATGCGGCCATGCAAGTCTGTCTGCGTTCGACCGGTCACCAATACGACAGGCTTATGGTGTCGAAGGCCGACTGCGGCTCGCGACGCGTGCACACAACTGGTACAGTCTTGTCAACACGGGTCCTGACACCTCTCTCAAGCTGACTGCTCTATAGGTCGCACTTTTCTGAGGAATGATGCGGTTTTCCGATATGCTACTTGCGTTGCGTTGACTGCAAAATGCCCGACAACATGTAACCGACAGGCATGCTAGGGCACAACGTTGCCAGCTGGACAGCACATGACTGCGAAACCCTATCTATTTTTGCGCAGTCAGACCTAACTGCGTTCAAACTCCTTTCTTTGCATCTTCACGCTGATCTTCACGACTGGCTTGCGACAGCAAAACGTCATGTCAAAGCCGATCATGTTGAGGTAGGCCGTCCCGGTGGCGAGCAAAGGCAGTGCATTTATCCGCCGCAATCTTGTCTCGTTCTGGTTGAAGGCTGATTTGACCAGATGGACCAAAAAGCGTCGCCTGCAGCGTTCAACGCTGACGGGAACAATTCAAATCAACCACCGGAAGTCATCGCCTTGCAGCCGCTGGCTGTTGTTGATCATCTTTGCAGTGTTACCGAAGACACGTTGAAGTCGGTCTTGGCACAAGAAGAGATAGGTGGCAGTAGACGCATTTCCCAGCAGCAAGTTCAGGACATGCTCGCGCAGATCGGTGAATTTCACAGCAAAGCCGGAGGCAGCAACGCCAACACGATTCGAGGTCAGCCAGCTGTTGCTTGCTGCCACCTCATGGCTTTGTCATATGAGCACAGACTAACCCAAACATGGTGTCTCAACAGGTCTAGCAGCAGGCTTTGGTGTCCAATGTGAACTGGTGAGCATAGTATGGTTCTAAGCAACACTGAGCTATGCTGACTGTTATCTGCATCATTTCCCCATTCTACGGTGATTGCAGTATGGTCGGGTTGCATGCTTATACAACTCAGGTATGTGCAGGTTGGTGCTAGAGGGTATGATGAGTGGGGTGCCATGTTTGCTAGTAGCATGAAGAGGTCTATGGTAGGCATTGGCAAGATGCGCATACAGCAAGGCCCCACAGGTTTCACATCACCCATACGCATCAGGCCTTCCAAATTGCCATTGTATGCCTTGCCTATCTGCACCCCATGTCTGCCATGTCATCAAGTGCACTTTCCTGACTGATGTGACTACTGCATTGCATTGTTACCCAAGTTGATTGCAACACTGGCTGCATAGTTGCCTGTGTTCTTATTGTGACGTTGCAGAGGCCACAACACCCATTGATAACCCCTATGCAAGGTCAAATGCTTTGACAAGCATGTCGCATCACTTGCTGTGCTTTGAATCCAGTGTCCGCTGCAGGCAGGTGTGTCATTCTCATTTGCAATGGTCAGCGCACAATGCGTACTTGCCTGGGCGAGGCAGCCCGCATGGTAGCTGATGACTTATCAGTACAAGACTTCAGCGGCGCCAAATGGCTACTCCTCAGCGGTTACTGCTTCTATGGTAAGCAGCTGCTGCAGCGAGCAATTGAGCTAGCAGCAGAAGCCAAGGTCAAGGTTGCACTGGACCTGGCCTCTTTTGAGATAGTTCAGAGGTTCAAGCAGGAGCTCCAGGATGTTTTGGAAAGCGGCAGAGTCCACTGCTGCTTTTGCAATGAGGTATGGGTTGGTTTGCTTGTGACATGCTGCTTGCTTGCAACTTGACACAACTGCTTGGCTGGACAGCCCTTCCCTACCAAGCTGCATTTCCAGCAACATAGCCTGTTGTATGAGTTGATCATCTGAAGGCAATGCATGAGCCTGCATGATGCTTTCTGCCTGCAAGCAGATAGGCACAACCGGACCAGAGCTGGAAACACCTGCGAGAAAAACCCTGTGATGCTATCTTTGGAACAACAGAATTATCTGCAGCATCTGCATCAGCAGGCTCAAACACCAGCAAGCAGCAGCAAGCCTCATAGCTGTCATTGGGCCTCAGTGCTGACTGCATCACAAGGTCATATGTGATCTGTACATGCACTTGATCCATGATACCAACCTCCTGACCATGTGTAGGATGAAGCTGCAGAGCTCATACACAAAGAGGGGCAGGGCAGCAGGGCACAGCCAGAGGAAGCCCTGGCATATTTGTCCCAGCACTGTGAGCTTGCAGTTGTGACCCTGGGAGACAAGGGCTGTATAGCAAAGAGAAAGGGAGAGCAAGAGATAGTTCAGGAGCCTGCATGTTCAGGGGTGACCGTCACTGATGCAACAGGTGTGTGCACCAGAGACTACATCATGCAATGGCCCATGCACAACAACAAAAGTTAAGCCAGGCACAAGCCTGTCAGGTGTGTGGGTATATTTCCTTTGGCTCTGTCAAAGTCGTCACATACTCTGCATTACCTAATTTGGGTTATTCTTGTACGTTACAACAGTATGTTACGATACTGTTCTTCAATCATTAGGTTGAATAAGCTGCAAACACAAAGTGAAATGTCGTGGGCTTCATGCGCAGGCGCTGGGGACTTGTTTGCCAGCGGATTCCTGTATGGCATGCTGAGGCAGTACAGCCTGCAGAAGTGCTGTCGCATGGGCTGTCTGGCGGGTGGCGCCATTGTGCAGACACTAGGAGCAGAGATGACACAGGCCAATTGGAAATGGCTCTTTGACAGGTATCAGACCTTGCTCTAATCATAACAAACAACAAATAACATTAATAGCAATAACAATTTCAACCATAATAATGACAATAACAATAATAAGGTATCAGATCTTGCTCTAGCCAAGCTGTAGTACCAGCAGGTGCAACCAAATCAAAGGTCACCATTAGCGATGTCAGCACATGGTTGATGCAGTCCTTAAAGCAGCATCAGCAGCAATGTCATGCTCAGACAAGCTCTGCAGCCTTGGCAGAGCTGAAAAGCATTCCCCATGTTCCACACTAGCTGGTCTTTTCACTCCAGTTCCAGAAACCCTTTGTGAAATTTCAACCCCGGCCACCTCTAAACACGTGCTTGGACAGAAGCATCACCAGATGTTGCAATGTTGTGCACTGTCAGTAGCAGAAGCTTGGTTGGCACAAAGCACTGACAGATACATCTGGCATCTGGCTGCAGATTGCATGGCGCATTGGCTGCATCAGCAGTAAGAGACTCAGCAACAGCAGTGCATCATGAGCTGCTGGGGTGCTACGCCCTGATAGAGAAGCTAGGCAGGGGGGTAGTCTATTATGGCAGCGCCCGCTTGAAACAAGATTCACCCCACTGGGGGAGAGCAGTGGAGCTAGGGCAGCGAGTGGCAGAGCTGCTGGGGTGCACCACTTGGTCGGGGGGTGGCCCAGGGATGATGGAAGCTGCCACTGCAGGTATTGTGGGGGGGGGGGGGGAGACATG
>JAABUK010008826.1_pt1 | contig 13998 bp, 11 predicted proteins | sample 5559141 | NCBI WGS metagenome assembly JAABUK01 (sample SAMN10711869, study PRJNA513367) | rock metagenome | isolation source: Antarctica rocks | place: Antarctica: Victoria Land, Pudding Butte nord | collected 2016-01-03
CCATACCCTCTTATATAAGTAGAACAAAAAACGACGATCCACAATCTCAATTCAAGGTATATATAATGCATATACATATTCTACCATACACCTAAAAAAAGCTAGCTGAAGGAAGTACTACTACACGAAGAAGCGAGATGAATCAACATCAACATCAACGCTCGGCCGGAAGAAAAGGGACGATGATCAAGATTTTTGACCGATGCAGTCCCGATTCAATATCTCCCTATCGTACTATTGTGATCACACGGCGTCAGGCCCATTTCTGGAAACCGGTCAAGTTCATGAAGCCAGCAGTTAGGCTAGGTATCTATATCTCCTGGTTCCAGGGACCGACCTGATGGTGTAACGCGACACGACGGCAATGAGTGAGGTGCTTGGTCACAGTAGTTCATGTAGGAATGGCAAACGGGCTTTTGTATTAGGACGAGCGCCGCGTCTTTCCTCGCCGTCGGCGGATTGCAACACGAACTCCAGTTACCAATGTGGCGATGGTTTACAAGGCCTCCCGCCACTGTGCTGTATGTACATTGACCGATCGCAGTATTGAAGAACCCCTTTTCCCCTGTTCTTTCACCCAAAACGTTCCCGACAATGAAGGAGGGAAAGACGACTCTAGTGAACGTTCAACCTCGCTTCGAGAACACGAGAGGGCAATCGTCCTGCAGAGGTCAGAATCATAGATCGCCGGGTTAGACACGAGTAACGTACCTGAGGAAAGATAGTCGCAAACACCTTGATGTCCTCGGACATCGGCGTTGCATGATGGACCCAATCAAGATCCATGCTCGCCTTGCCAATCATAGCCATCAAATTTGATTGCGCATAGGTCTGACCAATGCAATAGTGGGGTCCTGTCCCGAACACAAGCCAATTCTTCGATTGTTTGTCTGCATCGCCAGTAATCCATCTCTCAGGATCGAATGACTCTGGATCAGGATATGCGGCAGGGTCATGAGTTGCCGGCCATACTGACGGGATGACCATTGATCCCTTCTTTAAAACGTAGGTGTCTGTGATGGGAAAATCCTTCTTCACCAGGTATGGTACCATGATGACTGGTGGTCTATATCGCAGGGTCTCCTTGACAATTGCTCGGGTGTATACCATCGATTCGAGCAGGTCCATGCTGAACGGTACGTTTTTGTCTCCGCCTCTCAATCTGAGGTTCTCCTCCCTCACTTTCTCGAGCAGATCTGGTCGATCAGCCATGATTTGGAACATCCACGTCGATGCACTGCTTGTAGCGTCTTGTGATGCGAACAGGAAAGTGAACACCGTCTGAGCGATCTCGAAGTCAGAGAAATCTCGAAGAACTATCGCCGGCTTCTCCGCATCCTCAACCTTGATACCTTTGGCAAGCTTTTCACGATATTTCGCGGACTCTTGCATCGACTGGACCCACGCATCCATGATGCAGGTAATGTGACCTCCAGCTGCCATTCTGACCTTTGATTTGGCGGTGCATTTCGAGAATTCATCCAGAACCATATCCGCAGCCTTCTTCCCGTACCAAGTCTTGGTGAAAGGAATGATCACAGGGAAGTTGACCAACTCAAGCGCAGCAGTGATCAGATAGTAGTCATCTGCAATCTTCTTGACGACCCGCTCCGACATGTAATGTCCGACAAAGGTACGACAGGAGACAGCGCACATCAACTCGCGGAAGACCGGCATCCACGGGACTGGTCTGCCGCCGTTTTCTTGTGAGATCTCCAAGAACCTTGCAAAGTATTTGTTGTAGACCTCTTCTTGTCCAGGCAGGTACATCTCCAGCGCTTGACGAGTGAAGAGTCCATTGAGACCTTTTCGATACTCGACGTGTGCTTTCCCGTCGAGAAATACGAAATTGGTAGGACGTAGAAGCTTGTGTGCGACATCCACGACACAAGGTTTGACGTACATGGGGGAGTTGAAGACCTTGCGGGCCATATCTCGAGTCGAGGCAACAACGACGAATCTGGACAAGTCAGTGACGACATCCTGTCTCAGCGCGATCACGCATACTTGTGAAAGACAGAAACGCAGCTCAGTGTGCCACTCGCCCATTTGGCTTTGTATTCTGTGAATTTAGGGTAGACGGATTCGAGGAAAGGACCCATGAAAGGAATCTTCCATGATGGGCCAACGAGAGGACCTTTCTGCCATTTGTAGCTGACTGCACGCCGTGATCAGCAATTGCAACAAGATCAGAAGGCTGGCAAAGAGCGCCTCACTTTGATCGTATGCGACAAGGGCTAGGAGGAGAGTAAGGACAGCGTTCCATCCGCTGACACCATTGTAGAGACTCGACAGCAGTCCAGTGTCGTCGGAGTCTGTAGGCAAACGTAGGTTGGCATTCGCTAAAGGTGACGTGAAGCTGCCATTCAGGATAGTGTCCATGGTCGAGTTTGGGGGAACACGGCGGCGGCCAAATTCAGCGGTCGAATCGGAATGCGGTTCCTGACGGGGGAGGTGCTTCAATGCTTCAATGTCACGAAGCTGGAGCAGAACAGAAGACAGGAGGGTGTCAGGGAGTGAGAGTGAGGACAAATGAGTGACTGATGCGCAGAGGCAGAGAGATATTCCTTTGAAGCAATCGCTTCTATGCCACAGCGCACGAAAAAACAGTAACTAGGGTACCTCAGGAGAGTCTGGATGGGATGAGCGAATCAATCTCTAGTGGGCCGTCTTGGAGTTGTGCTTGTAACGCCATGCCGGATGGCGCGCCTCCGTTCAAATCCGTCGCAGTCCCCCGTGCGCCCAGATGATTACCAACACGGTGCAGCACTGCGATATCCGTCTGGCTCCGATCCAGGGAAAGGGACAAGTACGACTTCTACGCGAAGCTGGACAATCTTACATTCCAGGCCAGGCATTGATTTGTCACGGACATGCCCGTCGCACCGCGAGATGAATGGCTGCAATGGAGAGGATGTTTCTATGGGCATGTACAATACTTCAATCGTCAACCCTTTTGAACGGCGCTGTTTGGAATCAGTCTCCATGCAACCGCCATTCCGTGGACGTCACCAGAAGAGAAGGAGAAGAAGAAGGCTTTGCAACACCAGCTGTCTCGGGTTCTGTCCGGATTTTGCACTCGTCCTTTGTGGGGCTGAATGCTGCATCAACCCATTCATGGAATGTCAAACAACGGCTTCAGCTTCCGTATCAGCTGCCATTCATCGTTACTGACGTCCGCCCGGTAGAATTCCTTCAAGGTGTCTATGGAAGTCCGCGACAGGAGCGAGTACAGAGTGTCGGACTCTTCGAGCTGTCGGCCATAGAGTGGCTGGTTCGGGCCTTCGATTTTGATGGCGACCGACGGTTGACCTTTCTTGACCAAGGGAATGTGCTTGTGGTCCCGTTCAATAGAAGTCCTGTTTCGATGATCAGCCTCTTTGCGTAAGCTAGAAGGCCCGAGGGGCTACTTACACCCTGCCCAGATGGATGACTTCCTTCACATTGGTCACCGGATTCGTCTTCACCGCCGCAATTGGAGTCGTCAGCCTCAAGTTGCCGTCAGTGACATCTACTCCAATGACGATCGGGTCCTTCTTGTTGAAGACTTTGACTGGGGTTAGCACGCAGGGGAACACGGCCAGGAGCTTGTTCTCCTCTTTCTTCTGTTCGGCCAAAGCTGCCATATGCTTTGTGAAATCATCGAACAGGTGGTAGATAATATCGGCAGTGAAAATCTTGACACCAGCTTCGTCTGCGTATGCTTGAGCGTCTTTATCGACCTTGACGTCGAAGCACAGCATCACAGCATATTGCTTTGCCTTCTCCAACATCGTGCCAGCCATCATGACGTCTCGTTTATAGACAGGTCCAATCGAAATGTTTGCCACGGGGATCTTCGAGACTTTGAGGAACTCAAGCAGAGCCTCCAGTGAGCCCAAAGTAGAGGCTTGGACACTGACGCCTCTAGAATCTTTGGATACTTTGTTGAGCAATTGTGCCAAGTCACCCATCACTTCGTCTTCGAGGTCTTCTTCATCGTCTTCTGGTCCAACAACAAGCAGACGGGAGCCTGCGATTGCGCCTTCAAGATCGTTGGCAGCAATCTTGACACCCAATGACGCCTTGGCTTCTTTATTGTGAACATATGCCGACTTCAGTCGAAGCTCTTTGAGCGGAGCGGGTGTAAGAAGAGCACGGATGTTGGTGGTGATCGCACCGTTCAGCCCGCACAACACTATTCGATCACCCTCCCGAAGCACGCCGTTTGAAAGGATGACATCAATCGTGGTCCCGAGGCCTTCTATGACCTTCACTTCCAGGACTGTGCACTCAATTTCTGAAAGGTACATGAGCTTGTTGGTCATGCGTTCTTGTGTCAGAGTGATCAGAAGTTTGAGCATATCAGGAATGCCTTCCCCGGTATGTGCGGAGGTTGGCACCAGAGACACATTCTTTGCCATCGATTTGTTCTCTGAGAACAGCTCGGAGTTGAAGCCTTGCTCGGCAAGAGCGATCTTGGTCTTGTCCAATCTGTCTCTAAATTCACTCTGCACGCCTTTGTTTTGCATGGCCAAGCTGTCCAGGAAGCCGTTATTGTCGATCTTTTTCCAGCCGTACAGACGATCTATTTTGTTCAAAGCCACAATGAAAGGTGTTTTGCGGTCTCTCAGCAGTTTCATTGATTCCAAGGTTTGTGGTTCTAAACCATGCATAATGTCGACCACAAGAATGGCAATATTGCAGAGTGAGGATCCTCTAGACCGGAGATTGGAGAAAGATTCGTGACCTGGCGTATCGATGACCAGAAGACCCGGCACTTTGAAGTCGAATTGGCCGTCTTTGTTGACAGCAGCGATCTTCTCTTGCAGAGCTGATGTTGGAAAATAGGTAGCACCAATCTGTTGAGTGATACCACCAGCTTCACCTTCTTGTACATTTGTCTGTCGGATCTTGTCCAGTAATTTTGTTTTGCCGGTATCAACATGCCCGAGAATACAACAAATCGGCGACCTGAGGTTGTCTTTCGATCTCGCTGCCAGTGCTTCTTCATGCGCTTTCTGTCTCCGCGCCGCCGCTTCGGCTTTCTTTTGAGCAGCAGCCTTTTGCGTGGTAGTGCCCTCTTCTTCCGACGAGGACTCGTCCTCCGATTCTGATTCCATGGGTCTGTCTTTATTTTGAGGCCTAGACTCTCGAACTGCAATGTTAGCTATTGGCTTCGTACCATTGGTAATTGTGCCTGCTTGCTTGGTTGCTTCACGTGATTGTGGAGTCGCCTTTGACTCATCGTCAGACTCCGCATCCCAGCTGTCCTTGACATCCCCAGCATCCACTGCCTGCTCCCAGTCCTCCGGGCCATCACGCTCAGGTGGTGCTGCTGACTCGATAGCATCTGCCTCGGCCTTTGCCTTTGCCGCTGCTTCAGCAATTTTCCGTCGTTCCCTCTCGGCTTCCTCACCTTGCAACCTGGCACGTTCTGCTGCAGCTTCAAGATCTTCCTCCTGCTTCTTCGGGGCTTTTTTCTTCTTGTCTGCAGCAGGTTTCTTGCGTTCGGTAGTGGCATCAGTGTCACTCTTCAGGCCCTCTACTTTGACACCGGTATCAAGCATTTGCTTCATTCGTAGATCCTGCTGAGCTCTTCGTTTCTTCTCGGCTTCGGACATCAATTTTCCCTCTTTCTTCAGCTGCTCCTTTCTCTCCCTCTCCTTTTCCTTCTTGCGAGCTCGAGTCTCATCTTTCCGCTGTTCCTGTTCAGCCTCCCTCCGCTGCCGTTCCTCCTCTGCTGCCCTCTCTGCAGCATCAAGTTCGGCCTGCTCTTCTCGCTGACGTTGGAGCGCCTCTTGTTGCTTTTGGATAGCGGCTAAATGTGCCGGCACCTTCTTCTTCTTGCTGGCCGCATCAGCAGTCTGTGGTGGTTCTGGCTTGATTTCGGGCGTAGGTTTGACTGGTTCGACTTTGGCAGCAGGTGCTGGCACGGTAGTTTTCTTCTTGGCAGCCTGTATAGGATGGTCAACATCATGATAATATATAGACGGTCACATCAACTGACCTGCTCCTTCTTCCGCTGCTTCTCCCTCTCCCGCTTCTCTTTTTCCTTTTCCTTTTTGGATTTCAGCCCACCTTCTTCGTCTTTGTCGCCATCGGTAAGCTCCTCTACCGGCTCCTCCAGTGCCTTTTTCTCGGGCTTTCCCTTCTCTCCAGTACCAGCAAATACATCTTCCTCGTCCAAGTTCGCCTCTTCCGGTGCTTTACCATTGAGATTTGAGCCTTCGCCAACTCCATCAGCAGCAGGTGGGTCCTCCCCTTCCACAAAGTCTTCAACAGGTTTTCCCTTCTTTGCACGCTTGTTCTTGTTTTTCTTCAGCGCGGCGAGTAAGCCGCCCCCGTTCATCTCCGCCTCAGCTTCGCCGTTGACATCTGCTGTGGTGGTGGCCTCCGGCACGGCAGCAGGAGTCTCGCCAAGCTCAGCCTCCCAGTCATCATCTTGCTTCTTGCCGCCCTTTTTCTTAGGGGCCATTTTATCTGTACTTATCGACTTATAGTCGGCAGTTTAATTGAATATCGTTCTCGATTAGGAGGTGGCGACATGAACTATCGTGTGCTAATCGAGCGAGGTTCTGCTGGGGTATAATGAGGACGTGGCAGGAATATGGCCTTGTTCTCTTAGGAGATGTGCTTTGAAGTACGGTCTACTTTTTGAGGTAGAAGTTGTTTGGTTGTGAGGAGCCTGACGATAGATCAAATTGTCACAATAATAGTATGTGAAGTGTGAATCTGGGGCCGCGTCCCGGAGTTAGGAATATAAAATCTACTACGTACACACCGGGATCTGAGCTTACATAATGAAATTGGACAGCGAGCTCATTTGCCTCACGGGAAAATATAAGGAAGAGCTCCTTTGCACAGGGCACAAGTCATTTGAAGTCATTGCGACAGCAAGATCATGCACATTCCCACCACCGACATTCTAGATGGTCATAGTGTACGGAAAAACTCCATCGCCCAGCTAACTAGATACCTTGTGGAAGTCGTTTACTGATCCTGCTCACTGCGTCCAAGATTCTGTGTCATAGCCTCGTTCTAGAACTAGCTGGTCATTCTCATACATTACTCACCAGCTTCTGCATCCATCGCGAAGCAGCCAGGACGGGGTCTTCACTTGCGCCGAAGAGAGGCTCACCCAGTGTGGAAAGCTCTCTTAGTCTCTGATCTGGCGAAAGTGATCCTGGCGCTGGGAGATTCGGGCGAGAAGGCTCCCCAAGGAGACGTCGAAGGTCATGGGGACCACTTCGCAGGAGTTCAACAATGTGGTCACCGTTGATATGCATATCGGTGGCCCGAATCTTCTTCCGCTCTTTGCGTCCATGGCTTGAGATCTTACGTTTAATGCTGGATTGCCTGGCGGGCTTCTTCCAAACAAGATGTGCAATGAAGTTTAGGAATTCCCATTCCTTTCGACCCAAGACTGTGAATTTATAAAGGCCACCATCTTGCGTACTACCATAATACTTTTTCCCGGTCTTGGTAATTGCATCACCTTCGTAGCTCTCCCTCAGACAATTGACTGTAAGCGGAAGACTTGCATCAAAAATAAGATTGAGGTCTCCTCGGTCTTGCTTTGACAGACCAAGCACTCTACCTCCCTTGTTGCTAGCGACTGCCAGTACGCCCCCTTCGGCCGTGCCAACAAACTGGGTTGCGTCTCTGATGGCATCTCTTGTTGTGGTCTCCGCGGCACGTAACGTCATTTCGCTACCGTCTACCTCGAAGACCTTGAGAGACTGCCGGGCAGTGGTGGCATATATGAAGCGGCCAGACACGTGAAGCGACACTGCTGGGGACGGCAGTGAATAGCGTGCACTTCGAGTCCAATTTCTGGTTGAGAGGTCCAAACTTTGTAGGAATAGGTCTGTACCTGCACAGATGACAAGCGACGAGGGACCGAATGGAGCGAGCGAGTAGATTGGAGATCCCACCAATCTGATCGTACGCTTGATCTCGATATCCAGTCCACAGTTCTGTTGATCATTCTTCCCTGCCGTCAGATAAATCATACGTCCATCGCAATGTGCCGTATCAGGGCCGTCGATATACAGGCCAATCACGATCATCTCCAAACTTGCCTTGCCCTTTGTTGGTGACCAGCTCAGCATGGACGTAATTCGGGAGCCTGCCTGGCCGAGAAGCACAACCTGTTTGTGAGCAGGATCTGAATGATGATTGTTCGGATTCAGGAATTGAATACCGGGCCGAATGACACGTCTGGCTGACCGTTCCGGAGCACCATCTGCAATCAACTTGGTCTGATTTATAGCAGCCACGAGTTTGCCCAGACCTTTGGCGTACACCAGTTTGTGCGGATCTCCAGATACCAACATCCTCCTTGGCACGATGCTGGGCTCCAAAGACAATGAAGATATGAGTAGCTGGCTTCTAGTAAGGCAAACCAGTGTGGCCTCGAGATCATTTATGCCGGAAGATACATTTCTGCAGAGTGCGGCAACGGCGCTGATTTCAGGCACATCTAGTTCTGGCTAGAGCTTCTGTCAGTAGAGATCTCGATTTACTGGTGGAGACAAACCTTTCTCACATCGGTGAACCAAATTCTTGAGACTTGGAAGGTGACAGCCCAATCAGGCTGCGAATATGACAGACGGTGAACCTTGGCGTCGCAAAACAGCAGGGCGGCAGATCGGTTCTCTGAGTCAGGGACCAATTTGACGGAGGTTTGGCCGATACGTTGAGCACTTTCTGATCGCAATACAAGGGTGTTCGGTAGCTCACTCAATCCTCCTTGCATGAAGTCGGAAGACACTCTTCCTTCCGTCTGCATTGTTAGGAGACCTGAGATGATAAGCATACCAAGTAGCCAGCCATTTCTTGTGCCACAGGCGAGGGCTGGCAGCTTTAGGTCTGAGTCTGCAAGCAGAACAAGGCTGCATATTGCAGACACCTCCACAAGAGGGAACAGTGTTGCGATGGAGTATCTTGACAACGACCTCACTCCCTGACCCCGTTCGATTGCGAAGATGTGTATCGATCCAACGATAGTGCCGACAATGAGGAGTTGTATTACGCTGAGGTCAAGAATGAGGATGCTACTTGGTTCTTCTGCCATCGAACAAGCTTTGGGATAGTCATTGATGCTGATGCTGGCATCGTTGACATCGATGGAGCTGAGCAGAACCTGAAACACATCGCCCACCATCCCGACTGTGGCGATCAGCATAGCATCAGCATTGATGGTGGCAAGTGTTACGGGATAGTTGGCGTGCTTTCTATCCATTGAGCTCATTTTCGACAGGGGAGACAGAATCGTGGCTGCTGAAGGCGTTACCTGGACAAGAAGGCCCTCTTTGACCACAGCGAATGCTAGGGTCGGGCTGCTCATCTGCAAGCCTGGTTTGGCGAACTCTGCATCTACAACCTCCAGTGTCTGTTCTTTGAAGTTGACCCGCAACGTCACAGTCTGCAGAGGGTAAGAGATCAGCAAGGTAAGATGGTTACTGCTGCTCTCTGGCAAGACCCAAAGTCCTGTAGCACCGGAAGAATCTTCTTGCTCCGCAAAGAATCCTATTCTGGCCTCTACACCCCCGCGAATTTCAGCTACCGCAGCATGGCCCTCACCTTTGCCGGAACACACAAACATTCGATGTGCATCTTCATCACGGCTTGTCGTATCCAAAATCAACATATCCCGTAATGGCGCAAGGTTTGTAATGGTCTGAAATGGTTCCGGAGGTTTTCTGGCCATTATGTGGCAAACAGCACCATTCGTCATGTCACCTGCGACTATGCAGATGTCGCCACCTCGATCCAGAGGACCTTCGAGAATAGCAAATGCTGAGTCGACACCAATGTTAAGGGACCCGACATCACCTCGAGATTGGACTTTGGATGGCATGTTGTGCACAATCTCGAAGTACTCCAACTCGCCGTCTTCACGGACAAGAAAGAAATCATCATTGGTCTTCAGGTACTCCGAGTGACGACAAGGCTTCGCCCACTGAACCCATAGAGGACTTCGGCATGAGCCAACGAAATTTGATGGGAAGGTCTGAGCAACCTCAATACGGATGCGTGGTGGGCTCGGTGAAAGCACATCATCGTACACTGTGAGACCCGATTCGGTGACAAGCGTGAAAGAAGCGCTGTGGTTGGATGGAATCATCAGCAACGGCATTCTGTCACGGTTTGTGAGCCTGTGAGGGCCACAGCTCTCGAGCTTAGCACATCTCAAGGGTGCTTCTTCTTCCCATGAGTACAGTAACACTTCAGTATTTTCGTATTTGGATACCAGGAGCGCAAGAACAGTTTTCGCTTTCGCGTTTGACGGAGAGAGAAGGAATTCCATTCTCAAGATCAAGCCATCTACCTGTATAAAGCGTTCCTGAGGATGTTAGTCAAAGCCGGCGAGGCATAAACGTGACTATCTCACCTCTGTTAGTGGTGTGAAGGATTCTGGTCTGCTTTCATCGTAGGCTGCAATCTCTGCATGGACTTCAGAAAATGGCTTGAGGCGGATGATACCAAATTGGCCATATGCTGGTGATACTGCAATCGTACATGTTCTGTCCCTGTAAGTGACTGCTCCGATGTCAAGGCTACGGAGCTTGGTCATTGGCTTACTTGGAATCGACGGCTAAATGCCTGCCAAATTGTCCCAAGGAAGACACGTCTGCAGGAAGTTTCTTTCTTGCCACCCTGAATCTGATATGCTTGGGCGCAAAATTTTCGGCGTACACAAAAGCAATCTCACAGAAGTCCAGAGTCAGGACTAGAAGTTGAGGTGGCAGGGCTAGTTTCGAGTCGTCTTTCTCGCGCTCCTCTTGCTTCACGACTTGATCAATGAAAGGAGTTGTATCCACACATGAGAGAACCTTCGCGGCTAGAATGCGACAACCCAGATCTAGCCGCGCTGGCGTGTCGGCCAGGTGAAGGGTCGGCAGGAACTCTCGAAGCTGTATAGAGCTCTCGCTGACAAATATGACATCGTTGTGGTTTGGATGGCGGATGCGCGCTGGCAATATCCATCGTACAGTTGTACTTGGAATGATTGTCTGCGAAAGGACCCCCACTGCTCCATCGCCCATCGTTTGTGGCGGATTTCCAATGCTGTGTATAGTGTCTTGTCCTAGCCTCTTCGCAATAGGACCATTGTTCTGAAGAACGGTCGTGCCATTCGCCATGAGAGGAGAATATTCGTAGGCTTGGTAAGACACCCCTTCAGCAGCTGACCCTTCACTGTCAACACAGAACTCACACAGAAAGCGGACTCGAAATAGACCTTGAAAGCTTGCGAAGGCGCTGGAACTAATACCTGAGTGCTTTCGTGAAGGACTTGACCTAGCAGAGCTTGCGCAACAACAAAGACACAGACTATGCACTTGATAGCTGGTAACTGATATTTGTACAGTGAGCTCATTGGCATTGCTCGTGCATCCCTGCAGATGTATTCAATCAGAACGCTCGTATTTGCGGATCATGCTCAAGCAGCTCAACCCGACAGCCGGCATGCGATCCATGAAGTATGCGCAGAGCGAAGTCTCTGTTGGGAACGTTGGTTGGGGAGTTCGCAAGTGGAGCACAGGTGCCTTGAGTTTGCTCGAGCCAGGAGGGGAAAGCCCAGAATATGGTTCCCCGTCTCATTGGCCTGCAAGGTCTTGTTGTTTGGAGACCGAACCAGCTACCTGCACGTCGCCATGTTTGGCTGTCGGGCTGAGGGTGAGGATGTTGATGTGCAAAGTCCCCCCTAAGTAACTAGTCAACTAACTAGTGAGGATTGCAATCATTTACGAGGTTCAATGTTTGCTACCTGCTTCCATGACTCTGGCGAATGTGATCTGATACTGTTTAATATCTGAGCTTTGACGTCTGGCAATGTTCAAGAAAGTCCGGACCTGATCTGTGCAACCATCACTCATGCTGCAGCAAGGAAGCGACTCCAGGTGCATTGAGCAACCCAACCCGGCTTTCGGCCAACGTCTCCCCAGATACAACCCCCGAACTTGGTAGACATATCTGTACAACCCTACAGATTTGATAACCTGGTAACACGCCACTGCCCAACCGCACATTCACCAGCGAGCTGTTTTATTCTGGTCGAGCCCTACTTGTCATGGGCTGCAATGAGCAAGGCAGTCGACGAAACCGCTGAGCCAACGCTTAAATTATCAGGACAAGGTTCTTCCCAGCTCAAGGACTCGGCCGCGGCGTTGGATGGTAATGTCCAATCAAAGCACGAATTGATTGCTCGAGCATGTAAGGAAAACGACTTTGACAATCTCGTCCAGCTGGCCACATCAGAAGGAGGTCTTGTGAATGATGAGCTACGTCGCAAGGCATGTGAGTCGATGCTCCTAGCCTCTTCTTATCTTTGCACGATGTAACAGACGGTTCAGGGCCATTACTCATTGGAAGCGAATCTGGGTGGGAGGAAAGGCCAGACGTCAGCCTATCAGCATCGTGGAAAGAGCTGCCTCCCCATCGAGACGAAGACCAGGTCCAACTTGATGTGAATCGAGCATTTGTCTACTATCCGAATGGTGAGTTCGATACAAGTTGGGCATTTAGGTGCTGTGGGTTCTATTTAGCTTATCTTGCTGCTAGGCGAATCTGAGAAGGAGATTGACAGCCGTAAATTGAGTCTGTCCGACCTGATCGTCCAGGTTCTTAGAGAACATCACATGCTCTGCTACTTCCAGGGATACCATGACATAGTACAGGTTGTACTTCTTGTGCTGGGCGAGCAACTGGCACCGCCAGCCGTGGCAAGAATATCGCTACTGAGAATCCGCGACTACATGCTTCCATCTCTTACTCCATCTCTACGCCATCTCCAAATCATCCCATGCCTGCTTGAGTCGGCAGATCCTGAGCTAGGGAGGCGTCTTTCGCGTACTCAGCCCTTCTTCGCCCTGGCTGCCACATTGACGCTCTATGCTCATGACATCCAGGAATATAGTGATATTGCACGGCTGTACGACTTCATCTTGGCTCATGAGCCGGTGGTAGCAATCTACATGTTCACCGCGATCGTCATGTCGCGCCGGGAAGAGCTACTAGAAATACCAACTGAGGAGCCAGAAATGCTCCACTTCACCTTGTCGAAGTTACCGCAGCCACTGGACCTGGATTCCCTTATCTCTAAGACGATGCAACTCTTCAATGCCCACCCGCCTTACCAGCTTCCTCATCTAATATGGTGGAGGATATCATCTCAGAGTGTACTCAAGACTTCACAAAATCTCAAAGACAAGCAATCGCTCAAAAGAGGGGAGGCGCTCTTTGTAAAGCAGGCAGCACAGCTAAAAAGAGAAGAGCTACAGAAGATAGCTTTGAAAACTTTGTGGAGGTACCGAAGACCAGCAACTTCGATCACTTTGACTGTATTGGGAGGGGTCATGTCAATCTGGCTGGCACGGAATGGATTTGATAGAACACTATGGCCATACCTGCTGAAGCTGAAGGGTGCCTTTCGTTTGGAGAGATAATACACCACATCTCCGTATAAGAACTCTCTATAAACGAATAAATCGTTGTCCTGCTCATATCATACTCTTATGCCTAGAATCTATTTCACGGTCTCTGTTCCCACCAGCCTGCATGGTTGGCACTGGGGTGGTGCGTGGCATTATTGCTTCTCCTAGGCAAATGGTTCTGCCGAGCACATCCATCGTCACCCTCGAACCCAGGCCTAGTTAACTCAACAGGCCGCATTTGACCTCCAAAATGGCCAATAGAGGCTACGACGTCGTCGTTGATGTTGACACAGAGGTGAAAGACTTGCAATAGCTACCAATACTCAGCCACCAGCTGATAACAAACAGGGTGACCTCGGCCATACCGATCTCCAAGAAGACAACCTCGAATTCCACTCCTCAAGTATACGCCTCAGAACCCCCAATCTGCTTACCCTACTCACAAAGCCAAACCTTTAGACTTCGACACCCACCTCAACTCCAAAATCCAACCGGACAGCACCCCCTTCCTCTCCAGCTCCACCAACCCACTCAACCTCCCCAACAACAATAACAACCCAAACACCACCACCAACTC
>JAABUK010008827.1_pt1 | contig 13997 bp, 14 predicted proteins | sample 5559141 | NCBI WGS metagenome assembly JAABUK01 (sample SAMN10711869, study PRJNA513367) | rock metagenome | isolation source: Antarctica rocks | place: Antarctica: Victoria Land, Pudding Butte nord | collected 2016-01-03
ACGGCGACGAGCCGGGCCGCACGGTCCCCGGCGATCCGGTGCATGATGCGGTGGAGGTAGCGCGCCAGGATGTCCCCCGACGCCCAGAAGAAGAAGGCGACGACGAGCGCCAGGACGAACTGCAGCAAGCCGCCGGCGATGCCGAGCATCACCTTGAGCCCGCTCTCGGCGATCATGCCGAAGTATGGCCGGAAGAAGGTTACCATTTCGCTAAGGTCGGCCGCCCATTGATTCCAATATTCGGTCATGGTCGGGCCGATGAGCGGAATGCCGTAGAGCCACGTGGGCGCGCTCGGCAGGCCGGCCTCGAGGGCGCCTTCGATCGAGCGGCGCAGTAGGCTCACGTCGTCCGCCCCGGCGGGGGCGGCCAGCCCCAGCGGCAGGACGATCAGCACGGCGGTCAGCAGCACCATCACGCCCGCTGCCGCGCTGTTGCCGAGGTGCAGGTGCAGGCGCAGCCAGGCGAACACTGGCCAGGTACTGAACACCAGGATCCCCGCCCAGAGAATAGCCGACAGAAACGGCGCCAGCACCAGGCCGCAACCCACGGCGATGCCGACCAGCAGAAGCCCCATCAGGATGCGCTCGGCCACGACGTCTGCGCTGTGCTTCATGCCGGGGGCGGTAACACCCGGCCCGGGCGCAGCGCAACGCCGGGGCGGCAACTTTCCATGCCGCGGCGGGCCGGGTAGCGTGCCGCGACATGGAGGGACCAACATGCGCCTTTGTGCAAACCTGTCGATGATGTTCAATGAGGTCGCGTTCCCCGACCGGTTCGAGGCGGCGGCCGGCGCCGGGTTCAAGGGCGTGGAGTTCCTGTTCCCCTACGACCACCCCGCCCGCGAGATCCGCGCGTTGCTCGACGCGAACGGGCTCGAGCAGGTGCTGTTCAACGCGCCCCCGGGGGACTGGGCCGCCGGCGAGCGCGGCACGGCGAGCTTGCCAGGCCGGCAGGCGGAGTTCCGGGACGGCATCCTGCGCGCGCTCGACTATGCCGCCGTGCTCGGCAACACGATGGTCCACGTCATGGCCGGGATCCCCGGCCATGACGTGGCGCCGGGCACGGCCGCGGCGGTTTATGCGGCGAACCTGGCCTGGGCGGCGGAGCAGACTACGGCGGCGGGGGTGAAGATCATTATCGAGCCGATCAACCACCGTGACATGCCGGGCTTCTTCCTCAACACGATGATGCAGGGTGCCGCGGTGGTCGAAGCCATCGGGCGGGACCGGCTGGGGCTGCAGTTCGACGTGTACCACTGCCAGGTGACCGAGGGTGACGTGACCAAGCGGATGGAGGCGCTGCTGCCGATTATCGCGCATATGCAGATCGCGGACGTCCCGGCGCGGCATGAGCCGGGCACGGGGGAGATCGGCTGGGCGTATGTGTTCGGGCGAATCGACGCCTTGGGATACACGGGCTGGGTTGGATGTGAATACCGTCCAGCGGGTGATACGAAAGCCGGCCTCGCGTGGCGAGACCACTTCCAGGTGTAAGAAAAGCGTGTAGAGCCAAAAATAAAACTCCTTTGTTCCATTCTTAACGCAGCAATCACGCTTGGAAAACTTCTCTCTGGTAGAGGGTTGCGTCTACAGGTTGAAGGGTAGAGCACATGCGGTTCGCGGAGATCGGTCAGCAACTCAGGGCATACCGCTTGGAGTCCGGCCTGCGAGCGGAGGAGATCGCGGCCCGACTGGGTGTGTCCCGCGCCGCATTGTACCGCTACGAGAAGGGCGAAGTCATCAAGCTGGATACGGTCAAGCGTTTGGCCGAACTGCTCAAGGTTTCACCGCTCTCGCTTTTGGGCATCGGAGTCGAATATTACAGCCGGTCGGCCGGCTACTTCGAGCGTATACGCCAGATCGAAGAAACGGCGGACCAAATTCTGCAGGCGTTTGGCCCCTCTTGCTATCTCACGACGTCCGACGCTTTCGATGCCGCGCTGAGCGAGGGATTGTCGGCGCTGGCCGATCAGCCGGGAACGGACCGTGCTGCGATGCGCGCCGCGGCCGATCAGGTGATGGGGCTGCTCTCAGCGCGCAAGCGCATGTATAACCAGCGCCGGCCCGGGATCATCGCCATCCTGTCCGGACGCTCCGTCCGCAACTTCGTCGAGCAGGGGGTGCTTGCCGGGGCGCCCCTGCCGGAGGCGTTGCGGGCGCGCTGCCGGGAGGTGGCGGCGCGCGAGATGCAGCACATCGCCGACCTTATGGACTCCGAGCCGATGGGGCTGCAATTCGGGCTGCTCGCCGAGGCGGAGCCCTCGAGCGGCTTCTGCATCCTGCGCGCGCGGGATCGGGCCACGCTTGCGGTCAACCCATTCCGGGCCGATGGCGTCCCCACCAGCCAGACCGGCGTTTCGATGATCACCGGCGCCGATGAGGCGATCTCGGCCCATCAGCGCGTCGCTGAATCGATGTGGCGGGACGCGATCAAGGGCCCGACGGGTGCGGCGCGCTTGCGGGAGATCTTGTCCATCGGGTGAACAACTGGCGGGGGGTGAGCGACGGGGTTCACGCCGGGCGGCAGCCGTCTTATGGTCGGCAATGATCTTTGCTACCGACCCTGAAACCGGCTACGGCGCGTGACCGAGCGGCTGTATTTGGCGGACGCCTATCTTAGGGAGGCCCGCTGCGCAGTGGTCGCCGCCGGGCCGGAGGGCGTCGTTCTGGAGCGGACGCCGTTCTATGCGCGGTCCGGCGGCCAGCCGGGCGACGCCGGGCTGCTGCGTTGGCCGGGCGGCGAGGCGGCGGTGGTGGAGGCCGTGAAGGGCGAGGGCGAGGCGATCCGTCATGTCGTCGCCGAGGGCGCTGCCCTCCCCGCGCCCGGCACGATGGTCGAGGCCCTGCTCGACTGGCCGCGGCGCCATGCCCTGATGCGGATGCACACGACCCTGCACTTGCTGTGCAGCCTGCTTGCGGGTGCGTCGGTGACGGGCGGCCAGATCGGCAGGGAACGGTCGCGGCTCGACTTCGACCTGCCGCAGGCGCCCGACCGGGACGCGCTGGACGCGGGGCTGGCCGCCCTGATCGGAGCCGGCCATGCCATCACGGCCGAATGGGTCGACGAGGCGGTGCTGGACAGCAATCCGGCCCTGGTGCGCACGCTGTCGGTCCAGCCGCCGCGGGGGACGGGACGGTTGCGGCTGGTCCGCATCGGGGACGGCGACGCCCCGGTCGACCTGCAGCCTTGCGGCGGCACCCACGTGCGGAGCACGGCCGAGATCGGCGGGGTGCGCGTGCTCAAGATCGAGAACAAGGGCCGGCAGAACCGCCGGATCGCCCTGGCCCTGGTGGAATGATGGGCCTGGTGGAATGATGGAAGCGTTGGTCTCGACGGAATGGCTGGCTGCGCACCTGCATGAAGCCGACCTGCTGGTGTTCGACGCGACCAAGTTCCTGCCGAACGAAGGCCGCGACGGGGCGGCCGAGTTCCTGCTGGGTCACATTCCGGGGGCGCGCTTCTTCGACATCGACGCCGTGGCGGACCAGGAGACCGCGTTGCCGCACATGGTGCCGACGCCGGGCCGTTTCGAGCGGCTGCTGGGCGCGATGGGCGTGTCGAACGCGAGCCGGGTGGTGTTCTACGACCAGAAGGGCATCGCCTCCTCGGCCCGCGGCTGGTGGATGATGGGGCTGTTCGGCCACGACCGGGCGGCGGTGTTGGATGGCGGGCTGCCCAAATGGGTCCGCGAAGGGCGCGCGGTGGCGCAGGGCGCACCCGCCGCCGCGGTGCCGGCCGCGTTCAAGGCGGGGTTTCGAGCGACGCGGCTGCGCGGCATCGGCGACATGCTGGCGGGCGACGCCGGCCATGTCGTGCTGGATGCGCGCCCGGCGGGGCGGTTCCATGGCACGCAGCCGGAGCCGCGGCCCGGCCTGCCCAACGGCCACATGCCCGGCAGCCGCAGCCTGCCCAGCAGCGGCCTGCTCGGCGCGGACGGCACCATGCTGCCGCCCGAGCGGCTGCGCGCGCTGTTCGCCGAAGCGGGCGTGGATGGCCGCCGGCCGGTGGTCACCAGCTGCGGCACGGGCGTGACCGCGACGATCCTTAGCCTGGGCCTGCTGCGGGCCGGGCTGCCGCAGGGCGCCGTTTATGACGGTTCATGGACCGAATGGGCCGGGCGGCCCGACACGATCAAGGAGACGACCTGATGCCGGACGACCACTCCGCGCGGACCCACCGCTTCGCGACCCGCCTCTCGCATGCCGGGCGCGCCGGGACCAAGGTGCATGGGTTCGTCAACCCGCCCGTGCATCGCGGCTCCACCATGCTGCACACGGATTGCGCCGACCGCATCGCCGGCGGCCAGAAGCGGCTCGACCAGGCCGAAACCTATGGCGTGCACGGCAATGCCACGCACCATGCGCTGGAGAACGTGATCGCCGAGATCGAGGGCGGCACGCGCTGCCAGATCGTCTCCTCCGGCCTGGCCGCGGTGACGACGCCGCTGCTCACCTACCTCAGGGCGGGCGAGCATTGCCTGATGCCGGACAGCGTCTATGGGCCGGCGCGCGGGTTCTGCAACGGCATGCTCGCCGGGCTGGGCGTGGAGACGACGTATTACGATCCGACGATCGATGCCGAGGGGCTGAGCCGGCTGCTGCGGCCCAACACCACGGTTGTCTATACCGAGAGCCCGGGCAGCCACACCTTCGAGGTGCAGGACATCCCTGCCCTGGCCGCGGTCGCGCACCGGCACGGTGCCAAGGTGCTCATGGACAACACCTGGGGCATCCACTTTTTCCAGCCATTCCAGCATGGGGTGGATGTGTCGATACAGGCGCTGACCAAGTACGTGGTCGGCCACTCCGACGTGCTGCTGGGCAGCATCACGGTGGCCAACGACCAGGAATGGGAGCGGGTGCGGACCGGCGCGCTGGCGCTCGGGCAGTACGCCAGCCCGGACGATTGCTGGCTGGCGCTGCGCGGCGTGCGCACGATGGGAGTGCGGCTGCAGCAGCAGATGCAGTCCGGGATCGAGGTCGCGGCATGGCTGCAGGCGCGGCCGGAGGTGGCGCAGGTGCTGCACCCGGCGCTGCCTGGGGCGCCGGGCCACGCCTTGTGGAAGCGGGACTTCACCGGCGCGTGCAGCCTGTTCGGGGTGGTGTTCAAGCCGGAGATCAGCCCGGCGGCCACGCAGGCGATGATCGACCGGCTGACCTTGTTCGGCATCGGCGCAAGCTGGGGCGGCTATGAGAGCCTGGCCCTGCCGACGACGGGGTTCCTGACGCGGACGGCGGGCTCGGGCGATTTTGGCGGGCCGGTGGTGCGGCTGCATATCGGGCTTGAGGACCCGGCGGACCTGATCGCCGATCTGGAGCAAGGGATGACGGCGCTGGGGGGCTACGCCGCCTGACAGGCGGCGCAGCGGCCCTCCGCCTCGATGGTCGCGCCCTCGATGCTGAAGCCGTTGCGCTGCGCCGCCTGCGCCAGCGCGTGGCTCACGCCGTGGTCGTCGATCTCGGTCACCTGGCCGCAGCCGCCGCAGATCAGGAACTGCGCGGCATGGCGGTGCTCGTCGTCGCCGAGGCAACTGACGAAGGCGGACAGGCGCTCCACCCGGTGGATGACGCCCTGTGCCAGCAGGAACTCGAGCGCGCGGTAGACGGTGGGCGGCGCCGCGCCGCGCCGGTAGGCCCGCAGGCGATCGAGCAGCTCGTAGGCGCCGATGGGGGCGCCGGCGTCCAGTACCAGGCCCAGGACCTGGCGCCGCAGGTCGGTCAAGCGCGCGCCGTGGCGCTCGCAGAGGGCGGCGGCACGGTCGAGCTGCGCCTCCACACGATCGGTGAAGGGGGCGGTGAAGGGGGCGGTGGAGGGGGGGGGCTGGGGTTCGCCGGGCATGCACCCTATGTCTGATTCCGCCGCCCCCGACGCAAGGCCACCCGTGACCGATCCAATCCTCGACGAAATCCGCTTCGACCCCACCGGCCTCGTGGCCGCGGTAGCGCAGCAGCACGACACCGGGGAGGTGTTGATGCTGGCGTGGATGAACCGCGACGCCGTGGCCGAGACGCTGGCCACCGGCCGCGTGTGTTACTTCAGCCGTAGCCGCAACCGGTTATGGCGCAAAGGCGAGACGTCGGGCCAGACGCAGGCGCTGGTCGAGATGCGGCTGGACTGCGACGGCGACGCGCTGCTGCTGCTGGTGGACCAGCACGGGGTAGCCTGCCACACGGGCCGGCGCAGCTGCTTTTTTCGTGCCGCGCGGGATGGGGCGCTGGTGGAGATCGCCGGGCCGGAGGTGTCGCCGGCGGCGCTTTATGGGTGAGCCCTAGATGACCCGCCGGACCACCGCCGCCGCCTTGAGCATCTCGGTGCGGATCAGCCGTTTGCGGTCGAGCAGGTCCCCGTGCGAGCGGGCCAGGCGGGCGGCCTGGACGGCGAATTGCGCGATCAGGTCAGCGAGGTCGTCGGGCGGCCGCGTGTAGCACAAGGCGGTGCCGCGGTAGTGGACGGGGTCGTGGACGAGGTCTTGCCGGGCGGCGTGGTCCGTCGCTGCCTGCTCCAGCCAGCGCCGGGGATCGTCCTGCAGGGCATGGAAGGCGGCATCGTAGTGGATGCTGGCCTCGGCCGCGACCGCGGCTCCGGTCGCCAGGGCCTTGAGCCGGCCCAGAATCGCCTTGCGCGCGGCTTGCAGCGGGGTCCGTTCGGGGAAGTGGGCGAGGACGAGGCGGTCCTGGCTGAGGCCGTGGTCGGCTACGCCGTCCACGAAGGCGCCGTGGCTGCCGGCGTAGATGGTGATCCGCGCGGGGTCGAGGCGGCGGGCGACGAGCTTCTGCATGTGGGGGCGGGTTTCGCGCCGGGTCAGGCGCTGGAACGGGTTGGGCTCCGGCGCGGCGGCGGCGTCCGGCGCCAGGTAGCGGAAGGCGGAGACGGCTAGGCAGGCGATCTCCGGCGGCACCAGGTGCAGGAAGGCGGCTAGGCCCTCCGGAATGCGGCTGAGGTCCAGCAGCTCGTCGGCGTCCAGGAAGCAGACCCAATCGGCGCCCTCGTTCAGCGCGAGGCGGTAGAGGCCGGTGTTGTAGACCTGTTCCACGAAGATGGGCGACGCCGTTTGGAACACCTGGAGCGGCACGCCCTCCGCGTGCAGCGCGGCGAGGATTGCCATCGTGCGGTCGGTGCTGCCGCCGTCGAGCACGATTTGCAGGTCTAGCAGCGCCGCGTGGTGGCGGATGAAGGCCTCGATCAGGTGCTCCTCGTTGAGGATGCGAGAGACGCCGACGATGCGCATCAGTCGACCGGGTCGACGGCGCGCATCAGGCGACCGGGTCGACGGCGCGCACGGCTCTGGCGGGGAGCGCGGCGTACAGGTGGGGGAATGGCGGCATGCCGGGCTCGCTGGCTTCCCAGCGGACGTCGAGTCCGGCCGGGTCGATCCGCAGCACGGCCAGGCCGGTTCGCCCGGCGAAGTGCTGGCCGAGCACGAAGGGCAGCTGCGCCGGGGTGCAGAGGTGGAGGAAGCCGCCGGCGGGCGGCTCGATGCCGCCGGCCGGCTTGGCTGCGGCCCAGGCGGCGCGGGTCGTCACGTGCAGCAGCGTGTCCATCGTTTGCCCTTCCCTGCCCGGCCCCGGTATGCAGGCCGGCATGGCCTGCTGCAACCGATGCCGCTGATCTACCTGCTCGCGGGCGAGGCCAGCGGCGACGTGCTCGGGGCGCGGCTCATGGCCGCGATCGGCCGGCTGCGGCCTGGCGCGGCGTTCGCGGGCGTCGGCGGTCCGCGCATGGCCGAACAGGGGCTGGCGAGCCTGTATCCGCTCGCCGACCTGGCGGTGATGGGCATCGTGGAGGTGCTGCCCCGGGTGCGGCTGCTGCGGCGGCGCCTGGCCGAGACGCTGGCCGATATCGGGCGGCGGCGCCCGGACGTGATCGTCACCATCGACAGCCCCGGCTTTACCCACCGCGTGCTGGCGCAGGCCGCGCGGCTCGGCATTCCGCGCGTGCACTATGTCGCGCCGCAGGTCTGGGCGTGGCGGGCGCACCGGGTGCGGCACTATCCCGGCCTGTGGGACAAGCTGCTGTGCTTGTTGCCGTTCGAGCCCGCATGGTTCGCGCGGCATGGGCTGGAGGCGACGTTCGTGGGCCATCCCGTGCTGGAGTCGGGCGCCGGCGAGGGCGACGGGGCGCGGTTCCGGGTGCGGCATGGCCTGTCGGCCGGGCAGCCGGTGCTGGTGCTGATGCCCGGCAGCCGCCGGTCGGAGGCGCCGCGGCTGCTGCCGGTGTTCGGGGCGGCGCTGGAGCTGCTGGCGCAGGCGGCGCCCGGGTTGCGGCCGGTGTTGCCGGTGTCGGCCGTGGTCGCCGAGACCGTCCGGCGCGCGGCGGCGGGCTGGCCGGTGCAGCCGGTGATCGTCACCGAGCTGGCCGACAAGCACGATGCCTATGCGGCGGCCGGGGTGGCGCTCACCAAGTCTGGCACCTCGACTTTGGAATTGGCGTTGGCTGGCGTGCCGATGGCGGTCACCTACCGTGTGAATGCGCTCAGCGCCGCGCTGGCCCGGCGCATGATCCAGGTGCCGCATGTGGCCATGGTCAACCTGCTCGCGGGCCGGGCGGTGGTGCCCGAGCTGCTGCAGCAGGATTGCACGGCGGCGATGCTCAGCCAAACCGTGCTGCGCCTGTTGCGGAACCCGGCGGAGGGCGCGGCGCAGCGGGCGGCGTTCCGGTCGGTGCTGGACAGCCTGCGGCCGCCGCCGGCGCTGGGCGGCTCGCCGTCAGAGGCCGCGGCCGGCGCGGTGCTGCAGGTTCTGGATCAGGCCGGAGGCCACGGCCAGGCGGCGTGATTCGGCGATGCTGTCGGTGACGGCCAGTGCTGCGGCTAGAGCGCGCCGCCCGGCGGCGGCGTCGACCACCACCGGCGCGCCGTCCAGGCAGGAGGCGACGAAGGCTTCGTGCTCGGCGGCCATGGAGTCGGCGTCCGCCCAGCCCACCTCTTCGCGCCGGAAGCCGCCGGTGCCGGGCAGAGGCAGGCCGCGGTCCCGCCCGATCATCACCAGCTTGCGGGCGACGAAGTCGGCGGAGAGGTAGCCCTCCTCCGAGAACAGCCGCATGCGGCGTTCGGTTTTCAGCGAGATGCGGCTGGCGGTGATGGCGGCGATGCAGCCGTTCTCGAAGCGGACGCGGGCGTTGGCGATGTCCTCGTGCGGGCTGGAGACGGCGGCGCCGATGGCGTCCACGCTGCGGATCGGGCTGTCCACCAAGGCGAGCACCAGGTCGAGGTCGTGGATCATCAAGTCGAGGATCACCGAGACGTCGGTGCCGCGGGCTTTGAAGGGGGCGATGCGGGCGGCCTCGATGTAGAGCGGGCGGGCGATGCGGCTCGAGATGGCGCGGTGTTCGGCGGAGTAGCGGAGCAGGTGGCCGACCTGCAGCACGGTGCCCTGGGCGTGCGCCAGTTCGGCGAGGCGGTCGGCCTGGGCCAGCGTGGCGGCGATCGGCTTCTCGATCAGCACGTGGCGGCCGGCGCCGATGGCCTGGGCGGCCAGCTCGAAATGCGCGTCGGCCGGGGCGGCGACGATGATGGCGTCGCTGGCGGCGAGCAGGGCGTCGAGCGCGAGCGCCGGGGCGCGGGCCTCGCGGGCGACGGCGGCGGCCCGGGCGGGATCGGGGTCGTGCAGGCCGGCGAGCACGGCGCGGGGGCTCGCGGCCACCTTCAGCGCGTGGAAGCGGCCGAAGTGCCCGGCGCCTGCGACGCCGATCCGGAGCGGGGTGCCTGCCATGGGCAGCCTGTAGCAGCGCCGGGCCGGACGGTCCAAACCTTGCGCCGGGGCGGCCGTCTCGGCATACCCGCCCCATGATGTATTTCAGCAAACTCAAGACCGCGCTGATTTTCGGCGTTTGCGTCCTGGGCGTGTTGCTGTGCCTGCCGAACCTGTTGCCGGCGCCGGCGGGGTGGCTGCCGTGGCGGCAGGTGCATCTGGGGCTCGACCTGCGCGGCGGCAGCTACTTGCTGCTGGAGGTCGATATGGCGGCGGTGGCGCGCGAGCGGCTGGACAGCCTGGCCGATGGGGCGCGGACGGCGCTGCGCGGCAAGGTGACGGGGTTCCAGCCGCCGCAGGTGCAGGCGGCGCAGAACCGGGTGCTGATCCGCATTCCGGCCGGGCCGCAGCAGGACGAGGCAGTTCGGCTGCTGCGGGAGGCGGCCAACAGCGCGGGGACGCGGGAGTTCGAGGTCGCGGCCGAGGGGGGCGAGGTGGCGATGTCGGTTTCGGCCCCGGCGCTGCGCGAGCGGGCCAATGGGGCGGTGCTGCAATCGATCGAGATCATCCGGCGGCGGATCGACGAGACGGGGGTGCTGGACCCGCAGATCACGCGGCAAGGCGACGCGCGCATCGTGGTGCAGCTGCCGGGCATCGAGGACCCGAACCGGATCAAGGAGTTGCTGGGCAAGACCGCGCGGATGACGTTCCGGCTGCTGGACGAGACGGCGAACGTGGCGGGGACGCCGCCGCCGGGGGTGGATTTCCTGCCGATCGAGGGACAGGCGGGGGGGAAGGAGGCGGTGCGGCGCCGGGTCGAGGTGGACGGGGCGAGCTTGACCGATGCGCGGCCGGGGCAGGACCAGCAGAACGGCCGCTGGGTGGTGAACTTCACCTTCGACAGCGTGGGCGCGCGGCGGTTCGCGGACGTGACCAACGCCAATGTGGGCCGCCGCTTCGCCATCGTGCTGGACGACAAGGTGATCAGCGCGCCGGTGATCCAGTCGCCGATCACGGGCGGGCGGGGGCAGATCAGCGGCAATTTCAACGCCAAGTCGGCGCAGGACCTTTCGGTGCTGCTGCGGGCGGGCGCGCTGCCGGCGCCGCTCACGGTGGTGGAGGAGCGCAGCGTGGGGCCGGAGCTGGGGGCGGACAGCATCCGGGCGGGGGCGATTGCGCTGGCGGTGGGGCTGCTGCTGGTGATGGCGTATATGGCGGTGTTCTACGGGCTGTTCGGCTGGTATGCGAACATCGCCTTGGTGGCGAACCTGTTCCTGCAGATCGCGGTGCTGTCGCTGCTGGAGGCGACGCTGACCTTGCCGGGGATGGCGGGCATCCTGCTGACGCTGGGGGTGGCGGTGGACGCCAACATCCTGATCAACGAGCGCATCCGGGAGGAGGCGCGGCTTGGGCGCACGCCGCTGAATGCGCTGGAGACGGGGTTCCGGCGGGCTTACAGCACGATCGTGGACAGCAACGCGACGGCGTTCCTGGCGCATGTGATGCTGTTCGTGTTCGGCTCCGGGCCGGTGCGCGGCTTTGCGGTGACGATCACGGTGGGGATCGTGACGACCTTGTTCACGGCGACGCTGGTGGCGCGCCTGCTGATGGTGCGCTGGTATGTCAGCACCCGTCCCGTCCTGTTGCCGGTGTAGCCGATGTTCATGCGCCCGATGTTCCGGCTGGTTCCGGACGAGACCACGATCCAGTTCATGCGCGGGCGCTATCTGGGCCTGGCGACCTCGGCGGTGCTGTCGTTGGCGTCGGTGCTGCTGTTCTTCTATCCCGGGCTGCATCTGGGGATCGACTTCCGGGGCGGGGTGGTGATGGAGGTGCGCACGCCTGGCCCGGCGGATTTCGGCAAGATCCGGGCCGGGCTGGCGGCGGCGCGGGTGCCGGAGGCGGGACTGCAGCGGTTCGGGGGGGACGACCAGGTTCGCATCCGGATGGACCCGCAGGGGGACGAGGCTTCGACGCAGGCGACGGTGGCGCGGGTGCGGCAGGGGCTGGAGCAGGCGGCGCCGGGCACGCGGATCGTGCGGACGGACGCGGTGGGCGCTTCGGTGTCGGCGGAGCTGTTCCGGGACGGGATGCTGGCGCTGGGGATCAGCCTGCTGATGATCCTGGTGTATATCTGGTTCCGCTTCGAGTGGCAGTTCGCGGTTGGCGCGGTGGTGACGCTGATCCTGGATGTGACGAAGGCGGTGGGGTTCTTGGTCATCACGCGGATCGAGTTCGACCTGGTGATGGTGGCGGCGATTTTGACGGTGATCGGCTATTCCACCAACGACAAGGTGGTGGTGTATGACCGGATGCGGGAGAACCTGCGCAAGTACAAGTCGATGCCGCTGCGGCAGTTGATCGACTTGTCGATCAACGAGACGCTGAACCGGACCTTGGGCACCTCGATGACGGTGTTCCTGGCGAGCTTGCCGCTGGCCTTGTTCGGGGGGGCTTCGCTGTCGGGGTTTGCGCTGATGATGCTGTTCGGGATCGTGGTCGGCACGTCGTCGAGCATTTTCATTGCCGCGCCGATCCTGCTGCTGCTGGGCGAGAACCGGCTGCGGCGGGATGCGCAGCCGGTGCCGGCGGCGACGAAAGTTTAGGGTTCGCCGGCTCTCGCGGATTGCGTGCTGCGCGGGTGCGTGGGGCGGGGCGGGTCGTTGCCGGTTCGGGCGGGACCGGCTGGGACGAGGGAGAGCGGCGGCTCGCGGCGGGCGGCGGTGGGGGCGGTGGTGATGGCAGTCTGGGCGGCGCGGGCGCAGAGGGCTTCGATGTCCTGGGGCGTGCGGCGCTTCCAGGCGTGGGTGCCGGGCTGGGCTGCGATGCCGAGGTCGCGGCAGATGTCGGCGATGATTTCGGGGATGGGGCGGAGGTCGATGTCGTCGTCGAGGTCGGGGCCGTCGAGCCGTTCGCGGAGTTCGGCGTGCAGGCCATCGGCGTCGGTTTGGGGACCGGGGGGCCGGCGCTGGATGGCGTCTTCGACCTCGCGGATGATGCGCTTGCGGGTGGCGGTGCGGTGCTGGCCGGGGTTGGCGGCCTGGGACGGGACGGGCTCGGCGAGGTTGCGCGCGAGGGCGATGGTTCGGCGGATGGCGCGGGCGATGCGGTCGAAGGCCTGGGTGGGGTCCGGGGGGGATGTGGGTTCGGGGTCGTTGGCCGGGATCGTGGGCTCGGGCTGGGCGATGGCTTGGCGGTGGACGCGCCGGGCGAGGTCGGCGCCCATGTCGATCAGCTCGTGGAGGATGCCGCGGTAATAATGGGTGTCCTCGGCGCGGTGGCCGGTTGCGTTATCGGATTCGGCTTGGGTTGGTTGGTCGGGCATGAACGGAAAGGGAACATTAGGGGTAGGGGTGTCAAGGGTGGTGTTGGGGGCGATGTGGGTACTGGTTTGGGGGCGGTCGTGGAGGTGGCTACGAGGGCCGCTCCGCGCCCATTGCGGTCACTGCGCTATTTGTTGCTGCCCCCGATAACAGCCCCCCAAGGCGGGCTCAACCTGCAAGGTGGGGTCAGCCCCTGCAACGGGACTCGCGCCTGAGTGTTCCAGGCCGGTCCAGGGCTTGGACGTTCTTAATCCCACTCCAGCTCGGCATGCCAAGGCTGGATGGTGTGCGCCAGCCCCTCACGAATCACGTCCAAACCGCTATGGTCAAGGCATGGCCGATATTAACCTGCCATCGATCAAGGAGAGGCTCTGGCACAAGATGCGGGGCGACTTGGTGCAGTATGTGCCGGCAATCGCTGGCAATCGGTTGCTGATGTGCTGCTGTTGCGGTCGCTTTCTGCCGTTCGAGGCTTTCAGTCTGGAACATCTGATCCCCCAGCAGGCACTCAGGCTTGATCCGGTGGTCATCCGAAATAACCCTGCGACGCCAGCGAACATGAGAGCGGGAAATCTTCTGCTTTGCCAATCGCCACTGAAAATCAAGGGTAACGTTGTCTACCCGCAAGGATGCAACAGCTGGAAGGGCAAGCACTATGATCGCGCTATCCGAGAACTGGTGGCTGCTGGTGCATGGACGTCCGTGAGGGCGACCCAGGTCCACATCATCGCGGCGCTCTGCCTGGCTTACCTCGGAATGATTGAACAGTTTGGCTATCGTGCGGCTCTAATGCCGAGCGGCCTGATTATGCGACAGCAGTTTTTTATGCCGCGCGACTTCCATCGATTGCTGCCGACAATGGGTTCTCCCGCACTTTGCGTGCTGTCGGGCGTCATGCAGGGTGGAGGACTCGGGCGCGGAGGAGTTTGAACCCAGCGCGGCCATACATCGTCCGCTTGAGCATCTTCAGCCGATTGACCTGGC
>JAABUK010008828.1_pt1 | contig 13996 bp, 13 predicted proteins | sample 5559141 | NCBI WGS metagenome assembly JAABUK01 (sample SAMN10711869, study PRJNA513367) | rock metagenome | isolation source: Antarctica rocks | place: Antarctica: Victoria Land, Pudding Butte nord | collected 2016-01-03
GATCAGGTTTTGGAGCCCAAATGCCATTTTCTCGGTTTCAAGTCGTGCGCGCCTCGCGATGCTCGTAAGTCCGAGGCATCTCGTGGCCTTCATCAAAATTGAGAAACCTCAACCGGACAGTAGTGCATCAAAGCAAATAATATGCTTGGCGTTATTCACGTTGGAAAGGGGACTGTCAGGGCCAGAGCCGAATTCCGCCGATCAGCGTCGGGCCAGTTCCCGGTTGGCCTCCAGGATCAAGCCAACGGCCTCCTTGAGATCCTCGCGGGCTTCCTCCAGGGTGGCGGCCTGCGTGTTCGCCCCCGGCAACTCCTCGACGAAGGCGATGTAGCCCTCCGGCACCTTCATGAACACGGCCGTCAATTCCATGCCTCCGCCGATCGCAAGTTTGCTCTTGTCATCTTGACCCGATCAGAACTTGGGGACGAGCTTGGCCCGCTCCTCGTATCGTGGGGTGTGCTTGTGCTTCCACTCGTTGCGCTTCACGCCGAAGCCCCGGTTGATCTCGTCCTGGGCGAGGTCGGCCCAGGGGGTATTGGGGTGGCGTTCGATGACGAGCTGGAACAGGCGGGTCGCCTCGGCGTAGGGCTTCTCGGTCTGCTCCTTGGGGGCCTTCTTCTCCTGCGAGTGGTCGAGCCACCACTGGACGTAGAGCTCGGGCGAGGGGAGGACGGAGGGGCGGGGGGGCCGGGCCCTCATCTCCAGGAGGTTGGCCTGATACTCGTAGGCCTTGATCTCGTAGGCCACGATCTGGGCCAGCATCAGGTCATAGGCGGCCTGCCACCGCTTCTCGGGCTCGCGGTTGCGGAGCTTCTCCAGCTCCCGGAGCCGCTTCTCGATGGCCCGGAGGGTCTTGAACCGCTCGGCGACGATCGGGATCTCCTGCTCGATGGCCGGGATCAGCTCGGCGGGCATGACCGGGAAGGCGTGGCGGAAGGGATACTTCCGGGTCTCCTGGATGACCTCGTGGAGGGTCCGGCGGAACACCGAGCCGGCCCGCCGGTCGGCGTAGGCGGAGCGGCTCTCGTAGTCGGGGACGTATTCCTTGAGCGCGTTGATCGAGTACGCCTTCTCGCGCTTGACGATCCGGAGGCCCTCCTCGCTGGGCAGGAGGAAGTAGATCCCGCCGGTGTCCTTGGCCAGGCGGGCGAGCTCGTAGGGCGCGAAGCCGGAGGGCTGCTCGTCCCACCGGGTGTGGAGGCCGTCCCACTGGAGGGCCTCGAAGTCGGCGGTCTCGGGGCCCCGGTCGATGTGGACCCGGTAGACGTCCTTGGTGACCGGGTCGGTGTAGTCGATCGAGAGCTTCCGGTGGCCGAACAGGGCCTGCCGGCCGATGACGTAGATCGGGACGTCGCGGCTGACGGCGGCCTGGCGGGCCTCCTCGACGAAGTCGCCGTCGTCGCCCGACTCGTCGGTGACCAGCACGATCAGGAGCTTGCGGTCCTGGTTGATCAGGCCGCTGTAATGGCCGATCACCTTGAAGACCGCCGCCATCGTGTTCTCCTTGCCGGTCACGTCGATCCGGAGCCGGTCGATGGCCAGGCCGATGGCCGCGATGTCGGCCGTCGGCTTCTCCTGCTCGAAATGGACGTCGTCGCCGAAGCCGACGATGGCGTGGGTCAGGGGCGGCCCGGCCGCCCTCGACTTCTTGCCGCCCCTGGGCGGCGGGGCCTCCTCGTCGGGCGCGTTGACCTTGAGCTCGTTGACGACCCGGTTGAACTTGGACTTGATCGCCTTCTGGTCGTCCCTCATGCTCTCCGACTCGTCGAACAGCCAGACGACCGTCACCTTGTGCTGGGCGAGGTGGCGGAGGATCTCGCGGGCGACCTGGTCGAGCGCCACGCCGACGTCGGCCGCCGCGAAGGTGACCTCGCCGCCGACCCTCCCGCCGCCGGCGAGGTCGCGGTTGGGCGTCGGGGGGAGATGCTTCAGGCCCGACGGCGGGGCGATGTTGGGGATCGACGGCAGGCCGGTCTTCTCGCCCACCGGGCGGCCGGTCCGGGCCACCCGGGGCGTGGCCGACGGCGCGGCGGAGCCGACGGTGGAGCCCGGCCCGACGCTCGGCCCCGATGTGTTCGAGCTCTCGTCGCCGATCGTCTCGGTGCGGGGCGCCTCGGACGGGTCGGCGTAGATCTTGGTCAACTCCTCGGCCGCCCCCGCGTCGGACACCATGGCGGTGTCGAAATTGGGCAGCCGCTTGATGATCTCGCCGGAGGTGGTGGCCACCGCCGCCAGGCCGCCCAGGATCCCGACGTGGATCATCGCCGACACGGCCCAGGCCGGGGCGTCCCACCGCTTCCGGGAGGCCCGCCGCTTGCGTCGGAGCTTGGGGGCGGCGGCGGCGGCGGCCGGGGCGGGCCCCTCGGGCGGCGGGCCCTCCCCCTCGACGACCCGAGCCGCCTCGACGGCCGGCGCGTTGGCGATCTCGGCCGTGGGGATGGCCTCGGGGTCGACCGGCGTCGTGGGCGTCGGGGTCGGGGGGGAGGCCAAGTGGGTTCCCCCGTCGCCCGACGATTGGACCGGAACGTGCAGATCCATGGCGCTTCGTCCCCATTGACAGGGCAGAGGCCGAGGGAGCCGGCCTGATCGTCGGCGATCGGACGTGTCTCGCGGGATGCTAACCCCCAGGATACCCGGAGGCCCGCCCGCTTCCTAGGGGAGGCGCGGGTGATGCGCCGCCACCCCCCTCCGAAGCTTCCCTCGTGGGGAGGGGGACGAGGAGCCGACCCGGGACGACCGGGGCCGCCGGGGTCAGAGCTTGATCTCGGGCTCCTTGGGCATCGCCTTCTTGGGCTCGGCCTTCTTCTTCTTCTTGGCCTCGGCCGCCTCGGCCTCGTCGCGCTTCGGGGCGGGGGGCACGTAGGTCTCGGCCCACTTGAAGCCGAACGGGTCCTTCAGCTCGCGGCGGGCGAGCAGGGCCCAGGGGGTGTTGGGGTGGTCGTCCTCGACCCGCTTGAGGAGGGCCCGGGCCTCGCGGGCGACCCCGGCGACCTTGTCGCCGGAGAGGATGTCCTCGGTCGGCACGAGCCTCCAGGCGTTGGACTTGGGGTCCTTGAACTTGGGGCGGTCCTTCTTCATCTTGGCGCAGGCGGTGTTGTACTCATAGCAGCGGATCTTCATCGTCAGGAGGCGGCCCCGGATCAGGTCGTAATGGGCCTGCCATCGCCGGGAGGTCTCGCGGTCGCGGAGCTTGGCGACGGCGGTGATCGGCGCCAGGGCCTCGTCGACGGTGTAGGCGATCCGGGCGACGGTCTCCTGGTTGCGGACCATCTGCTCGGCGAACTCGGGGGCGTCTGCCGGCGGGAAGGTGAGCCCGGGCTGGCCGGGGAGCTGCTGCTGGGTGATCAGGGCGGCGTTGATGACGGCGCCCCGGATCGGGTCCTTCTGGAGGGCCCGGGCGTAGTGGTCGGAGCTGACCCAGTCGGGGCGATACTCGCGCATCGCGTTGGGGTCGAAGGTCAGGCGGCTGGGCCCCATCCGGGTGATGAAGTAGATCCCGCCGGTGGCCCCGGCCAGCCGGCTGAGGGCGTAGGGGCCGAACCCGGCGTCGAGGTTGTCGAACTGGTCGCCGCCGTACCAGAACGGCAGGTGGATCGTCTCCAGGCTGACGCTCTCGGGCCCCTGGCGGACGGGGAGGTTGTAGTGGGTCTTCTTGGTCCTGGGGTCGGTGTAGTTCATCCGCCCCTCGATCTTGCCGAACAGGGCGGGCGAGCCGAGGACGTAGATCGGGACCTTGGCGGCCGAGGCGGTGGCGATGGCGGATTCCAGCTGCGGCTCGTCGTCGCCGACCTCGTCGGTGACCACGATCACGACCGTCTGGTACGCCTGCCCCTTGTCGTCCTTGAACTTGCCCCAGGTCCTGACGATGTTGGTCACCGTCTGGAATGTGCTCTCGACGCCGGTGGCGTCGAGCGGGACCTCGCGGATCGCGCCGATGATGGCGGCCCGGTCGTTGGTCGGCCCGGGGAGCATGGCCTTGCGGCCCTGGCCGAAGGCGATCACCATGGTCATCAGCGCGTCGCCCGCGGCGACCTGGTCCCGGTCGAGCTGGGCGATGTGGGCGTAGACCTGCTCGATGTGCCCGGAGAGCTTCTCGCGCTCGACCTGGAGGCTCCCCGAGGCGTCGAACGCCCAGACCACCAGGGTCTTGCCGCGCTCCAGGCGGTTGAGCAGCTCCATGGCCACCCGGTCGACCGCCCCCTCGACGCCGCCGACGTGCTCGGCGCCGCTCCCCTTGATCGACACCGACTGGCTGAGCGTCGCCGCCGAGGGCATCACCAGGTCGCCCGGCCGCGAGACGCCCGAGGCCGCCAGGTTCATGGTCGCCACCTGGCCGTCGGCGCGGGTCGCGACCGCCGCCGGCGCCGACCCCTCCTTGGCCAGGGCCCCCAGGGTCGGGGCGCTGGAGCCGATCGAGTTGACCACCGCCGGCATCTCGGGCTGGTCGATGTCCTGGATCTCGGCCTTGTCGAACGACGGGAGCGCCGTGTCGACGACCTGGCTGGTGATCTCGCCCTTCATCTCCGCCCGGGCCGCGATCCCCATGATCCCCAGGATCGTGAGCAGGACCGCGTGGAAACCGACGCTGGCGCTGTAGGCCGGCAGATCGTGGACGAACCGGCCTTCCAGCAGCCAGCCCAGGGCGGGGGATCGACCTCCGAGCCGTCGGATCATTTTAGGCCACACGATGCGGCACTCCCGGAGGCCGTCCCCCGCGATCACCGGAGTCGGCGCGGGTCGGTCCGACCGCCTCGCTCGCCGGCGCGGGTCTCGCGGAGATACAACGCTTCATTGACTCCATCCATGATTCTAACCCGTCCCGTGACTTCGAGCAACGGCCTCGCCGCCGACTTTCGCCGGATCGGCGCCCCTCTCGATTTTGGCGAGGTTTGTCGGGATGCGTCGGGGTGGCCGGGGTCTGCGGTAATCCGCAACCCCGGTCCGGGGGTCAACCTCACGGGCGAAGTCCCGGGGTTGCGGAGTACCGCAGACCCCGGCCACCCAGCCACCCGGCGCGGTCACTCAGAAACTCCAAAATCGGGAGGGGCACCCTCGCCGGATCGCCGGATCGGCGTCCGATCGCCGCCGTGGCCCCGTCGGCGCCCGGAAGAAGTCGGGGGGACGATCCCGGGCCGGCCGTCGTCCGGGAACGACGACGGCCGGCCCCCCTCCGGAGAGGGGGCCGGCCGCGAGTCGCGCGGGACGATGCCGGTCCCGGTCTCAGATCTTGGGCTGAGCGGCGGGGGCGGCCGCCTTGGTCTCTTCCTTGGGGGCCGCGGCCGGGTCGACCGCCTTGGGGGCGGCCGGGTCGACCGCCTTGGGGGCGGCCGGATCGGCCGTCTTGCCCTGATCCTTGGGGGCGGCCGGGTCGGCCGCCTTGGCGTCATCCTTGGGGGCATCCTTGGGGGCATCAACCGGCGGGATGACCGCGTCGGCCGGCTTGACGGGGGGCGAGTTGTCGCTCGCCTTATTGGAGGACGAGGCGTCACCCGGGTTGATGCCGGAGGGGGTGTCGCGCACCGCCTTGTTCTCGCCCGACGCGCCAACACCGGTGCCGGTGCCGACATTGATGCCGGTGCCGGTGCCGACATTGGGGCCGGTGCCCGACGGCTTCTTACCGGCGTCGTCGATCGGGGGGTTGCAGCCGATCAGGGCGACCGACAGGAGCGAGCTGGTGGCGATGGCCCAGGAGCCCAGGCGGAACTTCATGGCGATTGTCCTCTTGAGTCGTTCGCTTCCGATCGGCGGGATCGGCCGGCTTCCGGGATCCCGGGCCGCGAGCCTGCTCACCCGGGACGTCCCCTCGGACGTCCCCGGCGCCGCCCGCCGGGGTCGCTTGGTGTCAGTCAACCATAGATAGTACGCGAATCCGGCGCCGACTGTTGGGACTCAATCGCAACCCGGCTCATCCTCGGCCTCCGGCCCGGATCCCGCGCCGTCCTCGGGGTCGGGGTCGGGGGCGGCGGCCCCGGGCCCGAGGTGGCGCCGGAGGGCGTCGGCCAGGGCGATGTGCTCGGCGACGTCCATCGCCTCGGCGCGGACCTGGCCGGTGAGGCCGAGGCCTTCGAGGAGGGCGTCGACCTCGTCCTTGGTCCAGCGGTCGCGCCAGATGCTGTAGAGGACCCGGCGGAGGTTCTTCCGGCGATGGAGGAAGATCCGCCGGACGGTCGCGTGGAACCACGCGAGGTCGCCGACGGCGGCCCGCTTCGCCTCGACCGGGACCAGGCAGATGACGGCGGACTCGACCTTGGGCCGGGGCCAGAAGACGCCGGGCGACAGGGTCCGGACCAGGGTGAAGTCGGTCAGGGCCCGGATCAGGACCGACAGGGCGCCGTAGTGGTCGGTGTCGGGCTCGGCCATCATCCGCTGGGCGAGTTCGAGCTGGATCGTGGCGACGATCCGCCCCGGGGCGAGGTCGGGGTGGACGAGCAGGTTGCCGATGATCGGCGTGGCGACGTTGTACGGGAGGTTCGCCACCAGCTTGAACCGCCGGCCGGGCCCGGCGGCCAGCCCGGACCGGACGTTGTCGAGGACCTCGGGGTTGAGCCGGTTCTTGCCCGCCAGGGCGTCGACGTTGAGGACCCGGACGTTGGGCAGGCCGGCCGTCGCCTCGGCCGTCAGCGCGGCCATCGCCGGGTCGATGTCGACGGCAACCACCGTGGCGCCGGTCGACGCCATCAGCGAGGTGAGCGCCCCCGCCCCCGGCCCGACCTCCAGGACCACGTCGCCCGGCCCGACCTCGGCCGTCTTGACGATCAGGTCGTGGATGTTCAGGTCGACCAGGAAGTTCTGGCCGAACCGATGCCGGGGCGAGATCCCCCGCCGGGCGAACAGGCTCCGCAGGTACGATTGCGTCTGGCGAGGCGCGGGCATGGGGGCCTTCTTGACGTTCAGTTGCGAAGGGCCGGGTAGGACAGGTCGAACTGGGGGCTTCCCGTGACCGCCCGGAGGACGACGAAGTGGTGGATCAGGTCCGAGAGCACCAGCGCGACCCCGACCCGGAAGACGAAGATCCGCAAAGGACGGTCCGGGGGGAGGAAAAACGAGGCGATCGCGACGACCAGGCCCACATAGCTATGATGGATCCGGAGGCCGAAGGTGAAGCGGCCGATCGCGCCCGTGTCGCGGGTGGATTGCATCCCGAGCCCGAACCGGAGCAGGCAGGTCACCCCCTCGAACAGGATCGTCGCGGCGAGGATCCAGAGGAACCCGGCAGAAACCCGCCTCCTCATCCGATCGCCCCCATCAGTTTTTGCACGTGCTTGGCCAGCATGTCCGTCTCGATGTTCACCCGGTCGCCGGGCCGGAGGGTCCCCAGGGTGGTGACGGCCAGGGTGTGCGGGATCAGCATGAGGGAGAAGCCGTCGGCGGTCACCTCGACCAGGGTCAGGCTCACGCCGTCGACGGCGATTGACCCCTTGGGGACCATCAGCGGGGTCCAGGCGGGGTCGATGGCGAAGGCGAGGAAGTCCCAATTGCCGTCGGGGCGGCGTTCGACCAGCGCCGCGGTGGCGTCGACGTGGCCCTGGACGAAGTGGCCGCCCAGGCGGTCGCCGACCCGGAGCGATCGCTCCAGGTTCACCGGGTCGCCGGCCCGCTTCGTGCCCAGATTGGTCCGGGCCAGCGTCTCCGGGCCGGCCTGGACGTCGAACGACTCGCCCTCGGCCGAGACGACCGTCAGGCAGCAGCCGTTGACGGCCACGCTCTCGCCCAGGGCCGGGGGGGCGTCGAGCCCCGGCCAGACCAGCCGGAACCGGCGCCCGGGGCCTTCTTCCTCGACGCGATCGACCCGTCCCAGGGCCTCGACCAGTCCCGTGAACAACGCGGCATCCCCTCGGACCTGGATCAATCGCGGTCGGGGCCCCGGTTGAGCCCGCCGATCCGCCCCTTCGGCCAGTAACGATGCTCGGCCCGCCCGATCAGGAGGCCCCCGGGCAGCGGGCCCCAGACGTGGCTGTCGTGGCTGGCGTCGCGGCTGTCGCCCATCATGAAGTATTCGTCGGCACCCAGCCGGACCGGGGGCATGGAATAGGTGATCGGGGCGGCGAGATAAGGCTCATCGAGCGGCCGGTCGTCGACGAGGACCCGGCCCCCCGACACCCGGACGGTCTCCCCGGGGAGCCCGATGACCCGCTTGACCGCGGTCCCGCCCTGCGGCATCGAGAAGACCCAGATCTCGCGCCGATGGGGAGTCCCCCCGCGGATGTCGACGGCGATCCGGTCGCCCGGGGCCAGGGCCGGGGACATCGAGGCCGATGGGATCGAGAAGACCCGGAGGTTCGCCACGTAGCCGACCGCCCGCGAGCCATACCAGAGCGAGACCCCGAGGAACGGGATCAACAACACCAGCGACCGCCCCGACCACCGCCGCTTTCGCCCGGTTTCCATCACCGATCGCCCCCCGTCGCCTCCCCGATGACGGCCCCGACCCGGTCCGACCGCCGGGAAGGCCGGTCGACCCGATGGTAGCAGATCCCGCCCCGCGTTAGAATCGACCCGAGGCGTCGACCCTCGGGGGCCGGCCGCCCACGTCCCCCTCATGGATCCATCAAACCGCAACCGGAGGCTTGACCGCCATGACGCCGCCCGTCAACCGCCGCGACTTCCTCGCCTCGGCGACCGCCGCGACCGCGGCCCTGGCCGCCCTGCCGACCTCGGCGATGGCCGCCCCGCGCAACGCCCTGCCGAAGACCCCGACCGACAAGGTGACCCTGGGCAAGACCGGCATCCAGGTCTCGCTGATCGGGATGGGCTCGGGGAGCCATGGCTCCGGCCAGGCCAGCAACCAGACCAAGCTGGGCGTGAAGGGCTTCACCAGGGTCGTCCGCCACGCCCTGGAGCGCGGGGTCACCCTGTTCGACGTCGCCGACCAGTACGGCTCGCACGTCTATCTCCGCGAGGCGCTCAAGGGCGTCCCTCGCGACAGCTACGTGATCCAGACCAAGACCCACGCCACCGACTTCGCCGCCGCCAAGAGCCACCTGGAGCGCTATCGGATGGAGCTGGGCGTCGACATGATCGACATCGTCCTGCTCCACTGCATGACCAAGGGCGGCTGGCAGAAGGAGCACACCGGGTCGATGGACTACCTCCGCCAGGCCAAGGCCGAGGGGATCATCCGGGCCCACGGCACGAGCTGTCACGGGATGGACCCGCTCCGGACCTCCGCCAAGGAGTCGTTCGTCGAGGTCGACCTCGCCCGGATCAACCCCGAGGGGCTGATCATGGACGACAAGAAGCCCGACGAGGTCGCCTCGCAGCTCCAGGAGATGCACGACGCCGGCAAGGGCGTCATCGGCATGAAGATCCTCGCCGAAGGCGCCTTCAAGGAGCCCGAGCGCCGCGACGCCTCGCTCCGGTTCGTCCTCGGCCTCGGCACCGTCGACTCCTTCATCATCGGCTTCGAGACCACCGAGCAGGTCGACGACCTCATCAAGCGGACCGCCGACGCCATCGCCGTCGTCGGGGGACGCAAGGGGGCCTGAGGCGGCGACCGGGCCCGATCCCGCATCCCTTCCCCCCATCCGATCCTGATGTCTGGACCTCTTGCTCCCTCCCCCCTTGTGGGGGAGGGTTGGGGAGAGGGGGCGTCGCCTCGCCATCGATCTCGGAGGCCGGAGTGGGCGGATGTCACCGGCCCGGCGACCCCGCCCTCGCGGTCGATCGATCTATCGTCAGGTCATCAATTTAATGTCGTTTTCAAGGACTTCCCGATCGATTGGGGCCGGCTTCCCCGCACTTCGGTAGTGGCGCGTCTGACGCAAATTGGCGGGATTTCAAATTTCACAAGTCGAGAGGAAGGATACATATCCGAATTCTGAAATGCCGCCGATTTGAGAAAGATGCTCTACGACAAGACTTCGGGATATTCTTGAATCGGTAGCCCTTGGTCGGCATGAACCGGCCGCGATTCGGGCTCAACGTCCGGTCGCGGGCTCCTGGGCCCGATCCCGCAGCAACCCGTCGAGGATGGCTTCGAGCCCGAGCACGCCCTTCACCGAGGCGAGCTTCCCGTCCCTGTCGACGACGAAAACCGTCGGGATCGACGAGATGTCCCACCGTCGGGCCAGGTCGCCCTGGAATCCCTTCCCCTCGTAATCCTGCGGCCAGGGGATCTGGTGATCGGCGACGAACTGCTTGAGCTTCGGCAAGGCCCCCTCGCGGTCCAGGCTGATGCCGATGAACTCGACGCCCTTTTCCTTGTATCGGTCGTGAATCGCCTTCATCCGGGGCATCTCGTCGACGCAAGGGCCGCACCAGGTCGCCCAGAAGTCGACGACCACGACCTTGCCCCGGAAATGACCCATCGAAACGGCCTTGCCGCCGATCGCATCCGCGAAGCTCAGCTCGAACGGCCGGCCGACCTGGTCGCGCTGGCGACGGTCGGCCCCGATCAGCTGGATCACTTGTGGATCGGAATAATCCTTGAGGACCCGATCCTCGATCGCGACCCGTCTGGCCGTGTCCGGCTCGTTATAGGCGATCATATAGAGCTGAAGCGCGGCCCGCTGATCCTTGGGTGCGAGCTTGATGAAGGCCTCGACGGGAGGGATCCAGGCCGCCGGGTCGCCATCGTGCTTGATCATGACCCCTTGCGCTTTATAGTAAGCGGCCTCGACCTTGACTGCCGGGTCGTCGGTCGATGACAGGACCGCGTCGAGCTCTGCCAGCAGCTTGTCAATCTCGGAGTCGTAGAACAGGAGTTCCCACCGTTGGGGCAGGAGCCGGGCGAGTCGCCCGTCTTTCGGATAGAGCCGGTGAAGCTCGCCGATCAACTCGACCTTGGTGGCGGCATCGGCCTTCCTGCGATCCGCCGGGTTGCGCGGGATCTGGATCGCGTCGATCTGTCGGACGATCTCGTCGGCCGGACGGTCGGCGGCAAGGGTCGGCGAGGTCAGGCTGAAGGCGATGAGACAAGCTCGACTCGCGATGCGGATCATCGGTCGCTCCTCCATGGATCAGGGGCCTTCCGGCAATCGCTCCATCCCCCGGAATGGCCCGGATAACATAACAGGAGGCCTCGACCGGGATCAATGACCGGACCGGCTTACGGATTAACGCCACGCAAGAGGGAAATCGTGGGACCAGGGTGACATTGAGGGGCGATCCATCGTGAGCCGCCCGAGAAAGCCCCGGCCCTCCGAAAGAGCCCGGTGGGGCGGGCCCGGTCGTAATCCGGCGCCTGTCGCGGGAAACACGAATAATTGCGCCTTCGCGGCCCTGAATATAACCGACGGAATCCGGAACCGTCCTCGGCCCCCGACCGACCCCGAAAGGCGCGCCCCCATGTCGACCTCCGAAGCCCGGATCCTCGCGAACCGATCGAACTCCGCGCACTCGACCGGACCCCGGACCGAGGAGGGCAAGGAGTCCTCTCGCCGGAACGCCCTCAAGCACGGGATGACCGGCGCCGGGGTCGTCATCCCCGAGGCCGACGCCGCCGAGGTCGATCGCCGGTCGGTCGCGTTCGCACGAGAGCTGGACGCCGCCGGCGACATGGGCCACGCCCTGGCTCGACGCGCCGCCTTGAACTCGGTCCGGATGGAACGCGGGGCCGATCAGGAGTCGGCCGCGCTGGCCGATCGGGTCCGCCGGGTCGAGGCCGATTTCGTCCCGCCCGAGGGCGTCTCCGCCGAGGAGGCCGACCGGCTCCGGGCCGAGGCGGGCCGGATCGCCATGTTCGACCCGTCCCGGGAGGCGACCCTGGCCCGGCGGTACGAGGCCGCGGCCGAGAGGGCATTCTTCCGATGCCTCAAGGAGTTGCGCCAGATGAGTCGGCCGGCCAGGCCCGAGGCACCGGCCGCCGACGCCCGGGCAGCCCAGGAGATGTTGGGTTTGTTTTTGGCGACGCGGGAGGCCGACCGGCGGATGGATGCCGAGTTCGACGCGATGTCTGCCGATCGGGACATCCCGACGCCCAAGCGGCCCGCCAACTCCCCCCATCTCGCGCCGATGGGGGGAGTCGTGGACGTGCCGATCACGATCGGTCGGCGGCGCTGACCGGCCCCGACCCTCGCGACCCCGGAAGAGGCCTGCCCGACGCAGGCCGGACGGGGAGGGTCCGCGCGGGGGTCGCGATCTCGACCCGGGCGACCCCAGGGCAACACCCCCAGTCCATCAACCCGGCCCGCGGAAGCCCGGGATGGGTCGGCTGGGCCGGGTCTTCTTGGGCGTGGCCATCTTGCGCCCGGCCTTGGGGGCGGGGGCCCCGGGCGCGGTTTCGGGCTCGGGGCTGCCCTGGAGGCCCGGGGACGAGGGGGCCTCGGGGCCCTTGAGCCAGGCGATGGCCCCGGGGATCCCCTGGCGGATCATCGGCCCGTGGTGGCCGCCGACGGGGACGGTCGAGACCGTGACCGGCTTGCCCGCCGCCTTCATCCGGCCGGCGAACGCGTCGAGGTCGCGGGCGTTCTGGTCGTCCTGGGCGTAGAACAGGAACAAGGGCCGGTCGAGCTTCGACTCGTTGGTCCTGGGCGAGTAGGTCGTGAAGAAGTCGCCCGAGCCGCCCCGCTTCAACTGGGCGGCCATCTGCGGGCCGTAATGCTCGTTGAAGTTCGACTCGATGTCGACGACCGGGGCATAGGCCAGGCAAGACCGGAGCCGGGGCTCGTTCTCGGCGAACAGCAGGGCCAGGGTCGCCGCCGAGCTGTGCCCGGCCGCCGAGAGCCGCGCGGGGTCGACCTCGGGCACCCTGGCCAGGGCATATTCCAGGGCGATGTGGGCGTTGACCAGCCCGGCCCGCGCGGCGAGGAACTGGCCGATCCCCTGGAGCATCTGCGCGCCGGTCGCCTTCTGCATGTCCTCGACCATCCCGTCCAGCTCGAAGGCGATCACGGCGAGACCGGCCCGGACGTAGGGGAGGTGCTCGGCCCGGTCGCCGTCGCCCAGCGTCATCCCCGTGATCAGGTTGCTCCCGGCGCCCGCGATCAGGATGCAGGGGAGCGACCTCGGCGCGTGGTCGCCCGAGGGGGTGTAGATCCAGATTTTTCCCGAACATCCCGGCGGTGCACCGGGCCGGGGCGGGCCGAGGTCGACCTCGCGGAACGCGATGCCCGGCTCGATCTCGCGGGCCGGCCCCGGATCGGGGAAGTTCGGCAGCGCGATCGGGCCCGTCCGGGAGGCGGGCGGCGGCGCCGGGGGTGCGACGACGAGCGTCGGCGGCGGGATGAAATGCGGTACCGGCACCGGCGCCGGCGCGCGGGCCGCCGCCTCATTCCACGCCCGGGCCCTCTGCTGGCGCATCATGGGCCGGAACCACAACAGCCACCCGATCAGGAGCACGGCGGCGGCCAGGCCGCCGATCTCGTTCTTGCCGAAGGCGAAGAAGCTCTTCTTCGGGGACGAACCGGCCGGGCCGGACGAGGGGATCCGCCTCGGCGATGTCGGGGCCGACGCCCGGGGCGGGAGCGGGGCGGACCCGGCCCGATCGGGCCCCGGCGCGTCGAGGTCGTAATCATCCTCGCCCAGCAGGCCGGGGACGGTCATCGGGTGGCCGCACTGCTTGCAGGCGCCGGTCCGGCCGGCCATCGCTTCGGAGACCGTGTACGACTTGCCACAATCCTCGCACTCGAACGTGATCGCCATGGCTACCTCGGGGGGATCACCTTCGCCATCGGGGGCCGTCCATCCCGGGACGGCCCATCGTGTCGGCGAGGCGGGGGGCGTCAATCCTCGACTTCCAAACCTCTCCGGGCCGATCGGCCCCTCATCGGGTGCCCGGCCTGAGGGGCCGGAGCTCATGCGCGACGACGTGACGGCCGACCTCGCCGCCGACCCGGAGTCCGGCGAGGTTGTCGGACATGAAGTGGATCCCGCCGTAGATCCGGCTCATCCCCGCCTCCTGGGCGGCCTGGTCGAAGCCGGCGAAGCGGCGGGGGGCCAGGGACATCGTGGGTAGCCGTTCACAGGGTGGGGTTGCTGTTCGCCAATCATGACACTATCTTGCTGCAATGACACCCGCGCCGCCGCTCCCTGATCCTCTCTGGAACAGCGCCTCGCC